>Ga0206126_10003812_pt1 | contig 15017 bp, 26 predicted proteins | sample Helgoland_Spring_5_FD_148621 | JGI IMG/M metagenome (GOLD analysis project Ga0206126, IMG submission 148621) | Pelagic subsurface seawater microbial communities from Kabeltonne, Helgoland, North Sea - Helgoland_Spring_Bloom_20160412_1 | ecosystem: Environmental > Aquatic > Marine > Epipelagic ...
AGGACTTGTCGGGCCTGATTATAATAGTAGGACATGAGTCCGATTGGAGTAACCAACTTTTCTCGGTCCATTTGATAAACTGAATTGACTTCAATCATCAAGTTATTAAGTCGGTCGGTGAGTCCGTTAATTTTTCTAAGAATGGCCCTACGCATTTCTGATTTTGCAGCGCCCTTAGTCAAGGCAGCCAATTTTTTCAATGCATTTAGGTCGCGCTCAACCTGCATAATTTGCGGGTCGGTCGATGGCAATATATTTACGCTGAAAGCAAGTTCATCCTCAGGTTGGTCACGGACCTGAAAAGGCCTATTTTTTATGGCTTCTTTTCTTTCCTGTTCTGCTGTGGCTGCTTCTCTTGCTGCTTTGCGTTCGGCTGCTCTTGCTGCTTGTGCTGCTGCTTGTCGTTCTGAGGCTGCTTTTTTAGCCTCCTCGTTGGCTGTGATTATAAAGTTTGAACCTCTGAAATAACTATTAACACGATTATTCCAAGCAAAGACCCCATCGCTCCCGACAAAAAATATCTTTGTTTGTTTTGCCTCAGGAAGCAGATAGTCATATCCTGTGGCATTGGTGGTATCGGGATAAAGTACCCTTAGATAAAAATCAAACCGAGCATAGTTCGCAACATCATCAATTTTGATATTGTCATAAGCCAACATTTGATTATTATTTCTATGAAATAACGAAAACCCCTCTTTTCCCAATAAAACCTTTTTAGCGAGCATAGAGGCTTTGTCACGCCTTGATGATGAGCGAGATTTCGGCTGTACATTACCTATCTCCTGCTCATATGGAGTGAAATCAACATTTTCAAAGGTTAATTTTAGAAGTCTTTCGGTGCTACTGCCATATTCTTGAACAAAAAAAGTGACCTTACTAAAAACATTTTTTTTCCACCAATCCCACTTAGTTACAAAAGGTTTATCCGTAGCAATAAAAAGTTCCATTCGGGCACTAAAATAGCCGTCGCTGAGGCTCGCCAACTTAATTATTGGGGCTATGCTCATCGCTGTTGGAAGTTTACCCGTCTCCTCTTTTGTTTTTTTGTTTAATGCGCGAACACCCTTTTCCCAATCCTTGAAATTAGTCTTTTCGTCTACACCTGCAAATTCTCTTGTTGTGCTGTCGGACATGACTGAGAGTAAGTGACTATATGCGTTCTCTCTCGTTTTTGCGTCAAAATCTTTAAAGTCTTCCTGCCTGAAGTCTTGGTCAATGCTTTCATCACTTGTCCCATACAGGGTCCCGTCAATTGCAAGAAAGTACATTTTCTGAGCCTCCTGAAAAGTTAAAGCAACCTTCTCTGCGTTTGGAAGTTGGCTGTTTCTTATCTTTTCTAAACAATCTTCTAAAATCGTATTGTACTCGAACCCTCCACTCGTTATTAAGTCTTCATATGTAGCCTGAATAATAATAGGTATTGTTTGGTCTGTACCATCAGAAAGAATGAGCCTCAGGTTTAAATCAAATTTTACCATCGGGTTTTCGAGATTCGCCGCGCTTCTTAAAATTCTTGTTAGAATAGTATATAAACCTCGTTCTTCAACGCTCATTTCGTAAGCAGAGCCTGAATAACGCTGCGTCCAACCCTTGTAGTTAAATTCAATTTGCAGTTCCTCCGCTAAGTCCTCATCGTTTGTGTCTCCACCCTCTTCAAAGGTTTCATATGTTGACATTTCAGTTGCAAGGTCACATCCACACATAGTCTTGCCGCCATATTCATACTCGGCATCATTACTAAAACTCATGGTTTCAGGAACCTCACCACCTTCTGCAAATGCGACACCACCCCCACTCTGATTAATTTCAGATAGGATTTGTCGGTTGGTCATCATTTTTCCGTTAAAAGAACGCTTCTTGGGGTCGCTTACCGCATCACGAGTAATCACCACTTCACCACCTTCCATTTCGAGTGGTTGGCCTGTGGAATTATTTACCGCTTTGATGCCGCCCTTAGAGTGACGACGGCCTACTAAATATCCGCCTGCTTCACCTTGATTATGTCTTACTTCTGCCATTAGCCTTGGGTAGTGATTTTATCTACGCTATCAATAGGCTAAAGTACGAAAAAGAAAAATACAATTTTTATTGTTGCAAATAAAAGCCTCTAAAGTCTTTTTTTAAGCAAATAAAGGCGCATAACGAATAAACCCAAGAAGTTTTTTGGTTGGATAGGTTTTTGATTTTTGCCCGTAGTCAAGATTGTGCTCTGCCTTTCTCACGGACTGACCTGAGCCGTAAAAATCACTATTTACATTGGTGTTTCCTTCGATAGTGGTAAAGCCATTTTTGAACTCTTTGGATGTGGTCTTTATGACGATGCCTGCGTGACCCTTTGAAGAGTTGTCAAGATTCTGCCAAATCACAATATCTCCTTTACGGGGCTTTCCGTTTGTAACTGCAATGAAATCGGGAACCTCTCCGTTTTTTACTTTTTGCCACGACCTTTGAGTAGAACCTGACAACTTATCTAATTTATCCTTCTGCTTGGGCAAGACCTTGTCATAAACGGCTATTGCAAAATACATACACCATGCATCACCGCTGCTCCATCCAATCCTACGCATCATTTGCTCAAAGGTAGCATCCCCAAAAGAGCGATTATTCCCAACTTCTTCAATATCCTCAAAAAACTTTGCCTTTCGTGCTAAACGATTCTTGCGAGAGAAAAAGTTAATCGCAAAAAAAGAGGTGATGGCCGTTACGACCCCCGCTCCTAACGATATCCAATCTTGTTTAGTTATTCTCATAGTAGGTCGTCATCTTGTATATAGGCCTTCTTTACGCTTTTTCCCGCCTTTTTCAAAAGGAATTTATTTAAACGAGCAATACCCCAAGCGGTCCTTGAATTTGGACGACCCCCTGAGATAGTAGGGCGGTATGAAGAACTAAAGGCTCCCATGCCTCTGCGCACAACTGCACGAGCAGTAGCTGAGGTAACTTTTTTGGTGGGATATTTTTTATTATGCTCTGCAATTTTATTGCGTATCGTTGTTAAGGTTGCTGCGCTAAAAGTTATACTTTTTGCACTCGATTTTGAGGCTGCGCTGCCTTGTTTGTTTTTCTTACTGCCGCGAATTCTATCCGCCTTTGGCGCGGGAGTTTGAGACGCACTTTTTCTACCTGCTCTTTTTTTCATTGTATTTGAAATTTCATTTGCGGAATCTAATTATTCGCTAAATTTGTTTCACAATACAAAAGTAACTAAAAATATAATTGTCATGTTTGATATTAAATCTCCTGACTTTTTAGGCGGAAACAACGTACACAACGTAATCATTATTGGTTTGTGTGCTGCTATCGCTTATAAGTTGTACAAGTAAGAAGTTATACGCTCGTGAGTATCCCATAAGAACTGCTTGCGGGTATTTTTTCTTTATTTTTTAAAACAGGCCTTGAGCCTGAATAGGACAGGTATGTCCTAATTTTTCGTTCGCTTTATACCCCATCCTGCGCGATTGTATTAGACGCTTTTGCGAGGTATAATAAATTTTCCCAAGCAATTTGTCTATTCATCATTTTTTTATAACTTACATTAGAATCGCATAAGTGGTTTATTGGTTTTAAACGAGGGGGTTCGGTGGTTCGGCCCCCTTTTTTATGGTTTATATTTCAGGAAGTCCAAAGGGTGTCTTAAATTTTTCTTTTTCAGGCTCGCCACCCCATTTCGTTACATATCTTGAGCGATTATTAGTAAAATTTGCGTTAAGTTTCCTGTCCTTTTTTAACGTCATTGAATTCCTGTAAAGAGTCGGATTTAGTATGGCTTCTTTTTTTATGTCGGTATACTTATTCCTTTTTATACGATATTCATAATCGTTGTCTTGAAAATACGCGGGGAAGAAATCCTCATCAAACGGACCTATTAAATCATAAACAACCTTAGGCAACATAAAGGAGCACCAATTACCCTGCTGAATAATAATTTCGTGGTCAGAATATTTATTCAAGGCTAAATGAATCTCTTTTTCATCTCTATCTAATTCTATTTCGTCATTTAAGACAAGCACACGAAGATATCCATCCGCAAAAGCCCTTTCGGCTAAAAAATTCCAAGACGCTGCGACTCCTATGTTTTGTTGAGACTTAAAGACAATCTGATTTTCATTTTGAGTTTTTATATCCTGATTTCCGTTATCAAGTATATAGACTTTCAAAGTTGGCCAACATTTGGCATATTTTTTCAAGGCTTCATTCAAGAGGTCGGCCCTGTTTATTGTTGAAATTCCTACTACAAAATTCATTACTTAAAGTTTTTCATTATTAATCTCGCACTCTTGCTCCACTTGTAGCTTAGTGATTTTCTTCTTGCCTTTTCCGCAAGGTCCGATTGATAATCAGTACCAATTTCGGCCATAGCGTCATACATTCTTTTTGCAACTTCTTTAACGCTTGAGATGTAACGAATCTTTTCAGTGTCCCCAACAAACATAAAAGACCTCAGGCTTCGTAATGGATATACAAGAGTGCCCTCTTCCGTGATTTCCGTTAAACTTGTGTGTATTGGACAAATAACAGGTGTTCCGCAAGCCATAGCTTCAGTAATCGTTAAACCCCAACCTTCAGAAGTGGTGGTTGATACAAAAACATCAAAGGCATTATACAATTCATTTAGCTTGTCTCGAGAAAACCCTTTGTTTTCGTTGAAGTTTGATGGCAACCAAACATCTTTACCTATTTCGAGGTCCAAAGCCTCACACGCATCGTATATTCTGAGTCCGAAAGGGTCTTTTGGATTCATGTGTAAGTATAAGATTAAATGTGCGTCAGTCTCGGCTAATTGCTCTTTTAAATATTTAAAGGCCTGTAGTAATGTTGCAATATCCTTTCTTTGACTATTTCGATTTATGCATCCAAATACATATGCGTCTTCAGGAAATAATGGTGGCAAATAATCCATTGGATAAAATATTTCTCCATCAGTACCATGGTTAACAATTTCTATTTTTTTCTTTCCCACAAAATCTTGCGTCAATCTTTTTCCCCATTCCGTATAAGAATAAAGCTTGTCTGCAATTTTTAAAATTTCAAGATGCTTTTTAGAGGGCTTTGAGTCTATTGGATAATAGATATGTAATTTAAACTTGAGCTTCTTTTCTGCCTTTTTCTTCTTTTTAATATTTTGAATGTGCTCTTTTAATGGATTTAGAACTTCTAAGTCATTTAACATAAACACATGGTCATAATCCGCAGCGTGCAGCAGCCTTAAAAATGAATTTCTACAATGTACATCCTTGTCTTTTTCGTCCCTTGTACCCAAGAGAGGGATTACCATAGCCCTATCCTCATATTCGTACGCTTCGGTTTGATGATTGTTTAAAGCCAAGATGATAACTTCATCGTCATCATTTAGGTCTTTGAGCCATTCATCTATTAAGTTTTTGGATACGTTGCTAAAGCCCGTGGCGCAATCAAAGTCGCCATAGTAAAGTATTCTCATGTCTGATGTTTCTTATTTATTGTGTTTCTTGATTTGGTCAGAAGTAATAAGTGTATAAGTAAAACTATTGCCCCATATGCTTTTAGCTGTATTGCATATTGCCATAAAATCTTCAAAATCGGATGCCTTTTGGAAAACCTGACATCCGTGACTCCAATGGTCAATAATATAGCTTTGAGTTTTTGGATTGCTCCTGTGTATATTAATACCAAAAATTCCTTCTTGAATAATGTCCTCATCGTAAATGAGGTCTTTGTTTTTATCCCGATAAACCTTCATCGGCTTCTTTTGACGAAGTGCTTCATATTTGCCGCGATGCAGTCCCACCATATGGCTACCACGATATTGGCCTTCCACCAATCGAGCCACACCATTCTTGTTTTGATAATTTAGTACCGCAGCCTTTCCTGAGTCCGTAGTACACGACCACTCTTTGTAAATCCATTCGTCTCCGATTTGAAAGGTGATAGTAATTATATCGTCAAACTTGTTTGTAACCTTAGAACCTGTATCGCTATTGCGCACGCCCACGATATTTACGTCGTAATCTCCACCGCTGAACCACTTGTAGTTTTGTTGTTCAACTGCTGCTTGAATTTTGTCTTTAGAATATTTCATTGCTTAGGAATTAAATATCCTACACCAATTCCTACTCCTGTCCAAAACCACGGCTTGCGATAAAAGGGTTGCTTGTATACAATAACGATGTTTTGCATTTCCTGAGTTGAGGTGTAAGGATTTTTATTTACTAAAATAACACTTGGCTCAGGTGTTTTTAGAAATCCTATTTTTTTATCTGCAATTGTCAGGGTAAACTCATTTTTAATTTGTAATTCGCGAATCGCGACACCCGATTGGTTGACCACACCATTCATAGCATACCACTCTTCTAAAATAGCAAACTGCCTATCGTGTGGACGCGAGGTGTCCTGAGGTGGTTGTAACTCGGCATATATAGTATCAATAGTTGTTTGAGTAATTACATTAACCTGACTTTTTACATTCTTGAGTTTTTCGATTTTAAGTAATCCTGCATCAATGGCTTCTTTCTGTGTCAGAATAATTTGTGATTGAGAGGCAATTTTTTCATTGTTTGCTCCTACCTGTTCTTCAAAGACTTGGTTTTGTGATTGTGTTTTTACAAGAGCCTGTTTAATTCGGTCATAGTCCTTCTGCCTTTCACAATTCATAAAAAACAAAAGCGAGCAAAAGAATAGCAGAATTGTGGCCGAATACTTATATACAGCCTTCCAAATTTTTTGAGTATACTTATTCATCGCCATATAAGATTACAAAATCGTTAATTCCTCTAATACCCTTGTATTTCTTATAAGTATCTCCATTCGTTACGACCACTACAGGCAGCTTATGAATTGAATAGCGGTTCATTGCGTGATTATAATTTGATTCCCCCTCCTGTATCAAGTCAAAGGGCATATCCATAAAATCCGCTGCTCTTTCAACTTGACTCATAAATTCTGAGCAAACACTACACCACGGAGCAATAAAATATTTTACTCTGCGCTCTTCCATTTATTTTTTAAATTTTAATTCGTGGTATCCGTTAAACCTTGTTCCAACATACTTGTCTTCTTCCCATTTGTTAGAAATACTTTCTAATAGTTCATTAAACACCTTTTTTGGATTGACAGCCTGTGCCCTTTTGTCAAAAGCAACATTTGTATTTAAGACGACTGCTCTTTTGTTTGTTTTGTTTAACATCCTTGTCATCCATCGTAAAGGAAAAGGGCTTTGTAAAACCTCATTCATTGAAAAAATAATTAAGTCACATTTTTTGGGACTAACCTGATTAAAGTCTTTTTCTATTCTTTGATGTGATTCTTTTAAAAAGTAATTGTCAAGGATGTCGTTTTTTGAATACCAAGTGATTTCCTTAGCGCCAAAATGAATTGCAGAAAGAGGAAACAGCATATCGGCATTAATAATGCAAATAGATTCGTATTGATGACTTGATAAAGTTCGAAGAAAATCAATAACAACAAATTGACGCTCAGGAACTGCTTGTTCCCATTGTATAATATCTATTGTTTTTAATCCTGCCTGTATCATTATTCAAAAATCTCTCCTGTTTCAGAATCATACTCGTAATTATGAAAAACACTTAATGGACCTTGGTCCTTATGCTTCAAAACTATGTTTTCAACAATAGCATCAGTATGATACCTTCCCTTAAAGGAATTACTTTTAATATAGTAATTAATAACAATTCGGTCTTTTATCTGAATATCCTGATTCTTTATTTGCTCAATACATTGATTAAAGCACACAAAGGCCACGGGAAAAAAGCGTTGATTTCGAGATTTTTTAATAATCACTTGCCAAACCTTTTCCGATATACGCACTATATCAAATACCTTCCCTTCTACTTTCATAGTTGTTATCTAAAATAACAAATTTATGGATTCAACATTTGCAAAGTTATACTATTTACAAAAGCCTTTTTATCAGTTATGGAATTAAGCCACTTGTTCACTACAAAACTTCGGGCAAAAGAACGCTCTTTTAATTCTCTCTCTTCCTTTTTCATGCGTTGGTTATACTGCATTTTAAGAAGTATGCCATCTTGAGCATGGTCATTGGCTTTTAGTTTTCCAAATCGTTTAGCCTCTTCTATTAAGTCTTGCGTAAAACTCAAGTATCCGTTTCTTTTAGCAAAGTTGTACCACACATCTCCATAATCATTAAAAAACCCTGATTTTGCTTGCTCACAGGCTCTAAGGAAAAAGGATTTCATTGACTCTAAATCTTCTTTAGGATTGGAAGAGGGAAGGGCTTTAGGAGCGTTTTTGTCAAGCTGTTTTTTGCAGTATTGTAATATATCAACCTTGTAGCTTTTGTAAGCGTTTAAAATCCGAGATATATACAGCGGACCAAAGTTTCCATAATGGTTGTTGTCCACGTCCAATTTACCCGCAATAGAGGTTTGCATGGCCTCGTGTATGTCTTGAACATTGTATTCACCAAAGTGGTCACGGATAAACTGAACATTTATTATAATTTCCTCTTTTGAGGCTTTTTCTTTTAGTCCAAGATAAAAACGCCATTTACCCAAAGCATCAATAACACCACCCAACTCTTTGTTGGATTTCATGGTTTTGATTTTAGGGCTGTTTTTGTGCGCATCGTATACACGAGCGTAGTTTTCTTTAATCTTTATTACCGAAGAAATCGAACTGCTTGGCTTCGTCAACTGCGCGTTGTGTCGTGACAAATTTTGATTGTTGCTCATTTTGAATTCCTGATTCGTTTAAATAACCATCGAACTTAGAACCGAATAATGTTTCGGGCCTCATAAATTGCTCCATAGATGTTCCCATCCATTTAACACTCTTTACATCAATTACCTTTTTAAAATCATCAACCTTATAACCCTCTTTCAAACGTGCGCTTATGTGTCTCTGCGCATTCTTGCTTTTCGGTTTAAACTGCTTGCCTGTTGATTGATTTAGGTAATCAATTATTTCTTTTATCTCAGGTAGAGCAGAAGGGGCTTTTGGGGCCTCTTCCGTCTCTACTTTGAGTTTCTTTGAAGGTGCTATATAACCACCTTCTCCTAATGAAATATTTAGCATTCTATTTTGCCAATAGGCTCTATAAACTACTCTTTCTTGATTTAACTCTTGAATACCCCAAGTGATAACTCTTTTTAAAGTTGAATTACTCATCTTGAATCTCGACCTTAAACCGCTTGGGTCAAAAACATGATTCCCTACCTCCACTTCACCAATTATAAATACCCATAAAGTTTGATGATTTTCGGGTCGTTTGGAAAGTGCGTAGAGAAATTTCATGTTGGTTTAGTCTTCAATTATGTCATCAAGTTTAACATTAAGTGCGTTTGCAAAGGCTTTTGCCGTTTCTACTTGTAAATTTTTTTGATGTCCATTGACTAATTTACTAATTCGGTCTTTACCAATTGTTCTTCCTGTTTGCTCTTCTATCAAATGATAAAGGTCAGTTTGACTTAAACCTCGCTCAAAAAGCAGTCTTTGCAACTTAGTTGCTCTACCCGTTTTCTTTGTCATAATTTATTTTATAAAATAATTAGGCCATTAAGGCTTCAGCTACTGCCCTGTGATTGTCTTCGCAGTAGTATCGGTTGTGAATTTCAAGCAATTCAGAAGAACCGCTTGTTAGTAAAAACTCAGCAATTAAGGTCATTGCGTTTCTCTCCGTAAGTGTCGTTTTCTCTGACATTAAAGAGATTTTGAGGTTATCGAGTACCATGTATGATACGTCCCTCGCCTTTGGTTGTGGCATAGTTTACTTGATTAAAAGATTTATTTTCTAAAATAACGACAAAATTGTCGCTTAAAATAATTTCCAACGCTTGTGGAAGGAAATTTTGAACCCTGATGCGAAGACAATAACAAACCACATTGTTATAAGTGCTTCACTCCAAATTGAGCCTGTAGGTACTCCATCACTTACTCTTGCTGCAAACCATGCAAAAAGCATAAACAAAACTGCTCCTATGTTGATGTTTAACAGCCCTCTTATTATCTCCCATCCATCAGTTATCCAAGGGAAAGGCTTACTGTTTTCGCGGCTTACGCCTTGAAGTGAATGATACGAACGATGTACAAGTTCAGCGCAAAACGAGCAACAAATTACAAGCAAAGACGCAATGATAAGTTGTAGAATAAGGGATATGAAGTTTTCCATTGTCTCAAATGATTTTGACAAATGTAAGTGATTTGTCTTCAACAATAAAATCCAAGAGGTCAAAAATAACCAACAAAAACCATTTCGAGGTTCACATTGAGGTTCACATTGAGGTTCACCAAAACGTGTAACTTACTGATTGTCATTAATAAAATCGCCCACATTGAGGTTCACATTGAGGTTCACATTGAGGTTCACATTTTAGCCCTTTTTGACTGACGGGTAGTCTAAATAGGGTATAAAAAAGGGCCCTAAACGGGCCCTAAAAGGACAACTTATCACCATCACCACATTACTAAAACCCCCTTTGGCGGGTAAATTCAATCGTCCTTTGTAGCATATTTTACACCCATAATCGTACCAACAATAGAGAAGGAATTTGTGAGTAGAATACCAAACAAATTACTCCATGTTGTCTCTATTATTGTGCTATCCAATTTATTTTGTAAAACAAAAAGATAAAGTATCGTTGTTAAAACAGCAACACCTATAATTACCGATAAAGCAACCTTTACAATAATTGATATTAATTCGAATTGTGTCTTCTTTTGTAACACATCCAAATCCTCGATTGCTTTATCTCGAAGTTTTTGCGCTTCAGCCTCTGAACTCTTGGCTTCTTCAAGAGCATCTTGTAGCTTAATTACAAGTGCCCCTTTCACGACAGCCGCCTCTTCTAATTCTTTATTTTGTTTTTGAACCTGTTTAGTTATATCTAAGCGTTTTCTTCTCTGTGCTAAATCTCTTCTTTTACACTCCTCAAAATACTCTTTAACTTCAGTATCTGTGGTTTTAGCCAACAGCTTTACAAAGTTTCCTTCTATGTAAACTTTCTTAGACTTAGCTTTAAGTATAGCTTCTTTTATTGTGTCTTTAGAACTAATCACCGCAGCAGTATACTCTTGTGCTATCTAAATAGCTGTTATCAGGATTACCTGTAGTTACATAACCCGTCTCATAATCCTTCTTGTTTTTCTGTACAAGTAAACCCGCGATAGCCAACAACAAAAAGAATATAATTGCGACTCTAAACTCTTTTATAATTCTCATCGGTATACTTTAAATGGGTTAGTCTTGCTTACATAACCTTGGTAATCTTCTTTAAACTCATCTAATCGAGGCTCAATGTCATCACTCTTTACAAGCCAAAACTGCGCTCCTACCTTTTTTGCTTTCTCAATTTCCTCAGGTTCTTCACTACTTGAAATGATACCAATAACACAGCCATTGCCATATTCGTAGTTAATCTTTCTAATCAGTTCGATTCCATCGAAAGAAGAACCAATGATATTTAGGTCTACGAATACACATTCAGGTCTTTCATCTTCAGGACCCTCGGTAAACCACTTTTTAAACAACCTGTCAGCCTCATCGCTGCTGCTCAGAGCCTCGAGGCTTAAAGAGATGTCTAAGAGGCTACAAGCATCCTCAAATACAAGGTGAAAAAGGTTTTCGTCATCAACTAATAGGATTGAATCAATCATGTGTGTGTATTTATTATAATTTTTGTTCCATTATCTTTTTTTTCAGCCCAAACGCTATATCCATGTGTCTTTAATATTGATAAGGAAATATTTAATCCTAATCCTGTCCCCGATTCTTTTTGTCCCTCCTTTCTTGTGTATGGACGGGATAGATATCTGAATTCCTCAGGAGTGAGCCCACGGCCATTATCTTCAATGACTAACAAAAGACCCATATCTCTGCGTGATTCAGTATATACTTTGACTAACTTATCTAAGCTATCGTTGTATTTCAATCCATTCCTGATGTAATTATCAACGGCAGTACAAAACAAACTTTCGTTGACTTTTAACTCAGGTAAGTTATCATTTAACTGCACCTTGTCTTTGTAAGCGGTGAGTTTTAAATATTCATACAAAGCGGTTTTGATATCTACCTTGGACTTGTTTAAAACAGCACCTTCTTTAACAAGATTAGTAAATTCATAAACTCCTGAATAAACCTTCTGAGCATGAAATAACCCATCCTCTAACATCCGTAGAGGATAGGTTATCTTCAATTCTTCAATTTGCTCGGCATTTAAACGCCTTTTAAGAGACTTTACCGCTCTTGGTATGTATGTGTTAATACCTGAGTGCATATCGTGTCTTATAATCTTCGCAGCGTGTTCTAAGTAGATGTTTTTCTCATCTAACTTTCGACTTGTCATTTTTTTCTTCGCCAAGAATTCATTGACAACCACAAAAAATGGAGGCATAAAGAAGATTACCGACAACCACTCGAAGTAGTGCGTAAAGGTGCTGTGATGAATGTACCTGAACACAACCATGGTTTTGAAGACAAAGAATGTCAACATAATCAAGGTTGCGCATACTAAACAAAACCTGCTCCTTAGCGATATGTCACGCAAAACACCCATCTTTACTACAGGTCAGTTTTTCTAAAACCAATCTTTTCTAAGAGCCACTTTGAGGGGCACTTGCCTGATACAGCCCCGAAGAGCAACATAAAACCGATAAAGGCAACTAATCCTTCCCATTGGTTAATCAATGCTACGATAAGCAGCAATCCGATAAGTGCATAAGTAGCACGAATAGAACTTACTTTAGTGAAATCCATCATTCTTGTTTGTTTTTGTTAGCAAATTTGTCGGCACTTGTTAATCCCAAAGCGCCAACCGAGATAATCATTACAGCGTCAACCAAGGATTCGCTTGGAGCAATCGACTGATGCGTGAATGAATTCACAAACATTGTTGTGATTAGACTCACGCTTCCTGCGATTCCAATGAATCTTTTGGATGATACTTCGTCCCCTACTGAGAACATCTTTTTAATCCAACTAAGCATAAATTTTACATTTGGTTAGGCAACAAAAATAACTTATTTGTCTCTATCAATAAAAAAAGGGGCTCACTATAAGTGAACCCCCTCCCGTGCCATTAACCAACAAACAAAAAAACACGGGCCCAATCGGACTAACACACATTAACACTCTCTACGCTTGCTATCAATCCCGATTGAGTTATATGCAAGTATTGCTAACGCTTCTTTACATTCTTTTTCAGTATCACAGGAATATATGACCGCAGGACCTGATGCACGATGTTCTAAAATCGCCCATCTCGTTGTACCATCCGCCATAATCACATCACAAATCTCATACTTGGGCATTCTCAAGTGTTTTTAGAGTCTTGTAATACTCTTGACGACGATTCTCAATAAGTTTTACCGAGTCTTCATATGCATCTGAAGTCAAATCCACATAATCGCACATATATGATGCTATAAATGCATTTGTCAGATTAGGTTTTATCTCAATCATCGCATTCACGAAGAAGATGTAAGAATACATATCGGAGACTTCAGAAAATAAACTATTGCACTTATAGCCCATTTCTTTCATCAAATAGGGGTAATCCTCAATCAATTTAGAAATGCTCGGTAATTCGTCCTGATAATACTTCTGCCTGTTCATTGTTGACTTTACCACAGCGCTCAAGAACGGGTCGTTACTATATTTTGGGTTTTCCATGTAAACTCATTTCTTTTATGACCCAATAGGCCAAGTTTCTTAATTCTTTTTCATTCAAATCCTCGTCTTTAAGGACCTTCATCAGTTTTTCTACCTTACTCATGTAACTTTTCCTAAGTGTGATTCAAACTCTTGCATTTCTTCAGCGTGTCTCAGCCTCGTTGTATGCAGTTTTAAGAGCATTTTACCCGAAGTAAGGGTAACCTTCTCGGATTTCCTGTAGGACATCTTAGACTGCTTTAAATTGCTTTTCAGAAAAACACCCTGAAGAGCATCTTTACCAAGCCACATCTTTGTCTTGAAGTCAATGATATAATCTCCTGCTTCAATCCAAAAGTGAGGCTCGAATTTTTTAGTCTTTAAATATACAGCACCCACATAAGCCTGATGCTGTACTCCAATTTCATTCATATAGTAGGATAAAACGCTTGACGAACCATCACATTCAAGTTCTTGGCAGTATTTGTCAGCTACCACATTCAATTCGGGTATGGCTATATCAATCTTCATCGTCTAAATTATTGAATTCACGATGCATATTCTCTAAAGCCCATATCTTAGCAACATCTAAGACTTCACTTGTTGCCGCATTCAAGTCCACAATACCTGATTTAAGGGAAATACAATGGTTTAACATTTCGTTAAAGTCATCTTTATCCATAAACTGCTCCATCTGCATACAACGTCTTATACAAGCGTCTATATGCTCATCGATGTTGGCTGCATATGCACAAGCCTCTACAACAAAGTGAATAGACTTGGCGTGTTTTTCTATTATATCATCTTTTTTCATTTTACTCGACTGATATTTTACTATTCCACATTTCTTCTAACAATTCATCAAATCCCTCTACGACATACGAATCGTGAAATTGAATCGTGTGGTCGATGTATTCATACTTTGCAGCTTCATTGCTTTGATTTTGAACGAATTTCTTCAATCCTTCAATGAGCAATTCATCTGAAATGTACATAATGTTTTCGCTGTCAACAGGAAATATAAACACCTGTTCTCCTTTTGGCTTCCAATGAGGCTTCTTATCGCCATAATTATTGAAACCATTAGAGTCTACATTGTAGTTCTCGTAATACTGAGTTGATACTCGGATTTTTACCTTCATCTTTCGTTGGTTTTTGATTACACTCAAATATACAATATTTATTTTAGAAAACAACTTTTGACCTATTTATTTTTCCCCTTCCCCCTTCCCTAACGCTGCGCTCGGGTCGGATTCCCTCCCCTCGCTACGCGTTGCGTTTTCTCTCTTCTCTCCCCCCTTCTCGGGGTGGCTCGGCATCTCGTATCAGTTACCTGTAATCGTCCCTCTCAGGTATCCTGTTACTCACCTTTGTCGCTACCCACTCGCTCCTTCCTCGACTCGGGGCGCTCCTC
>Ga0206126_10003817_pt1 | contig 15007 bp, 14 predicted proteins | sample Helgoland_Spring_5_FD_148621 | JGI IMG/M metagenome (GOLD analysis project Ga0206126, IMG submission 148621) | Pelagic subsurface seawater microbial communities from Kabeltonne, Helgoland, North Sea - Helgoland_Spring_Bloom_20160412_1 | ecosystem: Environmental > Aquatic > Marine > Epipelagic ...
CTTATCAGAATAGTCTCATGATGAACTTTGATCAGCTCGATATTGAAGACAGTGCAGCAGGGATTGTGCTAGATCGTCCTCAGCGTATCGAGATCCATGAAGATTAAGCTAAGCTTGATTAGCTTTTTCATGGCCATTTAGCGCAACTGCTGACTTGAGTTTTTATTCTCACTAGAACATTGTTTTTTTATGCCCGAGGCAGGTAACGCAAAACAAAATTGGGAAGGGCTAGTATGCCCGGTTTGCCGTTTTGTGTTTCGCGTGCCAATGAATCACAACGGGGCAGGGGTGGTTTGCCCTGCCTGTGCTCACCTATTGCAAATTCCGAGTGTTGATCAGCGTAGGATGGTAGCCAATGCCAGAGCGCAGACGTCCAACAAGGCATCGGTTTCTAGGTATGGGCTTAAAAAGGACATTGGCGACATGATGTTCAAGGAAACACCTGGGGGTGCTAGTAGTGATATAGCCGATGATCTAGAGCCTCTTGATGCGAGCTTGCAGCCTAAGCAGCTAATAGATGATTCTTGCGAGCAGGACGATGCTTACCCGGGGTTGCCAGCGTGGGAGCAAGACCGCCCTGTCGCAGCATCAGAGCCGATCAGCGCGCTCACGTGGATTCTTAGCGGCTCACTCCTGGGTGTGAGCATTGTGGTGGTGAGTATTTGGTTGATGGTTCAGTCCATCGATGACGATATTACTTACGATGCGTCAGATGCGGTAGCTGAACCACAAAAAGATATTAGTTCAATCGATACTCGGCAGGCTGAGGAGAGCCGCATGATGAAGCAGTCAAAAAAAGTAGTCGTTGAGTTCCTTGAAGCTAAAACAGAAGCCGATGTCGAGGGGCTCATTCGAACTCCGGAGGTTTCCGTTCCCCGCTTGCGGGCATGGTATGATAGAGATCCTTGGGTCACTCCAGGGGTGAGAGTGGTGGGCCATAAAAATAGCATCATCATTAACGGCGATACCATTACCATGGATGTGCAGCTCGACAATTTTGACATCAAAAAAATAGCGGTGGTGAAAACGGTAGCTGGTTACAAAGTTGATTGGGAAAGCTGGGTGGCATGGACATCAGTTAACTGGCAAGAGCTGTTCGATCTTCGGCCGACTGATCCAGTTGAAGTTAGGGTGCTGTGCAAACGTGTGAACTATTACAACAGAGTGTTCAATGATAGCACCAAGTGGTTTGCTGTTCGGCTCTCACATCCATATTCTGACAAATCAATTTACGGATATATTGATTCAGAATCGCCCCAATTTCATCGATTTATTACAGATCTCGTCAGGGAAAAAGAAGTCTCTGCGACCCTCAAAATCAGGTATCCTCAAAATAGCCCAGTTGGCAATCAGGTATCTATCGTCGAACACATGCAACCTGGATGGGTTCGCCCTGCTGCATCAAACCACGAAGCAGAGTCACCCAGTGCACACTGATCAAGTTGGCGTAATGAAAAACCTTCAAAGCACTATGGACACCAAGGAAATACCTTCTACCTATGATAAAGCTCTTCGTATCAACCTTGACGAAGAGAAATATGGAACCTTCGCTGAGATTGGTGCTGGCCAAGAGGTAGCCAATTGGTTTTTCCGGGCATCTGGTACTGCTGGGACCTTGGCAAAAACCATATCCGCTTATGACATGACAATGAGCGATGCCATCTACGGCAAGTCCAAGCGCTACGTTTCCCGCGATCGCCTCAACGCGATGCTCGAGTATGAATACAATTTGTTGGTCGAACGCTTGAAAGAGAAGCGCGGCTCTGCCTCTGCCTTTTTTAGTTTTTCTAATACCGTGCGTGCCCGTGGCTACCAAGACACAGGTGAATGTCATGGCTGGCTGGGAATTCGACTCCAGCTCCGCCCTCAAGAGGATCCATGCCAGATACTCATTCACGTACGTTTGCTTGATGAAGAGAATTTTGACCAAATGGAGGCACTGGGCATTATTGGCGTGAATCTCATTTACGCGGCCTTTTATCACCGAGATCAACTGTCTCTCTTTGTTGAGTCCCTCATGGACGGCTTGACGAATGATCGCGTTGAAGTGGATATGTTGAAGTTCAGTGGTGAGGGCTTCAAGATGGTTGATAACCGGCTTTGTCACCTTCAGTTGGTGAACAGCGGGCTCACCGCAGCAGCGATGTTTTTGCCGAACGGGGAGGTGGTTCAGCCTGCCGAGGCGCTCTACAACAGGCCGATCATTCTACTTCGTGGTAGTTTTAACCCCGTAACCAACCTGCACCTCGATATGCTTTGTCAGACTCGTGATGAGTTCAACAAGGTTCTGGATGTTGAGCAACAAGGTAATGCGGTCGAGCTTTGTGAGATTTCCATGAACAACCTATTGCGCAAAGGAGATGGTGATGATGCAGGTAAGGTTGACCATCTCGCTTTCCTTGACAGGGCAGATGCTCTTCAAGCACTCGGAAAGACGGTGCTTGTTTCCCGTTGCCCTGAGTTTCACCGTATTGCCAGTTACTTGAGCCGATACACAACAAGCCCCATTGGCATTGTACTCAGTATCGGGCTACTCAATGAGCTATTCAAAGCAAAGTGGTCAGAGGGCTTAGCTGGAGGGACCCTCGAGTCTTTTGGCAGACTCTTTAAAAACGGGCTCTCACTTTATGTCTATCCGTGGGGAAATCGAAAAGCTGGCGAGTTGGTAACTGCTGAAAATTTCAAGACCCCTGAGAACCTTCAATATCTCTACAGACACTTCCGTGAAAATGGTATGATTCATGCCATTCCTTGTGGAGACGAGCAGCTGCTCAAGTATACTGGACGCGATATTCAGAGAATGATTGCCGCCGGTGACGAAACATGGAAGACTCTAGTTCCTGAGCAAGCTCACCGGGCAGCTCTTCACTCGCACTAAGCAGAGTGCATTTACGATTTTAACGCTATCATTTCATGTCTTGGGGAGATGTCAGAGGCCTTTTACAATACGTACCACAATTCCGTGGTAAGGTATTCGTAGTTATTGTCGATTCTCCTGTGCCAGCACTTGCTGAAATGATGCTCAATTTGGTGAGCTTGCAGAACATCGGTGTGCAGCTTGTCATTGGTAGCACAATCCACAAACACGATGAAATTCTGGATCGTGCCCTCGAGGCCGAACTGAAATGTCACCATGCCGTAGCGGACTTGAATACGACTCCAGAAGATGTCTGTGAGGCCTTGGGGCGTGGCCAGGCTATCATTATCGATCTTGCGGCCCAGGATGCACTCTCTCGTGAAATAGCGGTATTCGCGCAGACAATCGCGGCATCCAAACTTATTCTTCTCAAGCCATGTGAACAGGCACAGCTGGCTCAAGGTGCTGTGCGTGCCACGGATCTTGAATCTATAGGAGATGGTCAGCCTGCAATTCTACTGGCAGCCGCAGAAGCCTGTAAGCTGGGTGTTTCCCGTGTTCATATCCTCGACGGTACAGACCCGGCAGCATTGCTTAGTGAGCTCTTTTCCAACGAAGGTGCCGGCACCATGGTTTATGCAGACAGTTACCGCGTTATCCGTCCACTGCGAGAGGAAGATATTGTCGAGCTACTTGGCATGATTGGGCGATCAGTTCGCAATACCTGTCTCGTTCCCCGAGACTATGCAGATATCGAAACACACCTCGCGGATTACTCCGTGATGGAGATCGATGGTAATGTCGTGGGTTCGGTAGCACTTCTTAGTTACCCAGGCTGTGAAGCTGTCGAGCTTGCTTGTTTGTATGTTAAACAGAGCCATGAAGCGCTAGGCTATGGCGCTGAACTTGTGCAGCATGCTGAGCAGTTGGCCCTAGAGCAAGGTGCCACATCTGTTTTTGCTCTGACCAATCGCGCTGCGGGGTTCTTTCAAAGCCAGCTTAGTTATCAAGAGCTACCCCTGGAAGGCATTCCTTCAGAACGTCGTAAGCAACTCATTGCTAGCGGTCGTGATTCGCGGGTATTTGGTAAGGTTTTTAATTTGTCATAAAAACATCCGTTTCCTTGATTTTCAATGGTTTGACCTAATATGTCATCAAAGGTGTAGGTTTTTTCTTTTCGCCATAATATTCTTATAATATCGCGCCTACTGATTAACCTTAGAGTTTGGTCGCAATATCAATCTGCAAGTTATGTCTTTGCAGATATCTAGAAGCTAGTAAATTTAAGCCTCGTCATGAATATCAGCTACATTATCGCAGCCTACGAAAGCCCACGTCAATTGAGGCGGTTGATTAGCAGGTTGGCTAGTCAACAAGTTTACTTTTACATACACATTGATAAGAAGGTTGATATCAAACCTTTTTTCGATGCTCTGTGTGATTTTGAGAATGTTCGTTTTGTTAGTAATGATGATCGCGTAAAATGCAGATGGGGAGGTATTGGGATCGTCTTGGCGACTCTTTGTTGTATGCGTTATGTCCTGGAGGATAAGCGTGATGGTCGTTGTGTATTTATAAGTGGGCAGGATTATCCAATTGTTAGCAATGCAGGCATTGCTGATTTTTTTCAGCGCAATAAAACAAAAAACTATATCACTTGTGAGCCATTTCCTCGGCAAATTTGGGAAATTGAGAATGGGGGTTGGAATAGATTAAATCATTATTATTATCAGCTAAACGATAAAAAATACGCATATGTATCACTGCCATCAATCTGGGATCCTACATTTTATAAGCATTTTTTAGGAAACGTGCGTAGGGTCGGCAAATTGCTTGTCAGTGGACAGCTGCCTCATCAGATCCTTAAAAGAAGGGATATATCTTATGTCTTTTCTCCCTATGGGGGTGATGCATGGTGGGCTTTGACAATCAACACGCTCCAAAAAATGATTTTATTTTTGGACGATAATCCAGAATACTTAGCGTTTTTTGGTCACGTGCACGTGCCTGACGAAATCATTTTTCAGACTTTAGCGCGCAAATTAATTCCGGAAGATGAAATCTTGCCATGTCTCACATATACGACTTGGATTGAAGGTGGTTCATCTCCCTGCATCTTCGGCGAAGGAGACTATGCGGAGTTGAAAAACCTGAATGGTGAGTTTTTGTTTGCACGTAAATTCAGCGAGGGAGAGGACGTTACCATTATGAATATGATCGATCAGCATTTGATCTCATGACTTGCTGCCAGTATAATCGAAATCATCAGCGGTGATAACAAAAAACGCCGACTCTTCCGAGCCGGCGTTTGATTGAATGATTGAGTATGAAGTTTACTTATTCTTCTCTTCCTCGCGCTTCTTGACATCAGCGATGACTTCTTCAGCGACGTTCTTCGGACAAGCTGCGTAGTGGGAGAACTCCATGGAGAATTGGCCGCGACCGGAAGTCATGGTGCGAAGGTCACCGATGTAACCAAACATATCGCTCAGCGGGGCGTCAGCTTTGACGCGGATACCGGTAGGTGTGCGCTGCTGCTCCTTGATCATGCCACGGCGACGGTTCATGTCACCGATGACGTCTCCGACGTTGTCTTCTGGGGTGAAGACGTCGAGTTTCATAATGGGCTCAAGGATTTGTGGTCCAGCTTTTGGCATGGATGTGCGGTAAGCTGCTTTCGCAGCGATCTCGAAGGCAATCGCGGAGGAGTCAACTGCGTGCTGAGCACCGTCAACGAGAGTGACTTTGAAGTTCAAGCAGGGGAATCCAGCGAGGACACCTTTATCCCTGGATAACTTGAATCCTTTTTCAACAGCAGGCCAGAATTCCTTAGGAACGTTACCACCGACAACTTTGGATTCGAATTCGAACTCTTCTTCAGAATCTTCAGGAAGAGGCTCGATGATGTAGTCGATCTTACCATACTGACCGGAACCACCAGACTGCTTCTTGTGAGTGTAGGAGTCTTCGATACGCTTGGTAATTGTCTCGCGGTAGGCAACCTGTGGCTTACCAACGGTCACTTCACAACCGTGCGTACGCTTGAGGATATCTACTTTAATATCGAGGTGAAGCTCGCCCATTCCTTTGAGGATGGTTTCACCTGAGTCGAGGTCAGTTTCAACGATGAATGTTGGGTCTTCCTTAACCATCTTACCGATGGCTGTTCCGAGCTTCTCAGCATTCGCCTTGTCTACAGGAGCAACAGCGATGGAGATCACCGGATCAGGGAATACCATGGGCTCCAGAGTAGCGGGATGCTCCTTGTCGCAGAGAGTGTGACCCGTCTGAACGTTCTTGAGGCCTACGAGGGCAACGATGTCACCAGCTTGTGCTCCGTCGAGTTCAATGCGGTCGTCTGCACTCATTTCAACGATACGTCCGATACGTTCGGTTTTACCCGTGAATGTGTTGAGAACGGTAGAGCCTTTCGAAAGCTTGCCTGAGTAGATGCGTGTGAAAGTAAGAGCACCGTATTGATCATCCATGATCTTGAATGCAAGCGCACGGAGAGGGCCGTCAGGAGTAACGATAGCAAATTCACCAGTTTCATTACCTTCTGGGTCAACTTCCGGCTGTGCAGGAACTTCAGTAGGTGATGGGAGGAAGTCAACAACGGCGTCGAGAAGAACCTGAACACCTTTGTTTTTGAACGCTGATCCACAGTAAGTTGGGAAGAAGTCGAGGGCGATAGTTCCCTTGCGGATGCACTTCTTGAGGTCCTCGAGACTTGGTTCATTGCCATCGAGGTATTCCATCATGAGATCGTCATCTTGCTCAACGGCAGTTTCGATAAGTTCAGCTCGGTATTTTTCTACGTCGTCCACCATGTCGGCAGGAACGTCTTCGATTGTGTAGTTCTCAGGCTCACCGGTTTCATCCCAGACCCAAGCTTTGCGGGTTAGGAGATCGACAACGCCAACCATGTTGTCTTCGATTCCGATTGGAAGGACCATGATGAGTGGTTTGGCGGCGAGGACGGTTTTGATTTGATCAACTACGTCGTAGAAGTCAGCTCCTGTGCGGTCGAGTTTGTTAACAAAGATAATACGAGCAACAGCAGACTCGTTAGCATAGCGCCAGTTCGTCTCAGATTGTGGTTCTACACCACCTGATCCACAGAAGACACCAATGCCGCCATCGAGAACTTTGAGTGAACGATAAACTTCTACAGTGAAGTCAACGTGGCCAGGAGTATCAATAACGTTGAAACGGTATGGTGTTTTACCCCACTGTTGGTCAGCACCATTCCAGAAGCAACTGACTGCAGCTGATTGAATAGTAATGCCGCGTTCGGCTTCTTGTTCCATGAAATCAGTGGTGGACTCACCATCGTGAACTTCCCCGATTTTGTGAATTTTTCCAGTGAGAGCGAGGATACGTTCTGTGGTCGTTGTTTTACCAGCATCCACGTGGGCGAATATACCGATGTTTCTGTAAAGAGAAAGGTCTGACATTGCTTTAGGTTCTAAGTTTGTTTTGATGTCTACCCTAGTAATGGAAATATCAATAGGGGAGTATGTTGTGTCGCAGTAAATGATAACTACAGCGGCGTGTAACTAGCGGATTATAGCCATTTGGCAACCTTAGATTGATAAAACCGCATTTTTAATGCTATTTTTTATTCGACAAAGTGTTAATGTGGATTTAATTCCACCCCGCCGCGACTTAGGTCAGGCTCGAATGGATATGGCAGGATAGCTCAGGGGTAGAGCGGAGGATTCATAAGCCTTAGGTCCGGAGTTCAAATCTCCGTCCTGCTACCATTCTTCCATTTTCTTAATTTTCGATTGCGGGTCGCCGACGTTTCGGGGCATGCGGCGGGGAAGATCGTGTCAGGTGGCTTGTGCCAAGTAAGACTTCCTGAATAACCGCCTTACATCTTTAGCCCATCTTTGTTTTCGCCGTGACGGAGGTTGTGGTAGCGAGCTCGACTCAACTAGCCGGATGTATGAATGGTTGGCCAGACTTGTTTTTGGGGCGTTTCCCAGCGACTTTTTTCAGGGTCTGCGAGAGGCTAGTCCGCCAAAATGCAGGGCCAGTCAAATATGCCGTTGTTGGCTTGATCTCACCCTTGAGGAGTGCGGCGGCGCCCCACTCTGATGCCCCTACTGCATGGGGCTGATCGAGCCACCCTAGCAGGCCATCAAGGAAGTGATTACCGATGACGAACTGGATCTGAATGGGTGCATTTAGGAAAGGAAGCCTGTAGGGGCTGATTCTAGGCATTATCACCAAAGTTCCTTTTGGCAACCGACCGAAATCCCGATCAGAGGCGGCCGCATCCTCGTCCTCGATGATTCCAGACTTCGCTGAAAGGAGTTCCAGACGACCGCTGCCAAAGCTATATTTTGACAAGACGGCTCTGGAAAATATGTCAACGGGCATCACTTAAGGCAACGAAGTAGGTGCGGGGAAGCTTTTTTACGGTTTAGTTTGCTTGTCCATAAAGTTTTTTGCTTTATTGTTATGCTGATTTTGAAAAGACATCAGGTAATGTCACGCTCGTCTAATCAGCCCGTCTTTTCCCTCACCCGCCCTGTTTGCCACATGAAAGCCACCTTGAGCACCTTATTTAAAAAAAAAATTCCTAGCATTAGGAGTGCATTGAAACGGTTTGCAGGTCGTGCAGTGTGCGCCAGAAAGCTCTTACCCATGAGTGCGCTTCAGCGCGTGGAGAAATCAAGGAGAGAGCAGCCTCACCGGCCCGGCTTACAGCGCGGTATTGAAGCATTGGGCATAAGGACTCGCGCGAACCGTGCTAAGGTGTCGGCTATTCCCGCCGAAGGGCCGTTGATTGTGACAGGAAACCACCCTGTCTCAGGAGATGGGCTAGCGCTCCTCGATTTGATGCTGGGCATACGCAAGCATAGCGACGTTAAGATCGCTGCAGAAAAACACGTGCTTGATCACCCAGAGCTAAAGCCGCATGTCATCGAAGTCAATGACCAGTGCGCCAGGCAGTCCGTCAGCGATATGATTAAACACATCAAAGGTGGCGGGGCCCTTATAATTTTCCCTGAAAACATGTTTCATGGGCGTCGTTTCGGAAGGCGTCGTGTTACTCCGGCGTGGAAGCGAGGGGTCGGCACAATAGCTATGCGCAGCGGAGCGTCGGTCCTGCCTTTCTACATTGCCAATATGCCAAACCGCTGGCTCCCGTGGAAAATCTTGCTGAAAATCCCTATAGTATTAGACTTGGCGCTGGATCGTGAGTTAGTCAATACGAAGATGGATGTTCGTATTGGCGATCTGCTGCATCCGAAGACCATTGCCCAGCTGGGCAATTCGCGAAATATCACCGCGGAACTACGCAATATCGTATATGACCTTGCCAGAGATCCGGCTGGCACATTTATGCCCCAGAGCTAGGTGATGTGCCATCTGTTGAAAGGCTGCCTTGTGCGCTTGTATTTATCTTGTGCTCATCCGTGAAGCGGGCGGCAATATAGTGATTTCTGAGGGGTGCGGGCGCTTTCGTATCATATCATGAGTAACTATTTTCACTTGCTGGCAGAGACATAGGCAAAAAGAGAGGGTGGTTTTGCTGGATGATGAGCAGTTCTGCTCAGGATCAAGCTGTTTTAATCAAAGGTGATTTACTTTGGCACCGAGCAGGTACTGGAGAGATTCCGTACCGCCCCCGACTGTGTCGGGGGCGGTAGGGTGTTTGCCGAGGATCTCAACTCGGGGCTGGAGCGCTTGAAAGCCGGTATTTGCAGCCTCTTTTAGCATGAGTTTAAAAAATAATCAAAAAAAAACGAAATACGTCTTGCCAGATGGGGGTGCATTTGTATATTCGCCGCCCCCCGTCCCAAGCTTTCGATTGAAATCAGAGTTTGGGGCAACAACATGAAAGCTGCGGGAAGGCAGTTAAACTATCGGGTAGCTCCGGATAAGAGGCGGTTTTCGAGGTCACTTAATATACCTCGTGCCTCTTGGGCGTATCTCTGTGGTTTAAACGTTTCCACTGCTGGCTTCACCACCATACAGCAGCAACTTTCGACAAACGTATTACAATTTCTCAACAAAACCTCTAATTACCACTGATTCTAGTAATCATTCATCAATCAAACCAAAACACGCAGGAATATGCCTACCATTAACCAGCTCGTCCGCAAAGGACGCAAGACACCAGTGACCAAGTCCAAGTCACGTGCCCTCAACAGCTGCCCGCAACGTCGCGGCGTCTGTCTCCAGGTCATGACTCGTACGCCCAAGAAGCCAAACTCCGCGCTCCGTAAGGTGGCCAAAGTTCGTCTTACCAACGGCCAGGAAGTGATCGCCTACATTGGAGGTGAAGGCCACAACCTTCAAGAGCACTCAATCGTTTTGGTTCGTGGTGGTCGTGTGAAAGACCTTCCAGGTGTGCGTTATCACATCGTTCGTGGAGCGCTCGATACACTCGGTGTCGACAAGCGTGCTCAAGCCCGTTCCAAGTATGGAACTAAGCGTCCTAAGAAGTAATTTTTTTAAATCTATAACTCTATAATACAATGGCTCGCCGTAAAAAAGTTTACAACCGCCCAGAAACACGTGACCCACGCTACGATAGTCCCGTAGTTGGAAAGCTAATCAGCAAAGTCATGCGTGACGGTAAGCGCTCCTTGTCTGAGCGCATCGTCTATGCCGCTATCGACAAAGCCAATGATGGCACTGATACGATTGACCCTCTCGAGGTTGTCACACGTGCTCTTGAGAATGCTAAGCCGCGCGTTGAGGTGAAGAGCCGCCGTGTTGGTGGAGCTACCTACCAAGTTCCTCTTGAAGTGGACGCCGGTCGTTCAGAGTCGCTCGCCATGCGCTGGTTGGTCAACTTTGCTCGCTCAAAGAAAGGCACTCCAATGCACGTGGCCCTCGCCAACGAGATCAAAGATGCAGCCAATAACCAAGGCAATGCCGTTCGCAAACGCGATGACATGCACAAGATGGCTCAGGCTAACCGTGCATTCGCCCACTTCCGCTGGTAATTCAACAAGCTGCAGCATTTGTTGCGGCATCCATTTTTCTTCGTAACGAAGAGATAAGAACCCTCCATACTACCATGTCCGAGAATCCTAATAATCCAAACCGCCCATACCCATTGGAGCGGACGCGGAATATTGGGATTGCTGCGCACATCGATGCGGGGAAAACCACTCTCACTGAGCGCGTTTTATTCTACACTGGAATGATTCATCGTATTGGTGAGGTGCACGATGGCGCTACCGTGACTGATCACATGGAGCAAGAGCGTGAGCGTGGTATTACAATTACCTCTGCTGCCGTCACTTGTGAGTGGATACAGCATCCTAACGACGGTGTCGCAAAGTTGTTCCAAGGTCAGAAGCAAAGGATCAACATTATAGATACACCGGGCCACGTTGACTTCACCGCCGAAGTTGAGCGTTCACTCCGTGTTCTGGATGGTGCCATTGTCGTTTTTTGTGGCGTTGCTGGTGTCCAACCTCAAACCGAAACTGTGTGGAGACAAGCTGACAAATATGGCGTTCCACGTATTGTGTTTGTGAACAAGATGGACCGAACAGGTGCCAATTTTGAAAATGTATTTCAGGATGTAAAAGAGAAGTTTGGTGTCCAAGCTGTTCGTATCCTCATTCCCATTGGTGCTGAAGAGGGTCTGCAAGGGCAGATTGACGTGCTTAACATGAAAGCCGTCATCTACAAAGATGATGATGCCATGGGCTCTACATTCGAGATACAAGACCTAGATGGCGACCTTCTTGCCGAGGCGGAAGCTGCTCGTGAAGAGCTGACATCGATTCTTTGCGATTGTGACGAAGAGCTTGGTGAGAAATTCCTCATGGAAGAGGAAATAACGACAGAAGATCTCAAGCATGCCTTACGCCGCGCTACCATTTCCAGTAAAGTTGTTCCCGTTGCCGGAGGTTCAGCTTTTAAAAACAAAGGTGTTCAGTTCCTTGTGGATGCCGTAGTTGATTATCTACCAAGTCCGCTCGATATCCCAGCCGCCCAGGGGCAGTCTCCAGATGATGAATCTGTTGAGGTTCTGGCTAAGACAGATGATAATGAGCAATTCTGTTCATTAGCTTTCAAATTATGGGCTGATAAGTATGTCGGTAAGCTAGTCTTCTTCCGTGTATATTCTGGCATGGTTTCCAAAGGTGACATGGTATATAACCCAAGAACCTGCAAGAAAGAGCGTGTTGGTCGTCTGATCAAAATGCATGCTGACAAACACGAAGATATAGAAACCTGTTACGCGGGGGACATAGCCGCCATCGTGGGTCTTAAAAATGTTCAAACAGGTGATACCCTTTGCCAAGAGCGTTTCGAGATCATGCTCGAACCACCACTTTTCCCCGAGCCTGTCATCTCAATGGCGGTAGAGCCCAAAACAGTTGCAGATCAAGACAAGATGGCGCTGGCACTCACCAGACTCTCTGACGAGGACCCTACCTTTGTTGTGAAGACTGATGAAGACACAGGGCAAACTATTATTTCCGGAATGGGCGAGCTTCATCTGGAGGTCATCGTTGATCGTATGAAGCGTGAGTTCAAGGTAGAGTGCCGTGTAGGCAAGCCGCAAATCGCTTATCGTGAGACTATTACCAGCGCAGCGCCTGGAGAAGGCAAGCTTGTCAAGCAATCTGGTGGCCGTGGCCAATATGGTCATGTCGTATTAGACGTCGCTCCCGAGGAAAAAGGTAAAGGGCTGACCATCGACAACAACGTTGTTGGGGGCGCCATACCCAAAGAGTTTGTAAACTCCGTTCTCACTGGTGTGCGAACAGCAATGTCAAACGGCATTATTGCTGGTTACCCTGTAGTTGATGTCCACGTTAACATCACGGACGGTTCATACCACGAGGTAGATTCGAACGAAAATGCTTTTAAAATGGCAGCTATTCTCGGTATGCGTGACGCCTTCAAAAATGCCAGCCCCATTCTTTTGGAGCCGGTCATGGAGGTGGAAGTAACAACTCCAGAGGAATATCAAGGTGATATCATGGGTGACTTGAATCGCAGGCGTGGTCAAATCCAAGAAATTGAGAACAAGCCAACACATGCCGTGCTTCGCGCGCTTGTTCCTCTTGCCGAAATGTTCGGCTACTCCACAGCTATTAGAACTTTATCTAGTGGGCGTGCTGATTACACCATGAAGCCTTGTAGCTTTGAACAGGTCCCACAAGCTATTGTCGACGACCTAACTAACGAATATGCTTACGCTAGTTAATTAACTATCTCAATAAAACAACAACTCTCAAACACTCTAACTAACATCCGATATGCAACAGCAGAAAATCAGAATCCGCCTGCGCGCTTATGATCACCGCGCCATTGACAAGTCCGCACTGGAAATTGTCGAAACAGCCAAACGCACCGGTGCTAAAGTTGCTGGTCCTATCCCATTGCCTACTCGCATTGAGAAATTCAGCGTCAACCGTTCTGTGAACCAGAATAAGAAGTCAGCTGAACAATTCGAGATCCGCACACACAAACGCATGCTCGACATTGTCGATCCTACAGCGCGCACCGTTGACGAGCTCAAAAAGCTTAATCTTCCAGCTGGTGTAGATATTGCAATCAAGATCTGACCTGCAGTATTTTATCACTATCAATTAACCATTTTTTAATCACAAATCTTACCAATACCATGGCACTAGGACTACTAGGAAAAAAAGTCGGCATGACCCGCGTATTTGACGCAGAGGCAGGCACATCAGTACCTGTCACTGTTGTTGACGTTTCAGGCAATGAGTTTCTTCAAGTCAAAACCTCTGAGACAGACGGTTATTCCGCTGTTCAAGTTGGATATGACGATCAACGTGAATTCCGCCTTAATCTTCCCAAGCGGGGACACTTCAATAAGTTTGGCACTTCTCCGAAAAAGCTCATCAAGGAGTTTCGTTTTGAGAGTGATGCAGATATGCCCAATACCGAAGAGGCGCATCCAGGTGCAGAGCTTTTTGAAGCTGGTCAATGGATTGATGTGATCGGTACGACCAAAGGAAAAGGTTTCCAGGGTGTCGTTAAGCGTTACAATTTCTCTGGTCAGCCTGATTCACACGGTCACATGATGCACCGCCGTCCTGGTGGCGTAGGAGCTGGAACATGGCCTGGTCGTATTTGGAAGAACAAAAAAATGCCTGGTCGGCATGGTGTCTATAATCGCACCGTTCAAAACCTAAAAGTTGTTCAGGTTCGCCCTGAAGATAACGTCGTTCTTGTCTCTGGTGCTGTTCCAGGCCACAAGGGTGCTTATGTTGTCATCCGCCCTGCAGTCAAAAAGACAGCACCCTCTGCAAGCTAATGAATTTCTCGGCAGTTACTCTGCTGGACATTAACTGAAAAACTATCAACTGATAACTAATCATGTCAAAAACACTCTCTATCAAAGATGCGCAAGCTGCAAATATCCAAGTGGTCGAAGGCCGCAAGGGTGACCAAGCTGTGCACGACCTAGTCACTGCATATCGTGCAAATCGCCGTAGTGGTACTGCTTGCACCAAAACTCGTGGCGAAGTAAAGGGCTCCAACAAAAAGCTTTGGAAGCAAAAAGGCACTGGCCGTGCTCGCGCGGGCACCAACAAGAACCCCGTGTGGCGTGGTGGTGGTATTGTATTTGGACCTCGTCCACGTTCGTATGCCAAGACAGTAAACAAAAGCACGCGTAAGCTTGCATTGCGCAAAGTGCTTGGTGATCTCATCAGCGCTGAGCGTGTGATCTCCATTCCAAGCTTTGCCGTTGAAGATGGTAAGACTAAGACTTTTGCAGCAGCTATTAAGGGAATTACCGAAGCTCGCAATGTGCTCGTTGTCGCTGACAAATTTGACGACAAAACCTACTTAGCCGGTCGTAACGTTCAGAATGTATTGCTCATCACTGCAGCAGAAATGAATATTGAACAGCTTCTATTAGCAGACTCAGTAATCATTGTAGAAGACGCATTCGAAACTCTTGCGCACCGCACAGCCTAAATCATTTAATTAACAATCGTATCCATGAAAGATATTTATCAGGTCATCGACACCGTTCTCATTAGTGAGAAAGCCACCCTACTTCAGGAAGAAAACAACGAGTATGTGTTTAAGGTTGATCGCAATGCGAACAAGCTGGAAGTCAAGCGTGCTATTGAGCAACTTTTTGGAAAGAAGGTAGCCACAGTGCGCACTCTCAACTGCCGC
>Ga0206126_10003822_pt1 | contig 15000 bp, 12 predicted proteins | sample Helgoland_Spring_5_FD_148621 | JGI IMG/M metagenome (GOLD analysis project Ga0206126, IMG submission 148621) | Pelagic subsurface seawater microbial communities from Kabeltonne, Helgoland, North Sea - Helgoland_Spring_Bloom_20160412_1 | ecosystem: Environmental > Aquatic > Marine > Epipelagic ...
CGGGCAGGACGGCAAGCCAATTTTCATCCACCGCAAGCTCGAGTGCTTTTCGGGGATCGTTTTGAATAATACTTCTGAATACTGGCGCCCTGTCCTTCGCGAATTTTTCTCCTCTTTTGATCAATTCCCATTTAATTCTTGGATCATGTTCACAGTTCGTTTTTTCAAAGCATTGAAATGCTTCAAATGTTTGGAGCCAGTTATCAAATGCAACAATGGCAGTATGCTTGGATAAATCTTGGTACTTTTCAGTCTCACACCATTCCGCATCTTTGGATACAATCGGAAGGTTTAGTTCTGGTTTACTGACTTTTTTTTCTAGCGTATTGTGTTCTTTTCTCTCGACTGATTTTTGAGAAACAACCTCTTTGTTTTCATTGGAATTACCACTTAGAAGACTCTCACTTTTTTCAAAAAGGGCGAACACTAGAAACCCTAAACAAGCCCAAGGGAGAAAAAATTTGAACAAACGAGCCCCAAGCCTATGTTTTGGGCTTTTGGAATAACTGCTTGGGGCGGGCTTAGGCATATTGTAAGTTACATTATAAACAAATTATTATCAAGCTTACCGATTAAGGCCAGATACAGATGTAGTGGATGTCATATAATAGGGTAATCTTTTCCATTTAATAGATTATATGTAATAGTTGCGTATATTCTTATGGTTTCTCTTATTCTTTCTTTACCAAATTCAAATTACTGGAAGGGCTAGACAGATCATTAAAACCAAATGCTGGGCGATTACTGACATTCCTTGAAAAGAATTATAATTACTTAGGAGCTGCAATTTGAGCTCCCCCTTTTGGAGTTCTGCGAATTGTTCCCGTAGGAGTCATAATAACGGGATCTTTAAAAATAGATTGCGGGCTGATATTTTGAATCACTTCACGAACCGGCGAACCACCACGGGATACGATACTGGCACTTACGAAAATTAATAAATTTCTTTTGGAATAACTCTCCGCAGAAGACTGAAATAGTCTTCCGATCAAAGGAATATTTCCAAGAACGGGAATTTTATCGTTCACCGTCTTAACTTCTTCGCGAGTAAGTCCACCGATAATTACAGTGGCACCATCAAAGATGGTTACAGATGTATTCACCTTACGGACCGAGAAAATTGGCATTAATATACCGGAGGGTTGTATGATCATTGGGGGAGTACCGGCTGCAGAAGTTCCGATCATTGCGGACGAACCACCGTACTCAATAAAACCGTCGAATTCGGTGACCTTCGGGCTTAACTCAAGGGCAATGGAATTATATTTCTCAATCCTCGGAGTAACATCCATCACGACTCCCACTTCCCTGAAACCGGGCTGCTCATCATCGGGTGCAACGGTATCAAATTGAGGAACTGCACTCTGTATTTGAATTGCCTGAGCCAAAGCACCAGCACCTCCTTGCTGCGCTCCACCTCCCCCTCCTCCTCCGCCCGGCAACGGAGCGGGTTCGTAACCTGTTGGGTAAATAAATTCCTGAGCAATGGTGATTTGTGCAGGCTGTCCGTCCATTACCGTAATTCTTGGTGCACTGAGTAAGTCAGTTCCCTGTTTACGCTGCAGGGCACTTATCAGTAGTTTTGCCTGGCTTCCTCCCAAAATCATACTGCCCCCGCTTCCCCCCATGGTTAAGCTTTGACTACTTGCTTGCATGAGTGGTGATACTCCCTGACCTATCCCAATTTTACCCGGCAAATTAGGGGTTGGGTTGGGGATATTTAAACTCGCATCGCGATTGTCAGGAATACTAATTATGGTATCTCGAGAAGTTCCGCTGGCAGAGTGAGCTGTTGCCAATGTACGAGTATTTCCAGTAAAACTTTTCCCAAAACTAATCACCGGTTGTCCATTTGAGTCAACCACTGGGTTTAACGTAGTGGGGTCTAGGACAAAGCTGGGGTCATCCCAACTGTATTGCCAATCGAAACTAATTTCATCCAGTGCACCTTCCTGAACTTCCAAAAATTTTGTTTCGATCTCTACCTGACGGCTCGAATCAGCATCCAGTCTTTCCAAAATTCGTTCAATGAGGTCCAATAAGCGACGTTCATGAGTAACGATCATTTGAAAGCCATCAAAGACAAACTTTTGCCCTTTTGTATCATCAAATGGAATACCCGCTCCTTCTAAAAAAGCTTTTATTTTGGCTCCTGTGTCATCCGCTCCTCCTCCGCCGCCTCCGGGTGCAGGTGCGAAAGGATCCGCTCCTCCTCCCCCCATTCCGGCACCGGCACCTCCTGTCATTCGCTGAATCGTTCCGGTCATTCGCTGAATCGTTCCCTGCGTAACTTCATAAAATTCCGTTTCGAGAGAGCGACCGGTAAAAGTACCGCCCGATTTCGATACCACAATCGCATCATTTCGTATGTCATAGGTCCAACTTACCATTTCTGCTATAAATTGAATCATTTTGCCAAGCGCCATAGGATTGAGGGTGATAGTAACATTAGGAAATGGCTCATCCCCATTGGCTAGTGGAATGATATTTACTCCTTTTTTGGCTGGATCCGGCTCGGTAAGATCAAAGGTTTTTGCTTGTCTTTGAAGTTCCTGCATCACTTCTGGTAGAGGGGATTCAAAAAATTGCACACCGGGAACTTGAATAATTTTTAATTTGTTCTCTAAATTGCTCGGACCCTCTTTTACTTTCTCGACTTCTTCAATTTGTCGGTCAAATACCTTCGGCCTTTCCCATTCACGTTCAATTTCTTCAAGCATTTCTGCACGAGTCTTTAAATATCCAAGATAACTTTCCTCGGCTCGCATTCTGGCAATGCGTTTAAGCATTTCCTTCGCTTCATAATTATCAGAAAATTGAGTTTCAATGGTTCGATATGTTTCGGTCGCTCCAGTAAGATCACCATTAATAAATTGTACTTTCGCACGCATCAATAATTCATTTAGTGCCTCCCTAGTATCCTTCCAATCCGCCGTAAACTCAGTAATAGCCTCCCTAGTATCCTTCCAATCCGCCGTAAACTCAGTAATATCTCTACGATAGGGGTTTGCCTTGTCTGCCGCAATTCGATCTTCCATGCGTTTTGCTTTTTCCAATTCGTTATCAAGTGCCTTCTCCCCTTCCGTCTGTTTTAGACCGGGTCTACCAAATGACATTGGATCTCCCTGTATATCGCGATCCTGGTAAAAACCGGTTCGAAATGCGTCTAAATACTGATTCGCTAAGTCCCAGTCTTTGTTGGATCGTGCATCTTCCGCTTTGTCTAAATTGATACGATTTTTTAACAACGCTGCATCCAATATTAATGGCCAAGTACGCGTATTGGGCTCGAGGAAAAGCTTTATCTTAAGAAGGGATTTGTCCGCCTCTTCGTATTCTTTCTTTCGAATCATGCCCTTTGCTTTTGCCAAAAGTTCTTCAGCCAGTACTGCCTGTTCCTCCATTTTTTCTTTGGCTTTATCCATTTCGGCCTCGAAGTCTGTTTGTTGCTCTATTCCCAAAGTTTCAGACTCTGCCTTTCTGCGAGACTCCTCCACATCTTGATAGTCAACCACAAGCTCCTGCACCCGTCCTACCTTACCCTTGAGCATCGCCTCCCCCATGCGGTACCATGTGATTTGTTGTTTCGTTTTATAAATATCACTAATTAGTGCAATGCTTGAAACATTCGATGGCAATATCCCCAGGGCTTCATCAAGCTGATCTAGGGCTAAGTCATATTGGCCATCAGCACCGTCTTTGCGGGCTTTTTCTAACAATCTCTCGGCTCGACGCATCGATGTGCCCATTTTTGCCTTCTCGGACTCCATTAGCCTTTCAAAGTCTGGCTTTGCGTCATCTTCGGGAAGGCCCGCCTTCGCACGAATCTCGGATAAATCTTTTTTGGCCTTTTCTAATTCTTCGACTAATTTGCCTACTAGTGTTGCATCGGTTGAACCCTCTTTCTTAAGAACCAATTCTCTCTGTCTTTTTCTACCCTGTAATTCGACATCAATATTTTCTCGATAGCGAGAAAGGAATTGACTGGCTAATGAATATTTTTTATCCGCCATCGCTTCCTGTGCCAATTGGTAATATAGTTTCGTTTCTGCCTTTCGGATTTGATTGAGATAAAAACTATTTTCTTCGTTTTCGGTTATTTTCTCTAACACAACTCGAGCCATTTTCTGAGCCTCTTCCACTTTTCCCGCGCCAGCTAACTCACGGATATTTTGAAGTACTCGAACTAAATTCGTTTCCGTTCCAATGTTAAATATTGGTTCCGAAACCACATTGGTTTCTATTTCGGGAGAAGTGGATTGTTGTGGTAAATTATTGAGCTGCGAATTTTTATCACTTATTTGGGCATGCAAGGAAGGGAAAGACAGGCATACACATGTCATTGTGATTAAACGAAAGTATAAGTTTAAATGCATGAAAATTAGGGGCAATAGAATAAAAATTCTTAACACACCATTCCATACATTGATGGAGTTGGGTCAATAAATAAAAATGGTAATTGTAAACGAAATTAAATTTTAGAAATTAAGGGTTTTGACAGTAATTTTATCTGTCCCTGAAATCCTTTTTTCAATCTCGATATTTTTATTTTCCTTATCGATGCGAAGCAATTTATAACTCCTGTTCCCAAAATTAAATACTTTTTCAATTTCATTGGCGTCTAGCTCGATCGAGCTCGGTACTTCACCCGCGATATCGAACTTTAAATTGATTTTATAATCACCTGTGTCCACTTTCTCCATCAAGCTATTAATCTCAAATGGTTTTCCTCCTTTTTTAAAATCACGAACCAAAGCACGGCCCACCATTTTAGCACCACCTGTTTTAGGGTCTTTTACCTGTTGAACGGTAAAATATTCTACCTGTACCAGTTTTTCTTCATCGTCCGGACTTGTCTTAATTAAGGATGGCATACCCGGGCGGTAATTTTCATTTTCTTTGTAAGGAATATTCAATTCCAAACGATTTTTGACATATTTATCTGAGTTTGCGGAGACTTTAGTTTGAAAGTCCTCGAAATAAGGAGTCTTTCCTATCCAGCTCGCTAATTTTAATCGATAATGATTTTTTTCAAAGGAAACAACGGTCAAGCCAAACTCTTCTTCTTTTGCTTCTTCAGTGGGAGCTTCTGGTAGTGTTGTAGTTAATTCACCGTTTACCAAATAAATAATGGGCGGGGTAAACAGATCGTAAATGGAAGAGTTTCCTTCAGTCGCACTACTTGTCCAGCGACTCTTTTCTGTCCGGTTTGAATCGTTTAAGAATTGGGACTTGGTTTGATAGACAGAAATTTTTGAGTAAGAATTGGGACTTGGTTTGATAGACAGAAATTTTTGAATCACTTTCATCTATTGTATCGATCTCTTTATCCAAAACCAGCTTTTGTTCACCACGAATAAACTTAATATCTTTAAAACTAATATTTTTTACCCCTTTTTCGGTATCTAAAGCGATCGGGTTTCTCGATTTGTCCCACCCAGCTGTTAAAATCGTACTACTCGGGTTTAATAATCTTCCTTTGTAAATTTCTTGAGATTTCATCTGAATGGTAACCCGGCTTTTTTTCGAAAATATTACTTTTTTTACACTGAATTTTTCGATTTCACCCGACCCGATATTATGAATTTCAATACTGTCTCCGGGTACCAGTTGAGTCTCTTTTAACAGGACTAATACATCTTCTCCGCCAACCGAGTCGATAGAAAAGGAATGAGCGACTGAAGGTTTATTTTTCTTTTCTGAATCACTGGGCTCCAAAAAGGAGATAATACCGACAATCCCAAAAGTCAGTAGTACCAGTACAATGGCGATTTTGTCGTAATGTGAATTAACGAATTTCACGATTTAAAAAGATTTTATCTAATCTCGAACCTATTTTTGAATTTCCTGATAATTCTAAGAACTTCTGTAGTGGTTCTTCATTTAGTTGTACTGTCTTTAAAGACCTAACCAAGAAAGATTCAAAGTCCCGTTCAATTTCATAAACATACTCAATTAAAAATGTAAATGTTGATTCTACATTCTGAACAATCGGGAGCGGTGTGGCGGAATTGCTCGTTTCTGAAGGAAACGGACTTGGCGCAGATTGAGGAGTGAAGGAGTTACCTAATTCAACCGATCGACTAACAATTAAGTCTTTTACAAGAAAGGGAGGCCTTAACTGATTAATAAAACTTCGTGCATGGGATGTGTGACCTTTAAACTCTATCACAAATGCAAAAGATTTTATTCCACCAGTAAAGCGAACCAATTTATCGGTAAAATTCGGGCTCGTTAATTGATCGCCAGCAATATGCTGGCTGTCTTCTTCACCCACTGGCTCACGAGATACCGTGAGGAGATTAATTCTATGCTCCCCATTGGAGGATTCAGTTAAATATTCGATTAAGGTGGAAATAATCTTACTTTGAATGCCGAGTAATTTTGCCTCGTTTTTTGAAAAACTTGGCCAAAATCCGTCATAGGAAGACAGCCCAAATCCGTATTTCTTTTCTTCGGCCTGGTTGGCCACACCAAACGGATTGCTTCCAGTTGATTCATTTTGATTACAATCAATATTATTTTTTTTACACGTACTGCGTAATCGGGAATAAAGCCTTGTCAAATCTGCGTTGATTGACTCCGGACTTTTATTTTTCCAATTGGTAAAAATATTATCACTAGGGTTTAGAATATTATTCCAAAAACGATGCTGATCTTTTTCTAGAGTCGATAAAGTTAACAAATCATCTGTCGCTAAGCTTGCATCTTCAGAAAGTCCTTCGTATAGCAAAAGTTCTTCGTTTAGACTACCCGCCTTTTGTTCTTCACCTTTTATAGACGAAATAATTTCTTCAAGATTTTCTCCTGAATTACAGGATATAAATTGTAGTGAAGTAAACAAAACCAAAAACAAAAACAGCAAGGAAAAGAAAAACTTATTGTGTTTTAAAAAATTCATGGATTACAGCTTAAGATTTCGGAATAAATTCATATTTAAAATGAGTAAAATACCGTTTAAATAAATCTCCTTTTCCTTCGATTGAAAAAGTTTTTTTGGCAACCTTTTCAATAAAGGGAAGTGCTTCCAAATATTGAGTCAATGCTTCTTGTTTTACGCTATTTAATTCAATTAAGTGATTTCTCTTCTCGTTCGCGTCGGAGTCCTTAAAGGTTTCATCGATCCGAACTAAATATCTGCCAGAAAGTATTATTTTGTATCTCTTTTTTCCTTTCAAGAATTGAGTACCTATAATATTTTCTCGGCTTCTTGCGGAGACTTCTTGAAACCTTAATTCATCAAACCAAGCGTCCGATACATCAGCATGGTCCAATGATCCCTGCAACTGGTTAAGGAAATCTTGTATCACCCAACAGGAAAAACTTTTTTCTCTGAATATTTGATTTCGTTCGAAAACCAATTGATTAAGTTTATCAGTAAACAAGAACTTTTCCTGAAGTAATTCCTGGTCGGCAATATTTGATTTTAGGTCTCTTGTGCCCTGCTGTAATGAACTGAGTTCTTTTTCTAGCTCATCCTCCAGAGATGATTTATTCAAAATGCTCGGTATTGGCAGTAGTGAGAAAATAAATGCGGCGGTTAATAGCAGTGGTATTTTCTTTTTAAAGGATAAGTGCGTCAGCTTATTTGCAGGGAGTAAATTAAGAGGACGCTTTAAGGTATTCCCTTCATTACTATTCAAAATTGCAGTCGCAAGCCCAACTGGTTCGCCAATCATGTAAGGAAGAAGGGCGCGCATTTCTTGGCTTATTCCATCCTCTAACAGTAAGCTCTTCAGGGGGTCAAAATAATCAATATCTAGGCTTTGGCTTTGGCTAAGGTATTCGGGTAAGTTGTTGAGCAGTGCACCTCTCCCGGCAGCACCTCTCCCGGCAAGAAACATCCGATTTGGAGACTTTCCTTTTTTAAGCCTTTTGTAGGTTACAATTGATCGGGTAATTTCTTGACTTGCTCGATTTAAAAACTGCTGCGAGCAATTTTCTAGTACTTGGACGCTTGGGTCTTCCGGTGAAAAAGCAACCTGTCCTGAAAAATAACTTTTTTTGATTTCCTCTGCTTTCTCAAATAATATCCCTAAACTGTCCGATATATTTTGTGTGAGAGCGTTTCCCCCTATTGCTATACTTCGGATAAGAAAGCCAGTGGGATTAATAAAAAGTAAATTCGTAGATTTTGCACCAATGTTAACAACAAGTGTCTCTTGTTGCTCTAATCCCACGCCCGATGAAATTAGTGCATTGTAGTCCAGAATCGGTGCAGGTGTAATTTGCAGAGGGTTTAATCCAATCTCAACCACTTTTTCACAAAATGTTTCCGCAATTTCTGGCTTCACCGCAAAGGCAAGAATTTCCTGCTCTACCCCATCATCATCAATTACCTGATAGTCCCATATTAATTCGGCCAATGGGAATGGCATTTTTTGGGACAGTTCAAACGCTACTATTTTTTTCTGTTTCTCTTCGTTTACATGGGGAACACGTATTGTTTTGTTAAGAAGCAGGCTTCCGGGAAATATAAAACGTGCATCCCCTTTAAGTTTTTCGTTTTTACAGAGTAATTCCAATCCGGCAATCAATGAATCTAGCCAGATTTGGTCATTACTGTAGTCATAGTGTAGAGTTTGAAGAGCAACCTGCTTGAGTTTTAATTTACCACCTTCTGAAGAAAACACACTCGCGGACACATGAGAAATACCGCAATTTATAATTACTTCTCTCTTCTCGCTCATAAAAAGAAATGGCAGGAAATAAAATTAATATCCCGATCCCTTAATTCTCTTCACCGGTCCCACTCCTTCCAAGTAATTAGAACTGACAATGTGTGCGGGTAATAAAATTCCTTCATTTTTAGACGCATTTGATTGGGCCTGTTGTTTAAACTTTTGAAGTATTGTTTCCTCCCTGTATTTATCAAAAGAAATGGAGTCCGAAATTTCTAGTGGTATTCCATCGTATATTATTTCTACCACATACCCGACTGCATTAATATAGGTTGATAAAAAGCCATCCCTTTCGGCAATCGCGGCAGGAAATAAAAAGTGGGCATATTTTGTATTTCTATCAAATTTAACAGTCATATATTCCACTTCCGCACTGTAGTATTGATAAAATTCTATATCGGGCAATTTCAGGGTGCGCAGATTTTTCTTTTGATATTCATTAAGGAAACATAACGAAAGTCGAACTTTTATGTTATTGATAAAATCAATATTGATTAGGTCCTCCTTGCTCGACGGTTTTCTAGATTTAAATTTTTCCAGCAATGGATGGGTAACAAATACAAAGGGAACGGAGGCTTTGACCCACTGATCTGATTCTTTCGTAATGGTTATCTTCCCTCCCAGTTTAACAAATTGATCCGGATTTGCCTTCAAGTTTCCAATAAAAAGTACGGATACAAGAAAAAATAATGGAGTGGGTAAGAATTTCATGGGACTGAGCTTTTGTGGTTTTGTATTATGGTAGATTGCCATCTTTCCAAATCTTGTGTACATATAACAAGCATAAACTAATGGAATTTAAGATATCTTGCTTACTTTTTATTCGCAATCACGCAGAAAAAATTCTTTTACTCAAGAGGAAAAAATCTCCGAACCAAGGTTTGTGGAGTCCTCCTGGGGGAAAATTGAATATGAACATAGGTGAATCTCCTTACGAGTGTGCGGTTCGGGAGGCAAAAGAAGAAACTGGTATGACCCTGAATAATGACGATTTATCTCTCTTTGGCTATGTGTCCGAAAAGGGATACGAAAATTCGTGCCATTGGTTAATGTTTCTATTCGAATGTAAAGTGCCATTGGTTAATGTTTCTATTCGAATGTAAAAAGACTATTGTAAACCTTCCCCAAGAATTTGAGGAAGGATATTTTGATTTTTTTACTAGAGATGAAATTAATCATTTAGGAATTCCAGCATCTGATCATGAACTTGTCTGGCCTTTCTACGATAAACAAAAATCTGGTTTTTGGGGAGTATCTGCTGACTGCTCTAATCCCCTTTTACCTAAGATTAAGATTGAAGCGAGTCCCGAATAAATAGATAATTTCGAATTCTATTAACTTTTACCCGATTTTTTAAATTTATGGAAGGCTTACACCACGATACTATTTTAGAACCATCTGCAACAGATTCTGACAAAAAAAAGGGGGATCCAAAACTAGAAGAAAAAGAAAAAGCCCTACCGAACCAAGAGAGTGCCGAAGATTTTTCTACCTCCTCTGCGAATCAATCGCTTTCGGCTGAGGATAAGGTTGATTTGTATGAAAAAATGCTTCGGATCAGAAGGTTTGAAGAACGATCCCTTCGCTCCTACCAACAGGGTCATATTGGAGGGTTTTTACACCTCTATATTGGGCAGGAAGCCGTGGCAGTGGGTTCAGTTTCTATGCTTGGTGAAGACGATCATGTAATCACTGCTTACAGAGACCATGGTCATGCATTGGCAGTTGGGATGGATTTTGATGAATGCATGGCTGAACTTTACGGAAAAAAAACCGGTTGCTCCAAAGGAAAGGGCGGTTCGATGCATTTCTTCGCACCCGATAAAAACTATTGGGGGGGACATGGTATAGTAGGGGGACAGACGCCCCTTGGGTTGGGAATTGCTTTTGCCCTTAAGTATAACAATAAAAAGGGATCATGCCTTTGCTTTATGGGGGATGGCGCGACGAACCAGGGCCCTTTTTATGAATCTCTTAACTTGGCTTCTCTCTGGAATCTTCCCGTCGTTTATATCATTGAAAATAATGGCTATTCCATGGGCACGGCAGAATCTCGACATTCCGCGGGGGACCCACTTGCACGACGGGGAGACGCTTTTGACATAGATTGGTCCGTTTCCAATGGGCATGATATTTACGAGGTAAGGCAGACCATTTCGGATGCTTTGGCTAGTGCACATGAAAACTGCAGGCCCTCGGTACTTGAAATTGTAACCTACAGATACCGCGGGCATTCGGTCGCAGATCCCGACCAAACCTATCGAAGCAAAGAAGAAATTGAGGAATACAAAACAAATAAAGATCCTTTAAATTTGTTTCGTGAGAAATTAATCAAAGAAGGTAACATTACGGAAGACCAAATTAAAACAATCGATAACAGAGCGAAGGGCGATGCGGATGCATCTGCTGAATTTGCGGATGCAAGTCCTTACCCAGATCCAAGTGAATTGATGGATGATATTTACTGGGAAACCGATAATCCTGATAAAAAAACATCTCAGGGCACCATGTTTTTCGAAACTCCAGCTTAATTCAAAAAATATAAATTTATGGCAATAATAACTTACAGAGAAGCACTCAATCAAGCTCTCTCAGAAGAAATCGAAAGAGATAACAATGTGGTGCTTCTGGGAGAAGAAGTCGCTCAGTTTAAGGGCTCATATAAAGTTTCGGAAGGTATGCTAGAAAAATTTGGTGCCGACCGAGTGATCGATACCCCTATTAGTGAAGCTGCATTCTCTGGACTCGCTGTGGGGGCTGCAATGATGGGTATGAGACCCGTTGTAGAATTTATGTTCTGGAGCTTTTGCTATGTTGCATTTGATCAAATATTTAATAACGCAGCAAGTGTGAGATATATGTCGGGAGGACTTATTAATGTTCCAATCGTTTTTAGGGGCCCCGCAAATGGTGGAACTAATGTTGGAGCGACACACTCACATACCCCCGAAAATTTTGCTGCAAATACACCAGGCCTTAAGGTAATTTGCCCAGCGACTCCAGCCGATGCGAAGGCCTTAAGGTAATTTGCCCAGCGACTCCAGCCGATGCGAAAGGAATGCTTAAAGCTGCCATTCGGGACAATGACCCTGTTTGTGTTATGGAAAATACCATTTTGTACAACATGAAGGACGAAGTTCCGGATGACCCCGATTTTATTATTCCTCTCGGGAAAGCAAATATCCTCAAAGAGGGTAATGATATGTCCATAATTGCTCACGGAAAAGCAGTTCATACCTCCCTGGAAGTTGCCCAAACACTCGAAGAGAAGCATAATATTTCCGTGGAAGTTCTGGATTTAAGGTCAATCCGACCCTTGGATGTTGATGCAATAATTAAAACGGTCAAGAAAACAAACCGAGTGTTACTGGTGGAAGAAAACAAACCGTTTTGTGGGGTCGATGCACAGATTGCTTTTCTTATACAAGATCAAGCATTCGATTATTTGGACGCACCCATTAAAAGAGTCTCCGCAATAGATGCTCCTCAGGCATACAGTAAAGCACTTGAAAATGTTCAAATTCCTGCCCATGACCGAATTTTGATTATTTGGACGCACCCATTAAAAGAGTCTCCGCAATAGATGCTCCTCAGGCATACAGTAAAGCACTTGAAAATGTTCAAATTCCTGCCCATGACCGAATTTTGGCCAAAGCAATGGAACTAATTTAAACTTTAAAACATAAGATGGCTATAATTATAGAAATGCCCAAGTTGAGTGATACCATGTCGGTAGGTACTCTCGTGAAATGGCACAAAAAAGCAGGTGACCTCGTAAAATGTCGGTAGGTACTCTCGTGAAATGGCACAAAAAAGCAGGTGACCTCGTAAAGAATGGCGATATTTTAGCTGAAGTTGAAACAGACAAGGCTACGATGGAGCTAGAAAATTTTGATGATGGTACATTATTAGAAATTTTTGTAGGCGAAGGAGATGAAGTCCCAATTGGAAGTCCACTTGCCGCAGTTGGAGAACCGGGTGAAGAGGTAACTGCTCCTACAAAGCCCGCGGACGAGCCGGTGGAGGAAAAGGCGGAGAAAAAAGAAATACCACCACAGGTCTCCACCACAGGTCGAGGAAATTACTGCAAGCGATCCTGCTCCGGAAGCACAATTACAACCCGCACAACCGCAAACCGAAGTCACACGGATTACTGGTGATGACTCTGATAGAATATTAATATCGCCGCTTGCAAAAAAAATGGCGGGCGATCTTAATCTCGATTTAAATGACCTAAAAGGCACCGGGCCAAAGGGGAGAATAACCAAAAAAGATATTCTTTCCCATTCTCCTGAAACATCCAAGAAACAGGAGGTCACTGTTCCCGAAAATATTCCTACCCCTCAAACAAAAAAAATAAATTTACTCTCCCCTGGTATTCGAGAAGACCGGTTAATTCCGGTTTCTAAGATGAGATCAATTATTGCCCAAAGGCTTCTCGAATCAAAAAATACCATTCCTCATTTTTATCTTCAAAAAGAAATAAATGCCACTCCATTGAAAGAGGCACGAGTAGCATTAAATATTAAATTAGCCAACAGGAACCCTAATGCTCCGTCAAAGCTAACTCTCAATGATATTATTTTAAAAGCATGTGCTGAGACAATTTCACTCGTTCCAGAAATTAACAGTTCCTGGGAAGAAAAAGAAATCAAACTGCATGGCGGAATTCATCTCGCTTTTGGAGTTGCGGTGGAAGATGGTCTTCTTACTCCAGTTGTTCGGAATGCAGACCAATTAGCTCTAGAGGATTTATCTATCGAGGCAAAATCTCTTATAACGAAAGCCCGTACCAAAAAACTTTCTCCCAATGAAATGGCCGGGTCGACTTTTACAGTTACCAATTTAGGTATGTTTGGTATAGATTTTTTTAGTGGTATCATTAACCCACCGAATGCCGCAATTCTCTCGGTTGGTGCAATTGTCAAAAAACCTATTGTTGATTCTTTGGGCAATATAAAAGCCGGAGAAACGATGATGCTTGGATTAAGTTGCGATCATCGATTGGTAGATGGTGCGATTGGGGCTCAGTTTTTAAAACTTCTTGCTGAAACCCTAGAGAACCCAGCCTCTATGCTCGTATAAATATTAGGCAATCCGTTTATTTGCATCTTCGACAAGCCATTCTGAAATTTCTTTCATTTGTAAAGAAACTTGTTTCTTAGACTCGATTAAGTCTAGGGCATTCTTTTCACCGCAGCCAAATAAATAGTATTTAATTTTGGGTTCTGTTCCACTAGGTCGGATAGCAATCGTAAAACCGTTTTCCAATTCGAGCATAAGAAAGTTTTCAATAGATAATTCGTCTTCATCCTCATCTATGTATCCCTTATCTAAAAAATCTTTACACTTTACCACAGCAATACCGGACACTTCTTTTAATTTCGAGGTCCGATAGGATGCCGCGAGAGTCTTAATGGTCTCACTTCCTTCTGCCCCTTCAAAATATAAGTTTTCGGTTTTCTCTTCATGATAACCATATTTTTTGTAAAGATTATCAAGAAATTGTAAGGGTTCAGTTTTACTGGATTTCAAAAAAGCGAAAAGTTCGGCGATTGCTAATGCGGATGCATTTCCGTCCTTATCTCTGACTACATCTAGAGGTAAATATCCATAACTTTCTTCGACTGAAAGAATAACATAAGTTGAATATCTTGTAAGAATATCAATTCGAGCAAATAAATCGGTTCCGTCAAAGTCGATTGATAAACCTTCTTTTTCTTTGATTTCTATTATTGCTTGGTCTTCATACTTACCTAGCTTTTCCGCCATCCACTTAAAACCGGTTGGTGTATTGATACATTTTACCCCAAATGATTCTGCAATGCGAGAAATCATCGGAGTGGTAACAAATGTCTTTAAAATGGCCACCTGATTAGGACCTTCGTCGGTAATTATTTTCTTTCTTCTGGCCACAATTAACCGGTATTCAGAGAGCATGACAGCGACTTGATTACCTGTTAAACAAACATACTTCCCCGCTGATGTACGAACAGCTACTCCAATTCTGTCACTGTCTGGATCAGTTGCTAAAACAAGGTCAGATTTTGTTTTCTGTGCAACAGAAATTCCCTTTTTGAGTGCTGCAGGATTTTCAGGATTTGGAGAGTCAACTGTGCTAAAATTAGGGTCTTGCTGGTTTTGTTCGTCTACCACCGCAACTTCTACCCCGTGATCCCAAAGTGCTGGAATCGCCGATATTGATCCCGTTCCATGAATAGGAGTGAAAACAAGTTTGGGGGCGTGGTCTTTTAATATATCTGGATCCATCACGGAATCTTCGAGTGCTGCCCGATACGCCAAATCATCTTCAGTGGGT
>Ga0206126_10003826_pt1 | contig 14994 bp, 15 predicted proteins | sample Helgoland_Spring_5_FD_148621 | JGI IMG/M metagenome (GOLD analysis project Ga0206126, IMG submission 148621) | Pelagic subsurface seawater microbial communities from Kabeltonne, Helgoland, North Sea - Helgoland_Spring_Bloom_20160412_1 | ecosystem: Environmental > Aquatic > Marine > Epipelagic ...
AAGCAGAGTTAGCAGATATATCGCTTGCAAAAGATGAACTATTTGCGTATGAACCGCTTACTGCTTCTAGAGAAGCAATAGAGGAGGAATTTGTAGATATGTCACTTGCAAAAGATGAACTATTTGCGTATGAACCGCTTACTGCTTCTAGAGAAGCAATAGAGGAGGAATTATCAAAAATTCTGCTTGCTAAAGAAGCACTTCCATCTACGTTTGATAATTCTATATATGAAGCTGTTGAAGCTGAACCTGTAATGTTTCCTGATAGATTACCTTCTACTAAAAGGTTAGCACTCATAGTAACATCACCTGTTATCTCATTAAGTATTTCTATACTACCCGTTAATTTTGGATCAAATATTTTCATGTTATAATGCTCTTGTAAATGTTTTTATGTCCCAATTATCTGAAGTTACTGTTGCTCTTAATCTAGCATCCGTTCCTGATATATCCACAGACATTGTTACTCCTGATGTATTTCCTATATCTGATGTTGAATTGTCATTATATTGAACTGATGAACCATCCCATACTGACATTACTGTTCCTGCTCTATAATTTGTCCCATCATTTACTACATAATCAAAAAATGCACTATCATGGGTTAAAGTAGAAACTGTTATTATAGTTTCTGTACCTGTATCTGTATCAGTATTTTCTCCTGTAGTTAGAGAAGTACCGTTAATTGTTAAACTTTCAGCATATGATGCTGTTAAAGAAGTACCGCCTACAGTAGCTGTAGCTATTCCTGATTGTCCTGAATCAAAATATATATTTAAATTATTTTGATCTATTGTTTCTACTCTACCAGGAGAAACAAGTTCCCCATTTGAATCAAATACTGATAATTGAGGATATCTATTTCCTAGATTATGCTCAAATGACCAAGTAGTAGCTACTGTGGATTGAGTAAATACTCTATTAAAGCCTGCTTCTTGAGTTGTTGCAGTTCCTCCTACTACTGCTACCGCAGTACCAGCGGTTGCAGAACCAAAGTAAAGTTTTAAAGTTTGTGCGTCTTGAGCTTCAATTTTTGAAGGTTGTATTACATCATTTGAAGCGTTATATACTGTAACAGTTGGAAACTGTTCATTCATGTTATGAGAGAATGACCAAGTTGTTGCGGGAACTGTTTGATTTAATTTTTTAGTATCTCCATATCCTAGCCCACTTAAACCAGTACCATCTCCAAAGAAAGAACCAGAAAATGATGAACCTGATATAGCAGTTGCATCTGTAAAATCAACTACAGATTGTGATACTAGTAATGATCCAGTAATTACTACTCCATTTGGAAAATTAGAACTTGATATTATTCCCTCAGGAATATTTGTAAAATTATCATAATCTAAATAATATGAACCTGATTGGTTATTTAACCTATCTGAATTATAGGCTGAAAAGGCAAAAGAAGCGGTTAAAGCATAAGAAGAAGAAATAACTCCTACTATGTCTGCTCCATTTCCTTTAAATAGGGACGCAGTAACTGCGTTTGCTACATTAAGTGAATTTAATTCGGCATTCGAGCCGCTAACAATGACTTTTTTCCAATTTGGCATACTAACTTCATTATGGTTGGTTATATCGAATAATGCGATACCCACTTCCCTTACGGGCCAATAATACATTCATAAATATGAAAGACTTTGGTCCCATTTAAAAGTTAATTTTTTATTTCAGGGTCGTTTTCTATTGCAATTTTTAAATTCTTACTACTTTTAATTTCTTCCTTTTTAATTTTTTCTTCTATTTTAGAAATATGGGTAGAAATTTTAGTTTGGAGTAAAGCTATAAACATAGCATCAATTCCTGTAAGGGGGATAAAATTTAAAGATTTACGAAGTGCTTTTATTTCTCTAAGCTCTAAATCATTTATATTAATTTTCATAACTTTTCTTTTTCATACTTTAAATCAACAAGTTGTTTTTGAAGTTTTAAAGTAAGAGTATAAACAGTTTCAACATATTCTCCTCTAAATAAACCATTTTTAATAGTAAGTAATAAAAGTTCTAACTCACTTTGATTTACATCAATTTTAATGCTTTTAGAGCTTTCTGAGGTTTCAATAATATTATCTTGTTTTATAGGTTTTCCTCCTATATTTATATTGCCTGCTTTAAATGACATAAACCAATTTTTTATTTTTTTAAACAACCTATTTTAATAATTTTTATGAATATACCCAAATAGATTCATCTCCACTTGACACATATATATTACCTGCTTTATCATATCTAGAAGCAGGTCCACTTGTATTAGGATTTGTACTTGCTAAATTTGTTACAGCAGCCATAAAAGCATCAGGAGTATATGCATTTTCTGAAGCATCAAATGAACTTGTTAATCCCCAACGTAATTGAGCAGAATCAAAAGCAAAAGCTTCTCCATCTGTATTATCTGTTTGTTGGATAACAATACCACCATCTCCTGCACTTGTAGAACCTGAGGCTAATCTAATAAATCTATCTGCAATGTCTAGATCTTCAGTATGTTGGAAAGAAGCTGTACCTTTAACTACTAAATTTCTATCAACTGTTAAATCTCTTCCGATTGTTACATCATCAGGTAAACCAATTGTTAAAGTAGTACCAGCAGATGTAGTTTCAATTTCATTTGTGGTACCTCCTACTGTTAAATCTTGGTTTAAAATATTAATAGATATACCAGTACCATCTGAACCAGAAACTCCTAATTCAGTAACTAAACCTGTTAATTGTGAACCATCTCCAATAAAAGATCCTGTAAACGAACCTGTTAATTTTGAGGAAGCTCCAGTTAAACTAATAGAAGAAGCACCTGATATTACACTACCATTATCTGTTATAGAAGAATCAACAAATGCATCTCCACTCCATTTAGTAATAATATTAGTACTTAATGAAGCCGCACCTGAAACTGCAATATTTGCAGTAGCAGAACCATCATAAACAAAATCACTAATACCCGCCCCTTCAGTTAAATCTGGTAGATCAAGTGTAGCGTCTCCAATAAAAGAACCTGAAAAAGAACCTGTTAGTATAGAATTTTGTCCTGTTGATGTAATAGAATTTGAATCAACGGCTAAAACCCCACCATTTAAAGTTAAACCACTATTTTCTAGTGCTCCACCTGCTCCTGCTATTACTAAATTTGTATCTGTTAGTATTGAAGAAGTTATTCCTGTAAAAGCTCCTTGTGAGCCACTAACTAGTATTTTTTTCCAAGTTGCCATTATATCTTATTTTTTATTTTTTTGATGTTGGGCTATATTGATAAATATTACTAAGAAACTACTCCTAACCAAAAATTATCATTTGAATATGCAACACCACCTGTTATTGCTGTAGGTAATGAAGAAAATTCTAATAATTGAAATGTTCCTTCTTTATTTACTTTTAACCCCGTATTGTTATCTGAATTTTTAATTATTAAAATGTCATCAACACTATTATTATGATTTACTTCTAATCTTGCAACTGGTGATTGGGTTCCTATCCCTAAATTTAAATTGTCAAAATACAATTCAGGATTACCTCTAACTGTTTGTTCTGTACCTGTAGCAGTTATAACATAATGGTCAATATTATTTAATATAGTGACCCCCTGTGTGTCTGTTTCATAAGCTCCTACTTTTAAAGAGTCTATATATCTAATATTTTCTGCCATCTATTAAAATCTTAATTATAAAATTTGTAATCTATATTATATAATTTATTATAAATATTATTTTAAAAATAAATTTAAAATAATTCTGTTCCCGGGGTTACATCACCTATGTTACTAGTTTTACCTTCAACTTCTCTATTTTTCCTTGTTCTACCATCTTTAAGTTTAACAATATTTGGATCAAAAATGTCAGAATTAGTTACTGTTTCTAATTGTATAATAACTTTTGATTTTGAATTAAACTTTTTAATTGAATTTAAATCTTTTTGTAATACTTCTGGTATTATATATCCTCTAAGATTAATATTAAATGTACCCTTTACTAATCTATCCTGACCTGCAACAAGTTCTGTTGTTGTTGTAAAATCATTTATAAAAGCTCTAAATTTAAATCTTTCAGGATTTCCCCAATATGCATCTGAAGCATATTCTATAGACTCAATTATTTTATTTAATTGTTCCATATAATATGTTTGAATAATACAACTATAAGATAAAGTAACATAATCTGGTACTGCTACTGCATGGAATGTTTTTGTAGGTATTCGATTATTTAAAGCTGCAAAGTTAGAATAAAAATTCTTAGGATTAAATTCTTTTTGAAAAGAAGCATATAAATTAGGCATATTAGCATCTAATTTATTTGTTACTGTTCTATCTTTAGATATTGTATCTCTTTTAATTATTATAATAGGAAGCATTACTGCTCCACCTTTATCTCTATAATATCCATCTTTTTGATATGATTTCCATCTTTCAGGAGAACCATAAATAATAGGTACATTTCTTCTTTGTCCATTTTGAAAAACAAAAGGTTGAATTACATTTTCAAAGTAATAAAATACTGCTTCATCTAAATCTTGTATACCAATTGAAAATGGTTTTGTTGTATCATCTTTATAACTTATCTTTTTAGATCTATTAAAATTAATACCTGTTTCACTTTCATTAGGGTTAAGCCTAGCATTAGGATTTCCTCTTGTTATGTCAGTAGAACTTTGTGATTCTTCACTTAATTCACGTTGGCTTTTAGGTATAGGTTTTCTGTATTGAGCCATTAAAATCTTTCTTTAAATGGTGAAATTGCTACCTTATCTGAAGGTATATAATATGTTTCGCAAATTATAGATAAATTAGCACCAAAATTTTCTAATCCTGGATTAAGTGGGTTTGCACTACCATCTGATCCTTTATTTGGGTAACTTGGGTTTTTACCTACAAAATATTGATTTGCTACTGTTGCTTGAACTCCATAATATCCATTTTGATATAAGATTATATCTCCTACTTCAGGTACAACTTCAGCATCTTTTAAATCTGCTCTTAAAAATGCAAAACTAATACCTTGAGAAAAATTAACCCCTTCATCACTTTCAGGATATGATTGGTCTTGTCTGTCTATTAAACAATTAAATAGGAAAGGGCCATCATAATATTTTTCTCCACTAGCTTCACCGTATAAATTTGTTTTAGTTTCTTCTAATTTAAATTTATAAAAAGCTGCTTGTTGGGTTACAATATTATGTAACAATTCTCTATTTAATCCTCTAATTAAACTCACATCCCGTGAGCCTCCGTACATTGCCATATTAACCTATATAAATTGTGTAAGGTACCTGTTTCAATTCTGTTTGTTTGTATTCTACTTCTTGTGCTCTTCTTTCTAATAAAGATTTACGTGAAGTTTCATCAAAATATCCTCTTAATCTTTCTATTAAATTTGTTTTTTCAGAAGTAGCAGCAGTAATTAAATCTCCTTGATTTAATTGAACATCTGCGTTTGGAATAGGTATGTTTTGGTATTTACCTCTTACATAACCTAATACTTCTTTTGATACAGCTAAAGTATATTCAAATATCCATTGACGTCCTACGGAATTTATGCTGCTATATGTTGGGTTTACATATGGAGTGTTAGATACATTAGATACCTTTCCAGGTTCATTATCTATACTACTACTAATTCTTTCATCTCTTTTAATATATTCAAACCACATATTATGGCTTCCTGAAGTTGGTATAGGGAATATTTTTAATTTATTGTTACGCATTTCAAAACTAAAATTTGACCTTCTAACCATATCATTTAATTCTATAGCTTGAATTGTTTGTAAATCATAATTTAATGGCATCATTAAAAAATTAATAGCTGGGCTCATACCCCCAAATCCAAAAGAATCAAATAAAGATTGATATCCAAATCCGGTTCCAGCATAAGGATCAAAGTATTTTACAATTGCGGGTGCAGATTCATAAAATACTCTTTTAATTTCTATACTACCTGTTATTCCAGCATCTACCGCCCATTGTCCTAAATCATATTCTTGAACAGATGCTGTTGTTGGTATTGACCCTGAATAGTAAGTTATATTCCCTCCTGTACCTGCTTCAGCCCCATATTGTTCAGATAATCTAACAATAGGCTCAAAACTAGGAGTTACAATAGAAGTATTTAAATTACTTCCAGTTGATAACCCTTCAAAAGTTAACTGATTATCTCTAATTTTATAAGCATATAATTCATTTCCATAAGTTGTGACTGATTCTTCAAATGCGGCATAAAAGCTTATATCTTGAAGTTCTACATCTACTAAAGGATATCCTAATCTTCTGGCACAAAAGTTTGCAACTTTATCTGCATCTAATTGAAAATCACTATCTGCATCGTAAAATCCAAATGGAGTATCAGCACCCGGGGTAAATGAACTGGAACCGGGCCAAATTGGTATGTTTGCCATATTATGTTTTATTTATAAATATTAAATTACTTTTTATTATTATAAATATAAGACTTCAAGGTGACTATTAATTTGGTTAATGCGCGCTTTTAATATTATAGTTTTTTTATATTATAAGTTATATTAAAAATTATAGTAAATAATAAAACTACGTTAAAAAACGGATATAATTCAATATAATGATATAATGAGATAAGTAGTAATATAATTATAAAATACTGTTAATTATAAATATTTTAAGATAAAAAAACCCGGCACAAGGCCGGGTTAATTTTTAGAATTAATCTAAACTACTGCTTATAGAGAGTTTAGACCATTTACTTCTATGATACCATAGAATTCTGGTCTAACCATTTTCTTAGCATATCTAGTTAATAATCCTTTTCTTGGAGTGAAAGTATCTGGATCATATACTAGTGGAGTCATAATTAATGGAATGTATGGAGCAAAAACAGCACCAGCTTCTAAGAACTGACCTCCTCTAAATCCTAATAAGATTTTATTTTCAGTCATATATGGGTTCTTGTAAACTTTTTGTCTGCTATTTAAAGCACCTACTTTCTGTACACCAAATGCGTAACTAGCTTTTGAAGTATCACCATCTGAATCAGCAGCAAATCCTGGAATAGATTCTAAGATTGTACCTACAGTTGGAGAACATACTAGGAAGTTAGCACCACCTCTTAATGTTTTCTGGTGGATGATGTTAGATAGTTTTTGGATTTTAGTTCCTAAAGTTTGGAACCATTGTCCTTGGCTATTGTAGAATCCTAAATCAGTTACTGTACCGTTAGCATCTTGAGCAATAGATCTGTTGTTAACAGCTGACCATACTTCTGTTCCAGCAGCAGCAGAATCAATTAACATATCTAAAATTTCTAAGTCAATTTCTAATGAAATGTACTCACTTAAGATTGAAGTTAATTCAGCTTCAGCGTCTAGAGCGTGGTAAGCGTTAAGATCTTGAGCAAACTCAGGAGTCCATACAGCTTTTAGTTTTCTAGTTTTAGCAACGATTGCAGATGATTTCATCTGTACGTTAATTTCTGGGATAGAGATTGGAGTGTTTTCTCCATTTAGAGAATTATTTCCGTCTTCAAAATCACCTCTGTATTGATCAGTTGGTTGTAGAGAATAGAATACTATTGTATCTGCAGCCGGGTTGATACTATCTTTGTCTACTATAAACTCGATATCATTACCATCAGCACTAATTTTAGTAAACTGTGGGTATTGTTGAGCTTCAGTTGGAGCGTTAGATCCTGTTAATCTAAATGCTCTAATAGCTTCAGCATCATAGTTAGAATCAAGTGTTGATAATACTACATTAACTGATACTACATCTCCATCAACGATTGATTGAGAAAAATCTGAATCATAATTAACATCAGACCAGTCAGCAGAACTTGATGCAACATTTCCTGCACCTGGAGCTGAAGATGTGTCGTTAATAGAATATCCAAATCTACCTGCACCATATAATCCTCCAGTGTTTGTGTTTCCAAATGGGTTCGCACCAGCGTTACCATATAAAGAACCTCCTGAAGTAAATGGAGCTTTGTCAGTACCATACTGGAAGTCTAGGAAAAATACTAGTCCAGATGGTAAATTCATTGGTTGTACAGAAACAAATTCTTGAGCAGCAATTTGTCCAAATACTTTTCTTACCAATGGTAGGGCTACACCAGCCCATTGCTCACCTACACCAGCAGTAAATGTACCTTGAGAAGCGGCACCTCCACCAGTTTGTGAACTTTCAACTACAAGTTGTTTAGCTTGGTTTTCAAGGATAATTCCCATATTATTTTTATGAGATCCCCCTAAACCTTCTAATAAACCTGTTTTTTCCCACTTTTCAGATAGTCTAGCAGCGTCGCTTTGTACTGAGTGATATGGGTTTGCACTTTCTAATAAAGTTTGTAAACTCATTGTTATTAGTTTTTTTTAGTTAAAATTAAATTATTCCAGCTAATTTTTTAAATCTATCAACCATAGCATCGCTTTCAACGATTGGTTGTTTAGCACTAGGAGCTGTACCTGTTGCTTTAGATGCGCTACCTTTTACTTCATTAACTGATTTACTAACTTTATTAGTTATTCCTTCATTTAATGTTTCAAAGACAACTTTTGCCTCTTTAACTGTTGATGCCTTATCAAAAGCTTTTAATACTCTTAATTTTTTATCTTCAGATAAATTTTTAGCTTTAAAGATTTTGTTAGTGTAAAGTAATTTAGCATTTAGTAGATTAACTTCTTTAATTTCTTCTTTAAGTTCTTCTACTTGAGCTAAAGCTTCTTCTAAATTGACGGCATAAGCAGAAGTTGATTGTCCAACCTTTTTAGGGTCTAGTTCTTTTTTACTAGCTCCTCTTGTAGGGTTGTTTTTCTCATTCCAGCTTACTTCATCCATTTCCTCTAACTTTTCTTCTTTTTCTTCTTCCATGACTTCTACTTCTTCATCTTCTACTTCGATATCTATATCCATGTCTGATTCTTCATCATCCATTTCCATTTCTTCACCAGCTTCCAATTCTCCAGCTTCTACCATGTCCTTAATTACATCTTCAATAAATCCTTTAAGGTCGTCTTCTGACATGTCCTCTAAATCAATTTCTTCATCTTCCATTTCACCTTCTGATTCTTCGTCTTTGACTTCAATTTCGTCTTCGACTTCTTCTTCTTCAGTTACTTTTTCAGTTTCTTCAATTTCTTCAGATTCTTTAACTTCATCTTTGTCTTCGTCTTTAGCTTCGTCAATTTCTTCCTTAGCTTCTTCGATTTCTTTAGATTCAGTTACCTCTTCGTCTTCATTGATTTCTGCAAGTAATTCGTCTAAGTTAACTTCTTCGTCAACTTTGTTTTCCTCTGCTACTTCTTCAGATTCTTTAACTTCATCTTTGTCTTCTTTTTTAGCTTCATCTAATTCAGTAGAAATTTCTTCTTTAACGTCGTCTTCTTCATACTTATCGTATTTTTCTTCAACGTCTTCTTTATCCATTTCTTCTAATTTAGCAGATAACATAGATTTCAAATGTGGAGTAAAAGCTTCTTCTAAAGCGGCTTTGGCGTTTGCTATTGCTGTTTCTTTTACAGCTTTAGCATCCGCAATTGCTTCTTTAAGCAAATCTCTGTTGTTTGACATAATCGCAAAATTTGTTTGTGAAATACGTTTATTAGAAACGTAATAGGGTAAGTTATACTTTATTTAATACCATATAGAGATGGCATATTATGATGATACGTATATGAGTATTTTATAAAATTAACAGATAGGACAAGAACCTTTAGAACAAAGGATTTCTCTTATAACATTATTTACATTAGTATAATCATATGTAAATATTTTTTTACCTTCATTTAAGGTATGCATAAAGGAACCAGGATTGGATGGTGTTGAAACAAAATCCCAACATAATAATTCAAAGTCATCTTGTACTTCCATTACATTACCATTTTGTTCTAATGAACCCATACCACGAGATGAAACACCTACTGTTACACCTGCTTTAATTAATTCTTTTAATATGTTTCCTGAAGGAGTAGATAAAATTTCTATTTTACCCATTACATTATCTCCATCCCACCAATAATCTGAGATTAAATGAGATACATTTTGTAAATTTATAACTGAGGATTCGGGATGGTCTAATTCTCCCATTGAGCGTCTTTCTTGGATTAATTCATTATATTTATCCATTTCTCTATCCCATAAACCTTTAGAGTAATATCTACCATTGCCATTTTTAACTTCGGCTGTAGCTAATACACCTTCAACCATTAAATTACCCGTCTTTTTATTAACATTTTCTGTTAATTGAAGAGGGTTAACCTTAAAAGTATTTACTTCTATTAATAAGGATTTATTCATTTTCTAAAGCTACTTCTTCTACTTCAACTCCATTAACCATTTCTTCATCTACAATTTCTTCTTTTTGGTATTTTTTACCACACATCTTTTCATATATCTTTTCCATTTTAGCTTTTCTTTTTTCTAAAAGCTTTATTTCTTTCTGCATTTGTTTCATTTTAGACTTATCAATTAATTCTTGAAGATTTTCATCCTCATTAATTGAATTTACTCTATCAACTTTTTCAGCAATATGATCATGTAAATAATTTAATTGGGCTTCTAACTTTACAGCTTCAGCTTCTTTACCTATTTCTGCTAGTTTAGAATCAATTGATTCTTTTTTCATTTTTTTCTTTTCTATTTTTTCTCCTTTAGCTACTCCAGCACCATATGCATCTTCTTCACCTTTATCTTTTTTATCTATATCTTTAGCACCTTTATCATCTCTTTGAAATTCATCATAGCTTTCATCTACTTCATCAGCAATTTCTTTTACTATTTCATTTTGTTGAGCAGATATTGAATTTGGGTTACCTGTAGATACTACATTTCCTCCCATTAAAGATTCTGAAACTACTTTTTTTAATTTATCTGAATATCCACTAGAAGCATGTTTACCTGATACTTCTTCTAATTCAGTTTCTTGATATCCAATACCTTCAACACCAAAAGCAGCATTTTTTATATAATACTGACCATCTTTAGCTAAATTTTTAGAAACTATTTCTTTTATTTCTTCAATAGTTTTATCAGGATTTTGTTTTGATTCAAAATAAACACCATTCATTACTTCTTGACCAATTTGGTTATCTAAATTTTTAGGGTCTTTATAATCAAAGTTATGAGATTCTACTTCTTCAACATGTTTAGAAACTTTTTTTTCTTCAACTTTTACAGCTTCATCATCTTTCTTTTTATCTTCTGCTAGAAATTCAGCAAATTTATTTTCAAAGTTTTCTTTTGGAGAAGATTCTAAATTATTAATAGGTTGTAAATCTACGTATCCTGTTAGATTTTCATTGATTAATCCTTTTTTTACGGATTCGAATATTTTTTCTGAATTTTTCATATTTTTATAATAATGTTTCAATATCTTTTATATAGTCCCCAATTAAATCTGTGGGTTTAAATACAGCAAAACTTGTAGGGTTTTCTCTATAATATTTTATAGTTTCAATTTTTGATTGACGTATTAATTTTTTTATATTATCTAATCTAAGTTCTAAATCATCAAAAACCATAATTCGTTCATCATGGAATTTTTTTGTTTTATCTTCTTTTAATTTATAATTATACATATTAAAAGTTTTTTACCTCTAAACCACTACCTTTTTGGACATAATTTCCATTTTTGTCTTTAGGTACTAATTTATACTTAAATTGCTTTATATATGCATTATCTTTTACTCCTTCTTCACTTGCTTTAGGGCCTGGACCTAATGTAGCACCCACTCCTTCAGGTACTATTTTTTTTTGCTTTTTAGGTAATTTAAAAGCATACTTCGTTAAATACGCTCCTGCTCCCCCTGATGTTGACATTTCATTTAACTTAGAAAAGAAATCTTTAGCTAATTGTTTATATTCTTCTTTTTCATCAGCATCTAAATATCTAAATGCTTTTTGGTAATTAAATTTTAAATCATCAAAATAATTTTTAGCACCTTTAGATTCAGTAACTACTGATTCATTCATATCATAGTCATTGATTTGTTTACTAATTCTGTATAATTTAGCTTCTAATTTTTCTAATTCATCACCATATCTGTCTGCAATTGGCCCACCTTCTGGTTCAGCTTCTTGCTCCATATCTCTATATAATTGTGAAATTCTATCTTCTAAATCTGCTTTATCAGCTCTTAAATCTAATATATCATCAAAAGAAACTCTTTCGTCTATATTATTTTCTCTAATAATTTTTTTATATGCTTCAGAATAATTTTTTCTAAGATGAGTTCTATATTGGTTAAATAATTCCCTAACATCATCAGCAATACTATCAATTATATTATCTTTAGTATCACGAGATAATTTAGTAATATATTTTCTTAATTCATCAAATTCTTTATAAGTAGAATCAAGAGCGGGAACATAATCTATTTTCCAAGTAACAGATTTGGTTTCAGGGTCTATATTAGTTACAACAGATTTTACCCCATCTACAACTTTAACATCTCCAACTTTTCTCTCTACTTCTTTAAGTTTATACTTGAACCCCATTTGCTAATTTAATTTCTTTTATAAGTTCATAATATTGTAACAAGTCAACTAAATTATTATTATCAACTTTAGCTGTTTTATCTAATTCAACTAAATATTTAATTACTTCAGTTATCTTAATTTGGATAACTTTATCTTTAATATTTTTTGATTCTTTATTTAAAATAGACTTTAATTCTTGAATTTTAGTATTATAAAAACTTCTTAATCCTGGGGTTGAATCAACAGAATTAATAAATTCTTTAAGAACTTGTTTTTGTTCAGAAGATAAATCTTGGTATTTATTATTAAATTTTTCTAATATTACTTTATAAGTAAGAATTCTTAAATCTTTATCATAAGTTGAGAATTCTTTTAAAATATCTTCTTTAATATTTTTAGCTTTTACTTCCTTTTTAGTTAGATGTTCTAATAAGGTAATTTTACTACTAATTAATTGTTCAGTATCTACAGAATCTTTTATATTATATCCTTCAATTAAAGTATATAAAGCTGCTAATTCTTTATAGTCTATAATTTTTGAACCAAAGAAAACATCTAAATCATAATGTTTTTTAATTTCATTAATTAGGTTGTATTTTTGTTTTTTTAAAGTAGAACGATTAAACTTTTGGGATGATTCTAAAATAGTAGTAACTACCATGTTAGCTCTTCCCTCATTTAAAACCTTAGATTTTAAAATAGATTCATACAGTTTATATTCACGACCTAAAGAAGTTTTTATAAAGTATTCTTTTAATATATTGATAGCGGGAGAGTTTCCTCCTTTTAAAGTATCTGCCGTGATTTGGCGTACCAGTAATTCAAAAAGAATTCCGGTATTTTTATACTTAGAATGTTTTATTTTCATTAAAAAATATATTTATTTATAAATATGTAAAAAGTATTATTCCTTCAACTGGGATTCATCTAATAGTTTACTATTAGTTTTATTATTTTCAAACACTAGTTGTTTCTTATTAATTTTTTTAAACATATCTTTATTCTTCATATATGTAGTTTTAGCAGATTCTAAAGCTAACCCACTTTTATTTGTATCTGTTCTACTATTTGATGAATCATTTTTATCAGTGTCTTTCATTCTTTTTACCCCTAAACGATCTTTTCCAAAATTAGAATCTTGAGTTCCTATTTTAGTTATAGAATCTTTAGGTCTTCCTAAATCTAAATCATCTCCATATCCCGCAGGTACATTACCTGGGTCTGAATACATTCTTCCTTTACCATATAATGAAGCTAAATCATGAGGAGTACCATAAGATTTACCTGTTTCAACTGGATCATTACCTTCAGCTTCAATTTGTTCTATTCTAAATTTACGTTTAGCATCCTCTCTTATTAAATCTCTATACTCGTCATACTGATCTTCACTAAAGTTAAATATATTATCATAAATCCAATCTGTTGGAATTAATTTTTGCTCCTGTAAAGATGCAGCTAATTCAGCTTTAGATTTTAATAATTCCATTCTTTCTTGTTCAAATATAATTGAGGGAGAATTTAATGAAATTTCAAAATTTGTTAAAGATTCGTCTGTATAACCTTGGGTGTATAAATGTACTAATGCTATTTTATTTAGCTCAGATACCATTATTCTTTGTAATCTTTCTATAGTACGAGCAAATCTAATATCTTCAGCAGCTAAAGTAGCTTTTCCTTCTAAGTCCTTCTCATACCCCAAAAATGCTTTAGGTATTTTAAGTGCGGCAAATAATTTTTCTCTTAAATATTCTACATCTTGGATACCATCATACTGTAACCCTGGTGTTGTATCTATTTTAGTTGTAGTATCATTTCCACGGATTGGAATATAAAAGTCTTCAAGCATATTTTGCATGTTATACTTTAAATTATATTCCCCTGTTTTTTCATCCATATGTGGGGTACGTTTCATATTGGAAATAGTTTTTTGCATAAATGCATCTACTTCATTTGGAGGAATAGAACCAACATTCATATAAAAAATACGTTTTTCAGGAGCACGAGCAATTCTATGAATTAACATCGCGTCTTCCATTAATGTATATTGTTTAAATAATTTTCTAGCAGGCTCAATATAAGAACGTCCATAAGGTAAATAATTAACATCTGCAATTAACCTAAAATGAGCCATTTCATAATTGTCAAAATATACACCAGGAGAATTGTTTGGGTCTTGACCTGGTACTCTATACATTCCTGAGTTACTGTTTACTATCCCATCTGGAGAGTATCTATATCTTATATCTGCTGGGTTTTCTGGGTTGAATCCTTCTTCTCTGCTTATATGAAATGCTGTATAGGGTATAACATTATATACTCCATATTTTTCTGCAATTTCTAGTTTTAGAAAAAAATCACCATACTTACACATCTGTCTAGTCCATGACCATAAATTAAATTCAATATTTAATACATCATAAAATAGGTTATATAATATTTTTTGTATATCTTCATTTGCAGACCTAATAGATAATACTTCCCCCATATCATTTTTAAGAGAAGACTCATCAGCTATGATATCTAAAGCAGAAGCAATAATTGCATCCTGATCCATTACATCAT
>Ga0206126_10003829_pt1 | contig 14989 bp, 18 predicted proteins | sample Helgoland_Spring_5_FD_148621 | JGI IMG/M metagenome (GOLD analysis project Ga0206126, IMG submission 148621) | Pelagic subsurface seawater microbial communities from Kabeltonne, Helgoland, North Sea - Helgoland_Spring_Bloom_20160412_1 | ecosystem: Environmental > Aquatic > Marine > Epipelagic ...
ATAATAATGAATATAATAATGAATATAATAATGAATATAATAATGAATATAATAATGAATATAATAATGAATATAATAATGAATATAATAATGAATATAATAATGAATATAATAATGAATATAATAACTATTAATTATTAATAGTTACTATATAGATTATATTGTTTAATTCATAAAGGATAATACTCATATTCTATTTTCATACTCATATTCTAGTTATATTATATGGTAATCCATAAAGGGTAGATTATAGAGTGTTATATTCTTTTTCTTTTCATTTTATTATTTAAAAAAATATTATTAAGTAGTTTATTTCGTTTTGTTATGTACTTACAAAAAAAATTGTTTCCATTTTTTTTTGTTTTATCTTTGTTTTGCTTATGTTTGTTTTAGAATTCAATACTAATAAAATCTAAAATTTCATTTTTAGATTTTACTACTTTAGTTGTTCCCATACATCTTTTGTAACCATTTAAATGATTAATATATGTATCCCAATCAATTAATTCAAATGTATCACTAAGTTCTACAACTGGTCTGTTTTGATGCCCAACATTATCACTCCATGATGGTAGACGATCATTTGGATCGTACACATTTATAATTTTATGTACTTTTACACATTTTTTATAAAACCAAAATATGAAATAATCACTATTACAATCATTATCATAATGATTATCATAATCAATGGTATAATTCATATTTTCAGGACCATCCCAATATATTTGTTTACCTAACTCTGCTCTATGCATTTGTTCATTATAATCTCTATTAGGATGATGTTTTTTATTATCTTTACTAGATATAGGTGTAATATACATTTCGATTTTAGAATTCGCCATAAAGGTGTTTTCAATAGTAGAACTCATGATTTTAAAATATTTGCTTTGTAATTATGTCTTCCGTTTTGTTGGGTACTTACAAAAACAAAAAAAAAATATTTTCAATTTTTTTAAATTTCAAAGTATTTTATACTTCACATATTTTGTTATATTAATAACTATAATAATTTAATTATTGTTTTGCTAAAACTGCTATTAGCTATAATATTATGATGACAACAACACATTATTAGTAATTGGTTCCAATCTTCTATAGAATAATCTATTTGAATAAATTCACAGTTTGTAAATTTTGATTTTAACGCATTGATATTTTTTTTAACGATAATATCGTCTTGTTTTTCATTAAAACATAGAATAGATAATTTATCATTTTTAAGTGTATCTTTAATAAAAGTAATAGCATTAATGTAATACTTATTATCTAAAATAGGATGGAGATCGGTTAAATATTTATAGTCACCTATACGAAAATGTAAGGAAATAACAGGGTTTTTAGTATTAAAATATTGAGAGTATGTTGATAATACATTTGAATGCAACTCTTTTAAACCAATTAGATTATCAATTTCAGTTTTCTGGTCCTGGAAATATTTAAAGGATTGAAAATAACCTTGTAATTTAAAATTATAATTTATTTTTGGTATTGGCCTAAAATGAAATGAAGGTTCAGTATATTGATATACTTGTTGTTCTAAATTATTTTTTTCTATAAATGATTTTAAATTAATTAGTAAATTGAAAATTGAAAATTGGTTTAGTGAAATGAAATCAAAACTACAAAAGAAAGAAGGATTAACATATAACAATTTGAAAATAAATATACAAACTGTTATAGAATAAATACCGAGGACTACATTCACTAATATTTTCAAAGGTAGTTATGTTGTTTTTGTATTTGGATTTTTAAAACATTATAAAATTGAAAAATATTTGTTTTTATCTTTGTAAGTACCCAACAAAACAGAAGTCAAACAATCAAACCAAAGCAACTTACAACTATGAAATTCTTTAAGGATCTATTCAATATTTCTATGAATAAGAAAAATATTTATCGTGAATTTGAAGATGAATTCATTACAGACGAATACATTATGCAGAATAAAGAACAATATGAACGAATTGAAAAACGTGGTAAATACGTTAATAAAATTATTGATGGTATTGGTATGACATTAACTGGTATTATTTGTGTTATTACAATCATATCATTCATCATTATTCTATAAACTTTATATTAAATAAACAATAAACAATAAACAATAAACAATAAACAATAAACAATAAACAATAAACAATAAACAATAAACAATAAACAATAAACAATAAACAATAAACAATAAACAATAAACAATAATTAAATTATTATAGTTATTAATATAACAAAATATGTGAAGTATAAAATACCTTGAAATTTAAAAAAATTGAAAATATTTTTTTTTTGTTTTTGTAAGTACCCAACAAAACGGAAGACATAATTATAAAGCAAATATTTTAAAATCATGAGTTCTATTATTGAAAACACCTTTGTTATGCAGGAATGGACTGAATACGTGATCGCTGAATTCCTACCCTATAATAAAAGTCATCATATGGTTTCAAAAACATTCAATATTGTTATGAATAATAATAAAAACTATTACGCATCTAAAATCCAACACGCTTGGAGAAAACATCGTGCGTTATCTGTGTATGATTTTGAAAACGCTACTTCAGAAGAAGAAATACTTGGATTTGGATTGAACGCTATTAGAAGATTCTACTATGTTCATTATCCATACCCAGATTACTTCATTCTTGCTGCTTCTAACCAAACTCAACCATATACCAAGTATTTTATACTTTCATATATTCAAAATAAAAGAAGTGATTTCACAAGAAGAGAATTTTACGATGTTCTCAAGATGTGTGATATGACAGACATCATGACTATTGGATATTAATAAAAATATTATAAAAATATTATAAAAATAAAAATAAAAATAAAAATAAAAATAAAAATAAAAAATAAAAAATAAAAAATAAAAAATAAAAAATAAAAAATAAAAAATAAAAAGTAAAAAGTTATATTTTTATTTTTATTTTTTATTTTATATACACATAATCTATATAGTAACTATTAATAGTTCATAGTTAATAGTTAATAGTTAATAGTTAATAGATAATAGTTAATAGTTAATATGTAAATTTTTATATTCATTATACACAAATTAAAAAATATGTAAAACATAAAAATGGTTGTAATTTTAAAAAATTGAAAATATTTATTTTTATCTTTTTAAAAGCACCCAACAAAACGGAAGACAAACAATTTCAACAGTATAACAAGAAAATGTTCTTTACACGCAACTACAACTCTTTTGATAATAATATGAAAATCATTATTAAGGATATTAAAAACCCTTATAATAATTTTAATGTTATCAAAGAAATTTTACAAGAAAATCAAATTGGAATTTTAACCAATATTAAATATTTTGGTTTCTTTGATCGTCCTCAAAAAAAATATGTAAATAACGCTGAACTTACGCTGTTATGGTATTATAATGATAACACAATCAACATTCAATATTATATTGACACTTTTGGTGAATTCTTGTTTAATGACGAGTATGATGTTTTAACATTCAGTAAATACGACGAACCATATAATATTATTAATGATGCAATGACTTATATCAAAAATAAAAAAAACAATATTGAAATGGATACTCATTCAATAGAAGAAAAACAACTTCAATTAATCGCTTACGATATTGCCGAATTTGTATTAAATGAAAATTATGACGAACTACTCGTTGACACACACGATGAGTATGAATACAAACATGATCGTTTACATCAGGATGATAATGAGTTTGAGTTTTCATACCATGATGATAATGAGTTTGAGTCTTCATACCAGGATGACGAACATTTATATAATAATGAATATTCAAGCACTCATATCATTCAATCAAGCGATTTTGATTAAATAAAAAATAAAAATAAAAATAAAAATAAAAATAAAAATAAAAATAAAAATAAAAATACATAAAAATAAAAATAAAAATAAAAATAAAAATACATAAAAATAAAAATAAAAATAAAAATAAAAATACATAAAAATAAAAATAAAAATACATAAAAATAAAAATAAAAATAAAAATAAAACATTATCGTTTTTTTTATTTTTATTATAATTATAAATATAACAAAGATAAAACGATCATGTCTGATAAAAAAATAGTATTAATTGGTAATAATTTATTAGGAAATATATGTATTGATGTAAGAAAAATGTTATTTTAATAAATAAAAAATAATAAATATGTATGTAATAAATAAAAAATTGAAAATATGTATTTTTTAATTGTATAAACAACACATATTAATTCATTTTATAATAATTTTTAACCATCATCATGTCATCATGGAGTGCGTCAACTAAAACGACTGATAATTATTTTAAAGACTCAAATAAATTTAAGTATTTAGATAATGGAAACATCGCATATAAAACTAATAAGGATACATGGGCGAATGTTCTTCTTGATGGTATAACTATTGAAAGTAAGATTGAAAGCGAAAACATTCAACATAATATTATTACTTCTTATTATCATTTTAATTACTATAAAAAACAAAAAAAACAAAAAGAAACAATATCTTATCATAATAAATGTGATAATTGTCAAAAAAATATTGTAAACGCATACATTTTTAATTCAGGTAAAAAATTCTTATTATGTAGTAAATATTGTATAGAACAGATCAAACTTAAGGGAGGTTGTTTAATATGTGGTACACATCCTATAAATGATGATTATGATAACGGTTTCTTTAATATTCAAATTGAAAATTATGAATCTTTTAAACATTTAAAAATGCCTGTTGATAATTATCCTTTACATCTTTGTAATACATGTCATAAGATTTCAGATATATGTAGCTATTGTAATTATTTTGGAGGTAGTTTTAATTGTTATATGTGTGGTATATATAATGATGATGATTACTAATAAAATAAATATAATGTTTTATTAATTAGTATATTACTATTATATTTGTGTGATCAAATCAGATAATGTGTCATTATTTGAGGTGTTCTTCTGTAATGATCTATATGTGGAACTGGTATCTTATGAGTTATGAGTGGCGAATTCATATAGAGTCATCATTGTACATTACATTAATTATATTATATTTTTAAATTTTGATTTTAAAAAAATGTGGATATAGTTTCAGGGCACTCTTAACGAAAAATTGAAAAATTTAAATATAAATTGTATAAGTAGTAATAAACAACAGAAGTAGCATAAGAATACCAACCAATTCAATTATGGCGACCATTATGACATTTAATGATAATAATCTAATTGATTATGCTTATGATTTCTATAGGATTTATAGTATTCCTGGAGATAAGATGGATACATTGAATTTGTTATTGAATAATTTAACTGAACTACACGTTGACATGAGTAGTTTTGTATTTAATCGTTCAATTAATATTTCAATTACCAAGTTGAAAAGTATTTTGTATAAACATAAAATTCAACTTAAACGCGATGTTCTACTCAGTAAGTTAGTCGAACTTGGTTTTAGTGTTGATGGACTTGAAAATAATACATTATACAATTTGAAAAATATTATTTCTAATATTAAAAGAGAGAGAAGACAAATCGCTATACGCGCGCGTGTTGAAGAACGCATGTATTATGATGAAATCATCGATATTGCTTATGCGAGGACAATCGCAGGTCGCAACATAATTAATGAAAGGCTTTCTATCAATCGTGATAATGAATTGGAAAGACTTCGTATAGAAGAAGAAACCAAAGCGTTGGAATATGAAAAAGAACTTGAAACAAAAAAACGCATGAATTGTATTCATAACAATTGTTCTAAGGATAATTGCGTATGCGACGAATGTCCGGTATGCTACGAAACCGTTGGGAAATCCAAAATTGTATTAAATTGCGGACACTTGTTTTGTGTAAAGTGTATATTAACACACTATAATAATTCTAATAAATGCCCTATGTGCCGTGGTGAATTTAATTAAATAAATAAAAACCAAAAACAAAACCAAAAACAAAACCAAAAAGAAAAACAAAAACAAAAATAAAAATAAAAATAAAAATAAAAAATAAAAATAAAAAATAAAAATAAAACCAAAAAATAAAAATAAAAAATAAAAATAAAAATAAAAATAAAAATAAAACCAAAAACAAAAAAACAAAAAAAAAACAAAAAATAAAAAACATTTTTTTTACAGATAATACATATTTTGTAATACTATATTCCTAGTATAATAATATTTTATATTATAACCGGTTTTCTATTATATCACCGATTTCCTAGTATAAAATAATATTATACTATAGAATAGTTAAGTTAGGTGATATAGTATATACAAACAAAGGATACTATATATTTTAATGAATACAAAAAATAATCACATCATATACATTAACATTATTCACCAAAAAATTACACGCTTTATGTATACCATTATCCAAATACTTAAGTTTATAAAGTCTTTAAATATATTAACATATCAATGTCAATATAATTAAAATAACTTAATGAAGTTTAAAATTAATAATTTTATTAATTTTATCACGAATATAATTAAAATAATATTCATCATTCATCATATCAATATTTGTTTTAATATATATATCATTGTTAATAATTATATTATTAAAATCATCGAATGTCGAAAAATCTCTATATTTAAATGTAATATTAATATTATATTTAATTAATAAATTTTTAAATAAAACAATTTTATAATAATCATCAGTCCATATATAAGTATATTTTTTATTATTATATAACTCAATAAATTTAGTTAACGAATCATATATATTATTATAATTTCTATTATTTTCAGTTGTTAAGAATTTGTTTTTAACATTATTATTATTATTATTCCACCATTTCATAATAGGAGAATTTATAGGTGATAATGAAAATTGTTCTTGATTTTCTTTACATCTAATATTAGTAATATTACTAATAGGATTATTAATATACCTAATAAAATAAATATTATTATTGTTAATATCGTTTATAGAATTTAAATCATAATTGAAAGAAATCGCAGATATACAAGTAATTCTATTATCATCCGTATAATCCAAGTTTAAAAAAATTGAATTCATAATTATTTATATAATAAAATAGTAATAATTATGAATTCAATTTTATATTTATTACTATTTTATTATTCATAAAATTATGAATAAAATTATGAATAAAATTATGAATAAAATTATGAATAAAATTATAAATAGTAGTATCAATAATAATTCCAATAGGAATGTGTTGGCGATGTGTTTCTCAATAATATCTGATAATATTGGTTCACCAACAGATTTATAGTTATATGTTAACAGGATTAGGATATGGAATAGGTGTATTAATTTGTCATATACAATATAATATTTTAAAAATAATATATTACAAAAGTATAAATATGAAACAGGAATTAAGTTGCTGTGTTTCAAGTATTTCATTTTTAATAATTTAAAATGAAATGAAAAATTGAATTTAAATGAAAAAAATATATGTAATAAAAATGTAAACGAATGTAAAAATGGAACGTCAAAATATTATAATTGTTGGTGAAGCGAATGTTGGAAAAAAAACTTTTATAAAAAGAGTGATGGGATATAAATTTGATGATGAATATAATGAAACATCTGTAGATTATAATGAGGTGTTAACACCTTGGGGGTTTTATATTTTAAAATATAGAAATATTAAAAATTTAAAAAAACATATAGAAGAAAATAATGAAATATTAAAAAAATATAAATTATTTTCAATAATGTTGGACTATACGAATTTAAAAAGTTTTAATAATTTAAAAAAATATATAATATTAACAAAACAAATAAAAAATATAAATAAAATAATATTATTAATAAATAAATACGAAAATCAAACGAAATCAAAATACATAGATAAATTTATATATCCATTTATGTCATACAAAAGAAAGAGATACAATATAGAGGAAATTCGAATAACCTCAAAATATTATAAAGGACTTTCGTTATTTTAATAAAAAATATAAAGATAATAAAATAATATATTATAAAAGAATAATTAAATAATAAATTATTATTATTAGAATATTTAAACCTAGTAAATTATATATTGTATGATTATATTGTATGATTATATTGTATGATTATATTGTATGATTATATTGTATGATTATATTGTTATAATATCAAAATATAAAATATGGATGAAATAAATAATAAGTTAATAATATAAGAACGTATATATATATATAATATATATATTATATAAAAATAATTTAAAGAAATATATAAGGTATATATTATAAGGTGAATAAATCCGAAAATAGCTCAGTTGGTAGAGCGGTTGACTGTAGAGGTATAAATTACCATGTGGTAATCAATTGGTCACTGGTTCGATTCCGGTTTTTCGGAGTATGGCATGTTTGCCCGAGTTGGTCTAAGGGGTTGGTCTTAAGAACCAATGTATAATATACTCGTGGGTTCGAACCCCACAGCATGCATATAATTTACCTTATCAATATGCTCCATTAGCTCAGTTGGTTAGAGCGTTGTGCTTATAACGCAAAGGTCGTGAGTTCAAACCTCACATGGAGCAATTAAAAAAATACAATATATTTCGTATTGTATTTTTTATATTAAACTTATTCGAATACTTATAATAATAATAAGTTAATAATAATAAGTTAATAATAATAAGTTAATAATAATAAATAATGAATAATGATAAATGTGCAATTTGTTTGGAAGAAATTAAAGAAGAAAATGTTAAACTCAAATGTAATCATAAATATTGTGTTAATTGTTTTGTATTACATTCACGTGTAAGTAATAAATGTCCTTTATGTAGAAGAGAATATTCAAAACCAATAAATAAAACAAGGTTTTCATCAAATTTAGATATATCAGATGATGTAGTAACAGAAATACATACATCTTTATTAACTCATTATATAGTATATAATAAACTGGACGATGTATTGATGAATATAGAAAATTTTACGAATAAAGAAGACAAACAAAATTATATAAATATAATAGTAAGTGAAATAATAATATCCAGTATAAATGGTGTTAGATTATGGTATAATAATTTGTAAAGAATATATATTATAATAAAAATGTATTTAAAGAATATATATTATATTATAATATATTATATGCTCCGGTAGCTCAGTTGGTTAGAGCGTGCGGCTGTTAACCGCAAGGTCACAGGTTCGACCCCTGTTCGGAGCGAAATATAATATAATATCAAATGCTCCGGTAGCTCAGTTGGTTAGAGCGTGCGGCTGTTAACCGCAAGGTCACAGGTTCGACCCCTGTTCGGAGCGAAATATAATATTTTTTAAATATATTATATTAAAATACTTATGAATAAGCCCGCGTAGCCTAATTGGATAGGGCGCAAGACTTCTAATCTTGAGATTGCGGGTTCGAGTCCCGTCGTGGGTATTTAAAAGGTCTTATAGTGTAATTGGTTATCACATAGGACTTTGAATCCTGTAATCCGGGTTCAAATCCCGGTAAGACCTTACAAAGTAAAATATTATTATATTTTTTATAATATAATAATATTTTATATGAATAACTTTAAAATTATAATTAATAAAGAATATTTGATATTAAATACAATTTTAAAGTTATTCAATTTTAAAGTTATTCAATTTTAAATATATAGACAATGTTATACTACAACCTTTTTAATATAAAAAAATTTTTATATTAACATAACATATTAACATAACATATTAACATAACATATTATTATATTGTTTATTTACTTTTACAAAATTACAACATAACTTAAAATATTCAATAGAATCGCATCCTATATAAGTTCCAGTGCTTCGTAATCCACCCAAATAATCACGAATCGTATTATCCAAACTACCTTTATATTTAACTTTTAGTACTCTACCCTCAGAAGTCCTATAATTATTAATTTTTCCATAATGTTTCATCATTGCTTTTGAACTACTCATACCATAAAACAATTTATATTTATTACCATCCTCTTCTATTATTTCACCTGGGTTCTCATCATGTCCAGAAAATATACCTCCCATCATTACAAAATCAGCACCTGCTCCAAATGCTTTACCTAGATCACCCGGACATGTAATGCCACCATCTGCTATCACAAATTTATTATGAAGATGTGCCGCTTTTGAACAATCGTCAATTGCAGATAATTGAGGCATACCAACACCTGTCTTAATACGAGTAGTACAAGCACTTCCAGGACCTATACCAACTTTAACTATATCAACACTTCCTTCATTAATTAATTTATTTGTAATATCACCACAAACAACATTACCAGCAATAATTACTTTATTTGGATACAATTCACGAACTCTTCTACAAAACTTAACAAGGTTATTCATATAACCATTCGCAACATCTATACAGATAAATTTAACTTCTATTTTATTTATAATATCTGTTAATTTATTAAAATCATCATTGTTAATACCTGTTGAAACCATAAAATAATTAGAATCTAAGTCTTCCATATTGAGGTAATCATCCACATTATAAAATTTATGAAACGCAGTAACCATTTTATGTTTACTAAGAACTTTATATACTTCATATGTTCCTATTGTATCCATATTAGAAGCAATTATAGGAATACCAGACCATGATACTTTACTATTAGGAAAATAAATATTTCTTACTAGGTCTATTTGATTTCTTGAATATAAATTAGATATTCTAGGTTTAATAAGAACATCACAAAAGTCATACTTCGTATCATGTTCAATTCTCATATTATAATAATACATTAAATTCTCTTTAAATAAAAAAAAACAACTATTTTTATAATATTTATAATATTTTTATAATGTTTTTATAATATTTTTATAATATTTTTATAATATTTTTATAATGTTTTTATAATGTTTTTATAATGTTTTTATAATGTTTTTATAATGTTTTTATAATGTTTTTATAATGTTTTTATAATATTTTTATAATGTTTTTATAATATTTTTATAATATTTTTATAATATTTTTATAATGTTTTTATTATTCTCCCATTTCTAGATCAACTATATCAGCCCATGACATGCTAGATAAATCCATTTTGAAAAAGTTATCGTCTATTTCGGAAGAACAATCATCATAATATTTAATAGATTTTTTTAATGAAGGTTTAATAGGTTGTTTTCTTAAATCAACCTTTTTTTTAATAATATTAACCCAGCTTCGTTCATGTTCATTTACATTTTCATTTACATTTTCATTTACATTTTCATTTACATTTTCATTTACATTTTCATTTACATGTTCATTTACATTTTCATTTTCATTTTCATTTTCATTTTCACTTTCACTTTCACTTTCACTTTCACATAAAACATTAAACATATTTTTCTTTTCAATTTCAATAACCTTCACATATTTAGTTTTCTTTTCAATAACCTTCACATATTTAGTTTTCTTCTTTTCAATAACATTAATATTATTATTTTTTATAATTAATATAGGACAAAATTTGATAGTATGTCCTTTATTTTTACAATAATTACATGAAATATTTAATAAATAAGGGCAAGTAACATGACTATTACGATCAACGCTTTCTCTTAACCAATGTGATGAATATTCAGATTCAGATTTACCAGAATCATAGCAAATCTTGCAGAATTTTTTGTTTGTTGTTTTATTGGAATAGTTAGACATTTGAGTTTGTTTTGTTATAACTTCAGTTTTTTTTTGGGTATTATTAATTAATTTAAGATTAAGTATTTCAATTTTATAAATAAATAAAATTATAAAATTATAAAATTATAAAATTATAAAATTATAAAATAATAAAATTATAAAATTGATAAGTCATTATTTTTATATAAATGAAACGTGTCTTCCGACACATCAATATCATCAATATCATCAATATCATCAATATCATCAATATCACCATTAATAATATCGTAAAATAATTTACCACAACATTTATCAGGTTTAATATAATTATTTGGAATACACATTTTACTATTAGGAAATATACAAGTAATAAATTTATTAATGATAAAATATATTTTTTTTTTAGATTTAATTTCAGCATTAAGAATTTCTTGTTGAAACATTTTATCAATCATTGAGAATGCTGTATTTAAAAATAGTATAGTATAAATGTTTTTTTTCTTTTTTTGTATAAGTTTACGAAGTTTAATATTTAATATTTTATCTATTTTATAATTTTTCTTTTTTTGTATAACATTAATAAATCTTATTTCATTTTTTATATTTTTTATATTAATAATGGTCTTAGATTTGTAATCATCAATTTTTTTAATAACAGAAAAAATATTAGTATTGTATATAATAGGATATTTATATCTAATCTTTCTAGGAATAATAAATTGATTAGATTCTTTAATCTCCCCAATTTTTTCTTCGATGCTTTTAATATTTTGCTTCATTCTATTAATAAGTTCTGTTTCTGCTTTTTTTTTTTCATTATTAATATCAGTCTGTTTTTGTGAAATAGTTTCATTAATATTTTTAGTATTATTAGTATTATTATTATTATTATGAGCACATATAATAATTTTTTTTTGGTTATGCCAATATTGTGTCATATTTTCATTATTTAGTAATGGATTGCTAAATAGTAAAACTTGTCCTGATTGAAATTCAATATATGATTGTAATTTATCATATTTATGTGATGATATTTTATGAGCTTCAGAAGCAGCATCTAATTTAAGATAATTAATTATAGATAATAAAAAAGCAACAAAAGCAGATACAGATGTTAAAATAATATCACCATAAAAATTTCCACTAATAGGTTTTTGTATAACAGATGATAACGCAGATAAAAATATAGCAGGAAGCATTAATCTATTAAGCATAGTGATAGTATAATTTCTGGATTCCATATATATAATTTTTTGACCTTTAAGATAACTTGCTAATATATCAAGAGCGGATGAATATCTATGTATAGTATCTTGTTGATATGATTGATTAATTTGATTTCTAACATTAATATAAGATAATTTATTATATTTTATTTTATCAATATCTGTATTATTTTCATTATTATATAAATTGTCATCATCAGTATCACTTGGTTCGCTACCAAAATGAAAATCATTATCAAAATTAGTATTTTGATAATATCCTTTCAAATCAATAAAATTATTATTATCGTTTAAAGATATATCGTTTAAAGATATATCGTTTAAAGATATATCGTTTAAAGATATATCGTTAACATTTAAACAAATATTATTAACCATTATAATATTATTTTATAAATAAATATTAATTTATTTACCTGTTGATCCAAACCCACCGGTTCCTCTAACAGAATTGCCCAATATTTCTTCGTTAAAAACAATATTAATAATAATAGGATATGTCATATTAGGTGGACAAATCTGTACCAATCTATCATACATTTCAACGTTGTATTCATTATTAGTAAAATTATCAAAGGAAGTCATAATATGTCCTCTGTATCCTGAATCAATTATACCAACAGAATTAGATAGACGTAATGGTGTTTTAGAACCTGTACTTGATCTAGGATATAAGTGATATCCAACAAATTGTGATTCTTCATTTTTTATAAATAACATATTACATTTTATATAATGATTAATTAAATGAGATGACTTTTCTTTAAATAAAATATTCATAGGTGAGAATAAATCTACACCTGCGTCAAAACAATAATTATTATCACCATGAATATAATTCATAACATTATTATTATGTTTATTTATATAATTATTATATAACTTTTTAAGGGTTTCGTCATTTGTATCGATAAAAAGATTAAGTAAGTAATAAGGATTCATAATTTATTTATTAATTATTAATAAAATAAAGTATATATCTTTAAATTAATAATAAAATTGAATAATTAATAAATTAATGTTAAAACACTACAAATAAACAAATAAACAAATAAACAAATAAACAAAATGGATACATTAAGTAATAAAAATTTGAAATACTTGAATATTGCCAGAGACGAATCTTTAAAATCGCCTGTATTAATGAAACATGGATGTGTTGCTACAGTAAATGGTCGTGTAATTGCAAAAGGATATAATAATTATAGAACATCATCAAATGATGGTTTTATTAAAAACACTTATACTTGTCATGCTGAAATTGCTACATTACGTAATATATATATGAAATATAATTATTCACATTCTAATATATATAATATATCAAAAGTCGCGAACAAATCAAAAGTCGCGAACAAATCAAAAGTCGCGAACAAATCAAAAGTTTAAAAATAGTGCTATTGAAAAAATATTCAAAAAAACAACATTATATATCGTTCGTATGGGTAAAAGTGGTGAATATAAAGAATCAGGACCTTGTATGGATTGTATAAATATTATAAGAAAACTAAAAATTAAAAAAATAATTTATAGTTGTGAAAATAAAATAATAATTTGTAAACCTTGTGATTATAATATAAAACATTATTCATTAGGTCGTCGTATGTTAAATATTAATATAAATAATTAATTATAACAAAACTTTATATATTCAGAAGAAGTATTTGTATTTAAATCTTTAAAATAATTAGATGTTTTTTTATTATTATGTCCTATAAAATTACGATTACAACAATTACTAATACCACTATTAGCAATACCATTATTAGTATTATTATAAACACATTTCGAATTATTTACTGATTTATCAGTAATGTATCTATCTTGTGAATAATTATAATGAGTTTTATCTTGAAAATTTATATTATTACTATAAGAACAATTATTATTATAAACTGATGTAGGATGTTTAACGACAGAGTATAAGTATCCTTTTGTATTCTTTGTAGATGGTTTAATAATATTATTATTATTATTAGTACAACAATATTTTTTACCAAGGTTGGTTTTACCAACATAACCTATATTTCTATAACCACCATTAATAGAAAATCCATTATTACCTTTACCAGAAACTTTTTCAATATATCTATTTGATTTTTTTTTTAATACTTGTAATGACATTATAAATTAATGAAAGAATATAAAATATAATATAAAATATAATATAAAATATAATATAAAATATAATATAAAAATAAAAAAATATAAAATAATATAAAAT
>Ga0206126_10003831_pt1 | contig 14988 bp, 10 predicted proteins | sample Helgoland_Spring_5_FD_148621 | JGI IMG/M metagenome (GOLD analysis project Ga0206126, IMG submission 148621) | Pelagic subsurface seawater microbial communities from Kabeltonne, Helgoland, North Sea - Helgoland_Spring_Bloom_20160412_1 | ecosystem: Environmental > Aquatic > Marine > Epipelagic ...
GATGGTTCCATCGCCGGCGTCAATGGTGACCTCGAGCGCCCAATCTCCACCTTCTACGTTGTATTGGCCGTGTGTCCATGAAGCGTCTTGTCCGTCCCCGATCTGTTCGGTATGGAATGCTTCCTCATCGCCATTCGGGTTGTTCAGATGCCAGGTTACGGTGATGGTAGCGGGTGTAGGGAACGAATTGGGGTTGGTAATGGTTGAATCAATGTCGATCTTCTCAGGGGTTGGGCATTCGCAATCGGGCGTTGTTTCAATGGCCATTGGACTTGGATTGTCCGTGTTGGTCTGCGTCCATTGGATTTGCTTATCGATGCGGATTTCCAATGTGATGTTTGCCGTGTTGTCGCTTTCATCCACCGCGGTTAGTATTGCCGTAAACAGCCCGTGGGTTAGGTAAGTGTACGAGATTTCAGCCTGGTCGTTAGCGTTGACTGTTACGCTATTTGAGCCATCATCATCATCTCCAGGGTCGTAACTGAACGATTTCATGTTCCCTGCCTTTGACGTGACCCGTGCGAAGTCAAAACTGAGTTCCACTCCACTTTGAGACAGCACCGCTCCATTTTGGACGACCTCTTCGATGGTACCGGAAGTAGCATCATAGTAGACTTCCATGGAAATGGGATTCTTATTTTCAGGACCTTCGCTGTCCCCGAGGCACCCCGAAAGGCCACATGATACCATCAGCGCAAACATCAACCAAGGTCGAAGAGTTGGCCTGCGCATGAATAAGGGTAAACGTTTCTTGTTCATCAAATCAGTGGAAAATGAACACTTTCCGTCAGCCATCGTTATCGGTGGTTTCAAAACAGTGAACTGTGGCGCAATGGTTAGCGAGGTGGGGTAGTCTGGATATCCCGTCGGGCTCATAACCCGGAGATCGATGGTTCAAATCCATCCCTCGCTACCATCAACCGTACTGGTAATAGTCATGCTTTGGCTTGAGATTATCGAGAGCCGATTGGAGGCGCTCGTTTGCCGCCTGTTCCCCTTTTGATATCGCTGTTTGTTGGTCTGAAAGGTTCTGAATGCTCGCGTTGCACTGCGGTCCATGAGACGGCAATTGCTGAGCCGCTACAGACAGGGCCTTGTTGATGTCATCCAATCCCGCTGAGGGGGCATGTTCAGGATTGAGTTGAAACACTCCACCAGCGAGGATGACAGCGCCTGCTTTTTCCACAGACCCAAGTAGCCGCTCAACGTGTTTCTTGTTGGGAAGCAGGTGGACAGCTGCGATGGCTGCAGGCAAATGGCCGGGGACCAAGGCTTCACATCTTGCGAATGATTTCTTGGCTGCACCAACCTTTCCAGCCAAGGCGTAAAGACGGCCTGCTCGAAGATGGTCTTCATGTTCTGGTTGCATCGATGCCAGCATTGCAGGGGCGTTCTTCTCAAGGATTTTCACCAGACTCTTGCGTTCACGATGCATTTTCTTGATGGCCGTCATGCTTTGACTGGCTTTATCCCGGAGCATGTACACGTCGCACATCAAACGCAATCCCTTGAGGAGGAAGATCTGTTGCTGAACGTCTCGCTTTTTGTTGGCCAACATCATGTCGCAAAACTGGGTTGCCATCACTTCTGAGAGTTCCAATCGTCCCCCTTGCATGTAACGCTCTATTTGGAGGAGCGTTTGTGAAGGGTCTTGCATACCAAACATAGCAACATGCACCGCTGTCGGTTCTCTCCTATGATGCCTTTCATCCAATGAGCCGCTCCTCTCTTTACATACATGAAGCAGGAGCAGCGACCATGAGCGAAATACGGACCATCGCTGTTTCCGGCACCCCTGGCGTTGGGAAGACTGAACTCTGCGCTGTTCTGGAGCGCTCTGGATGGTCTGTTCTGAGTTTGCGAGACCTCGCACAGTCGCTCGATTGTTTGGGGGCTGAAGATCCTGATGACGGCGCCTCACCCATCGATATACACGCGCTGGCTGATGCATGGGAGTTCAACGGGGACAAAAGTACAGTCCTTGACGGCCACCTGTCCCATTTGATGGATGTTGATGGCATCGTTCTTCTCCGCTGCGCTCCCTCAACCCTTCAGCAACGGCTCTCAGAGCGCGGTTACGGTGAGGGAAAAGTTCGTTCGAACGTCGAATGGGAAATGACATCCGGCCATTGGTCGGAATTGGTGGAGTTTGAAGTGGACATCCCTATCCTTGAGGTCGACACGACCTCTCAATCCGCTGAAGATGCAGCTGCAATGGTCATGGATTGGTTGAACGATGGTTGCAAAGGCGCTCCGTTGGAAGAAGCAATACGTGGAGCCATCGATTGGCTCTCATAATGCCCCTTTTGTTCCTTGTTAACTCCACAAACCATAACAGGCTCAAGGAGGTGGAACAAGCATGGCCCTTGAGAAACTACGTCGTCGTTGGGAAGCCGCTCTTGGACCGATGTTGAAGATTGCATCAAACGTCTCCCCCATTACCATCACCTGGGTTGCGCTTCCTTTTGGCGTCGCAGGAGGCCTTCTGGCCATGTACGCTCCCGACCAAACCAGCGGCGGTTGGTGGATGCTCGGGGCAGCCTTGATGATTGGACTCGCCATGATCTTTGACGGATTGGACGGCTCATTGGCTCGTGCTAAAGGCGAAGTCACACGATGGGGCGATTATCTCGACCACACCATTGACCGCATTTTAGATTCGACTTGGGTGGTGTGTTTGAGCGCATCAGTCTTTGTCAATGACCTTGCTCTTGGATTTGCAGCAGCGTTGCTCACGTTGTTGGGTTCGTACATGGGGACTCAGGCTCAAGCCGTAGCCGGGACCCGAAATTACCGTGGTTTTTCTCGTGCAGACCGAACCGTATTGACGCTTCTTTCGTTGGTAATTATGGGCGTAATGCTCTTGATGGGTCTCTCAACATCAACAGCATTCCCCGGACCATTTGACCACATCAACGTCAATCCGCTCAGCATCGTCGTCTTCATCTCCGCCCTGGGAGGGATATGGACGTTTTTTGTTCGTTTTAAACAAGCTCAAGGCGACATTCAAGCCATTGATAAGGCCGACCCACTCCCCCAACCCGCTGCCAAAAAGCAGGGTGAATAATAGGAAAAGCGGAGGTGGCAAAACGCCCCGTTGATGTGCACTTTTTGCTTCCGAGAAGCGACATAGTCATAACGGACGAATGCTACATAGACACTGATGGGTAGTCCAACGGCTGAACGAAACGGCATTCAACGCGCCTTTTTTTTGACATTGTGCATGTTGCTTGCGACCTTGCCTTTGTCCCACGTGCAAGCCGTGGATATGGGCGATCCTTACAACCTGCAGGCTCAAGGCATTCAGGCTGTGTTTGACCCTACGACAGAGACCACTGTCGTGACCTGGCAGAACATTGATTCAAGCGGGTCAGAACTTCAAGGCATGTTCAGTGCAACATACAACTTGTACCGCCATACCTCCGCTATTGACGCCATGAATGTAGGAACGCTTACTCCGTTTGCAACCGTTCCAGTTTGCGACGTCGCCGATGCATCTCAAAACCCCTTCAACTGTCAAGCATCAGTGCATGCAGGCCATTCGAAGTCTTTTCTTGTCCCGCCGGGCACCAATGGAAGTTTCTTTTACGCCATCACCACAACCCTCTCAAACGGAACTGAAGCGGGAGAATTCATCATCAATGGAGCCCACGTTGAATTCCCTGTCGTCGAAACAACAACTGCAGTCTACACGCCTTACATTCTTGCTGTGACCTTTGACGCTCCAAGCAGTCAAACGACCATCAATTGGGTGAACTACAACACCTTCTCTCAAACACTTCCGGAAACCGGCCCCGATGCGCTAACCATCCGGATCTGGCAAACCGATTACGAAGTGACCCGATTGCTTGGGCCTTCGCTGCTGACTTCTGAAACACCGATTGCTGAGTTGGATGCTTCGGCCACCTCCTATGTGGTGGACGTGCCTGCCGAAACCCAGCGTTCAAGTTACTACTCCATCACCTATCTTCTTCCCAATTACTCAGACCCTGGTGTGGATTATGAAGACGTCCGCTTCCTTGCTCAAAATACCATGAGTGAACCGGTGGTTGAGGACAACCTTCCGCCAGCACAACCCACCCTCTTCACCGCTGAATTTGAAGCAGACCCGCTCAGCGGCGCAGGCTACACCAACATCTCTTGGGGAGATTCTCCATTGGAAGAAGGTGAGACATACCGCGTTTACCGTTCCGACCAACCCTTTTCTTCGATTCTACGAAACGATGTGGAATTGATCGTCAAAGACATTCTTGAAGGCATTGGCTCTTACCAAATCCCAGTCCCCCAAGGCTACCTCGGATATTCATACTACTGTGTCGTGACGGTGGACGAAAACGGCGTCATCAATACTGCTACTGACGGAAACTCCTGTACGGGGTCCATTGAAGAAAATGCATTTTACAACTGGGTTGCTGAACCAACCAATGTTTATGCTGAATTCCTTGGTGACCGAACAACCCGTGTGACATGGAACGATCAAATGGGCGTTGAAGGCGAGATCTACCACATCTGGCACGGCACCTACCGCGTCTCAGGTTCCCAATTTGTTGAGAATCAATCCTTGCAATGGCTCGGCACCGTCTCCGACGGTGTTGGTACATTTGACGTTGAGATTCCCGATGACGAACTTCGTACCAATCAGTTCTACTTTGTGACTTCAGAAGCGCTTTACGGCAACGTGAACGGAACCTACCACTACACACAACTGGTTCAAAACTACGCTCAAGTTTTGTTTGAAGACACCCGAGCCCCCAATCCTCCTCGGATCAAGCAAGCCTACACCATCGGAGCGGACAATCTCGTCAGTTTGGAATGGTTTAACGAAGATGAACAGAATGAGTCATACGCTATTTGGAGGCACTATGGAGAACCGTTCGGAGTCGATGAAAACGAGATTTCCAACATTCAAAGCGATGGATGGGAGATTGTTTTGGACGACATTGGGACCAACGAATTCACCACCGAAACACTCGTTCGCCAATTCCTGATTCCAAGCAACGTAGACCGAGATGTTTGGTATGCAATTACCATCACGGACGAGTGGGGCAACTTCAACAGTGAAATCTATGCTGGATTTGGTGCTAACGCATTCAAGGTTTCAGAAGATACGCTGCTCCCGAATTCAACCCTTAGCATCCTTGACAGCGACGGAATCCCCTATGAAAGTACCACTTTGGTCGCAGGACAATACTCAATGCGCTTACAAGTTAATGAGGACCTTAGTACGACACCATCCATCAACATTACAACGGTCGCAGGAGCACAACTTACTGACTTTGATGAACCGCTCACGGAACTCAACAACAACGCTAACAACGATAACCTCGGACCCTTGTATTCTTTTGAATTCTCAGTTCTCTCTAACACTGACGCAGGAGCCATGATCATTCAGGTTACTATGAAGGATGAATCTGAAAACGAAGTCAATCAATTCTGGGACCATCTCTCCATCGATGCACAAGTCCCTCAAATCACTATTTTTGCACCGTCTTCTGGCGATGACGGTTCGAAGTACCTCTATGGAAACCGAATCAACATTCTTGCAGGAGTTGACGATGACGTTGTTGTCACCTCGTTCCAATACCGCTTCACTTACCACTTCGGCGGACAAACCGGTTCCTCACTCTCAACACCTTGGGCTGACCTGACCGGCGTTACCGACATCAACGGAGACAACAGCTCGCTTACCGCTGACATGGAAATCAACACAGGCAACTTTGAGCCGGGCTACCACGCCTTGTATGTTCGGGCGACGGATGGTGCTGGAAACGACCTCCAAGAACAGGTCAAGTTCACCGTGGACTTCTGCCGAAACCGTTTGGATGGAACCACATTCTGTGCTCATGAAGAAGCGCTCCAAGCCGAGCCTGAGCCCGAAGTGATCAAACCCTCCTTTACCGACCCTCCGTATGTTTTTGTTTGGGCCATTGCGGTCATTAACATCCTAGCGATTCTCGTATCATTGCTTGTGATTCGAACCAGTATGGCCGGGCCGAAGAAGAAGAAGTCCGGGGACGAGGAAGAAGACGATGATTGGATGACCGAGTTCATCGGTACGTCACAAGACCTTGACATGGATTCCGTGACCGATACCCAAGGCAAAGAAGAATCTGCTGCCGAAGATGGAGAAAAGCAGGTTGAGGAAGAGGAAGAGGAAGATGATCCGTTCGCAATCAATATCATTCAACGCAAAGAACGCCGTCGAAAGAAGACTGAACCCGAGGATGACGACGACGACGACGACGACGATGACGACGACGACGATGACGATGACGATGACGACGACGACGATGAGGACGAGAGGCCCAAGAAGAAGGCAGTCCGTCGTTCAGTCGGCCGTCGCGCTGCTCCACGCAAGGCTCCAGTTAGGCGCCGTGCTGTGAAGAAGTCTGATGACTGAGAGCAGCATACGCGTGCAACCGTTTGAAATTGAGGAATCGCCATGTCCGAAGCCCCACAATCAATGATTATTGAAGCAGAAAAAGAATCAATCGAGGAACTTGCTGAGGTTGCCGAAGCACAGTTCAAACGGCTTGTAGATATCTTAAACCCGAAGAATAACACGTTGAACTGGCTGCTTTTAGCGCTCCCCATCACCCTGTACTTCAACTTCCAGCACTCGCTCCAAATGGCGTTTGTCTTCTCAATGATTGCCATTGCACCACTTGCCTTCTTGATGGGCAAGGCCACAGAAGAAATCGCTCTACGAACGGGAGAGGCTGTGGGCGGTCTCCTGAATGCGACGTTTGGCAATGCTGTTGAGATGATCATCGCGGGCATGGCGCTCTATGCAGCCTCTCAGAATCCAGCCGTTGTCGATACCATGGTTACCGTAACACAGGCCTCACTCATCGGGTCAATCTTGGGCAACCTCTTGCTTGTTTTGGGCTTGGCCATGTTGTACGGGGGAATTAAGCACAGTGAGCAAACCTTCTCAAATCAAAGCGGACAAATGAACGGTGCCCTGTTGGTCTTGGCGGTTGTTGCCCTCATAGTCCCAAGTGCATTCCACTACAACGGTGGCTCATCGGACGCCGTCATGAAACTCTCGTATGCTACGGCGCTCGTGTTGCTGTTCATTTACGGTTGTTCGTTGTTGTTCCAATTGAAAACACACGTCAATGAATTTTCATCGGGCGGCCACGGCGAGGGACATGAAGACCCAGAAATGAGCATCAAAGATGCGTGGGTCCTCCTTATCCTCGCCACTATTCTCGTCGGATGGATGGCCCATATTTTGGTCCACAGTCTCGAAACTACAGTTGAGAAATGGCACTTGCCTGAACTCTTTATTGGCGTCATCTTGGTGCCGTTCTTCGGCAATGCTGCAGAGCATTTTACCGCGGTCCTGGTCGCTGGAAAGGACAAGATGGACCTCTCCATCGCCATCGCTATTGGAAGCAGTGTTCAGATCGCCCTCTTTGTAGCACCGATTATGGTCCTGTGGGGCTGGGTTTTGGGCGTCCCCCTTCCTCTTGAATTTGGCCTCCTTGAAACGGTAGCTGCCTTTGGCTCAGTCTTCATCACCATCTCTATTCTTGCCGACGGAAAGACCAACTGGTTGGAAGGTGCCATGGCCTTGGCGTGTTATGCTATTCTCGGGATGGCTTTCTTCTTTGCATGATGAGGTGAGTCCATGGAGCGTCAAGAACGAATTGGCTACTCAATGATGGGGGCAGCTTTGATTCTTGTTCTTGCAGGAACCGTTGGCTTCACCGTTGAAGGGACAACGAGTATTGATGTGGTCACCACTGGCGGAAAAACTGTTTTTGCTAACGAAGCCCTTCCTGAACATTCCTTAGGCGCCATTGTTACGGCCGATTTAACCCTCAACTGGGACCGAGATGACATTTACGTCGTCATTGTTGACGAAGATGAAAAATTAAGATGTGAATCATCAGGAGTCCTTGGTGGATTTGAAACAGGGAGCAGTTGCACGGCCAACGATGCCGATGTTATCGCTGTAGGCATGGACGGCACCGAGGGGTTGCAATGGACCGTAGCACCGGGGATTCATTATGCAGGGCTAGGAACCCTCCCCGGAGCACCTTCATTCTCGAGTTCAGAAGTCATGTTTGACTACGAAGTGCACCTTCATGCGTCGTTCGGTCTCTATTTCCTCTTCTTCCTTCTGGGCATTGCAGGCTTTGCATATTCCCGAATGAAGTGATCATTCTACACCTTCGTAATAGGTTGCTACAGCACCGTCGATCTCGTCCAAAATCGACAGTTCGTCAAGCGTGAGGGTCGTTCCATCTTTTCGCACTGCTTGTCCGTTTACCCAAAGGTCAAGGCATTCCGCTCCATTGAAAATCAGGTTGGCCAAGTGACGGTTATCAGTACGTCCTCTTGGGCGCATTCGGACGTCGTTCAAGTCCCAAACTGCCCAGTCCTTGCTCCCTTTGGTGGCGAGGCCCATGGCGTCGACTGCTGGCAGGATGGTTGGGTCCCAATGGTCATGCCGTTGAACAAGCGAAGCGAGTCGAGCTTCAGCTTGCATGTTGAGTCCGTTTCCAGAAGATGCCGCTCCATCGGTTCCGAGCCGAACGTCAACCCCAGCTTCCATGTATGCAGGGAGGGAAAGTGTGCCCCCGCAAGCAAGTTTCATGTTAGAGGAGGGGCAGTGAACGGCCGTTGCCTCGTGTTGCTTTAGCAACCGGATTTCGTTTTTCTTTACCCACGAGGCGTGAGCGCATACGGTCCCGGGTTGGAAGAAGTCAATGCTGTCAAGATACTCGATGGGGTACTTGCCGGTACTTTCGTGGCAATCAGCAATTTCTTTTCGTGTTTCACTCACGTGGATGTGAAGCCGAGATTGTCGCTTTTCAGCCAATTCTGAAGCACGGCGCAACGTGTCTTCAGTGCACAAATACACAGAGTGTGTTGCGATGGCATACTGAACCAAATCGCTCTCGTTGTTGGTGGCAAGAAGGCCGTCCAACTCACTGAGTGCCGAAGCCGCATCGTCGTGGCTCGGCAATGCAGAATCGCTAACAGGTCCCCCGATGAGGCCTCGGATTCCTGCCTCAGTAAGGACTTCCCCAGTCACTGAAGGAAAGAAGTACATGTCTGCAGCAAAGGTGCTTCCAGTTCGAATCATCTCAGCAGCAGCACAGCGAGAACCCATGCGAACATAATCCGGTGTAATGCGCGCTTCAGTAGGAAAGATGGCTTCATTGAGCCACCGGTGGAGGGGAAAACCGTCGCTGAAATCGCGTGCATTGAGTTGCATGGCGAGGTGCGTATGCCAGTTTTGGAAGCTTCGAGTGATCAAGCGTTGGGAACCGTCAATATCGTCCACGACATCTTCGTCTCCGTTCGACGCAGACCACGTTCCGTCGTGATGAAGCAAGATGTCCCCTGTGACTTTTTCCCCACCATGGTCGTACAATACCGTGTTGCGGTATCGGACGGTGGTTGCATCGGTCATGCCCTCTCCTCGGAGTCATGCTTCAAGAACGCTAGTGTTCTCACCGAGCCCCTTATGATTGATTGGCTCGGCCGTGAAAACGCCGCCACTGTGGCTTAGCTGGTAGAGCATCTGATTCGTAATCAGAAGGTCGGGAGTTCGAATCTCCCCAGTGGCTCCTCAAACACTGTCAACCGTGGTTGTGATGTCCATTGAGAAGGCCAGGGCACTCTCTTCCAAACTCACAACGCCTGGGAGGGGCCTGCCTGCAATATAATCCAAACACGCTCCACCACCGGTGGAGACATGCCCCATCTTGTGTGCGATGCCGCGCTTTGCAACCAAGGTCGCTGTATGTCCGCCGCCCATGACAGCATAGCCTGAGGATTCAGCACAAGCGTTGAGCATCTCAACGGTTCCAAAGGCGAAGTCAGTGATTTCAAAGACTCCAGCAGGTCCGTTGAGCACGATGGTTCCTGCACGCTTTATTGCAGCAGAAAGGTAGAGAATGGATTCGATTCCAAGGTCAAAGAGTGGTGCCTCAATGGGGAGGTCCTTGACCTTCAGGTCAACGCGATTCCCTTCAATGTTCGCGGCCACATCAACAGGCAAGTGGATCTTGGACCCGTAATCATCGATGAGGGTTCGCGCTTGAGCAACGGTCGTTTTCCATTGGTCTCCCAGTTCATTCTTGAGGAACTTCCGGTTGATGTCTCCGATGTCGATTCCAGCCAAATCAAGCAGCAAGTTTGCAACACCTCCAGTCGGCCACAATTCGTCGGCAATTCCACCGCGTAACATGTTGTCAGCTACTTGTATGGAATCGTCAACCTTGACGCCTCCGAGCACTGCTAAACAAGGTCGAACGGGTGTTTCAAGTGCCATGTCCAACTTTTTGATCTCGTTGCCCATCAATTCACCAGCAACACAAGGAATCAGGGTAGAAAACCCAACGATGGACGGTGTTGAGCGGTGAGCGCAAGCAAAAGCGTCGTTGACATAGAGGTCGGCAACGCTTGCCAATTTTTGCACGAGTTGAGTTTCTGCGGATGCGACGGGGTCATTTTTTACGGACTGTTCCTCTTCATCCATTCGTACGTTATTGAGCATCAGCAGTTGCCCGTTTTCCATGGATTCAATTGCTGCCATGGCTTTGTCGCCGTGAATATCATCGGTCCACTTGACCGGCCGTCCAAGCAATCTTCCCAACTCGCGAGCGTGACCCAAGGTACTGGTGAAGTCGTTCTTTCCCGGGCGGGATTGGTGGGCGAGAATGATGACCTTTGCTTTCACCAGTCGTTGAATGGTTGGCAGAATGGCCTTAATTCGCGTATCGTCAAGAAAGGACTTGGTGGCCGGGTCAAGCGGGCTGTTGATGTCGACACGCAACAAAACGGTCTTCCCGTCTACGTTGACATCGTCCAAAGTCAGGACATTGGCCATTGTCCTTCCCAGGGCCCTTGGGCTTTTCATCCCTCCCGTTGAATTAAGGATTGGAAATCTCCAAAAAAGGAGTGGAAAGAACTTACTGAGCGTTGATGAGGTCGTTTGTATTGGAAACGGTACAAAACTCACCGTGCAAGCTTGTAAGAGCCGTGTCATGAATCAAGTCTGCTGAATATTCTGTTCCGTCGGGTGAATGGCGGGGGAACGTAGCGCAAGCATCTCCAACTAATATCACATCAAATCCAAGGTTACCAGCCATGCGGACACTGGTTGAAATGCAGTGGTTGGTCGTCAGTCCGAGGACGACCAGTTGATTGAAGCCGTGATGTTTGAGGTGGTCGCTCAGACCTGTTCCAATGAAGCAACTGTTGACCTGCTTGACCACTTCCATTTCACCATCTTCAGGGGTTGCCCAATCGTAGAATTCGTAGCCCTGCTCAGCAGGAGCAAGTGGGCTATCCGGTTCGGTTGAAGCGTGTCGTACGTGAACGATGGGTTGTTTGGTCGCTCGCCAATGAGCAAGGACTCTTTTTGCATTATCGACAAACTCAGGATTGTTTCGCGCTCCCCATTTCGGATGGTCAAACCCTTTTTGCAGGTCGATGAGCAGAAGAAGAGGTTCGTTGGCTTGGCTTGACATGCGAGGACCCTTATTTTCCGGCTGATTTACTGGTTCATAGAGTCAATGGTCGGGACCAAATGCAACTGAGGATAGGCATCTTTTGGCTTCGCATGCACAATGTTCACGATTGCCACTTTTGCCACGATTGATTGCTGTGGGCAACACGGTACCACCAAACGCCGCTGGCTTGGGGGGATTCCAACCATTCAAAGCCGTCATCTCTGACAAGGCCACTTGCATTGACCGGTGGTTCCGAATCATCTGTGCCTTGAGGGGCGTAGTGATCGGTTGAATCTGCTGCAGCCGGTTCGGAAAATTCACTCATTGCGATTTTTTCCTCAAGGAGTTTACTGCGGTCTTCAGAATCCAAGGTGCCCGCTAAGCCGAAATAAGCGTCGTTGTGAGCAATGCGATACAATTCCTGCGGAGGGGCGATGAGTAAATCATCGATGAGGGTAAACAACTTTTCGCGGGTGTCTTTTTTGATCTCATTATTGGTGTACCGGCCAGTGAGGTCGCCCCTCAACAGATTCAATTCATCCACCAATTCTTGCGGATTGTCATAATATGCTTGCACCAGGGATTGGAGATAGGTTAGTTCGTTCTCTTCTTCTTTTGACAATTTGGAATTGGTGCGCAATACCTGAACCCAACGGAACGTATCGGGCAGTATGGCCGCCACTGCATTGGTTTGGAGGACCGTGAACAGAGCAAGAAGAATCGCTCCAATCCCCACAGTGGTTGTCACTGCACCAGCATCGCCTGCGAAGAACGATTCAAGGGGAGAAGATGATTCACCATCACCTTGTGTTTCGTTGATTGCGCAACCGTATGAATCAACGACATCCTCTGGAGGTGAATCCGGACAATTGTCCTCTGCATCAGAAACGCCATCGTTATCGGAGTCGAGAGGAGTCTGTGTCTCGTTTCCTTCACCGGTTTGATTTGTTTTTTCTTGCTGGAGCTGATCAGGGATTCCATTGCCGTCCTCATCGATACAGCCATAGAAACCATCGGCGGTTGAATTTCCAGAAACATCTGGGCAATAATCCGATTGTACGGCCCCGATGACAAAGACACCGGGCCATTCTGGCATTCGGCTCTCGTTCCACTCGGAATCTCCCCAATTATCGCCGTAGCCGTCGCCATCCGTATCTGCCCATTGCGTCGAAAGTATTGGAAACGCATCCAGCGTATTCACGATTCCATCGCCATCTGAATCCAACTGAGCTTGCGAACAGCCGGTTGCATCTACTTGGGCATTCTGCGCTGTGTTTGAGCAAAGGTCGTTCAGGTCGCCGACACCATCGGCATCATGGTCGAGAGATTCACTTGAATCATTGGGGAAGGCGTCGGAATTATCACCCACACCATCGCCATCGGAGTCGTATTGTTCGTATGCGTTGTTTGGAAAGGCGTCACCGTTATCTCCGAGGCCATCGCCATCGCTGTCCGTGGTTTCATTGGGGTTATTTGGAAAGACATCGGCATTATCGCCGACACCATCGCCATCAGAATCGAATCGCTCAAGGGAATTCAAAGGGAAGGCGTCGCTGTTGTCCCCGGCGCCATCACCATCGCTGTCCAAGGTTTCGTTGGCATCGTTTGGGAAGGCATCGGCATTGTCGCCAACCCCGTCGCCATCAGCGTCCATCCACTCGAGAACATTATTGGGGAAGGCGTCGCCAGCATTGCTGTAGCCATCGCCATCATCATCTGGGCATCCATTGACATCAAGGTCGGAGGTTCCTGCAACATTCGGACAGTCATCGTTGGCGTTCAGCACACCATCGCCATCAAGGTCGTTTTGATCGATCGATTGAAACGTGGGGGACAATGGATGTTCATTTCCGTCCTTATCCCAAAGGCTCAATGAAACGGTTGCAGCGGCGCTGGTGGCAGGCGTGGATACCCGAATTGTGGTGTCGTTGACCACGGCCCCGGTCATGGAGCCGTATTGACCAAATTGAACCGTTATTTCCTTCGTTTGAACCAAACCTGTTGATTTTGTAGCGTACTTCAGAACCTCACTTGTACCGTCACTAAAAGGAACGTGCATAACCCCGCTTTCATCGATGACAATTGAATTCCCCTCGCCAACATCAGCACCACTCGCCATTGTGGTTACGGCCCAATTGGTGGTGACCGGATCGATTGTTGCGTATTTCAAATTCTGTCCCGACCATGTGTGGTAGACAATATGCGGTTGGTCAGCAGCATCAACTGCGATTGAAGGGTCCCGTCCTGTACTCCCAGTTGATTCCACAACAGTGGTCGTCCACCCGCTGTTCGGAGCGCCCGTAGAGTATCGCAAGTCATCCTCTTTGCTATCTTGATGAGCAATATGGAATTGTCCTTGCCCGTCCATGGCCATCGATGTCATGTACCCTGGATACAAATTGCTCGGGGATGTTCCTGTATCTACCAAATAGGAGTCCCAAGAACCACTTTTGTCCGTGGCGATCATCAATTTTGAGGAGTCACGGTTTTGATAGGCGATGTATATATTATCGCTTTCATCAATGACAATGGCGGAATCACAACCACGATTATTTCCCGCCACAACAGTATTGTGTGACCAAGCGGTTCCGGTGTAAGAGGCAATGCGAAGTCCGTTACCGCATTGATCTGCTCCGTTGGCAGCATAGGAGATGTGTGGATGGTTGCTCGAGTCAACTGCGATACCGATTGGGCCAAAATGAGCGGAGGATGAAACCGAGGTATCCGTCCAGGTCGTTCCATCGTAGTTCATGTAGACCAGCGTTTCAGCCCATTGAGTGTATGTTGTGTAGGCCAAGTGTATGTGGTCATTATCATCAATGACCATGTGGATGTCCCAACAATATGTGTTCCCACAATCCTTGATTTTTCCTGAATTCCAACCGGTTCCATCATTGACACTGTGCCGGATTTCGTAATTTCCATCCTTAATTTGCACGACGTGGATGTGGCCGTTTGAATCGACGTCAACGGCGTTCCATGTGCCGGCTTGAACAGAATAGTCCATGGTCGTCTTCGCCCATTGATGGTTGATTCCATCGTCGGTTGTATTGGAGAAGGCGAGGTTGGAAAAGCCGCTTCCTGTGATGGTGATTTCTTCCCCACCAGTGGTCCAACCTGTAGTTGGTGAAATTGATGCCTGCATCGGACTTGAGTGCATCACATCATCATTGACGGAATCAAGGGATGGGGTTTGAGTCAGCAGCGGTGACGCAAAAACCGCCAGCAACAATCCAATCACCACACATGCACGCATGATTTACCCACGAGGTATGTTTAAAATATGCTTTGGTATCGTTTCTGTTACAAATGAGGAAAATGGTTTTTTTCTAACGTCATGCTCGTCGCTGGCACTTTACAGTTGGTGTCTTTTAGGAACGGGCAAAGGGTACCCACTGCTTACCCGTCTGAGCAAAGGGGGCCCCCCTGCTCATACTTTGAAAATCAATGAGTTTGGTCAGTCCTTTGAGCAAATATTCCAAAGGAAAGTAGAATTACAAATATTGTAGAG
>Ga0206126_10003834_pt1 | contig 14979 bp, 23 predicted proteins | sample Helgoland_Spring_5_FD_148621 | JGI IMG/M metagenome (GOLD analysis project Ga0206126, IMG submission 148621) | Pelagic subsurface seawater microbial communities from Kabeltonne, Helgoland, North Sea - Helgoland_Spring_Bloom_20160412_1 | ecosystem: Environmental > Aquatic > Marine > Epipelagic ...
GTGACATCAATTTCACCAACGAAACAGTTTCCGTTTGTATCACACGATGGCAATAGAATGATAGTAGACCCACCGAGTTCATCTACTGTCATTGAGAAGTCTGTACCACGAACACCAATCGTTGCTGTGGGTGTTTGTATCTTTACATTCTGTTTAGAGTTTTTGGCAATCAGGCCAGAGGCATATCGTATTGTACCTAGTGATGCCTTGATTGATAATGAACCTGTGGATGTTTCAGCATCGTAGACGAAGCTGTCTATCACCAACTTGCTATGCTCAGTGATGTCTACCCGTGTGTCATCTACAAACTGAATGGCAGTTTTGCCTTTGCCTGTCTTGACGATATCATCTGAAAAGATATCTAACTCTTTCTCAGTGACAACTTCGGACCCATCTTCTGAACGCTCGACCTGCCCAGTACCCTCATGGAGAATGACACCCCCGATGCTGGCCTGGGCAGATAAGCTAAACAACAATAACAGTGATAATAAAATTTTCATTAGTCGTCCTGAATGATATCAATATCGTGATTGTCTCCAGCAGTTGTCAAGTTTATTATGTTGTCGTATAGACCAGACTGTGTTATGTCAACGTCAGCAATACTACCAACGTGGGTATGAATAAGTGTGTGTCCGTTTACATCACCGTTGTTGTTTATGTCAATCAGGTAGTTGTTTGTGTCACCGTTGACTGATAGTGTTAGAATGGCTGAAGTACCATCTATGGTAGCAGCAACCACGTTACTATCACTGCCCGATGCACCTGTAATAGTTACAGTTGCGTTTGCGGCATCAGCAGATTCACCAATGTCTATGTCAATATCGTTTGAACTACCGACCCATACTATACTTGCTGTTGCAGTCGCACAAGATGAAACTGTACCGGCACTGTCACAATTGAAGTCAATGTTGTTACTGTTACCAGTTGTTGAGAATGTGCCTGTAAATGTGGCACCATTGACATCAAATGTCAATATGTTTGTGTTACCAACTTGGTCAATATCAATAGTAGATGTTGCACCAATCACCGATGATGATGTTGTGCTATTACCCACCTTGTTGTCTTGTCCGTCTTGTGTTATATCAAGGTCAAGGGTTGCACCTGATTGTGTTACATAAATGTCATTAGCATATGCAAACGACATCATCAATAGCATTATTATTCCTAAGAATAACCTTTTCATTACTCCTCCTTCTTGTATTTCCATAAGCCTTTCGCTTCGCCCTTTTCTATCATCTGCAAAACACTATATTCTATTGCTGTTCGGATAGCATAGTTAGTTGGCTCATTTCTAGCTACACCTACTTCTATCTCCAACGCCTTCGTTCCTAAGTCTAGAAACTTAAAGGCATCGCCACCCATCTTCTGACTGGCGATTGTTTTTGTTGATGATACTGATAGAAGTATCTCCCCTGTTTGAACAGCAACTAGACGCAATGATATTGTGACCTGATCTGTTCGGTACTTTCTGTGAGCACCTATGCCAAAATATCTTGCACCTTCTCCACCACTCATTACATTAGAATCGTAACTCACGATTCCACCTTCTATCAAAAGTCCTGCAAAGAGTAATGGTTTTAAGATGGACTTTGTATCTCCATCGTATTGTTCTCTTGTTGATCTTATTAATTGTCTCTCTTTTATTAAACTGTCTAACCCCTGTCTCTCTACTACCTTAAACCATTGGCCTTTACCAACAGACTTCAACGCATCTATAAGATATGTTTCTGGTGCCTGTGATACGGCAGTTGATAACTGCGAAAACCTTGTTGATGGTTTTCTTTGTCCAGTTCTGTCGGGGAACTTATATACTGCTATTGTTATTACCGGCTGATTCAATTCTGGAACTGTCATCAGCAACTCAGTAGTAGGAGTTCCTTCTGCATAGGGCAATGACCCATGTAGAATAAACTTACTACTAGTTGAACAACCAGTAAGAAATAAAACACCTAACAGTAATAGTATCTTTCTCAAAATCCAAAGTCTCCTACAGGCACAACCATTGTAGATGTTGTACCATCTGCATCCGTTATGACCAAAGTAATTGTTCCTAAATCTGGGTCTTTAGTCCAAACTAACATAGAACCTTCAATGTCTGCTGTACCTGTCAAAGCCGCAGTACACGTTTCATCATCTGCGTCACAGGTAGAAAACATATTATCCACTAACTGCTTAGACAAGTTAGCATAGATACGACTCTCTACGTTCTTGATAAACTTATTGATGGTTTTATTCTTTTCATCTCGTTCATCCTGTCTCTCTTGGGCCTCTGCCCGTTCTCGCATATCTTCCTTTCTATTGTGTTGTAACTGTTCCAAAGAAAGCATATGGGTACTCCATCCGATACCACTAAACGATGGGCTATGAAACTCATGCACCAAGTCTGACGCAAGAGATTTGGTCATAGCAAAAAACATTAGACCAATAAAAATAGCCATGATGCCTGCTCCGAAAGTAAAGGACATTACCATCTCTTTAAAAGAATAGTTTCCCCAATCAAACTGTCGTTCTCTAGTCTTTCTTCTTAGATTGATTTGATTCATATCTTTCCTTTAGTTTTAATGCTTCATCCATCTCGATGAAGATGTTTAATTTCTGATCCAATCGTATTAGATCGTTATCTAACATTCTTATACGATCTATCAGGGCAATCAACACGGTAGCAGTCTCACCCAACTTTGGTTTGATCTGTGTGGTGACATACTTCCATATAAAGAATATAAAATATCCCATACCTCCAGCAACCACAATTGGTAACCCATATTGGTTTACTAGTTCTACAATATCCACTATCTCATTCTCACTATGTGTCCGTACTTTCGTTGCCGTACAGATACCTTTGAACCATTTACTGCATTTATATGTTTACAAGGTCCTGGAGCTAGTTTGTAACTATGTCTATCATTATTCATTTTCCAACGAGAACAGGAACAACTATACATACCTCTAGAGTATTCTACATCGTAATAGTTGCTGCCAGTTTCATCCATTATCATCCAATGTTGTGACACAATGTTCTCTCCTGTTCGCCTTCCATTTTAATAAGCCAACCACTTTCGTTTACTACGAAAACATCACCAGGTTTGTATAAAGAATAATCTTCCTTATCCATTACTTCTGTAGGTGTATCGCCTTCTACTCTAAAACTACCATCGGGCATTTGATCTATAGAATAATCAACCCATTTCATTAGTCTTTCCTCGCGTCTTTTTGCCCGTCTGCACGAGCAATTCGGTCTAAATCTGGTCTTACACCGACCACGGTACTAATTAAGGTATCGATACGAATAACCTCGTTATTCATAGTTTTGACCCGCAAGTCCAATGCGGATATCATACCATGTAAGGAATTAGCCTGTCCTACGACAGACTCAAGAATATACTTTAATAAAAGTACAATAAAGAAACCACCGGCGAGCGTTCCCGCGGCAGCGAATCCTAACTCAAGAAATTGAGCAAGGGAATTTGTAGTTGGTTCCATGCATTATTCATCCGTATTTCTCCCTCTCATATCTTCGTTCATTTCGCGAACAATGTCACTTGCTGTTCTTTTGAACAGAAAAGGTAATATAGCATGAATAAATGCAATAAAAAATAATAATAAAAAGGTGATAGCAAATCTAAATGCTAACAACATATGTTCAGTATATGTCTCACCTACACTTTTGGGGTGTTCTGTAAATATATTTTTCACAGAACTATTTATATTTTATAGTTGTTAAAACGTGCCCGAAAAACCAAAAAACAACTTACTATCATCATAACCTCTTGTTGTAGTATGTGATAGTTCCATATCAAAATTTAATGTTTTATTTTTGTTTTCAAAAAGACTAAATGTCTTTTTAGTTCCATAAGTTTGGTAGTTATCTGTCATATCAAACTTCAATTCAAAATCATAATTTGTGTGTAGATAGTAGGCACTCCAGGCCGCGATTGCAATACCAACAACAGCGATTGCTATCTCTGTATCTTTGTTATCTTTTTCTTCTGGCGGCGCTTCGTATCCGCAGAATGTGACACTACGTCCATTACCTGTTCCCACTGCACCCGCCGCACAAGCAGCATCACCAAGAGCTCTAGCAGTAGTAGACCTATTTTCTTTATGATACTCTGATGCTACTACAGGTTTACCTGTAACAGCAATAGCATTGGCAACCATAGCCTTAACTTGTTCGGCTGAAACATTGAAACCTGTTTGTAGAAATACATAGTCTGCGTTTACAAAATATTCTTTTTTCATACCAGGAGTTAGGTGAACACCAACAGGTTTGTTTGTTTTACTTTTTAGATGTGCAACTAAAGTTTGTACTTGTGCAGCAGACCAATACTCATCACATTCTAAACAAGTAACATACCCAGTAACCCTACTGTCAAATCTATTGACCATATTGGTAAAGTGTGCCTTCTGGGCATCCATAGATTGATTTACAATAGAAGGACTATCATCTGGTGTCAACCACAGAACAGGTTTGAGTCCCATGTTGTTGAGTTCATCTAGTCTTGTTTCCCAATCTGGTTGAGGACTAATATTGCCGAGATTAAAACCAACGCCATTGTCTCCAGCATTTCTGGTATAGATGTATATGTGAGTATCGCCATTGGCCTTTGCGGCATTTCTCATGCCGACCTTATTAGCGTTAGGGTGAAGATAGTTAAGTGTCATCCACTTACTATCCATCATTAAAAAACTAGCACGAGATCCGTGTAGTGAAAAGTTTGTATCGTAAGCTAAGGCGCTAAAGCTTATCAGACTTCCTAGGAGCGCTGCTACCATTTTCGTTGTCATCTTTAATCTCCAAATGTTCAACTTTACTAGTCACTTTGCTCATAATATTTGTCATTTTGTTATCAAACCACTTACCCATTTTAGTTTTACTAAACCATTTATAGAAACTGTTACCTACCACACTCAATAGTATGGCTAGGAGTATTCTCCATAAAATAAACATCAGGACTGGGCCATACCTGCTTTACGAATTGCGAATCGACCGAAGGGACGAACAGACCAGTAACATGGTTTTGCCTTCCACATTTTGATAGGAGGTTCAACCTGTTGCATACCTTCTAGGAATACACGATCAGCTGCTGCTCGCATTTCATCCACTAACTTCTCATCATGCGTTTTGTTTTTTAGTGCATCTCGTAGAGCACCATAGAGCACATCATGGATAATAGCAGGTCTTGCTACATCCCAGGGTGCGACTGCTACCCAACCGGCTCTTGGAATAGATGCTAGGTCTGTGTCATAACCTTTAGGGGCATACACTTTAGAATAACCTTCTGGTGATTTGGGTTCTGTAATCTTTACACCCATCTCTTTCCATGTGTTGTGATGTGTCTTGGCTTCTTTAGAAAGAAACCACATCTCTTTATTCAGTTCCCAATGCATCTTGCCGTGGAACGTACAGTCTAATTTACCGGACCAGACTTTAGTCCCTTTATTGTGGTGTGTCACCTTCGTAATACTCCCGATACTGTTTTAAGATAACAATGTACTCACCAATCTGAGCACGAATATCTTTTATGTTAAGAGCCAATCGCTCGTAATCACCATGGCGAAGCGCAAACAATGCCACACCTTCATTATCATCTCGTAGCATCTGCCACACTTCTTCAATGTTGGCTTCAGTTACAATCACCCAACCCACATCTCGTAACTCTAGTGGTTCTGGGTTAGGAATATCTAGAGATAACTTCTCTGTAGGAATAGAAGTTACCTCCACTTGTTTAGTCTTGGGGGTAATACTACAACCTGCCAGAAACGCAACACCAACCAATAATAAAATCACCTTCTTCATTCTGTATTCTCCTTACCTAGATTGGGGTTTGCCAAACCAGGACATTCACGGTTGCTTTGAGACTTCTTTGTTGCCGCAAGTTCTTCTGGTGTTCGTTCTGCACCAGTAGCAAGTTCAAAGCATCTTAACTCCGCACCAGATGCTCTGTTGATAATACGATCAACGAGTCCTGGTTTGTTCTGTGCAAGAATATCAAGTTCGTGTTTGCCAAGTTTACTGGCAAGATTCTTTGAGTCTTTGCGGAGTTGTGTCTGGGCATCTCGCAACTCAGAATTTGCTTTCTGAATTGCGGCGGCCTCTGCTTGCTGATTAGCAATCGTCTTTTCTTGTTCGGCAACAGCTCCTTCAAGTTTCTCTTGATTGACTTGAAGAATCTGATTCTCTGCCTGTAGATTTACAATCCAACTGTAAGCTCCAAATCCACCTGCGCCCATTAGTAACACTAATATAATTACAACTTGTATCATAATATAACCTCAGTTTATTTTATCATTACACATCTTCTGAATGTGTTTTCTTACTACTTGTATCTCTAACAACACCCTGTGCTCTCGCTCGGTCTTTTAAACTTCTCTTTACAGCAGGAATCTTTTTAACTTTAACACCCATGATAGTATCAGGTGTTTTTGTTGGTTGATATGCTTCGTGTTCTGGTGCGTTCCTGTATTTGGGATCATTTTTATTAACTACCTTTGTACCAGACTTTGTGGATACCATTTTTTCTTTTTTGGGATCTTTGAGTTGTCTAGGTTTATGACCTGGAGCGTGTGTCTCATCTACCTCAATTGCCTGTTCGGGAAGTTTACCTTTAGGTTTAACACCAGGTTTTATTTTGTTACTGGTTTGTTTTACACCTTTAGTTTTAACACCTCTAGATGTTTTGTGTTCGCTACCTTTCTGACTACTTTGATACCAATCTGGCCTATCAGTATTAGCTCCAGATTTTCCAGAAGTGCCTTGATTTTTTCTAGGACCTGTACCCGTTGTGCCTGTAGCATTTGATCCAATACTTCCTATAGTTTGGCCAGAACGAGCACGTTCTCTTGAATCTGCTTTAGTTCTAGGTGAAGGAGTTTCTCTGCCTGCGGGCGAGAATTTGTATTTCCATTTCATATCAGATGGTTTACCTTCTGGACTTCGCAATCTACCTTTTGATGCTTTATGTTTCTCAGTTACCAACTGTTCAAACTGTTCCATTGGTGTTAGTTCTACTTCTTCTTGAGTTGCTTGAGTTGGGGAAGAACTCTGGCTCGCGACTGGCTTCTTTTTCAATGCAGCTAATCCTGCTTTTGCTTTGTTAAGACGCTCTCTATCAGCAACTTTCTTTTTAGCTTTAGCTAATCTATTGTCTGCTGCATCTGCTCTACCAGCCACTGAGAATCTATTAGCAACTTTCTTTACACCACCGACAGCAGCACCACCAACTTTTTTAGCAACACCACCAACCTTTTTAAGAGCACCAATGATTTCGTCTAATTGTTCTGGAGTAGCGTTTTCGATAAGTGCATCGAATTGATATTCGTCTATGGAAGCATAGTCAACAGACTCTTTAGACAACTTATCAACAGCCTTATCAATACCCTTCTGTCGTTTGATTGCTTTACCGGCGTGTTTGGTAACATCAGCCCGTGTCTGTTTAGGACCCTGTGAGATACCCAAATCAAGTGTGGCATTACTCTTATCAACAGATGCTTTCTTCACATAAGAACCCAATGTCTTTTTGGATAGTTCATCAATCTTCACTTCTTCTTTCTTTTGTTTAGAAGCAATGGCTTGACGCCGACGATGCAGAAACTTATCTGAACCATCAACATCACCATCATTATCAATGTCTTTGTCATCGCGATCTTTATGTTTGCCCTTCAACTCATCAGGGTTAACATCATCTAGTGATCGTCTATGTTGTTTGAAAGACACACGACCGGCCGTACGGTCTTTGTGATCCTTATCAGATTCACCTGCTCTCTTTTCAGGCACTTCGTCGTGTTTGTCACCTTTCTCATGTTTGACTTGAGTAGATTCAGCAGCAGTTCCGGGTGTTGACTTTGGCACAATACTAACTCCACCACCAGGCTTTGTTACCATCTTATGTGTTTTGGTATTATAAGATGGTTTCATTTTTTGTTTAGATCCAACTTGTGTTGTGGTCTGTTTATTATAATGATCCGGATTATGTTTTTCACCCATTAAAGCTTCTAAAACGGCAGATTCTAAACTCATAGGTTTTGTTTTAAGATATTTTTCCATGTTCTCGTCCACATTAAGTTGTTGCTGTTGTGCAGCCTGTTCCTTTTTCTTTCTGACATCTGCCTTCTTGGCATCATTACTAGTGATACCCTGACCCGGTGTCATTTCTTTTGTGTAGTTTGTATACTTGTCAGAGCCGGCATCTCTTTCACCGTTCTCTGTTTCTTTTGATTCTTTCTTTAGACCTTTTAGTATTCTGTTCGTGTCATTACTAAACTGTCTACGAGTTGCTCGTAACTTGCCAGAGATTCTTTTGTCTGCTGTCTTGTAGTCTTGTTTCTTTTCAGCGTCTGCCTGTGATGCAGATGCCTTCTGGGCATAACTGGACATTGTTGTGTTACTGAGTTCATCAATCTCTACTTCTTCAAGATGAGGATTCTTCATAGGAGTTCCCATCTTCTTCATATCTTTTCTGGCCTTCTCGTTGTTTGCCTGGCGTTTCTTCATATCAGGTTCAAGATAACCACTCTTCTTTTCTTCATTGGCCTTTTTGTAAGTTGTTGTCTGAACTGTACCACCTTGTGCAGTTTTCTTTGTGGTTGTCTTATCTTTCTTTATGCCCATTGTCTTGCGCATCTTTGCCAAGTTCTTACTAGCATCTTTCAACTTACCGAAACCTTCTTCTACTTCTTCTTCTTTCTTAGGAAGTGTAAGAGTTTTCCTTTCGTCGTTTGGATTTTCAAAAGTGGTCAATGCCTTTATGATTGCATCTTCGATACTACCACCTTTTGTTTCGAGATATCTGTTATTTTCCGTTTCTTCCGTATAAGGACTTGAAACAACGCCAAATTGACTAAGTTGTTTTTGTATTTTTTTCATTTGAATTTTTTCTTTTCTATTGCTGATGCGTTTGTTAGCTTCTCTATATTCTTTAGTTCGACCGTCTAACTTTTTTCGTTTGATAAAGACCTTAGTGCCCTTTGCATTTGGAGCCATGTCAACACCACCACCAGCAACAGAATTAACTGGTGCATCTTCTTGTTGAACGGACTCAACTTGTTCAAATCTTTGAAACCTTCTGTTACTCACGAAATGTTTATAGTCCCTTACTTGACCCGGTGTAGGTTGTTTGAACTTTCTTGAAGTTTCTTTTGCTTTATCTGGCCCCTGTGACCAAACTGTCCAAACATGATCTCGTCTATCAACCTTGTCTTGAATTTCTTTACTATTTATAATATCATCTTTTTTAGGCATCATCTAAATCCTCAAGAGATACATAAATTTCTTCTTTTGATCTCTGGTGAACTACTTTGAAAATGCTCTGACCAAGCACTTCGTCTGTGGGAGATATCTCGGAGAAAGCAACTACAATATCACCTTTACTTCCTTTAATCTCTGACTTATCCGTAAATATATCTTGGTTTAGTCTGTACCTACCTTTTGGTAAAGTTTCACCAATGCCGATCACTGATTCTTCCAAATCATCAGCCTCTGCATATCCATTATCTATTAACCAATTGGTAAATGTTTTTTCAATCATTTCAGATTCTTCAGCGTCAGTAATTACACTCTGTTTGAGTAGGAACAAGGCAGTAGCATATGTTCCTATTTTAGTTCTTACACCAGGAACTTTGTTTAGAATTCTTTTTAGATTAAACACTAACCGATGAAGAAGTGTAAAAGACTTCTTCTCTTCATCAGTCGTTAGTGTGTTTGCCTTTCTTAACAGTTTGCCGTTGTCATCAATAATGCCCAACTTAAATGCATCTTGGTCTTTCCAAGGTGTTGTAAGAATTCTCAGAAAGCGATATGCAACAAACAAGTCTATAGCTCGACCTTCTGCTAATAATTTATGTTTATCGTCTATATACTTTGTAAAGTGTTCCATACATACTTGTCCCTAGGCGTAGTTGATAAGGCTGGTTCATTCCAAGATATCATGTTTAGATAGGCTAAAAATGTTTTTAACTCCGACCAATACTCTGGTTCTATTTTAAACAACAGCAAAGTTGTTGAGGCTTCAACACCAAAAACATTAGATAAAACTATAATGTGATTCAATATTAATCTCTCTTTCAACTCGCCACCTTCGTGATATTTCTTCAACAACCTCTTGAGATATTTAAACCTCTTGAGGTCGTCTTGAAATTCCTCTTCACCATCCGCTTGCGGATTATCATAATGTTTCATAGCAAACATAGTCCAGTTTGCCGCAGTTATTTTTTCAAACATTTATGCTATTTTTGCATATACTTTAAAAGAATTATTCCTTAGGTTCTCTACCTGAATGTTTAAACTTTTATCAATGCCTTCCTCACTATCAAATTCATCAAAGGGTGTATCTACACTCTTACCAAATACGCCACCATATCGTTTTAGTGGCAGGCTTAGATTACCAGATTCTGGAAGTTCTTCGGGCATATCGAAACATAGTCCAATTCTCTCCAAAAATCCTTGCAATTGATTTACTGCATTTTCAGGAATAAGATACTCCCTATCCGCAATAGAACCAACAAAAGCATTTACTCTTTTTAATACATCATCGTTTTGAATGTCATAGGGATCTGAACCGCCGTGTTGGTTAATCGAAATAGAATTTCCAACCTTTGATCCTGGAGCGTCCTCTGACATAAACTGTTTGTAAGATTTCATTTTACTTTCCGCCCTTCTTAGTTTTTTCTTTTAGTTCTTCATCAGTAACCGGAGTATCATCTTCTTCAAAAGACATTTCTACTTTTGGTTCTTCAGCTGCTGGTTCATCGTCAGGTGTTGGTTCTACATCTGTACTTTGAGGACCAACTTTTCCTTTATATGGTTTACCACCAGCACCATATCGTATTACTTCTTCACTCATTTTGATTTATCCTCACTCTTAGATTCTTTTTCTTCACACTCTTTTAAAAAATATTCGACTTGTTGAAGAGCACCTTGGAGCGCATAGAGGTTAGCTTGTAGCTGTGACCTCTGTGCGTCCAAGTTTGCGATTGTTTCCTCAACCTTTTTAATATCTTCTGATATAGTTTCGTGTCTTTCACTTAGTTTTTCAATTGTTATCATAATATAATTATACTACTTATTAAGCAATAGTTACTCCAATTGCTGCCAGTGTATGCCACTTACTGTTATTGAAGATACCGACCCATGTGGAACCTGTACCAACACCCATAGCACCTGTAGCAGGTGTTAGTGTTGAACCGTTAGTACCCTGAGTCCATGCAACTGTTGTACCACCAGCCAAGTTACTTGGTGTCATTGTCATTGTACCAGCACCAGCACCGTTAATACAAGTAACGATTTTGATCTGACCTTGAGCACCATCAGCAAGCGTTAGAGCTGCTGCAGAACCTGCAAGTGTTAGATTGGTGATGGATGATGTGACGCTGACGGCACCAGCTGCTGTTAGAGCCTGTGCTGTATCAGCAAGTCCTAACCAAGAAGGAACATTATTGAACACATTAGCTGCGCTAATCTTCTTGTTTACTGGTGTGCCTGTTGGATCATCAATTACATGAAACAAGTCCGCCGCAGCGATACCTGTTCCTAGATCGGTCAAAGCCGTAATCTTCTTATCTGCCATTTTTTATTTTCTCCTATATAAACCCTTTCGGGAATTCTACTCTATGCATATACATAGATCACATTAAATTCATTATGTTGTTACTTTAAGTCTTGACAAGTCGCCAGTTGTTCCACCAGCAGCATTCAAGTTACCATTTCGGTGTGATGTGCCTTGATAACCAACATCAGATGCAGCAGTGATGATTGTATTGGTAACAGTAGCAGCCGATGTATCTCGGATTGTACCACCGTTTAGGTTAATTGCGTTTGCACCAATCAATAGAACGTCATTCACTTTAAACTGGTTGACTGTTGGGTCTGCTGTGACAAATCGTTTCCAGTTAGTACCACTACCAGATGCGGTGTATGCAGCATTGATAGATGCCAATGTACCACTACCTGCCTGGTTGTTAGTGATTGTAATGTAAGGTGTGCCTGTTACTGTTACGTTCTCACTGAAGTGAACATGAACTTCGATAGCAGGGTGTCCAGCAGCACTATATGTACTGGCATTCCAGTAAACATATGAGAACCATCCCTGTACAGCAGCACCACGAAATGCGACTAGAACTTCTGGGTCAGCATTTACATCATCTGTGCCACCCCAAGGACTGTTTGCAACAACCTTTCTTACCCATCCTTGATGGGTCATGTGAACATTAGCCTTATCGGCATCTGAACTTGGTTCAGCACCTGTGCGATATGGCTTAAATAGTTTTGTTGGATCCGACATTAGTATTTCCTCTCTTTTCGGTTTACTTCACCTACTCGGCATAATATAATCGTTATTTGTAATACTATTTATCGTTTTAAAAACTGTTGGAGGCCACGATCTGAAACGTGTTTGAAGGAACTTGCTGCTCTATGAAGGGCAACACCGGCAGAATCACCACGTTTTATGAACTGTTGATACATCTTTGCGGCCGCAGTATACTCTCTTTTGTATACTGCCTTCTTACTCGCAGCCATTTCTTTGTTGAAAAACATATCAAAGAACCCTTCGTTAGTAATATCTTCGTGACATTTACCTACTGGGTCTTTGTTCTGATCCTTTTTATCTTTCTCTTGGGCCTGTTTGAAGGTCATTATCTTTTCGTGCATACGACCTTTATGTTTTACATTACCCTTCTTCATCTCTTTCTTCTTATCCTTCTCTGTCTTTGCTCTATACTTTGGATCAGATAATGATTTAGCAACACGATTAGGACGACCTTCTTCAATCTCTATTTCTTCTTTAATAAGATAACCTACTGGTTTGTATGTTCGATATCCTCTAAAATCTTTACCGAGTTTTTTACCAGCCTTCTTTAATTTTTTTATTTCTTTATCTTGGTCACGACTATTTCCCTTGAATACTATTTTCCAACCCTTTGGGTCTTTCATAGCAACAGCAAAACCAGTGCTTGTCATACGAGATTCATTCATAGTATTCTCCCACCAATCTGGGCCTTGACCAGCTTTAATACTCTTGATACGTTTTTCATATTCTTCTAAAGAAGGTTTTACTCTACCATACACAACGTCCATAACGTAGTTAAGAGTAGTAGCATTAGCAGAAAGAGTACCACATCGGGCACCAACTTCGCCTTTTAGAAAATCTACAAAAATACTTTCACTAGACTCTGCAAGTTTGGTGGCAAGATCGGTTGGTACTTTAAGATCGACATAACTATATACAAAATCGTAATGGGGCATTGGTGAACCGTGTAGAATATACTCGTCTTTTACAACCACTCTTTTGAAACCATCAATGTTGTACCAAGTACATTGGTGATCTGTCAACTCATCTGGTTGACCAAATGTTGCAATTAACTTTTCGGCATACTCAACAGGTTCTTTATGTTCCCAATCCATAAACGATTCTTTGAATTCGATATATTCTTTTAGAGATTTTACACCCATTGCCTTCTGTAGAGTTTTGAATAACATCGTTCCTTGTTTGAACTTCTTGGGCAAACCTTTCTGAAACGATTTGTAATCGTTGTCTTGGGCAGCCTTTCTCATCTTCGATGCGGACATACCAGACACACCTTCTGCGTCCGGGTCTCTTTCACCAGCACTGATTACACGGATACTTTTGAACTTGTAGTACCCATGTCTTGCCTTCTTTCCATTGTAAGCTTTTAGTAGTTTGTCAAACTCATCAACTCGGTCTGAACCGACTACCATCACTACATCAGTATACTTTTCTTTGTATAGATTGACCATAACATCTATGGCCGTTGTTACTTTGTCTGTAGATATGCTTCGTGCGTGAGCAGGAAACATAGCTTTCATTATGGAAACTTTACTTCTAAAGTTTAGGGGGTTCTTCTTTACATCTTGTGACTGACTGGCATAGATGCGATAGTTTCTATTCGCCTTACGAGTATTGTCCATAAGTTTTTCATGGCCAATAGTCGGTGGGTTGAATCGACCAAAACTAAATGATATAGATTTTGCCATCAGACTAGCACTTCCACCTTCGTAGTGACATTGCTTTACGAGTTGGTCTGCCCTTATCATCTTTCATAGGACCCGGCATACCACCCATACGGGCACAAAATGATTTGCGTCGAGCAGCATCTTTACTACCCTTTTTAGCTTTACCTGTTACAGCAGTTTGAAGTTTTGAACCTGGGTTCTTTTTACGATAGGCAGCAACACCCTTTGAGGTCATACCAGCACCACCTTCGGTAGAATGAAAATGGCCTTTGCCATCTTCACCCCTTTCTTCTTCAAATTCTAGTTGTTCTTTTCTTACTTTACCCGCTAGATCGGAGTCTGCTCCACCCCAAGTGCCTTTACCTTTTGTGATAAATGAATTGACTCTTGCCATTGCCCACTGTTGTGGTGTTGTGCCTGGACGATGACCACCTTTCCATGCTGCCATACCACGATCATAAACTTTCTTGAGTATGCCGTATGAGATGCCAGACTTAGATGATTTATTCTTTAAACCTTCGTTCTTTTCTTCTATGTATTCTTCACCATACATCTGTTTGAACTTCTTGGTGTGTTTGGACTCTTTGGTCTTTGCATCATCATCGCCAGGTGCAGGTGATTCTGAACCACCTTTAGCAAAATGATTTGCTCTGGCTTCTTTTTCTGACTTAGATAGACCCTTGTAATACTTTGCGGGTTGTGTACCCTCTTTATCATCTACTGTTGGATCCTGTTTTACTTTCTTAGTGTGACCGTCATCCTTTTCTTCGTTCTTGGCTACACAGTTAGGCACTCTCTTGCCACCTTTCATTTTATAACCGACTTGTCTATGTGAGTCCCAACAAGCCTCATCTAATACATCAACAACTTGATCTACCATACTTTTCATTTTTCTTCTCTCGCAGCTTGACTATAAGATAACAATAACCGATTCATTAATCTGTTAAGTTCTTCAACATCTTTTTTATTGTCATGCATCATTCCTTTGATAGCAATAACATCGTTTTGTATCA
>Ga0206126_10003838_pt1 | contig 14965 bp, 15 predicted proteins | sample Helgoland_Spring_5_FD_148621 | JGI IMG/M metagenome (GOLD analysis project Ga0206126, IMG submission 148621) | Pelagic subsurface seawater microbial communities from Kabeltonne, Helgoland, North Sea - Helgoland_Spring_Bloom_20160412_1 | ecosystem: Environmental > Aquatic > Marine > Epipelagic ...
GCACCGAGCAATCCGTCTTTTTTGCCAGCTCGCCAATCTTCATTTATTTAATCTCTGTGCTTGACTCTATAGTGACTATAGAGTTTAAACTGCACAAACTGGATAGAACAAGGGTTTTTTATGACAACCACATGCGGTGGCAATTGCCAAAGTGACGCGACGCAGAATACTCCCCAGACTGCCGAGGTACATGATGCTTCTCATGGCGGCTTTGTTAGTGAGTACCATGTACCCAAGATGGACTGTCCTTCAGAGGAAGGCATGATCCGTATGGCATTGGACAGTGTGGAACCTAAAGTTACATTGGAATTCGATACTCCCAAGCGCAAGGTGCGTGTCTACCATGGTGATAACGCTGACCTTATTGAAAAAAGAATGCAATCAGTCGGTCTGGGCGCGAGGCTTGAAAGCACAACGCCCGTCGCCAGCGAGTCCATCGTCCGTGCAAAGGCGTCCGCAAAGCAGGAGGCAGAAAGAGAAGCTGGTATTCTCAAGTGGCTACTGGCAATCAATGGCATCATGTTTGTCATTGAAATCACTGTCGGCTGGTGGGCGCAATCCACTGGTTTGATTGCGGACTCCCTGGATATGTTCGCTGATGCCGCCGTCTACGGCGTGGCGCTGTATGCCGTAGGGCACAGTGTGCGGATGAAGTTGCGTGCAGCCCATTTTTCCGGTTGGCTTCAGATCATTCTCGCCTTGGGCGCTTTGGGCGAGGTGGTAAGGCGATTGGTATTGGGTAGTGAACCGGTTTCCACTTTGATGATGAGCTTCGGGCTTGTTGCCTTGGCGGCCAATGTGACCTGTCTGCTGTTGATTGCCAAAAGCCGGGATAGCGGCGCCCATATGAAAGCCAGCTGGATTTTCTCCGCCAATGACGTGATTGCCAATCTAGGGGTGATCCTTGCCGGTGGATTGGTGGCCTGGACGGGCTCACGTTATCCAGACTTGGTGATTGGCCTTATCATCGGTTTGATTGTGTTGAATGGCGCGCGCCGCATCTTGCAACTTAAGTCCTGAGACACCGGGCACAATATGAACAACAAGCAATCGTCTTTTTTTGATAACTCGCCAATAAAAATCCTCGACCTGGCTCGCTTTGATAAGCGGATAACAGGTAAACGAAAGGCGCTGGGACAATCGGGGATTGAATCCGTAATCAAGGGTGGACTGCTTCGCAGTTTATTCCATTTCATTGGGGTTATGTTCGGTTTATGAGTCGAAAAGCACTGTCTTATCTGCTGTTACTCTTGATTGCACTGCAATCAGTGACAGCTATGGCTGACGTGCATCCCATTAATTATTCGGATACAGCCCCTTATTCCTCTGATTTCATCGATGGCTCATCATCGGGAGTACTGGATAGCTCGACCGCTACTGATCCCACTGATCAGAATATGTCCACTGACTGCCTGTTTCATTGCCATCACCATGGCTGCCATTGCCATGTCTATTTATCCGGTAACCTGACTCACCCAAACTTTTTGCATAAACATTCGTTGCATAACGACTCTCAAGCCCTCATTCCCGAGGCCCCATCCTCGTCGCTGTATCGCCCTCCAATCGCCTGATTTTACTGATTATGTTTTTTCTGTATTACCGTTATCGTTGCAACGCGCGGTTTGAATTATCTTAAATAAAGGATCTACCATATGCTATCAATACTATCAATACGTACTGCGCCGGGTTCTGGCGCTTTGGGGCGGAGGAATATCAAAAGCCGATGTATTCTGTTCAGTTTATTATTTTTCATTTCTTCGTCGGGGCTTAGCGCCGAGCCTGGGGACTCAACGATCACGCTGACCAATGCGGTGCAGCGCTCCCTGTCACAAAACCCGTCTTTGAAAGTTTTTCCCTACCGCTACGCAGCCCTTCAAGGGCAGGCCGAAACAGCCGGGTTAAGACCGGCGTATGAGATGGGATTTGACGCTGAAAATGTCGGGGGCACTGGGGACTTCAGCGGCGCAGGTGGTGCTGAACTCACCATTGCGCTGTCTTCGGTCATCGAAATGGGGGATAAGCGCGCGGCACGGCAAGGCGTAATCTCCCACAGTCGGTCGGTGCTCAATGCCAGCCGACAGGTGGAATCCTTGGCCTTATTGGGCGAAGTCACCCGCCGTTACGTCGATGTGCTAGCGGCACAGGAGCAGGTCACCATGGCTGGCGAGGCCGTCCAGTTGGCGAGCGAGAGCTTACGCATTGTGAAAAAGCGGGCTACGGCGGGAGCGACACCCGAGGCGGAAGTCAAACGGGCACAGGTCGCTGCCGAGCAAGCGAAGCTCGCTTTGCTTTCGGAGCAGCAACGGCTTGCTTATTTGAAAGTGTCGTTGTCTGCCCTGTGGGGGGTAACCTCACCGGACTTTGACAAAGTGGAAGGTGATCTATTCCAGTTTGGCGAGGACGTGGCATTCGATCTGTTGTACGCCAAAGTTGAAAAAAATCCTGCGATAGAAGTATTCGCAGCAGAGTCCCGCCTCAAAGAAGCAGAAATACGCCTTGCTCAAACCCAATCCAGTGCCGATATCAGTTGGTTGGTGGGGGTTCGTCGCTTGCAGGAAACCGATGACACCGCGTTGGTAGCGGGTTTCAGCATGCCGTTGTTTTCCGGCAAGCGAAATGTCGGCGCCGTTTCGACCGCGTTGGCCGAAAAAAATCAGGTGTTGGCAGAGCGCGATGTAATGCTGCTGGATCTACACACGCAACTGTTCCGGGCTTTTCACAACCGCAAACAAGCCATTGTCGCGGTAGAGGCACTGCGCACCGCCATCATTCCCGCCCTTGAGCAGGCCCTGGTAGAAACTCAGGCGGCCTATCAACGCGGTCGCTACGGGTATCTCGACTATGTCAGCGCGCGGCAGGAATTATTGAGCGCCAGGCGCACCCAGATCGAAGCGGCCGCAGCCGCCTTAACCTATGGTGCAGAAATTGAGCAGCTAACAGCAGAGCCCTTGGCCTTGACACAGTATGGCGAAGACAACACATTTTCAGGAACCCCACAATGAAATCAAATACCCAGTTAAAAAAATCATTTATCCGTCTAATTACGTGTTGCTTTGCGATCACCCTGTTGTCTGGACAAACTTTCGCCGAGACGGGTCACGGAGAAGAGGAAGAGCACGGTGAAGAAGGCCACGTCGAGCTGACCCAGGAGCAGATAAAACATGCCGGCATTACGCTGGCAACCGTTACCTCGGGCACCATCCGCGATGTTTTGCCAGTATATGGCGTCGTCGCCACCAACGCAGAGCGTGTACAGTCGGTAACGGCACGCTTCGACGGCGTTATTCGGGAAGTTAAAAAAAGTGTTGGTGATCCGGTTCGCAAAGGCGAACCCCTGGTGACTGTGGAAGCGAATGAAAGTCTGAAAACCTATTCGATAGTATCCGCACTCAATGGTGCCGTTACCCAGCGGAATGCAAACGCTGGCGAGCACACTACGGATATCCCGTTGTTGGTAGTACAGGATTTCTCAACGGTTTGGGTGGAGCTGTCGGTTTTTCCCAAGGATGTTGCTCAGGTTGAATTAGGCCAGCGGGTTCGCATTCTCAGTCTCGATTCGACCCATATCGCAGAGGGAAAAATCATCTATATTGCGCCGCTTGGCCAAACTGGTAATCAGGCCATTATGGCGCGCGCTTTGATCGACAACCCGAATGGCATTTGGAAACCCGGTCTCTTTGTCAACGCGCAAATCACCCGCGCCGAAATAGCCGCTCCAATGGTGATCCGCAACGAAGCCTTGCAAATCGTCGAGGATAACCCTGTCGTTTTTGTTCGGGGTGAGGAAGGTTTTGAAGCACGTACAGTGACTTTGGGGCGAACCGACGGTGAGCTAACCGAAGTGGTGGCAGGTCTGTCCGCAGATGAAGTGTATGTCAGCAAAAACAGTTTTATTTTGAAAGCGGAATTGGGTAAAGGGGAGGTTGGCGATGATCATTAATAGCTCCCTGAAAGACATTCTGGATTCCATCGGCCGGAGCAGCATTCTATCGCCGCTCAACGAAGGAGTGTGTGATGATCGATAAACTCATTCAATTTTCCATCGCACGCCGCTGGCTGGTGATGTTTCTGGTGCTGGTAACGGGCGCCCTGGGTGTCTGGAACTATCAGCAGCTACCCATTGACGCGGTACCCGATATCACCAATGTCCAGGTGCAAATCAATACAGAAGCCCCAGGCTACTCACCGCTGGAAGTGGAGCAACGCATTACCTACCTGGTAGAACTGGCGATCACGGGGTTGCCCTATGTTGAGAGTACCCGTTCGATATCACGCTATGCCCTGTCTCAGGTGACCGTGGTGTTTGAAAAAGGCACGGACATTTACTTTGCCCGCAATCTTATCAACGAGCGCTTGCAGCAGGCGAAAAGCGAGATGCCTTCGGGAATCGATCCGGCGATGGGACCCGTTGCCACAGGCCTCGGTGAAATCTTTCACTATGCGGTGCATGCGAAACCGGGCGCCTTGATGGAAAATGGTGAGCCGTATGATGCGACGGCCTTACGCACCTTGCAGGATTGGGTGATACGTCCGCAATTGCGCCTGGTTCCAGGTGTTACCGAAGTCAATACCATTGGCGGCTTTGAAAAGCAGTTCCACGTCACCCCGGAACCGTCAAAACTGCTGGCCTACCAGCTCAGCTTCGATGATCTGGTGGCGGCATTGGAGAAAAACAACGCCAACATCGGTGCCGGATATATCGAAAAAAATGGCGAACAATACCTGATTCGTGCCCCCGGACAGGTAGCTGACATCCCGGCGATCGAAAAAATCATCGTCGCCCGTCGTGACGGCCTACCCATAACCGTGGCTGACGTGGCCGAGGTGGGATTCGGCAAGGAATTGCGCACCGGTGCTGCGACGCTCGATGGCGAGGAGACGGTCTTGGGTACCGCCGTCATGCTACTGGGCGGCAACAGCCGGACGGTTTCCCAAGCGGTGTCGGCCAAGTTGCTGGAGATCAACAAAACACTGCCCGAAGGCGTGGTTGCAGAGCCGGTTTATAACCGTACAGTACTGGTCGATAAAACCATTTCCACGGTACAGACCAACCTGGTCGAAGGCGCGATTTTGGTTGTCGTCGTGCTCCTGGTCATGCTCGGCAATGTCCGGGCGGCCTTACTCACCGCAATGGTGATCCCTTTGTCAATGTTGATGTTGATGACAGGCATGGTGCAAACCAAGGTCAGTGCCAATCTGATGAGTTTGGGCGCACTCGATTTTGGCTTGATTGTGGATGGCGCGGTGATCATTGTCGAAAACTGCATTTTGCGCCTAGCCGGGCGGCAACACCATCTTGGGCGTACCTTAAAACTGGACGAACGATTTCAAACGGTGTTTGCGGCCACCCGTGAGGTATTTACACCGAGTTTGATCAGTGTATTGGTAGTGATTCTGGTGAACTTACCCATCCTGGCGTTAACCGGCGTGGAAGGCAAAATGTTTACGCCCATGGCCATGGCGGTGATCATGGCCTTGCTGTCTGCATTGGTGCTGTCACTCACCTTTGTGCCTGCGGCCGTGGCGTTGTTTATGACGGGCCATATTGAGGAAAAAGACAATTTTATTGTTCGCCACTCCAAGCGGTTTTACGCCTCGGTATTGGTGTGGGCACTTAAGTTTCGCGTACTCGTATTATCTGCGGCTCTGATCTTTGTGGTTTTGGTTGGCGCACTGGCCACACGGATGGGGACGGAATTTATCCCGAATCTGGATGAGGGCGATATTGCCATTCAGGCGCTACGAATACCGGGTACCAGTCTCACTCAATCCCTTGATATGCAGTTTCAACTGGAAAAAGCGGTGCTGGAAATCCCGGAAGTTAAAACCTACTTCTCGCGCGTCGGGACAGCCGAAGTTGCCAGTGACCCCATGGGGCCGAACATTTCCGATGGTTATGTCATGCTCAAGGATCACAGTGAATGGCCTGACCCTGACAAAACCAAAGCGCAGTTGCTGGAGGAAATCGGTGACAAGTTATCATTATTGCCGGGTAATGCCTTCGAGATCAGTCAGCCGATCCAGCTGCGTTTTAACGAGTTAATATCGGGTGTGCGTTCCGATCTCGGTATCAAGGTGTTTGGCGACGATTTGTCGCAACTGCTTAAATCGGGCGGCGAAATCGCGGCGGTATTGAACGGCATTGAGGGCGCCGAAGGGGTTAAGGTCGAGCAGGTGTCTGGGTTACCTATTCTATCCATTAATGCGGATCGTTCAGCCATGTATCGTTATGGTTTGAATGTCGCCGATGTGCAGGACGTAGTCGCCGCCGCCACGGGTGGTGAGGAAGCCGGCCTGATCTTTGAGGGCGATCAACGGTTCTCGATAGTGGTGCGGGTAGCCGAGCGCGTCAGGGGTGACTTGCGCGCGTTGGAGCGTTTGCCGATACCGCTGCCAGACGGTGGCTACGTGCCACTACGGGAAGTGGCGAGTCTCACGCTTGCGCCTGGACCGAATCAGATCTCTCGTGAAAACGGCAAGCGGCGACTGGTGGTCAGCGCCAATGTTCGCGGTCGCGATTTGGGTGGCTTTGTGGCTGAAGTTCAAGGCAAAGTGGCGCAACAAGTGAAATTGCCACCTGGTTATTGGCTGGAATACGGCGGCACGTTTGAGCAACTGCAATCAGCCTCTCAGCGTTTAAGCCTGTTAGTCCCCGTCACTTTGGTGATGATTTTTGCATTGCTGATGATGACCTTTGGTTCGGCAAAAGATGCGGCATTGGTCTTTAGTGGCGTACCGCTGGCGCTGACCGGTGGCGTTATCGCCTTGTGGTTAAGAGATATTCCCCTCTCGATCACAGCCGGCGTTGGGTTTATTACCTTATGCGGGGTTTCTGTACTGACGGGGGTCATGATGGTGTCGGCCTTTCGAGATGAGCTCAATCGGGGTGAATCCGTCGAGCAGGCGATTCAGGGTGGCGCCATGTTGAGATTGCGGCCGATTTTGATGGTCGCTTTAGTGGCTGCATTAGGCTTCTTGCCGATGGCACTTAACACCAGTACTGGGGCCGAAGTCCAAAGACCACTGGCCACGGTCGTCATCGGCGGCATTATCTCATCCACGTTACTCACGCTACTGGTGCTTCCCGGCTTGTATCGACTGGCCTGGAGAAAGCCAAAAGAGATTGATGACAACGGCGATCCGATCACTCAGTAATAAATACCCGCAGGATCGCGGCAGGTAACCTCTTGCCGCGATCCATCCAACAGCAATAACGACACTTTTTTTGGAGTATTTACATGAAAAAAATTACCGCTTTTATTCACCATGTTCGATCCGCCGATGTCATCGAAGCACTGCGCGACGCAGGCTACAAAAACATATCTTGCTCAAGGGGAAAAGATTTTAAGGAAGGTTGATAATGGAGATATTACAGATAGTGAAGCATTATCATCTTAGCGAAAGTATGCGTCGGGCGCCGTTTAAAACAATGAACCCAATGATAACACCGATGACCAAGTCCGGTATCTGAGACCCTGTCAGGGCCACCAGGGTTCCCGCAATGATCACGCCGGCATTGGCCAGCACATCATTCACCGAAAATAACCAACTGGCTTTCATGTGGGCGCCCTGGTTACGCGATTTAAATATCAACAGTAGGCACACAATGTTAGCGAGCAAAGCGATGGTACCCATGCCCATCATGAGTGTGGAGACGGGTTCGCTCCCAAAGATCCCCCGTCTCAGCACTTCAATTAAGACGCCCAGTGCAAGCGCAAGTTGTAACCAGCCGGCCAAGTGAGCCGCTTTGAGCTTCAGTCTGGCAGACTTGCCCACTGCATACAATGACACACCATATACTGCAGCATCGGCAAACATATCCAGCGAATCGGCGATAAGACCGGTGGATTGCGCCATAATGCCCATGCCAAGTTCAAGTACAAACATGCTGGCGTTAATGGCCAGCAACCATCTTAACACCTGCGCTTCCCGCGTTTCATTGACCTTTGTGGCTTCCTGGGCGGCTTGAATCGTATTGTGATCGATAGAATCGAATGAAACTAAGGTTGCGCCAAGCCCAGCGGACCTCATGGTTCTTTCCACTGTCTCCGCAATATCGGGGTGATATACCCGCACTCTGCGGTTGGGGATGTCGAATTCAAAAGTGAGCGCTTTACCAAGGCTGGCAAACGCGGTGCGAATCAGGTTCTCTTCCGATGGGCAATCCATCTTCGGAACGTCAAACACGCTCAGGTGACTCGGCTCAGCTTGAACATCACTTTTTCTTTGCGATTCAGGTTGCTCTGACTTGCCTTGACTGGGGTTACAACCGCAACAGGTCTTTGAGTCTACAGACATAAATGGCTCTTGTTTACAGGATAAAAGATAGTGTAAACTCTATAGTAACTATAGTTTCAAGGGTGGAGTGATGAAAATTGGTGAACTGGCAAAGCGCAGTGGCTGCTCAGTGCAGACCATTCGGTACTATGAGAAGGAAGGGCTTATATCGGCCCAATCACGTACTGAGGGTAATTTTCGCCTTTACGATAAGCAGACACTTGAAAAACTCCTGTTTATAAGGCATTGCCGCTCTCTGGGTTTAACCTTGAAAGAAATCAAACAGCTCATCCTGCTTCAAAGCACACCAGAATCCGATTGCGAGGAAGTCAACGACATAATCAATACCCATCTTCACCTTGTGGAATCGAGTATTGAAGAGCTGAAAAAACTTCATAACGATTTGAGTGCCTTGAGACATCGATGCACGACCCCAAAAACGGTCGGCCAATGTGGAATCTTAGAACGCCTAGTCGAAAACACTTCAAGCAAGAGTGGTTCCAAAGTTTTATCAATGTCATAGTTCGCCATTCTTTTTTGCCCTTTCTAAATCAATAGAACCTCTTGGTCTTGTTGTATGAGTATCCAAGTAATCTATGTCTTTCCTACCCACTAATGTATTCCAGTCATCAGGAGTAAGATCGCGAGCATTAATACACTTCACTATTGTTTTAAATTCTTTGCAGTCAGTATTGTTATACCAAGCAACTGCGTCATCATAGTCCATCTCAATAATCACTCTGTCCTTACTAATTGGGCAATCCCAGTCCCCAGTAAATCTAATGTAATGAGGGTATTTAGTTACCTCATAGGTTGGTTCTTTAACTATCTTCCATTTATACTCCATAGTGTTTTCCTTATATTTAATTACCTAACTTCCGTCCTCTTTTCTTAGGAAGGAATCCATACATCTCGCCAAGTCTTATCAAAGCACCTAACTTTGTTCTAACTTTCCGAGATTCTTTGATGGCAGTTGCAGTCATTTCCCCATGTCTATAATTGGGTGCATCTTTGCCATATCTAATTCTTCTAGCACCATGAAATCTACAAGTCTTGCATCCATAGTGTCTGGGATTGCTACATTGATCTCCATTCTTCTTAATCTGTTTACACCGCAATTCTGGGTGTCTTGATAACCACTTAAGCATTTAAATAATTTACCTTTGGATATAACTGGTTTCAACTCATGTTCCAGTATTCATAAAAGTGCCACATAGCTTTCTTATAAAGCTCTTCCATACTCTTTCTAAGCGAAGTTAATATGGTGAGTAGGGTGTTTGCCTTCTGCTGTGCCAATCGTTTAGCTTTGTCATCTGATAACCATTTGTATAACTTTGCATATTCACTAAGCTTCAACTCTATATGGTCAGCAAACTTACTGTATGTGCTTAATAACTCATCTGTAACCTCAATATATTCATCATTACCATTTGGATAATCTAGCTTTTGCAACTCCATTTGTTTCATTCTTTCCAACCACATTCTGAAGTCTTTAATGAGGTAAATAGTTAGCTGATGTGGATACTCACCAGTCTCAATAATGTCTATGTTTTCTACTTTCATATTGCACCTTTTATATAGTCCCAAAGTCAGTTTAGGACACTAATCTTAAAGTCCCAGCAGTCCCATTAGGACTAGCATTAGTTCTGGACTCACCCTTTATTATTAATAAGAAAAAGTCATTTAAAATCATGCAGTTATATTATCTATATAATGTAAATCCCAAAGTCCTAAACAGTCCCAAACTCAGTTTAAGATTGTCCCAAACTACGCACACCCGTAAGGGTGCAGTAGGGTATTTATAGAAGTTTTATTTTTTGCCTTTTCATACCGTCTAGCGTTATCTCTACATACTTATAATTAACCAATTTATTCACGATGTTGTCGAAGGTATTATTCTGTTTATTAGATGGAACTGTAAGTTTCGGTGCTATGTTTTCTTTTACAGTTTCGTATAGGTCACCATCTGGATATGCTTTCAACCATGTCTTAAGGTGTTCGTTGACTTCAATCTGTCTGTCCCTAAGCTTCTGTCTTTGATTAACCTGTTTTCTAAGACCTTGTTCACTAATAATGAGTGTGGATTGTTCTCTGCCTTTTGCATTAATACCTAAGTCCACTTTGATAGTCTTGTAGCTAAACTCTCTACCAACTTCACCGTCCTTTATCTTGTATACAGAAAGCTGATACCAGCTGTCTTTACTGTCTTTACCTGTTGTTTCTTTAACCTTAAGCATTGTGTCCATAGCACCATGTATAGCTGATGAACCACGATAGTCACCGTCTTCACTCTTATTTGAATGGTGGACAATTAATACTGTTGCACCTAGCTCTTTCACCATCTTCTGACAGTTCTTCATTACTGCACCTGTCTGCCCAGCATCGTTTTCATTCATTGATGGGGTAGCTTGGTTGTAGGTATCTATAATGATTAATGGGTCTTTAACACCCAGCTTTTTGGTTTGTTTTATAAAGGCATCTACTGTGGCATCTTGTGTCAGCACAGGATTAAAGTCAGATATATAGAAGTCTTTAGGTTTATCTTCACTAAACCATTGGTGATAACCTTTTAACCTATTTTTCATACCAGACTTACCCTCTAGAGCTACATAAATGACAGGCACATGAGCATCAACATCTGAACCTAAGTCAAAGAATTCTCGTTTGTGAGAAAGTGCTAATGCCATATGTAATGCTAGGAATGACTTGGTTGAACCACTCTTACCAAATATCATATTCACACTATGCTTCACTATGAGGTCTTCAACTAACCACTCCATATCTGGTGCTTCCATCAGGTCATCATAGGTATCAAATATGCTTTCTTTTATCTCAACCTGAGGTTCTTCTTTACCTAGTGCTAATGGATTAGTAATCTTCCCTCTATGACTACAACCATCACAGACTTTTGGATTGAGCTTATTAAAGGTCTCACATGACTGCGGTTTATCCTGTGTTTGATTAGCTTTCTTTTCAGTTTCTTGAGGGGTGTAACCTTGATAGTCTTTAGATATGTCATGGATAGCTGTATTCCTGTCAGAACAATGCTGAGCGATAGACAGACCAGCATACCAAAGAGGTTCTTCTAGTTCTTTAGCATTATCTATGATGTATTGAATTTGCCTACAACCTTGTGACTCTCTTATTTTTTGAAAGCTAGATTGTTTATGACTGATGTTAGCTACTGCTTTTGTCATCTCATCTACACCCTTAGGCACTACTGACAATATATCTTCAGCTCGTTTCTGGGTGTTCGGTATTAAAGGGATACCCCCATTCACATATGTGTAGACCAGCTCTTGTCTTTCTTTACTACAAGATGGTGCAAAGAAGCTTCTGGTTGCATCTTCACCTCGCTTGTCTAGTATCCCTTCATCACTTAGTCGTTTGAGTATAGGTTTTGAATTAACGAAGTTCCAATAAACTGCTGGATAGTCTTGAGGAAGGATTGTGCCAATTGTCTCAATAACTACTCTGTATGCAAATATATTCTTACTAGGGTCATGACTAAAGGTCGTATAAATAGTGTATTGCAACCCTTTTAAAGCTTTCTTAAGGTCTTCTAAGCAGTCATAGCTACACTTATCTATATCAAGTATTAAACCATTCCGATACTTAACCTCAATGGGACTTTTTCTACTATTGTTATTTAACTCACCGAAGAAGAGTAGGTTGCTCATCAACTTGTCACCAGTTACATGGTGCTTTAGTTTTGCTACATCAGCTAAACTTGTGTGATACAACTTACCCTCAGTTACTTTTGCAGTAGGGAAAACTGTTAAATTCATACCTATACCTATTCCTTAATTAACCACGCTATCCATTCGCTATGCAATTGCATTAAGCTTCAGCTTCAGACTTCATAGCTTTCCTTGCCATATACTCATCGACATCTTGTATATTCCATACGGTGACATGAGGTGATACTTCTATTCGTCTAGGAAACTCTGGGTCGCCTTGTTCCTTTTTCCAAATGGTGCTTTCACCCACACCAAGATATTCAGCTAGTTCTTTTGCTCTGTAATACTTTTTATCCATTGATAACTCCAAAAAAATTTCATAGTTAAATAATTGTTTCTGTTCGTGTTATTGGTGTTTGCATTAAATAGTGTCTTGACCAACCACTAATCGCTGATAGCATATTAAGTAGGGCATGACAGTCCAGTAACACTAACGACTTACATACATTTTATAAGAGCGTGTATGAGGGTTTTATTCAAACGATAAGGGTTATCAAATGACTAAAAATGAAGGTAGATTAGTTACACCAGATGATGCAGATTGGATTGATTCAATAGGCAAGGCATCTATTCCTACTACTTACAGTCACCTTGATAATAGGTTTAGGGTGAACCACTTTTCAGGTCGTAGGGCAAAGGACATCATGGACAGAACTCTAGACCAAATGCGTAGACTTGGAACTTCACCAAATAAACTTGTGCTTGAAACGCTAGGGCATAAACCTGAGGTCTGGCAACAGATAATGGAAGATATGTCTGTCGTCTTTTGTAATGATGAGAGAACACACACACCTGATGATATGAAGGTTGTTCTAGGTATTGTGCTTCGTGAGCTTAATGAAATACCTAATGACAAAAAAAGAGATTATCACCGCATCATGATTAGATGCTTAACGAAGTATCTAGTAAACAACACACAAGGATTATCGCTTGACCAATGTTTTGGTATGACTAATGTGCGAAGTAAAGAAGTAAGTCCTCATGCTGTTCCACCAACTATTTTTAATGCTGTAAATCAGTTAGTGTTTTATAACGAGGATTACCCAACTGAAGACGAACCATATCCAACCTTAGTAGAGGTGCATAAAGGTGTTAATGAAGAGAGACAGGAACAATGGTGTGAAGAGAATGGGCATGATTGGTTTGAATATAAAGGTAAGTATCCTAAGAGTGTAATTATTAGCAAATCTGCTTTTGATAGGCAGTTTAATAAATACAAGTTTGTTGCCTTAAATGAAATACTCAGAGAAAAGTTAACTCATAAACCTCACAAGATTATTCTTAGTGAAAAGCAAAGAAAGCAAATACATAAATACTGGGACAAGATTGATTTTCCTGAGGTGGTTGAGTATTTAGATAAAGATATATTTAAGTAGTCCAAGCAAATAGAAGTAGGGTAGCTACTATTAATACTATGTTTTCCTGAAGCTCTAGAAGGTCATACATTAGCTCTAGCATAAGTCTTTCCTAGATTCATAACCTTCATATGTGTATCTTCTAAAGTATTTAAATAACTGAAAATCCAATCTACTAACTCTATTCTTTCTTCTAACCAGTCGTAGTCATCAAGGTAAGTATTCTCTGTTTTATCTTTTGCACTTGTGTCATGGGTGAGCTGGTATTCAACTGCATAATGACTAATCTTTGAGAACCTACTAGCATTAACTTTAAGGACTTTTCTATTGCCATGAGCAGTAGCGTAATCAAACCCCATTCCTTTTATAAGGTCACGAGGTCTGCCTGTGTTGTAATGTTTCTCACCAGACCTATCAGTAAATATATAGTCATCTTTAGTGCCTAGTGTTGCTTGTTTTAAATCTTTCATCAGCTCAACTAATTCATCAGGTAATGGTGTTACAAAGTCCACATCTGTTTTTAATAGTTCTTTAGGTAAGGATAATTGTTTCTTTGCTGGACTGAACATTGACCATTTTGCTTGAGCAAGTGACCCAACTCTAAGACCAGTTATCAGGTCAACCATCATGTATATTTTGTCTTGCAGTTTAGGCAATCGTTTTATCTGATACCAGAAGTTTCCTAAGTCCTCATTCTTAACTGGTTTGTGTCCTTGCACTTTAGGTTTCTTCCATAAGCTATGTCTAGGGTGTTTCTTAAGTGGGTTATCACCTTTGAACTCTTCCCATTCAAGAGCGAAGGTATACACAAGGTTAATGATTGTTTTGCCATAATTGAGAGTAGTAGCTCTAGGGTATTTCTTTAAATCTACTTTACCGCTGACCAATGCAACTGGGTTAGTTTTAATACGCTTCAATGTAGTCAGCAACTCAGTATCAGTTAATCGCAGTATGGATTTATCAGCTAAGTCTTTCTTAAGGTAGTTCTCATAGATACCTCTATATCTTTTTGCATTTGATGGTGACCAGTCTTTAGCTTTTTCAGAAACCATCTTTTCAAATAGGGTAGAGAAAATATACCTCTCATCATACTGAGCAAGATTGCTGGTCTTTGCATTGTCTCTTTCAATACGAGGATTGATACCGTCTTTCTTTTGAAGGTTGTATTTGTCTCGTAGTTTACGAGCTTCAGCTAAGGAAACGGAAGGGTAATGACCAAGACCCATGTTGTCAGACTTGCCATCAAGCTTATACCTGTATATCCAATACTTACCGTTGTTATCATAGCGACACCATAAACCACCACCGTCACCTTTCCAGTCTGGTGCTGTCTTATTAGGTGTTCTTTTCCACTTGGTTAATTCTCTATCTGATAGCTTATTTAGTGTATTATTTGCCATTATTTTCCTGTATACACCCCAGTATACACTTTTTTATGATATTATATTACACCATATGACATTACTCAACAGTCTGAATATTGCTAAGAGTATTGTAAATAGTGGGGTTATGAATTGTTAATTTCTTTATGTGATAGTGTATGAGAGAGTCTATATTGTGTATCTTGTCTCACACCTCTTCCGCCATATTTAG
>Ga0206126_10003840_pt1 | contig 14963 bp, 11 predicted proteins | sample Helgoland_Spring_5_FD_148621 | JGI IMG/M metagenome (GOLD analysis project Ga0206126, IMG submission 148621) | Pelagic subsurface seawater microbial communities from Kabeltonne, Helgoland, North Sea - Helgoland_Spring_Bloom_20160412_1 | ecosystem: Environmental > Aquatic > Marine > Epipelagic ...
GTGCCTTTGGTGAAGCGCATCGCAATGCTTATAAAAATATTGTAGCTAGACTCGATTCTGATAAATCAAATTCAGACATTGGTGCACATCCTATTGGATCCACGGTAAAAACAGATTTTACGCTTTCAAATACTGGTAATAGAGAATTGGCTATCACAGCAATTTCACTGACAAATTCGAACATGCTTGGCACTAACCTCACTAATCGAATTTTACTACCTGACGAAAGTGTAACTTTTTCATTGGAAGTAGATACAAGTTTTGCTGATTTAGGTTTATTTTCAGGGACGATGATAATTGAACACTCGGGTGACAATCCTACGCTAAATCTTGGAGTTTCAGGATATATCGATACAGATACTGATGAAGATGGGATTTTAAATTCCGAGGATGATGATGATGACGGTGACGGTGTTTTGGATGTGGACGATGCGTTCCCCTATGATTCAACTGAATGGTTAGATACCGACAGTGATGGCATAGGCAATAACGCCGATTCAGATGACGATGGTGATGGGCTTTCTGATGCTTATGAAACTCAAATTGGTACTAACTCTCTCTTAGCTGATACTGACGGCGACGGAGTGGACGATGGGTTAGATGCCTTTCCTTTGGATGCCTCAGAAACTTCAGATGTTGATCAAGATGGAGTTGGAGATAATCAAGATAGTGATGATAATGTTCAGATAATATCTGGAAGCCTCTCTGCTAAAGAAATTGATGTTGGACAAACAACTCAGCTAACGGTTAATTATAGGGTTAGTGATTATGCCAAGCTCACCGGACTTGGTCTTCGACTGCACTATGATAGCTCGGCTCTTGAAATGGGAGATTACTTCGATAGGTTAATAGAGGGTGCTCAGGAATTTCATATTAGAGATGATACAAATGATTTTGATAATGACGCTAAAACGGATAAATATTTTTTAACTGCGTGGGCTGATACTAGCGGAGATGGCTGGCCGAGTCTTGACTCGGACAATTTTTCTCTAGCAGGTGATTGGATGCTTTCACCCGAGGCTGGAGCATTAGGAGTTGGGCCAAGCCCCGGTGACATTAGCTGGTGGTCCAATAATTCAGGTGATGTAACAACAAGACATTGCCTGTTTGATGATATTTTTAGATTTGGCTCAGATGGATCCTTTGCCAATGTCATGGGTGACCAGACTTGGATGGAAACGTGGCAGCATGGTCCTTTTACGCGAGAGGGTTGTGGTGCTCCTTTAGCACCCCATGATGGAAGCAATAATGCTACTTTTGTATTTGACAGTGCAGCTGGGACTATCACGATTAATGGAACAGGCGCTCATCTGGGAATTCCGAAGGTGGTTAATGAAGGCGAGCTAGATGAAGGGATCGCAGTGCCAGATTCTATTGTCTATGAAGTTGTTTCAAGTACACCCACAAGTATGACGATTCAAATAGGATATGGAGGTGGTTACTGGACCTTTAAGTTAGTGAAGGTGGCTGATACCTCATCTGTAACGCTTTATTCAGTGCCCTTGACCGCAATTCTGGACTTTGACACTAGTACCTTAAAGTTTACAGCTTCTTCAACTGCTGGCGGATATGAGTTAGCGGCAAGTGATGTGACTGTAGCAACCTCGAAGGGACCGATAATCTCTGTCCCAGATGATATAACAGTTGCTGCGGTAGATTCCCAAGGCGTTTCATCCAACACTAAATTAATTGAGGACTACTTAAATTCAGTCAAGGCGGAGGATGTGATCGACGGCTCAGTATTGGTAACAAATAATGCGCCAACAACGCTTCCACTTGGTTCGACGATTATTACATTTTCAGCGACAGACTATTCTGGAAATATTGGGACTGCAACTGGCCTGATAATAGTTGAAGATCAGACTCCTCCGGTTGTTCAAGCGCCAACTCCTATAACCATTTCGTTAATCAATGATAATGGAGTTCCTGCTTCGGATAGTAGGATCACTAATTTTTTGTTGGCTGCAACTGCATCAGATAATGTTGATACTAATTTGACTATTACGAATGATGTCCCCAACTTACTTCCGTTAGGGGAGACGACTATAACTTTTACAGCAACTGACACAGCAAACTTAAATGGATCTTCAATATCACGAATAACTGTTGTCACCGATTCTATCAAACCAGTAATTAATTTAATTGGTGAAGCTATCGTAATCACTGATGTAGACGGTGAGTATAATGACCAAGGTGCTAAAGCGATTGACAATATTGACGGAGATATTAGCTCTCGTATTGTTGTCAATAATTCTGTTGATGAGAGTCGAATAGGCTCATATTCAGTTATCTATAATGTGAGTGATTTATCAGGTAACTCTGCAGATTCTGTAAGTCGAATCGTGAATGTTGTAAGCAATGATACCGATTCCGATGGTGTTATTAATTCATTGGATAACTGTGTTTCGATACCTAATTCTGATCAGCTTGATACTGATTCAGATCAAATTGGTAATGTTTGTGATTCAGATGATGATGGAGACGGTATAAATGACCTTGCCGATGCATTTCCTCTGGACCGCTTAGAAGCACTCGATGCTGATGCTGACGGTATTGGTAATAATGCTGATAACTGCATTCTAACGGTAAATAGAGACCAGTTGGACACGGATGCGGATGGCCTAGGCAACAAGTGTGATCTAGACGATGATGGAGATGGAGTCAATGATGATCAGGATATATTCCCCTTAGATAGCTCAGAAAATCTAGATACAGACAACGACGGAATAGGAAACAATGCAGATGATGACAATGACAATGATGGTGTAAATGATGTTGAAGATGCGTTTCCCTTAAATCCAAGTGAATCTATTGATACCGATAGCGATGGTACTGGTAATAATGCCGATTTAGACGATGATGGTGATCGAATCTTAGACGACATGGATGCTTTCCCGCTAGATCCATCTGAGTCTGTGGATACAGACAACGACGGAATAGGAAACAATGCAGATGATGATGATGACAATGATGGTGTAAATGATGTTGAAGATGCGTTTCCCTTAAATCCAAGTGAATCTATTGATACCGATAGCGATGGTACTGGTAATAATGCCGATTTAGACGATGATGGAGATGGTGTTCCTGACGAGCAAGATGAATTTCCCCTTTTAAACACTGAGTCCGAAGACTCAAATAATAATGGTATAGGTGATAATTATGAAGATCGAGCGGCGCTAGTTGCATCGGACATTCTGACTCAAAAAATGATCTCTTATGCTGGATCTGTCGCAACTTTATTTGTTCAGGACATCGAGGATGAATACGCTGACGAATCTGATTCTTGGACATTAGCGCGAGGAGAATCTGTTTCTCTATCCATTGCTTGTTCTAACGGTGGAGGTTATGACGCAGTTTTGACAAGAAGTGATTGGAAAGTGCTGACCATAACTTTGGATGTAGAGAATTGCGTTGATCCTAATTTCATGACAACAAATGGTTCAGCTACTCTCACTTATGACGACGCGCTATGGGATCAGCCAACGCCTCGAGAAAAGCATCCGTTTGAGTTCTCTTTTGCAGATTTAAGGATTATGGATTCTGTAAATAAAAGTTTCACTTACACTGGATCATTATATTGTGACTCGCATTACAACTCTGTTGCTGAGAGTTGGACCTTCACAGATGAGGAAGACAGCCTCGTATATGAGGGTCGCTGGGGATCCGTATTCGATGACGCGGGCTCAGTTGATTGGAATGTCAATAGCTCACTTGTTGCTGATGAAAGTGGTAATACTGACTTTTATATAGCTCGGTATGTTACTAACTGTGACTTTAATAACGTTGGAGTTATAGAAGGTGGAAAAAATCATACTATTTTAGATGTGCAATATATTTCTGAATATAACGGCCCTGGATACAGAATAAGCGAAGATACGAGAGCTGAAAAATTGACCAAAGTTCAAAATAAAGAAATCTTCTACAGAGAAAAATATACTCCTGAAACTGGTTGGATAAGTGAAATTGATTCTCGGTATGGTACCAATCCATCGGTTCGAATATCAGGGAAAGGTAATTACGTAGTAAACGTCTACTCGTCAATAATACCAACCTATTATTGGGCTAGAAGAGAGAATGTTGGCAACATTATCTCTCAAGAGGTTGATCAATGGTCTGAAACTGAGTGGGTTTATTTAAATGAAACTACCGATCAAATTACCGCCAACAACTATCAGCTAGATTACTATTCGGGCTGGGATATGACTAATGATGGTGCCGTAGAAGTGATTTCTGAACCTTGGGTAATGTCCCGTTTTTATTCTGAGTCTCAATGCAATCGACTTCTCAAATTTGATGAATGGACTATTGTTACACAAGGTACTAGATCGAATTCTTCTAATCCATGCTATTTCAATACAGGTTTTGACGTCTATGCTGGCGACATTTGGTACCAAGATGAAAATCTGGACGGTATCAATGAACTATTCACTTTGGATGATGATCAAGACGGTGTCCAAGACGCCGAGGATGTTTTCCCAAGTGACCCCTCAGAGTCGGCTGATTCGGATGGAGACGGTGTTGGAGACAACTCCGATGCCTTCCCACAGGATGCATCGGAGACTTTAGATTCAGATGGCGATGGAGTGGGGGATAACCGGGATATTTTCCCATTTGATAGATTTGAGAGCATTGATTCAGATGGTGATGGAATAGGTAACAATGCTGATAATGATGATGATAATGATGGCGTTTTAGACTCATTAGATGAGTTCCCTTTTAATTCTGATGAATCTATCGACTCAGATGGAGATGGTATTGGTAATAATGCAGATTCAGATGATGATAACGATGGCGTAAATGATGAGTCTGATGCATTCCCGTTAGATGCTTCCGAATCAATTGATACTGATAGAGACGGGTTGGGAAATAATGCTGACCTTGATGACGATGGAGATTTAGTTTCAGATGAATTAGAGTTGGCCAATGGAACCAATCCGTTATTAGCGGATAGCGACTATGACGGTGTTTCTGATTATCATGACGTTTTCCCATTAAACTCATATGAGTCGATAGATACAGATGGAGATGGACAAGGAAATAACCTCGACTTGGATGATGACAATGATGGAATAGAAGATGCAATTGATGTATTTCCTCTAGATTCCAATGAATGGTCGGATAGCGATAATGATGGAGTTGGTGATAATGCAGATGCGTTTCCAAATGATCCAACAGAAATTTCAGACGCTGATTCAGATGGCGTTGGCGACAATTCAGATGCTTTCCCCAATGATTCATCTGAGACGGTAGATAGTGACAATGATGGCACGGGCGATAACGCTGATGCCTTCCCTAATAATGCTCTATACAAAGCAGATAGCGACTCTGATGGGATGCCAGACGCTTGGGAAATTCGTTATGGACTTGATCCCAATGATGCTTCTGATGCTACTAGCGACCAAGATAATGATGGTGTAACGGCACTAGATGAATTCTTAGCAGGGACAATTCCTTCAGGTTCATTAGATATAGATGGTAATGAAAACTATGACGCTCTCACTGATGGCCTTCTGCTATTAAGAGGAATGTTTGGATTGGATGGAAGTGCATTGGTAACAGGAACTATTGCTTCCGATGCTACCTATACCGAATCAGTGGATATTGAATCACGTATTGAAATTCTGGGTGATCTTGCTGATATCGATGGTAATGGTGACATAGATGCTCTTACAGATGGTTTGCTTACTCTGCGTTACCTATTCGGTTTACAAGGAGATGCGTTGATTAATGGTGTTGTGGCGGTTGATGCTACTAGAACCACTGCTGAAGAGATTGAGGCGCACTTAAAGACCTTAATGCCTGCGCTTTGAGTCACCCACCCCATCCATCTCTCTGAGGGTTGCACGGTCAATCCTAAAAGTCTGTTTGACTAACTTATCCAGTTCGTCATCTGTTAGGTTGCGATGTTCCAAACGGAACTCCGCAACCATCTTTATTAGTTCGTCGTAGGTTTTGTACTTCATCCTACGCACGCATCAATCGATAAACAGATGCTTTTGATAACCCATACTCTTTCATTAGATCTTTAATCATCACTCCTGATTTTCTTTTCTCACACATCTCAGTCACTTGATATGGTTTAAGTTTGTGTGGAGCTCCAAACCTTACGCCACGAGACAGTGCTGCTTGTCTGCCTTCCTCACATCTCTCTTTACGAAGTTCGTTCTCAAACTGTGCCAAGGAACCAAGAATAGAAAACATCAACCGACCTTCTTTGGTGGTGGTGTCTATTTTCTGTTGGATAACCACAAACCCTACTCCGCGCCTCTCAAGGTCATCATAGATAGAGTGAAGATGACTCACAGACCTCGCCAGACGATCTAATTTCGTCACTACAAGGACATCACCTTCACGGACATAGAATAGACACTCTTTTAGTTTGGGTCGCGATTGAGTTGTCCCAGAAACCTTCTCTGCGAAGATTTTATCGACTCCGTATTTCTTTACTATTTCCTCTTGGATATCTAGGGACTGTTCTCCAGTAGAAACTCTGCAATATGCTACAACTGCCATGTCTTATAACTCCTTAAATGTTGTGATATGCCAGCTATAACACACATTATGAGACACGGCAAAGCGCCGTCTCACAACCTATAAGATTTGAGACACGCTTAATTATTTGGTTTGTTTTGGAGTAAAAAGAACTATGCGTTTATTCTTAAACTTTTCATATTGATATAACCACTTCTATATCACCATCTTCATCTAACGTTTCTATCCAGTAATGTTCACTTTTAATGACGCCATCATTTTCTTCCATAGAAAGAATACCGTCTCCTTCATATGTCTTTGCGCCTTCATATTTTAGTTGAGTTAGATATGCGTGGTCTGCAAAATACTCTGCGGTAAAAATAAGTTTGGTTGGATCAAATTCACCGTCTATTTCAAATTCTTCGAAATACCAACCTCCTTTCTCGAAGCTTTGACCATAAAAAATAGAGTCATCCTTACCAACTTCTTTTCTTACATTCGTCTGATCATAAGTTATTTTTGTCTCGTCATCTTCTAACTCAACTATACATATCTCTTCATCGGTCTCGGCATTTTCTACCGTAATATATCCAGACCCTATTTGGACATTATTGCCATGTTTCAGATTATCGATTTCGTACCAACTAGACAGTTGATGTTCTTCAGGGACAGTATCAAGATCCAGATTCCCGTATAGAAGTTGGAGGAAATCATCTTCACCTCTTTTTGCCCAATACCATGCGGTCGATGTGGGAATTGATCCCACAACATACTCGCCACCATATCTTTCTGCTGTTATTCGTATTTTCATAGGTCTATTCTAACGTGAAAAAGTGATTAATAACTACTTTCCCAACGATCTTTTATCCCACTATCAGTGTCGCTGGAGCTAGAAAACCAACTATTAGTCTTCTTGGGAGTATTACTAGATCGCCCTAATGTGGCATCAATATGACTTCGTAAATTCTCCGCAATAGTAGTCCCGTTTTGGATACACCAAATATGAAAATCTCTTCTGGTGTCTTCTTCTATTCTAAAGTTTGTGACAGTTCGCATATATTTTCCTTTGAGTAAGAATTAATAAAGGCACCCGATAAACGAGTGCCTAGTTTGTTAAGTAAGAAACTGCTCCAGTGTTGGAACAGATTGTTGAGGTAGTTATTTAGTTTTTGCCTCAATATTTGTTGTGTATATCTTGGTATTTTCATAAATACTTATCTCTAGTTAATACTTCGTTATCAAGTAGTGTGGGACTACTTGTTTGGACATAGTTCTGCTTACAACGATTATTAAATCAGGGGGTAAGTGAGGTGTTAAAGAAATCTATGTTGTCGAAGTCCATAGTGGTCTCCTTCGTTATGTAATCTAACCATCCAGATGAATAGGTCTCTTGTAAATCAATCTGCCAGAGACCCCATTTGGTTTTCATCCAGTTTGATAGAACCAACGAGTGAAGTTGGGTCATACTGATATGGTTAGGAACTTTGAGTAAGAGATGGTAATGAAGACGGTTATTAGTGTCATATTCATAACATGGTACAGCTAGTAGGCGTTTTCTATATCGTTGTCCTGAAGAACCCAGAATAGATTTATTCATTCGATTGAGGAAGTGTCGCATGTTCTGGGACGCTACACTTTCATCGATGTTAAATCTAAATTTTCCAGTACGGTCGCTCGACTTTGCAGTGAGAGATTGTCTCATGGTGAGTGATACTGAATACCAACCAATCCAATCACAGGCATGTCTCTCGACCCAATCTTGTATCGCCTTCTTGTATGTTTCATTTGTGGTCATAACCCAAACTCTTTAAATCAAAGAACATAGGTTATTTATAGTTTTCTATACTTCTATCATTCGAACATTACAAAATAATTTGATTATTTTTGTTGATTAATCAACATAATTTCTATGCCAATTTGTATAATGAAATTTACTCAGCGGCTTATTTTATAATGAAAGAAACACTCCACATTTATACTCGTGTCAGCACAACCGTTCAGGAGGACGACGGCACCTCTCTATCTACGCAAAAAGAATTAGGATTAGATAGATCGAAAAAGTTAGGAATGAAACACAAAGTTTGGAATGAGGGATCGCAGTCATCATCAAAGGATGATCTTTCTAATCGACCTGTTCTCACTGAATTACTCCAAGATATTCGAGATGGAAATATAAAGCACTTGTATGTTTGGAATACTGACCGTCTTTCTAGAAATATTCAGACTTGGGGTTTGATAAGACTAATACTTATCCAAAACGAAGTACATCTTCACACGCCAACTGGTGAGATGAGATTGAGTGACCCGCAAACTAATTTAATGCTCGGGATAATGTCTGAATTCTCCCAGTATGATAATTTATTAAGAACCGAAAGATTTCGGTTGGGTAAGCTGGAGACTATTAAGAATGGGGGTTGGAAGGGAGGTCCGCCTCCGTTTGGGTACAATCTTGTACATAAAAAGTTGGAAGTAAATCAAGAAGAAAGTAAGTGGGTTATTAAAATCCACGAGTGGTATCGGGATGGTCTGTCACCGCAAGAAATCAAAGATGAACTTGTCATGAATGGTGTCCTCACACGGAGAGGTAATCCTGTTTGGTCTCTCGGGTCCATTAATGCTCTTCTGAAAAATACTCATTATGATGGGTATTGGTATTATGTAGATAAGAAAAGCAATAATTCCATTCGTGTCTCATGCCCACGCGTTTGTCCTCCTGAACTCATTCGGTTAGTTAAAAAGTCTTGGGATGATCGAAGATATAAAACAGAAGGGTCCCAGCGATGTAAAACCTCTGTAACTAAACACACCTATCTATTATCAAAAATCTTAAAATGTGGTTGTTGTGGTTCGTTTTATTATGGAAATCGAAAGAAAACTCAAACTTCTTATTATTGTTGTGGCAGTAAAACAGGCAAGTATAGAGATAAACATTTAAATAAGGCTGTGTGTGGATCCGAGAGAAATGTGCGGATTGATACTACCGATAAAGTTGTTTGGGATTTGGTGAAAACAGTATTAGGTACATCTCATCTTTATAAAGAACAGATAAAAGAGGGTGTTCTTGGCACAGTGGAGACTTATAAAGAAACATTAGAGGGGAAAAAGAAGACCAACAGAAAGATTAATAAGTTGAGCAAAGAGGTTGATACGATTACTGGGTCAATCGTGAAACTAACCACAGAGAATATACTTTCTGAAACCAGAGACTTAAAACAGGTAATCAGAAAATTAGAACAGGAACGTCTAACAAGAGAAGCATCAATCCAACGGCTTACGGAAGAACTCCAAGATCTCGATATACAAAATAAATGGGTCGATTGGTTAAAAGTCTGGAGAAATAGACTTAAGGATTTGGATACTTTCACTATCGAGGAAAAACATGAATTTTTAAAAGGCGTAGTTTCTGAAGTCTTATTAAAAGAGGTCGATAACCAAAAACATTCGCTAGAGGTAATTTTCCAATTCCCTTGGGTTGGTGATAATCTTGTCTATAAAGATCCAAACAAAAAATCTCTTGGATATACTATCCGTGAAGGTAGGACAAGAAAGAAGAAGAAGGCAGAATTGTTAAAAAAATTAGTAAGTTAGAGATACCGAGGTCTAATTATCTAATGAAATACAGTCGGTTACGGTGGAATAGGTTGATAGGTCGTTTATTTGTTTAAAGGAAGAATATATAAAATTTCTTGTATAAGACCTGATGTCAGTCAGGTTTATATAGGTCAAACCACAGAAAAGACTCTCCAGATGAGATGGAACGGGCATAAAAGAGATGCCGAAGCATTTCTCTATAAAAAAAGATCAAGAAACAACCGAGGAAAAGCAGTAAAACTTCATATGGCAATTAATAACAATGGTGCTGATGCCATGCTGATAGAGGAGTTAGAGTTTTATCAATACGAAGATAAAAATGAGTTGCTAAATAAACTTGATGAAAGAGAGAACCATTTTATCGATATGTTTAACTCGATAAAAGAAGGTGTTGGTTGGAACAAAGTGTCTGCATCTAAAATAAAACGTCCTCTAGGACAAGACCCCGAAGAAACATGGGAGATTATTGCCAATAAGCATGGTGTTGATGCGAGAAAGTTAACGCATCAAGTAAATAAAAACGGGTTAAACATAGAAGAAGCAGTTGATAGGATTAAAGAATTAGATAAGAAACCAACAAGACAATATTCTTATGGAATGCAGACGTATGACTTAATTAAAGAACTGTTGCCACATGACAAGAATAATATTGGAAAAAAAACCATAGAAAGACGAATTAGAACTTTAAGAAGGAATAAAAAACTAAGGGTTGATCTGGATAAAGAAAATAACATAGAAACTGTTTTTTTGGTTGATAGTATTTTTGACCCAACTTCTTCAAGAGAACAAATAGTAGTCACCACTCCTGAGGGTGAGGTAAAAGGAGAAACAATCAAAGAAGTTTGGGAAAAACTTTTACCACTTTACCCTGATAATGTTCCAGAAAGTTATACAACCGTTCAAAATCGTATAAACGGAACACGTTTCCAAGTTAAATGGACTCACGACCAAGCATTTGGGTTTCGATACCCACCAGATTACGAGGAGGTTGAGGATCTAATTGAGGGAAAAGGTTATCGGTGGGGAGAAATTGATGGAGTTCAAAAAATTCCTTCTTTTAAAAAAGAATATAAAACAAGAACAAACCCAATAATTTTGCATTCAATATCTACAGTTTATTTTAAGGAACAAGACTGGTGTGATGCCTACAAATTAACCGACCGAAAAACAATAAAGAAACTTCGTGATGAGGGCAAAACAAATGAAGAGATTTTGGAATATTATGGTAAAAAACCATAAATCTATACTGATTCTATAGACAGCAAAGAAACTTCCCTCTCCAAATAAGGAACTTTCTTTCTAAAATAATAATGCAGTTGATTTGTGGTAATCTTTACTGAGAATTTTAAATAATGAGTAGCATGAATAGTTTTGGCAGATAAACGACCTATCTCCACTACTCTGTTACAGTAGAGTAATCGAAGAGGGTGTAGTTTTAGAGTTCACTGTTGATACTCAATCAAACAACCTCACTTACCACCAACCCTATACCAAGAGACAACAAATAACCTACAAACTCATCAAACATCTTCACGATGTTGAGGGGTGGGGTTATCGTGTTATTGCAAGGAAGATGAACTCATGGGGAGTAAAGACCCATAGAGGAAAGACTTGGGGTAGTGGTTCTGTTCACTCTGTTCTCAAGAGAAAGCATCAACGAGACTTAAGGATAGAGGGTGTTAGAAATAAGAAGTATCCAATCAAGATCTCTAAGATGGTTGTCAGATGCCACACAGAGTAACTACTTAATGTAACCTTTACTTCTCTTTAATGTTATGATAAGTTTGCGTTACATTTCATGATGTGATGTCTGTCACACATATAAACAAGGAGTAATTATGGAAATAGTAATACCACTTTTTGGGATCTCTGTTGGAATCATTGTTCCGTTGGCAGTCTTCTACTGGCAGTATCATGAAACTAAACAAAAAAATGAAACGATCATAAAGATATCTGAGAACATAGATGACCCATCCAAACTAGAAGACTTATTGGGCATGCTAGATGAAAGAAAAAAAGAACCAATTGATTATAGAAGAACTGGTGTGGTTACGTTATTTACTGGTGTTGGTCTGTTTCTGTTTGGAGTATTTTTTCTTGGTTCAATACTCAAGGGTGTTGGAGCATTAGTTGCTGCTATTGGTTTAGGGCAAATAATTGCTGGTTATCTTTATCCAAACACAAGTGAAGAACTAACCAATGCTGTTGAAGAGTTTGAAAAGATATAGTTTTGGGTAAAAATCACAAAAAACTTCAAAACAATCTTGAAGAACTGAGAAAATCTGCCGGTTTAACTCAACAAGAACTATCAGAGAGTGCAGAGGTTTCAAGGAAAAGCATCAATGCAATTGAAAATGGAATTTATGTTCCATCTACGGTTCTTGCATTAAAAATTGCAAAGACTCTCAACTGCTCTGTTGAAGACTTATTCAAACTACCTTGATGCAAAGGATATGATCTATCAAACTCCACCCTGTTGGAACATTCGGATACCGTTGAATAGATTTGAGTGCTGAATTAAAAAGGACAGTCTGTGGAAAAAATGAATTTAAAGTTATTTGAATGGTATTTTCTACTTGGTTTATTTTTCTATGCAGTCGGTCTATTTTTAATTTTTATTTTCTTTAATGGTGGAGAATGGAGAAACCAAGAACGCATAGGTTTTGCTCTTTGGTTTTTGTTGATTGGTGTATTGCTGCTTATTCCACAAATAGGAAACTTTCCAAAGAGTAAATTAAGTCTTATCGGCACTCCCATATTGGTCATTGGAATTGGTCTTATGATTAAGTGAATTCACTATTAAGGTTACGTGTATGAAAATTAATAACTCATTTCTTAGGCCATACATCTTATTGTGGCTGATCATACTAATGGGATCAGATCTAGTGTTGGGTCAATCAACAACTCTCATTACTTCTAAGAATTTAATCAGTGGAGAAGATCTTAAAAAAATAGCGCTCGTGGTGTTGAAAAGATAGTGTATAAAAATACAGTTCAAGGAGAGCTCAAAGTTCATATCTTTCATGCCGCTCCTAATACAATTCAAAACTCAGCCCTAATTTTGTTCCATGGAGGAGGCTTTAATAGTGGATCTCCCCAACAATTCTATCCTCAAGCAAGGTATTTGGCAGACTTTGGAATAACGGTCATCTGCGCAGAGTACAGGATAAAAAATAAGCATAAAACTACACGGGAATATAGCGTAATGGACGCTAAGTCGGTAGTGCGTTGGGTTTATCAGAATGCTGATGAGCTTAATATTTCGGTTGATCGAATTGCAGTAGGCGGTGGTTCAGCAGGAGGTTATCTAGCTTCTGCGGTTGGAATTATAGAGGGATTTGACGATCCCGAGGATGATACTAGTATTCCGATTTCACCGGCGGCACTAGTATTATATAACCCAGGATTAGAACTGAGCTTAAATGGACGAAACAATAATGGTAGAGTTAAAGGCCGTAAAAATGAATCTACCCTTCTTAGTATCAAGGATGGTTATCCTCCATCACTAGTCTTAATAGGAACAGAAGATTGGCTTACACCTATCAGTAAAGTTGAAAGTTTTTGTCATCTCGTCAAGGAAACTGGATCAGATTGTATGATGACTATTTACGATCAACAGGAACACGGTTTCTTCAACTCAAAAAGAAATCTCTACGACACAACAATTCGATCACATCGTTTTCTAGCTGACCAAGGTTTGGTGCTACCACCAAAGTAGGTACAGACATCCTTATATCCTTTAGCTGCGAATATGATGTCTTCCCATTTCAATTATTCCTTATCTTGGATTAAGTGTAAATTGAGTATGCTTTTAGACTAATCCCTTTTCGGCACTTTGTATGGGTTGTCACTCAACCAACCTGCAATATATTGCATGGCCAAGGGGCAGAGGAAAAAAATTTCGTCGCTGTTTAATCAGGCCAAGTTAACCACCTTTACTAACGAATCTTATTCGTCCAATCTTTTTATATAGATACGATAAAACTGTTTTGATCTAAAGAACGTAATTATCCTTACCCCTAATAGATTAAAGGTCGTATCTATGAGATCAAGATTCAAACGTGTAGTGACGTTATTTGTGTCGATGGTTATATTTGCCCCTTTGTCTTATGGGAAACCCGTCACCTATAACATAGATCCAAGCCACACCTTCCCAGCGTTTGAAGCTGATCATATGGGAGGGCTCTCAATTTGGCGCGGAAAAATAAATTCAACCTCCGGCGAGATCGTTCTTGATAAGAGAAATAAATCCGGAACTGTCAATGTCGTCATGGAAATGAACTCCATAGACTTTGGGCATGATGAGATGAATAAGCATGCCAAGGGTGATGATATGTTCGATATTGAAAAATATCCTCAGGCCATGTACGAGGGAGTATTAATCAATTTTCAGGATGGTGCGCCAACAAAAATAGAGGGCGAACTGACTCTGCATGGCATTACAAAAAAGGTAGACTTGGAGATCAAAGCGTTCAAGTGCAGGCTTCATCCATTCAAATTGAAGCAAGTGTGCGGAGCAGATGCTCGCGGAAATATAATGAGAGACGACTTCGGAATAAGCTATGCAAAAATGCTGGGGTTTAAAATGGATGTCGCGCTCAGAATAAGCGTTGAAGCAATTAAAAATTAGCTTCACTTGCTTCACTAATTATGATTTTTTGCTTAGAAAAGAGGTAATAGAGGGCAAAACGATGATGAAACTAAAACTTACAGCACTCGCTCTTTTTACGCTTTTTCCTTGCATTACATATGGCGATCAGACCGTCGATCTTGATAGCCCTGAAGGATGGGCTATGGCATTTATGACAGCCTCTGCACAAAACCTTGGGCAGTCACCTCCACATTCTGTAAATTCAAGAGATATATCGATTTCTGCAGAGTTAAGCTCTATCCCCCGCCTA
>Ga0206126_10003850_pt1 | contig 14945 bp, 13 predicted proteins | sample Helgoland_Spring_5_FD_148621 | JGI IMG/M metagenome (GOLD analysis project Ga0206126, IMG submission 148621) | Pelagic subsurface seawater microbial communities from Kabeltonne, Helgoland, North Sea - Helgoland_Spring_Bloom_20160412_1 | ecosystem: Environmental > Aquatic > Marine > Epipelagic ...
CTTTAAAGTCACCAAATTGCTTGGTGATCGCAGCTGTCAAGGTTGTCTTGCCATGGTCAACGTGACCAATCGTGCCGATGTTAACGTGGGGTTTCGAACGTTCAAACTTTTCCTTAGCCATGGGTGGCTCCTCTTGTTGTTCGTGGCGGTGGGCACAATGCCCACCCTACGGGTTGGTGTAGGGTGGGCCACTGGCCCACCACGTTTATGCAAATTTCGCTTGGATCTCTTCAGAGATATTCGACGGAACAGGTTCGTAGTGATCGAACTGCATGGTAAAATTGGCGCGCCCAGAAGACATAGAACGCAGGGTATTGATATACCCAAACATATTCGCCAAAGGCACAAAGGCATCGATCGCAATCGCGTTGCCGCGATTTTCTTGACCTTGAACCTGACCCCGACGCGACGTCAGATCGCCAATAATGCCGCCTGTATACTCTTCAGGTGTAATCACTTCGACTTTCATCACAGGCTCAAGCAGTTTCGCACCAGCCAGGCGCATGCCTTCGCGCATGCACATCCGCGATGCAATCTCAAAAGCCAGAACCGAGGAGTCAACATCGTGATATTTGCCCTCAAGCAAAGCCACTTTGAAGTCGATCACAGGGAAGCCGGCCAATGGACCGCTGTCCATAACGGAGCGAATACCCTTTTCAACACCTGGGATGTATTCTTTTGGAACCGACCCGCCGACGACGCGAGATTCGAAAGAATAACCTTCACCTGGCTCGGTTGGCGTGATGGTCAGCTTGACCTCACCGTACTGACCAGAGCCACCAGATTGTTTCTTGTGGGTATATGTGTGGGTGACTTCATGGCCGATGGTTTCACGATAAGCCACCTGAGGCGCACCGATATTGGCTTCGACTTTAAACTCACGGCGCATACGGTCCACAAGGATATCCAAGTGCAACTCGCCCATGCCTTTCATGATGGTCTGGCCTGACTCAAGGTCAGTTTCGACGCGGAAAGATGGATCTTCAGCAGAAAGACGCTGCAGTGCAAGGCCCATTTTTTCTTGGTCACCCTTGGTTTTTGGCTCAACCGCAATCTCGATCACAGGCTCTGGGAAAGTCATTGTTTCCAGAACCACCGGAGCATTCATTGCACAAAGAGTATCCCCAGTTGTCGTATCCTTCAGACCACCCAAAGCAATGATGTCGCCAGAAAATGCTTCGGAGATTTCATCACGGTCATTGGAGTGCATGATCATCATACGGCCGACACGCTCTTTCTTGCCCTTGGTAGAGTTCAAGAAGGAGTCGCCTTTTTCCAATTTTCCGGAATAAATCCGTGTGAAGGTCAAAGACCCTACAAAAGGGTCATTCCAGATTTTGAACGCCAGCGCAGAGAACGGCATGTCATCATCCGCACGGCGGGCAATGTCACGGGTTTCTGTCTCATCACCGGGTTTGAAGCCCATATAATCGACAACATCGAGAGGACTGGGCAGATAATCCACAACAGCGTTCAGCAAGGGCTGCACACCTTTGTTTTTAAATGCAGAACCACCAAGAACAGGCACGAATGCCATATCCAATGTGCCCTTGCGGATCAGTTTGCGCAATGTTGGAACGTCAGGCTCATTGCCTTCCAGATATTCCATCATAGCGTCATCATCTTGCTCAACAGCAGATTCAACCAATTTGGCGCGCCATTTATCTGCTGTTTCTTTCAGCTCGGCACGAATTGGAGCTTTGACCCAAGAAGCCCCAAGGTCTTCACCCTGCCAAAGCCACTCTTCCATAGTCACAAGATCAACCAAACCTTCCAGTTCAGTCTCTGCCCCTATAGGAAAAGCGATTGGCACGGCCACAGCACCGGTACGATCTTCGATCATCTCAACACAGTTAAAGAAGTCCGCGCCAATTTTATCCATCTTGTTGACAAAAACCATCCGTGGAACCTTGTACCGGTCAGCTTGACGCCAAACGGTTTCCGTTTGAGGTTCAACACCGGCGTTCGCATCTAACACGCAAACAGCGCCATCAAGCACCGCCAAGGACCGCTCAACTTCAATCGTGAAGTCAACGTGACCAGGGGTGTCAATAATGTTCAAGCGGTATTTGGGGCTGTCAGGGGTCACACCATCCTCTGTACGCTCCCAAAAGGTAGTCGTCGCAGCAGAAGTGATCGTTATGCCACGCTCTTGCTCTTGCTCCATGTGATCCATGGTTGCAGCGCCATCATGCACTTCACCGATGTTATGCTCTTTACCTGTATAGTACAGGATCCGCTCGGAGCAGGTTGTTTTACCCGCATCGATGTGTGCCATAATACCAAAATTGCGGTACAGCTCTAGTGGATATTCGCGTGCCATATCTGTTCAGCCTCTGTGGGGTTACCAGCGATAATGGCTGAACGCTTTGTTTGCGTCGGCCATTTTGTGAGTGTCTTCGCGCTTCTTGACGGCGGAACCACGGGATTGCACCGCGTCCAACAATTCGCCAGCAAGACGCTCTTCCATTGTGTTTTCATTGCGCTTGCGGCTGGCTGTGATCAACCAACGAATTGCAAGAGCTTCGCGCCGCTCGGGACGTACTTCAACAGGCACCTGGTAGGTTGCGCCACCGACGCGGCGTGAGCGCACTTCGACGGAGGGTTTGATGTTTTCCAAAGCTTCGTGGAACATCTCAACAGGTGCGCGCTTGACCTTTGCTTCGACACGCTCCAGCGCACCGTAGACGATGCGTTCTGCAACGGATTTCTTACCATCGAGCATCAAGTTGTTCATGAATTTTGTCAGCACCAAATCACCATATTTGGCATCGGGCAGGACAGAGCGCTTCTCAGCGGCGTGACGACGTGACATATCTTGATTCCCTTACTTCGGACGCTTCGCGCCGTATTTCGAACGACGTTGCTTACGATCTTTGACGCCCTGAGTATCCAGAACACCGCGCAGGATGTGATAACGCACACCTGGAAGATCTTTTACCCGGCCCCCGCGGATCAAAACAACAGAGTGTTCCTGCAGGTTGTGGCTTTCACCTGGGATGTAGCTGATCACCTCAAAACCATTGGTCAAACGGACTTTTGCAACTTTCCGCATCGCCGAGTTCGGTTTCTTGGGCGTGGTGGTGTAAACGCGTGTGCAAACACCGCGTTTTTGTGGACATTCTTGCAAGTGCATGGACTTGCTGCGTTTTACTTTAGGCTGCCGGGGTTTCCGGATCAGCTGTTGGATCGTTGGCATTGGCGGTTCTCTTCCCGTCTAGACAAATAAGGTGATGGGAATAGTCCCCACCGGTTCCAATGTTTAAGCGCCAGGTCAGTTACCCATCGCCGGTTTCCGCGTCTGATCGCGGTAATTATTCGCCAAAGCACAACCAAAACCGCATCCCTTCCCATAGTCGGAGGGGGCGGCGGGGGTTCCAGAGGAACAGCGGGCTGTTCTTGACCACTTCAAATTTTGATGTCGCGCAATGGGGTATCCCCCATGGCAGATGGAGGGCGTATATGCAGAGTCGCTTTTGCTGTCAACAGGTAGCAGGCGCAAGGCGACAACTTCCCATACGTCTTTTAATTGGTCGTGTGTGAACGGGCATGCGCCAGCGGTCTCTCACAGCACCACATCAGCGCGCAGCGCCGTCTGCCCAACGAGCCGGGCGTTGGGAAGGTCATTGCTGTGAGCGCGGATGCGCGCAGCTTCGGGCGTCAACCCTTGATCCACCCAACGCTGGATCAACCGCGCCTCAAGCTCAGCTTCAGTGCAGCTCAGATGGATGGACAGATCCCAATAGCTCGCCATATCGCGCCATATCGGCGCGTCCATCAAAAGGTAATTGCCTTCGATGACGATTGTATCACATTCAGGAGCAATATGCCCCGCGCCCGCAACAGAGAGATCACGGGCCCGGTCAAAAATCGGATAATACAGCTCCTGCGATGCACCGAGCACTTGCACCAACCGGAGAAGTCCAATTGCATCAAAACTTGGCGGGCTGCCCTTGCGGTCTAAGATCCCGCGATCGCTCAAGATACGGTTGTCCAGATGAAACCCATCCATGGGCACCAGCTGACTGTGAACGCCAGCCCCCCGTAGGGCCGCGACCAACCCTACCGCAAGCGTGGACTTCCCGCTGGCCGGAGGTCCGGCAATGGCGACCACCCGCCGGGCTTGGCGTCTAGGGCTTTGGAACACCTGCTCCAACAGGGCAGTGATCTGCGCGCTCATGCTGCCCCCTTACCGGTTTAACGCCCGAAGGACATAGGGGCCCATATCCGCCACCACAGCCGCGACGCCATTAGCATTTGGATGCAATCCGTCGGATTGGAAATAATTTTGTAAATTTGGCGTCACCCCGTCAGACGCCATGAGCGTTTCGAAGTAAAAGGGGTAGAATTCGACACCATAGCGCGCGGCCAGCTCTTGGAACGCGCTGTCATACCGCTCCTTATACTCGGCGCCATAATTCAGCGGCCCCACATGCCCAACCAAAAGCGTCGTGATGCGCCGAGCTTCCAGTCTCTCCAATATTTGTTCCAAATTGTCATGCGCCAACCCCGGATCCAAACCCCGCAGCATGTCATTTGAACCAAGATTGACAATCACCAAATCCACCGGCTCGACCAACGTCCAATCCAGCCGGGCCAATCCAGCCGCTGTGGTGTCTCCGGATACACCGGCGTTGATCATTCGCACCTGTGCGCCCTGCCCGGCCAACCAAGCGCCCAACTGTGGAACAAAGCCACTCTCTGCCGGCAAACCATAGCCCTGGGTTAAGCTGTCTCCAAATGCAACAACGGTCTTGCCGGACGTTTCGGCCGGGGTCTGCGAATGCGCCCCTGTCTGAAACATTGTGAAAAAAAGAATTAGCGCCAAAGCGTTGCAATAGCGGGAAATCAGACCATATCCAGAGGAAGAAAATATCATAGGACGGCTCCCTTGGACAATAAATTCGCGATCGACCTCCAGCAGGTTCATCTCTCGCTTGAGGGCAACGCTGGTCCGGTAGACATTCTACATAGTATTGACTTGCAAATTACTCAAGGGAGCAGCTGCGCCTTGGTCGGCCCATCCGGATCCGGCAAATCCAGCCTGCTGATGGTCATGGCTGGGCTTGAGCAGGCCACAAGCGGCCGTGTGACCGTTCTGCAGGAGGATATCAGTGCGATGTCAGAGGCTGAGCTGGCGCAGTTTCGCCGCGGGCGGGTCGGCGTGGTGTTCCAATCATTCCACCTTATTCCCTCGATGACGGCCCTGCAAAACGTCGCGACGGCGCTTGAATTGGCGGGGCAACCCGATCCTTTCGACCGCGCGCGCGACAAACTGAGCGCGCTGGGTTTAGCCCACCGCTGTGACCATTTCCCGAAACAAATATCCGGCGGCGAGCAGCAGCGCGTGGCGCTGGCACGCGCCTTGGCTCCCAATCCCAAACTTGTTTTTGCCGATGAACCCACGGGCAATCTGGACGCTGCCAATGGCGCCAGCATCGTTGATAGCCTGTTCACCCTGACCCGTGAACAGGCCGAGACAACTTTGATCCTTGTCACCCATGACATCCAATTGGCACAGCGCTGTGATCAGATCATTGATCTGCGCGATGGTAGAATCTGTGAAAGCACTGACGCATGATTGCTCTCAAAATTGCACAGCGTGAATTGATCGCCGCCTGGCGCGAGCGCCTGCACGGCTTTCGCATTCTCATGCTTTGCTTAATCTTTGGCATCGCCTCCATCTCGGCCATTGGCTCGTTGCGCGGAGCAATTGACGCAGGACTGAACAGCAATGGAAGGGTGTTTCTTGGAGGCGACGCCGAAATTGAGCTCACCTACCGCCTGGCCAATGCGCAGGAGGTGGCTTGGATGACCGGTCAAAGCCTTGCGCAGTCACAGATCATTGATTTTCGCTCCATGGCCGTTGCCCCAGCCACGAACAAACGCCTTCTCACACAGATCAAAGCCGTAGACTCGGTCTATCCTTTGGTCGGAGCCGTCACCCTGTCGGACGATCTGAGCTTACCGGAGGCCTTTGCCGGCCGGGACGGCCTGCCGGGTGCAATACTCGCCCCCGCGCTCCTGCGGCGTCTCAAGATCACCTTGGGTGATCAGGTGCAGTTTGGGCAAAAGAATTTTGTCGTCATGGCAACCCTCCTCAAAGAGCCTGACAATTTTGGAAATTTCGCATTGGGACCGCGCAGCCTTGTCTTGACCAAAGACCTAGAAGGCTCAGGGCTGCTGGCCGCGGGCACGCTCTTTTCCAGTAAATATCGGCTGCTTTTTGAGGATGGCAGTCAGTTAGGTAAGGCCCAACAAAGATTTGACAAGGATTGGCCCGGCACAGGCGCCAAATGGAAAGATGCCCGCAAAGCCTCTCCCGGCGCCGATCGGGTAATCGAACGCATGAGCCGCTTTTTGATCCTGATCGGCCTGTCGGGCCTGGTTGTTGGCGGTATCGGGGTGAGCGCGGCTGTGCGGGCCTTTGTTGCCAAGAAAACCGGACACATCGCCGTGCTTAAGACGCTTGGCGCCACACCAGGTCAAATTTTCTGGATCTACACGATACAAATCACCGTCTATACTGGCCTTTCAGTCGTGCTTGGCCTTTTGCTTGGCGCCCTCACGCCCTTTGCCGCCCGGCCATTTTTGCCGGGCAATCTCGCAGAGGTGGCGCTCATATCCATTTATCCGTCAGCTCTTATCGAAGCCGCGGTCTACGGCTGTTTAGCGGCGGCGATCTTCTCGATTTGGCCCTTGGCACAGACCGAGCATATCCGCCCAGCCAATCTCTTCCGCGGAGGCGCGACTGCTCAGTGGCCCGCGCGGCGCTATCTCATTGTGCAAGGCGCATTATTGGCCGCGGCGCTCTTTGGCGCAGTCCAATTTTCCGGTTCGTGGTCCATGACGTTCTGGCTCTTGGGCGGCATAGCCTTGTCACTGCTTATCTTGGCTTTTATCTCTGGCGCATTTCAGTTCGCCCTCAGACGCATCATGCGTGGCTCCGCTTTTCAGCGCCAATTGCCGCTGCGCGCTGCATTCAGCGCCCTGGCCAGCGGCTCAGAGCGGACGGGTTCAGTGGTCATGGGAATCGGTCTTGGACTCACAGTTCTAGCTGCGGTTGGCCAAATTGACGGCAACCTCAGGCGCTCCATCACGCAATCTTTACCCGACAAAGCTCCAAGCTTTTTTTTCCTCGACATTCAATCCACCCAGCTGCCGGAATTCAACCAGCGCTTGGCGGAAAATCCAGCGGTGCGGAACGTTGAAACAGCCCCCATGCTGCGCGGTCTCGTCACAAAAATTAACGACCGGCCTGCCGCAGAAATTGGCGGCGATCATTGGGTGCTGCGGGGGGACCGCGGGATCAGCTACGCAGATGGTTTGCCCGAAAAAACGAAAATTACGGCTGGGCAATGGTGGGGTGCCGGCTACAGCGGGTCGCCCCAAATCAGCTTTGCCGCCGAAGAGGCCGAAGAGATTGGCATTGGCATCGGAGATCAATTGACGCTCAACGTCCTGGGCCGCGATATCACCGCCACGATCACAAGCCTCCGCGAGGTGGATTTTTCCACGGCAGGCATGGGATTTGTGATCTTGTTGAATGAGGCGGCTTTGAGAGGCGCGCCACATTCTCATATTGCGACTGTTTATGCCGAAGCTTCTGCTGAAATTCCAATATTGGATGAATTGAACCAAGCCTTCCCCAATGTCACGGGCATTCAAATTCGAGAAGCCGCAGCTCTGGTCACAGGGGTGGTGTCATCCATTGCCTCCGCCGCTTCGATCGGCGCGCTTGCCACGCTCATCACAGGATTTTTGATCCTGATCGGGGCCGCCGCGGCCGGCACGGCCCAGCGCGCCTATGAAAGCGCGATTTTGAAGACACTAGGGGCCACACAGCGCGAAATTTTGACCTCTTTCGCCCTCCGCTCCGCCATGATCGGGGCGCTTGCCGCGGGCGTGGCCCTTGGTGCAGGGCTTCTGGGCGGCTGGGCTGTCAGTCATTTTGTATTTGAAAATCAATTCGAAATTATCTGGATCAACGCAGCATTGGTGATCCTTGGCGGTGTAGGCCTCACGTTAATCACAGGCATGCTCTTTGCCCTCGGCCCGCTGTCGAAATCCGCCGCAACTGAGCTCAGGCACCGCGATTGACATCCGGGCACAGGTTATCTGAACGTTTTTGCTGTGCCAGCGAGGGCTTTCCGCCTAAGCGCGTTGGACAAAACAATTCATCTTATCGCCGCAAACCGCTATGGTCATAGGCGTAGCCATGGGATGAACAGATGGGCAATGCGCGCGTTAAATACTCGGTGATTATACCGACCTATAATCGCAAACCTCTGCTGGCAGAGGCGTTGCAATCTCTCCAAGATGCCCTGCCCGACTGTTCAGAAGTAATTGTCGTCAACGATGGCCCCGCGTTTGAGCAGCCCACGCATGACTTGACCAAGACATTGGGCGCCGTAACTGTTAAAACCAAAGATGGGATTGGAGCGGCCGCGGCGCGTAACATCGGTGCAGACCGCGCGCGCGAGCAATGGCTCTGATTGTTGGATGGTGATGATCTCATTGCTGTCGGATATTGGCAGGCGGTAGCCAGATATATAGAAGCGCATCTTCAATCTGCAAATCTCGCCTATGGATTTTGCCAGGCCAGCCCCCCGGTCCGATCGCACGGAAATGCAGCGCATCGCAGCGGCCCGAACCTCTTTTCATATTCAGCCGCATGAGACCGCCTCTCTGAAGCCTAAATTAGCGGGATTGGGCGTTGGATTTTGGGTGTCAAAAGCCCTATTTCAAATGGTGGGCGGCATTAACACAGAGTTGCGCATAAATGAGGATACAGATTTTTGTCTCAAACTTCTAAGCGCTGGCGCGCGCTGCCACCACACGCCGTCACATGGCGCGGTAATTTTTCAGGGCGATCATGGGACCGCTGCCGCCAGCTCAACCACAAAACGCTACGGGCCAGCGCAAAGAGCCCCCTATTTCAAGTATATTGTGGACACCCAAGCGGAAATCCTCGGCACAGAAAGCAAGGCCGAGGCATGGCTCTGGAAGCGATATCTCAAGATGGCCGCACGCAGCGGAGGAATGGACGGCTACCACCATCTGCGCACAGCAAAGAGATTAACGGCGAATCGCAAGCGCCTGCTGGCGACCTATTGGGCCGGCTGGCGAATTTTGGCAAGCTTGGACCGGCGCTGAGTGCTCAAATACCCTTGTTCCACCACAGGCCCGACCGCTTGGAGCAAAGCTGCCACGCTGTATCTGTTTCGGCGCGGCACAAGAAAAACAGGGGCACAAGACCCAAATCAGATGCGTCCAAATGTTGACAGGGTGGTGCGATCCAATCTTTTTACTCTTTGACAACCATTTTACGCGGAACATTGGCCAGACATTCCGGCCCGTTGCTCCTAATGCAAATGCTTTCGGTAATCTCAAACCCCCAATCGTCCATCCATAGGCCCGTCATAAAATGAAACGTCATATTCTCCTGCAAGACGGTCTTGTCACCGGGCCGCAAAGACATGGTGCGCTCGCCCCAATCAGGCGGGTAGCTCACGCCGATGGGGTAGCCGGTGCGGTTGTCCTTTGTAATGCCATATTTCTTGAGAATATCGAAAAATGCGATAGCAATATCCTCGCAAGTATTGCCGGCGCGCGCCTTGTCCAGCCCAGCCTCCATACCCTCCAAGACGGCCTGCTCCGCATCCAAAAATGTCTGGGTTGGTTTGCCCAGAAACACAGTCCGAGACAATGGGCAGTGATAGCGCTTCACAACGCCTGCGATCTCAAAAAATGTTCCCTCGCCCGACTTCATCGGCGCGTCGTCCCAGGTCAAATGCGGCGCGGCGGCATCGGCGCCCGAGGGCAAAAGCGGCACCAGCGCCGGGTAATCCCCACCAGCTCCAATGGCCGGATCATAGCGCAAGGCAGCGTCGTAAATATCAGCCACCAAATCACATTTACGAATGCCGGGCTCAACCTTTTCAACAATCCGCTCATGCATCCGCCCAACAATCTGCCCGGCCTGGCGCATCAAAGCCAGCTCAGCCTCTGATTTAACGGCGCGCTGCCAATTGACCAAGCCCGTCGCATCGGTGAGCTGGGCGTTGGGCAGAGTCGCATGCAATGTCATATAGGCGGCCGCAGAAAACCAATAATTGTCCATTTCGACAGCAATGCGACCCTTGGCCAAACCGCGATCGGTCAATTGCGCCGCCAGATAACCCATCGGATGACGCTCAGAGGACTGCACGTAGTGATCCGGATAACCGATGATATCAGACGGGTCCATAAAACAGGTGCGCAGTGCGCCCTTGGCGTCCTGCCCACGCCCATACCAGATTGGAAACCCGTCCAGAGGTAAGATCACACATTGGTGGACATAAAATGACCAACCATCATATCCGGTCAGCCAATTCATATTCGACGGATCTGAAACAATCAGCAGATCAATCCTGCGCCTCTGCATTTCTTGGCGGGTTTTGAGCAGGCGCTGTTCAAATTCAGTGCGTAAAAAATTGAGCTTGGCTTGTAACATCTCAGGCACTCCTTTTTGGCATACTGTGCGAAAAAATTATCAGAGCCAGCTGCGCTGTATATCCTAAGTGCGACATATTTTTAGATTGTCACTCAAATGGCCTGGCCGGGTCAATCTGACGCTTGAATTCTAACCGCCGACCTGCGCCTATGGCCCATGAGCAGATTGTTTCCGACAGGCAAGATCACAGTGATCCATCCCAAACCCAAGCGCGCCCGGTGACGGCGCTGCGCAGCCAAAAGACCATTGGTCTCACGCTGGCCATTTTTGGCGCGCTGCTGTTGACGCCCGATACTTTGTTCATGCGGCTGTCGCAGCTCGACGGGCTCAATATGTTGCTTTGGCGCGGCGGTCTCAGCGGTCTGGCTTATTTGATGATCTGGCTATGCATGCGCGGCCCGCGCGATCTGTCCAATATCTGGACCGGCAATTTTGCTATAATTGTCGCCTGTCAAATCGGTAATGCGGCGTTGTTCAGTCTCGCCATTGCCATCGCGCCCGTCACCGTTGTTTTGATAGGCGTGGCCACCGTGCCAATCTTCGCCGCGATTTTGTCACGCTTGATTTTGGGCGAAGGCCTCTCAACCCACACGCTTATCACCTCAGGCTTGGTAGTTTTAGGCCTATTTATCTCTGTGCTGGGTGGTGACAACGGGCAAATTAAGTTCGACACCAGCACGCTCATCGGTGCGGGACTGGGACTGGGGGTCGCCCTTAGCCTGGGGATAAATTTCACAGTAATCCGCAAAGACAAAGACGTGCCCTTTGTTCTGGCTATTGCCGTTGGCGCCATTGCCGCCGCCGTGCTGGCGGCTTGTCTTGCAACCACAGTCGCCTCGCCACCTCTCCCACAGATGGCCGCCATTGCTTTGACCGGTATTTTCATCCTCCCGCTGTCATTTGTCACCCTCTCTTATGCGGCCCGATTTGTCCCCTCCTCCACCGTGAGCCTCATCATGTTGCTGGAAACAGTTTTGGGCCCTTTATGGGTTTGGTGGGGCATTGATGAAGCGCCAAGCGCCACGATGTTGATTGGCGGTGGCATCGTTCTGACCTGTTTGGCCGTATTTTTGATCCTTGAGGGCCGCAGCGCTGATTGAAACATCTGCGGAACAGGCGCCTGCAATCCCGAAATCACAATATAATTAAATGATCGACAACGCGGATGTTGGGTCCTAACTTCTGTGCAAGGAGATTTACCATGACCCATTATGAAACGGCCGCATCAGACCTTCCCCTCAGCACGTTGAGCGTCACAGAGCGCGTCTTCGAAGGTCTCAATTCCAGACCGGAAGATGTGGTTATAATTGATGGAATGGATGGACGACAATTTACCGCCGGTGACGTGATTGATCACGTCAAACGTCTGGCAGGTGGGTTGCACGCGGCCGGCCATGTGGCACAAAAACCCGTTGCCCTTATGGCGCCAAATTCACCGGAATATTGTATTATTTTTCATGCTGTCGCTTGGGCTGGCGGCACGATCACAACATTAAATCCCACCTATACATCCCATGAAATCCGCCATCAGCTGCACGATTCCGGCGCAGGCCTGCTGATCACCGTCCCCGAAACCCTCGCTGTCGCCAAAGAGGCGCTGAAAGAGCTGCCAGAGGTACAGCTTTGCGTTATTGGTGGCGCCGAAGGCTGCCAGAGCCTGTCCGAGCTATACGGCACGGCGCAGGAGCAGCAGTGCCCGGTAGATTTAGACCGCCACAGCGTTGCGTTGCCCTATTCCTCTGGAACCACTGGCCTCCCCAAAGGGGTGTGCCTGTCGCATCGCAACCTGTCGATGAATATCGATCAAACCGCGCAGGGCGCTGAGTTTCGAGCCGGTGAGACCGCCGCCGCCTTCCTGCCCTTCTTTCACATCTATGGTATGACCGTGATGATGAATATGCATCTTGCCTGCGGCGGTGTTTTGGTCACCATGCCACGGTTCGACTTGGAGCTTTTTCTGCGCATTTGCCAAGACCACCGCTCCCGGCGCATGTGGATTGTGCCGCCAGTCGCTCTTGCATTGGCCAAACATCCCTTGGTTGATGCCTATGATCTCAGCGCGTTGGAGCAAGTTTTCTCCGGCGCCGCCCCAATGGGCAGCGCCCTGTCTGACGCAGTGGCCAGTCGCCTCAATTGCGCCATGCTGCAAGGCTACGGCATGACCGAACTGGCCCCTGTGTCCCATATCACCCCCCTGAGTACCCCACGGTCCGGGGCCTCCGGACTTGCGATACCAAACACCCGCTGCCGCATTGTTAGCCCTGAGACTGGAACCGACTTGCCACCGGGGGAGGAAGGCGAGCTTTGGATCAAAGGCCCGCAGGTCATGATCGGCTATCTCAATAATGAAGTTGCCACCCAAGAAACTCTGACATCTGATGGCTGGCTGAAAACTGGTGATGTGGCGGTCATAGATGCAGATGGCTATATGTTCATCGTAGATCGTCTCAAAGAGCTGATCAAATATAAGGGATTTCAAGTGGCCCCTGCGGAACTAGAGGCCGCTTTGGTTGCCCACCCGCAGATCCAGGATGCAGCCGTGATCGGACAACCCGATGAAGAGGCCGGTGAAATACCAGTGGCTTTTGTCGTTTGCCAAGACCCTGTACCCAGCCCGGAGGAGATCAAATCTTATATCGGGTCGCACCTGTCCCATTACAAGCAACTGCACGGTGTCACCTTCGTCGATGCAATTCCAAAATCACCCTCAGGCAAGATCTTGCGCCGTCTGCTGCGTGACAGCCTTTAAGGTAAATGCGCACCGAAGTCTTAGGCAAGATAAGCCAGCGAGAAGAGCGACAAAACCGAGGTCCAGATAATCACCGGCGCTATGGTATCCGTGCGTACTTTGTACAGCATGGCTAGCGCAAAAGCCATGGCCCCCGACGGTCCTGCACCGTTGAGCAGGAGCAGATCATTCCAAAGCTCCGGCCGCGCACCCCAGGCGAGTACAGACACGACAATCACCGGCATGAGCAGCAACTTGATGCCAGCCACAGCAGCCACTTTTGTGGTCGGCCAGAGGCTGTGGCCGGATAGGATCACCCCAAGAGCAAAGAGTGTCAAAGGCGCCGCGCCCGCACCGGCAAACTTACAGGCCACCAAGAGCGGCTCAGCGGCGGTCAACCCCAGAGCATTACTGCCCAGACCCAAGGCGATCACAATCAAAACTGGATTTTTGACCAGTCGCAACAAACTTTGACCCACCGATTGCCCTCGATTGGCAAGTAAATCGGTGGTGATAATGAAAAAGGCAAAGGTCACAGTGGCGTCCCAAACCACCGCTGCCATGATCGGAATATTGCCACCACTTCCATAGATCAGCGCCGAAATCGGCCAGATATACAGCAAGGAATTGACGAAAATGGTGGCCATGGCCAAAAGCCACGCCTCCAGAAACGCACATTTGAATAGGTAAATCGAAAGCAGCAGGGTCGTCAGAAAGACCACAACTTGGGCCAGGGCATAAAGAGCTATGGCGTCAAAATAAAAACTGCCAAGATCCACCCCATTGACCAGGGGAAAGATCAAAGCGGGTTGCAAGATCAAAAAGGCGATACGGTTGAGCGTGCTCGCCTCAGCAGTTGACACAAACCGCATCCGCCCCATGGCAAAGCCAAGCACCATGATCGAGAACACCGGCAAAATATTGTGGGTTAGAATGGTTAGCAATTTGTGCTCCTAACACCGCACTGGCACGTGCATGACCGGCCTATAAGAGGACACGCGGCGCAGCAATAGGCGAAAATGCAGCAGCCGCAGGCTGCGAACTGTTGCCGCACAGTGTTGCGCTTAAATATTCACACCGAACAGATACCCTACACCAGTGGTGACCGCCATCGCCAGAACACCCCAGCCCATGACCCTTACCATCGCAGGCCACATCGGGGCCCCGCCAAACTTCGCGCCCAGCGCGCCAAGGCCCGCCAAAGCGCCCACAGTCACCAACCACACCATTGGGACGATCCAATCCGACGGGGCCACAACGGCCGCCAAAACTGGAATCGCAGCCGCCACGCTGAAGGTCAGGCCGGAGGCAATAGCGGCCTCAAGCGGGTTCGCACTATGAATCTCGGACAGTCCCAACTCATCGCGGATATGTGCGCCAAGAGCGTCGTGCTCTGAGAGCTCCTGCGCCACTTTGCGTGCGGTCTCATCGGTCAGGCCACGCAAACGGTAAATCTCGACCAGCTCCTCGAGTTCTGCCGCCGGCATATCTCGCAAGGCCGTCTCCTCACGCTTGATATCCGCGCGTTCTGTATCCGATTGCGAGGACACCGAGACATATTCGCCCGCCGCCATAGACATTGCGCCCGCCACCAGGCCGGCGACCCCCGCAACAAGGATCACCCGCGCATCTGGCTCTGCAGCCGCCACGCCCACAACCAAGGAAGATACGGAGACAATCCCGTCATTCGCCCCCAGTACAGCCGCGCGCAGCCAGCTGTTG
>Ga0206126_10003851_pt1 | contig 14943 bp, 11 predicted proteins | sample Helgoland_Spring_5_FD_148621 | JGI IMG/M metagenome (GOLD analysis project Ga0206126, IMG submission 148621) | Pelagic subsurface seawater microbial communities from Kabeltonne, Helgoland, North Sea - Helgoland_Spring_Bloom_20160412_1 | ecosystem: Environmental > Aquatic > Marine > Epipelagic ...
TTCATCAGGTAATGACGGAAACGATGGAAACTCAGGTACAAGTGGTTCTTCAGGTAATTCAGGTACATCAGGTTCAACAGGAAACTCAGGTACTTCAGGTTCATCAGGTAATGACGGAAACGATGGAAACGATGGAAACTCAGGTACTTCAGGTTCATCAGGTAATGATGGAAATGATGGTAATGATGGAAATTCAGGTACTTCAGGTTCATCAGGTAATGATGGAAATTCAGGTACAAGCGGATCTTCAGGTAATGATGGAAATGATGGTAATGATGGAAACTCAGGTACTTCAGGTTCATCAGGTAATGATGGAAATGATGGTAATAATGGAAATTCAGGTACAAGCGGATCTTCAGGTAATTCAGGTACATCAGGATCATCAGGTAACGATGGAGCAACAGGACCTATAGGAGGATCAAATACACAAGTTATTTATAATAACAGTGGTACAGCAGCAGGATCAAACGATATGGTGTTTTCAAATACAACAGGTCAATTAACAGCTGAAAGATTAAGAGTAGGGTTAAGTGCTGCTACTGTAGCTACAGATGGTATGATTAGAGCTGAAAATGATATTATAGCATTCTCATCATCAGATAGAAGATGGAAAGAAAATATTAAATCAATTAAAAATGCTTTAGATAAAGTTTCACAAATAAGTGGTAATACTTTTGATTGGAAAGAAATTACTGATGAAGAAAGAAAAACTCAACATAGTAATGAAGGATCTGACGTTGGGGTAATAGCACAAGAAATAGAAAAAGTTCTACCAGAAATTGTAACTACAAGACCAAATGGATATAAAGCAGTTCAATATGAAAAAATAGTTGCATTATTAATTGAAGCAATTAAAGAATTAAAAGCTGAAGTTAGTGAATTAAAAAGGAAATAGATGGCAGTAACTAATTTACAATTAGGTCAAATTGCAGGATTTACTGTAGGATTTGCACAAGACTCATTCCAACCAGTAAGGTGGTATCAAGGTATTTTATCTAATGGAGAAGGAAATATTGAAGCTGATTTTAGTCAATTATCAACAATATCTAATATAATAGGTTACAATCCAGGTGTACCTTCAGTAACTCTAGAAGGAATAGACGATGGGATGGTAAAAATGGAAAAACTAAAATCAATCCCTTATGATAGTCAAGGAAATGTTACTAGAGGTATAATAAGGCATATGACTAGCAGTGCTTGGAGTGTAGGTGAGTATTGTAATATGTTTTTTATTGTACTTGCAGGAAATTATACAGTAAGAGGTTGGTGTGATTCAACAACAGTTTATAAAAATGGAACATCAGCAGGAACAGTTACTGCAGGAGGTACCTTAGCTTTAAACTCTTTAGCTATTGGAGATAGAATAGAAGCAAGTAAACCATATTCTTTATATTATAATGGACTTCCAGGATTATATGGTGCTTACGCTGGATTTGCAGGTTATGGGTTTGCTACTAGAAATGATAGACAATCTGCTACAAATGAAAATAAACTTTATGTATTTTGTTTAGACTATGAACCAGATGCAGAAACTTATTCAGGGGTTCAAATACAATCAACTACTACTTCAAATTCAAATGTAACTTCTACAATAGATGAGTTAGATGAGGAATGGGGTGGAGTTTATGAAGAATTTAATGTAAGTATGGGGTTAAAAGCCTATTTTGTAGCTTCTAATGTATTATGTTGTGCTTGGAGAGGAAGAGCAATTTCAACAGCTATATATGATTCTATTCCAATGTACCCTTTAACACCAGAACCTAAATATGGTTGGTATTCAAGTGGAGGACATATATTAGCTTGCGCTGGACCTTATCAAACTAGAGATGCATCAACTTCAAATTATCAAGTAAAAACACGTACTTCATCAACTTCAACAACAGAATTTTCACTATCAACAAGTGTAGAAAAATGGGCAAGACAAGATACCAACACAGGAGCAAATAGTGGAACTGCATTTGCAGGATCACCAGCAGTAACTTTTTCAGATCCAACAGGATCAAATGGTCAAGGTTCTTTATTTGCACCTGAATCACAAGGTGATGGTGATGGAACTGAAATGACTCCTCACGTAGGATCAAATGCAGCATCAACTTATCATTGTAATCCTGGAGGTGGTAATTGGCAAGTACATATGAGTTTATTTACAGGAAGTGAAGGAGGAGGAGTAGTTCAAAGATTTAATAATTCAAGAACATTTGTTGAATCATATACACTTGGTAACTCAACAAATGGTTTTTCTAACACAACATCACATACATTTGCATCTTGTCGTTTTACTAGTTTAAGTGCTGGAGATGTTTTTGTTACTACACCTGCAAGAAATGGAGGTCATTCACAATCATTAGCATGGGCTGATATGGATAGTAGTGATGATGATGAAACATACTTACCTGCAGGAGATGATATGGATGGTTTTGATTTTACTTCATATACTATGTATTATGATGAAGAAGAATCAAATTTTTTATCTACATCTGCTGTTAATGCATGTAATTTAGAAGATAATTCAATAACAGTTTATAGTCCTTCATCAACAGTACAAAGTGGAATGGTAATTTATCTTCAAAATACTGATATTACATCCCCAATGGTAACAGTAACTGGAGCATCTGCAAGAGCAGAAGGTGGATTTGCAAAAGTAGTACCATTTGGTAGTAGAACATCTTATTATATAGAATTTGAGGATTTCGCTAATGGTAGAGTTGTTGATGCTGCTGTCTGTCTATCAGATAAAAGACTTAAGAAAAGTATTACAAAAGTAGGTACGTCACCTTCAGGAATTAACATTTATAGATTTGAGTATATTGATCCTAAATTATATGGTGGAGGAGTATTTGAAGGAGTAATGGCACAAGAAGTACCTGAAGCATCAATTTTAGGTAAAAATGGGTATTATTCTGTGGATTATAATAAATTAGATGTTACATTTAAACGAATAAACAATTCTTTAGTAGGTTAATATGTACACTTTTTTAAACGACAAGATTCTAGATGAAGAAGGTCGAGAAATAATGATGGATTGGGAAATTAATCTAATGCAAGAACATGCTAAAATAGTTACTGAAAATGGGGGTAATATATTAGAAATAGGATTTGGAATGGGTATTTGTTCTAATTTTATACAAGAAGCAAATATTAATACTCATACTATAATTGAAATTAATGATCAAATATTTGAGAAATTATTAGAATGGGCTAAAGATAAACCTAATGTAATACCTATAAAAGGTGATTGGTTTGATAGTATTCCAAACAAAAAATATGATGGTGTTATGTTTGATACTTGGGATGAAAAAAATGCACATAATTTTTTACCCAATATAAAATTATCATTAAATAAAAATGGTGTGGTTACTTTTTATAACCCACAAGATAAAGAAGCTTTAAAATGGAATTGTAGGAAATGGGGCACATTAACAACTAAAAAAATTAATGTTAATCCTCCAAAAAACATGTATAATAAATATTTTAATCAAAAAATATATTATGTACCTAAATTAATATTATAATTATTATACTATAAGAAATTTTCCAATATGTATAACAAAATAAATTGAATGATTGAAAAAAATAAAGTTTTAGAAAAAGATGAAATTAGTAAAATTCAAGAATTAAAAGATAGATTAAAGAAAATTACAGAAGTTTCAGGTGTTATAGAAGTACAACATTATAACATTCAAATAAAAAAAGAAAAATTAAAGTTAAGTTTACAAGGTTTACAACAAGAAGAAGCTAATTTAGCTAAAGAGTTAGAAGAAAAATATGGTCCTGGTACCATTTCTTTAGAAACTGGTGAGTTCTTACCAAGTAAATAAACTTTTGAAAAAATTTAGTATATTTATCATAAAAATAACATAAAATGGCAGAAACATTAATTTCCCCAGGAGTATTAGCAAGAGAAAATGATCAATCTCAAGTAACTTCTCAACCAGTTCAAGCAGGAGCTTGTATCGTTGGACCAACTGTTTTAGGTAAAGCAGGAATTCCAAAATTAGTAACAAGTTATTCAGAATTTTTATCTAATTTTGGTAGTTCGTTCCAAAGTGGATCAGATGAATACTCATATTTTACTTCAATTTCCGCATATAACTATTTTAACAATGGAGGTACATCTTTAATTGTAAATAGAGTAGTATCAGGATCATTTGGACCAGCAAATACATCAATAGATCAAATTAGAAATGATGAACAAAGTACTGAACTTAATGTAGCTCCTTTTAGTTTTACAGGTTCAATTGCTACATCAGCACAAGGTGGTGTTACATCAGCAAGTCCTTTTGTAGGGGTTGCAGTGCAGAAAAATGGAGTAGCAACAACAGGTACTACTTTTAATGTATCTAGAGGAATTGAATTAGGAAAACTTGTTTCAGATACTGCTGGAGTTTATGCTCCCGCTTTACTAGCAACAGTAAATGGGGGTAGTGTAGCAGCTGATTTATTAGATGGTCCATATGATGGAATTAATTTAACTGCAGCAGGTGCTACATCAGCAACTGCTAATTTTACAGTTGCAGGTAATGCTATTACGGTAGCAGGATTAGCTACTCCAGGATCTGGTTATGAAAACAATATGGTAGTTAATTTCCCAGCAGGAACGTTTGGAACAGGTGCTTTAAAATATGCATCAGCTATTACTTCATTACAAGGAAATGCTAGTGTAGGTTTAGCTACACCAAGTGCTACAGCAGCAGTTGCATCATTTGCAACAAGTGGAGCTCCAGATACTGTTGCAACTATAACAGCTAATCTTACTAAAACCCCAGGAAAATTATTTGTAGGAGCTGATTTAAAAGTAGCAGGGGGAGCAGCAATACCTTCAGGTACAACAACAGGAAATGCTACAGGTACTGTAACTGTAAATTTAGATGATATAACAGGTATAACAAGATCTTCAGGAACTGGAGGTTCAGTAACATTTACTGCTGTAGGAAGTGAGATAACAACAATAGTAGTTGCAGCTACAGAAGGATCAAGTTATCTTGATGGAGGAACAATTGAAATGACAGCAGCTCAATTAAATGCTAATGCAACTATTATAGCTGCTCTTGGAGCAATTGGAGGTAATACAATAACATTAGTATTACAAGAAGCTTTAGATATTGCTACAGAATGTACAGAAATAGACGTAGTTGGTAATGCTATAGCAAATGCAGGTAAAGGATATGTAGCAGGTAATACAATTACAATAGCAGCAGCTACAATAGGACAAACCACAGATGCAGTATTTGCATTAACAAGTGGTGATTTAGTAGATTCTGGTGCAGGTTCATTTACAGTAGTAGGAGGAACAACACAAGCTACTTCAAACATATTAAACGAAGTAACATCTGTAACATTAAATACACAAAATTCTGCTGATACATTTGCAGTAAATGATGTGTTAACAGTAGCAGCTAATTTAATTGGAGATCCATTAGCGCCTCCTGGATCACAAGCAGATTTAACAATGACAGTAACTGGTGCAGATTTAATAGATGATGAATGTTTTAGATTAGAAACATTAACTGATGGAATTGTAATGAATAGTAATACAAATCCACTTACACCAGAAGGAGCAAATGGAACATTACCACTTGGTACTTCAGATAATATAAGATGGGAAATACAAGGTGTAGATACAGCAACTGGAACGTTTAGTCTAATAATTAGACAAGGTAACGATACAGCAACAGCTAAAAGAGTATTAGAAATATTCCCTAATGTATCATTAGATCCAAAATCATCTAATTACATTGAAAGAGTAGTAGGAAACCAAACAAAAGTACTTAATGGGTCAGGAACGTCAGATCCATATATAAGCACAGTTGGATCTTATCCAAATTCTTCTAGATATGTTAGAGTAAGTGCTGTAGACGCTAAAACACCTGATTATTTCGATAATAATGGACAACCTAAAGCAGCATTTGCAAGTTACTTACCAGATGTAGCAAGTGGGTCACTTACAACAGGTACAGGAGCATTAATATCAAATAATTCAAATGGTTTAACACCAGAAAGATATTATGATGCTATTACAGACACAAACACACAAGGAATTAAAGCTGGAGATGAAGGAATAAATCAATATACAGATGCCTTTAATTTATTAGCTAATAAAGATGATTATTCATATAACATTATTACAGCTCCTGGTTTATATCATGCAGCTTCAATGATGAAAACTCCACTTAATTTATTAATACAAAATACACAAGGAAGAGGAGATGCTATAGCAATTGTTGATTTAGTTAGCTACTCAGCTGGAACTATAACTACAGCAAAATCAGCAGCTGCTGATATAGATAATTCGTATGCTGCAGCTTATTGGCCATGGGTTCAAATTAACGATCCAGATACAGGACAGTTAGTATGGACGGTGCCTTCATCGATGATTCCGGGTGTATACGCGTATAATGACAGAACAAGTGAAGCTTGGTTCGCTCCCGCTGGAATCAACAGAGGTGGTTTAAGTACGGTAGTACAAGCTCAAAGAAAATTAACACAAACTAATAGAGATGATTTATATACTGGAAAAGTAAACCCAATAGCAACATTCCCAGGAAGAGGAGTTGTAGTATTTGGTCAGAAAACATTACAATCTCAAGCATCAGCTTTAGATAGAATAAATGTTAGAAGATTACTAATAGCATTAAAATCATACATTGTACAAATTGCTGATAATTTAGTATTTGAACAAAATACAGCGGCTACAAGAAATAATTTCTTAAGCCAAGTAAACCCATATTTAGAGTCAGTACAACAAAGACAAGGTTTATATGCCTTTAAAGTTGTGATGGATGCTTCTAACAATGGACCAGATGTAGTTGACAGAAACCAAATGGTAGGTGCGATTTATATCCAACCAACTAAAACTGCTGAATTTATTTATTTAGATTTCAACATTTTACCAACTGGAGCTGAATTCCCATCATAAGAAGTATAAAACATAATATGTATAATAAAATAAAATAACATAAAATGGCAGTATTAAACCCAAATGAAATGTTCTTCACAGCTTTTGAACCAAAAGTTGCCAATAGATTTATAATGTATGTAGATGGTGTACCATCATATATGATTAAAGAAGTTGGTGAAATTACTTTAGAGCAAGGAGAAATTGTATTAAATCACATCAATACTTACAGAAAAGTAAAAGGAAAAGCTAAATGGGGTGATTTAAATATGACACTGTATGATCCAATTACACCATCAGGAGCACAAGCTACTATGGAGTGGGTTAGATTACATCATGAATCAGTTACTGGTAGAGATGGTTACTCTGATTTCTATAAGAAAGATTTAACTATCAATGTATTAGGACCTGTAGGTGATGTAGTATCTGAATGGATTATAAAAGGAGCATTTATTAAAAATGCAACATTTAAAGGATTTAATTGGGATACTGAAGCAGAAGCTCAAGATATCCAATTAGTATTAGGAATGGATTACTGTGTATTAAATTTCTAAAAGAAATTTTAAATATATTAAAGAATAGCTTGGCTTCGGTCAAGCTTTTTTTTACATTATATATGTATACTCGAAATTAAGTTATAACTAAATAAAAGATATGAGCATAGATAAACCAAAATTCCCAACAGAAGTTGTAGAATTACCTTCAAAAGGATTACTTTACCCTGAAGATAATCCACTATCAAGTGGAAAAGTTGAAATTAAATACATGACAGCTAGAGAAGAAGATATATTAACAAATACTTCTTATATTACTGATGGTACTGTATTAGATAAATTATTACAATCTTTAATAGTATCAAAAGATATAAACTATAATGATTTAATTATAGGTGATAAAAATGCACTGTTAATATCAGCAAGAATATTAGGTTATGGTAATGATTATGAGTTTATGTGGATGGGTGAGCAAGTTAAAGCTGATTTATCAAAAATGAATAATAAAGAAATTGATGAATCTTTATTTAAAAATGGAAAAAATGAATATTCTTATACATTTCCTACATCAGGTACTGTAATTACTTATAAATATTTAAATCATGGAGATGAAGTTGCAGTAAATAAAGAAATTAAAGGATTACAAAAATTAAATGCATCTGCAAATCCACTTATTTCAACTCGTATTAAAAGAATGATTATATCAGTTGATGGAAACGAAGATAAAAAAGAAATTAGAGAATTTGTAGATAATTATTTATTAGCAAGAGATTCTAGATCATTTCGAAATCACATTAGAGATACACAGCCGGACGTAGATTTAAAAGTGACAGTTGAAACTAAAGACGGTGAGGAGGACGTTGTGATCCCTATAGGGATCAGGTTTTTTTGGCCTGACGCAGACTTATAGGGTAGCACTTTTTACACAAATTCACGAAATATTATTTCATGGTAAAGGTGGATATGACTGGCATACGGTATATGATATGCCTATATGGTTACGTAAATTTACTTTTACAAAAATTCAAAATCATTATGCTGAAGAAGCAGAAGCTATAAAAAAAGCAAGAGGAAAAAGTAGTGGTGCTAAGTCTGTAACTACTGATGGTAAAGTAACATCTCCTGAATTCTTAAAAAACGCAAAAACACCATCTAAATCTCAACCAAACTATACAACTAAAATGTCTAAAAAATAATAATTTTTAATATTTATAATAAAATTAATATTAATGGGCCAATTGAATATAAATGAAATCAATCAGCAAATTAAACTGCTTAGAAAAGAACTAGGTAAAGTTGAAAAAGCTGATTTTTTAGCAAAAAACATTGCTAAAGCTAATGAAGAATTAGTTAAATTAAGAGGAGAAATTAATGATATTAACAATGAATTAAGTTATTTTTCTGATTCATTTAAAGGCAGTCTTTCAGAATTAACTAAAACTAATTTTGAATTATCTTTAGCTAAAAAATCATTCAAAGGTTTAGTTAGTATAGCAGATCAATATAATCAAATAAATCTTACTGGTGCTAAAATAGACAAGAAAAAATTAGATGTCTTAAAAGCTCAAGGGGATCAAGAGTTTAAAAATCTTGTATATGCAAAGCGTTATGGTGATTTTAAGAACGATCCAGGAGCTTTAGAGGCAATTAATAATGCTATAGAACAACAGAGTAAATTTAATGAGGGTTTAGAAGATACTGTTAAATTTCAAGAAAGATTAAATAATAGTAAAGGAGTTAGTGCCTTTGGTTTTCTGTCAGATATATCTAAGGCTATTCCTGGTATGAGTTCCCTTACTTCAATGTTTGATGATGCTTCCGAAGCTGCAAGGGATACTCAATTTGCTATGGAAAAGCAAAGAGAGTTAGATATAGCAGCTTTAAAAAGTGGAAAGGGAGTAACAAAAGACATGACGGATAGATTAGGCATTACTGATAAAATCAACTTTACTAAAAAAGGAACAGCAAATCAAAAAGATCTTAAAGGATTATTAGGGAAAGATGGTAAAGGTTTAGATGATGCAATTTCTAAAACAACAGCAAAATTACCTAAAGGAATGTCATCTATGATGGCTGGTATTAAATCTTTAGGACCAGCATTAACTAAAGCATTAGGCCCACTTGCAATAATTGTAGAACTTGTACAAGGTCTTTTAAAAGCAGATGCACAAGCCACCAAGCTCCAGAAAACTATGATGTTAAATGCTAGTGAAGCTAGATCATTTAACCAAGGGTTACAACAAGCAGCAATGCGAACGGGTGATATAGCAATAACTGGTACTAAAGTATTTGAGACATTTATGTCTATAAATAAAGAATTAGGATTTATTGCTAAGTTTTCAAAAGATACTTTAGGTTCTGCTACCAAACTTCAACAAGTATTAGGTGTTAGTGCTACATCATCAGCTAATTTAGCTGCAGCATCAGAAGCAACAGGTACATCTTTAGAAAGTAATTATGAAAATATATTAGGGTCAAGTTATCAACTCCAAATGCAAGCTAAGACTCAAATTGATATGAAGGCAGTTTTAGAAGAAACTGGACAAATAACAGGTCAAATGAGAGCTAATATGGGTGGTAATGTTGTAGCTATATCGAAAGCAGTTACACAAGCTAAATTATTAGGTACTAATATGAAAGATGTAGCGGCTGCAGGTAAACAATTATTAGATTTTGAATCATCTATATCAGCTGAAATGAATGCTGAATTACTAACAGGTAAACAATTAAATTTAGAAAGAGCAAGAGCAGCAGCTTTAATGGGAGATACTGAAACATTAGCTAAAGAATTATCTGCAAATATGGGTGATTTTACTGAATTTTCTAAAATGAATGTTATTCAACAAGATGCTTTAGCAGCAGCTATGGGGATGACAGCAGATCAAGTAGCTGATCAATTGTTTAATATGGAAACAATGAATAAGACAGCAAAAGAATTAAGAGCTGAAGGTAAAGGAGAATTAGCTGATAGAATGGAAGCTAAATCAACTCAGGATAAAATGAATGCTGCTATGGAGCAATTAAAACAAACTTTTGTTAATTTAGGAACTACTTTATTACCTATATTTAAACTTTTAGGGTTTGTAGCAGGAGTATTTGGGGTAATAATTGGTTATACTCAGGATCTTCTTGGAGCTATTGGTAATATTTTTGGAATTGGGGATTTTGCTAAAGTAGAAGATTCAGCTGGTACTGCCGCTGCTAAAAATACATTTGGTTTTGCGACTGGTGGTGATTCTATGAATGATGGGATTGTCTCTCCAGATGGAAATATAATTACAACAAATCCAGCAGATTATTTAATTGCTACTACAGATCCAGGAGGTTTAGCTAGTGATGTAAGAGGAGGAGGTAGTAATGAAACTAATAATTTACTTAAAAAATTAATATCAGCTGTAGAAGCAGGTGGAGATGTGATATTAGATGGTAATAAAGTAGGAAGAAACTTATCACTTGCATCTTCTGGAATAGGTTAATATTTATAACAAAATAATTAAAATTTAAAATTATGGCGCAATCATTAGAAAATAAATTTAATTCAAATGGATCTGGATTAGGATACCCTGTGTCTCCTGCAAGTCCTGGACCTAATGGGTCATCACTTACAGCAGCAAGATTATCTACCCAACATAAAGAGTATTCTTATATTGGAGATCCAAATATGTTAGCGGTTCAACCTAGATATGATAATGCCGGTGGGGCTTCAGGACCAACAGCTTTACCATCACCAACAGAATTACAACCAGGTAACGGTCCCCAAAATGATAGAGCAGCAGGAGCTGGATTTAACACATATGGTGCTAATTCAACTTATGATGACTTTATTTTATCTCAAGGTGGAGCAAATATTGTAAATAGACTTAGAGATAATCTTTTATAAAAACCCCTAAATGTTAATAAATTCAACTACAGATTTAAATAAGTTGAAATTTACTTCTAGTGGTGGTGATAGATGGGATCAAGGTAAAAGTGGTCAACCCTATATAATAGAACCAATACCAGGAGCAAATGATACTTTCCAACAACAACTTGATGGACAACCTCAATCTAAAAGTGGGGTTGATTTTTTATTAAGGGGAGGACTAAAATCAGTAAGTGCTGCTACAAATGATGTTAGCAGATTAACAAAATTATTATTTGATACAAGATCTCCTAATGGTTTTGAATTTATAGCAAAACAAAATGTATTATCACGTCAAAATGTAAAGACAGAAGCTTCTTTTGGTACAGGATATGGTTTTGGAGCTCTTAATCAAGGTTTATATTTACCTTCTAGTACACTTTTACAAACAGGAGCAGCACCTTTAGCACCAGGATCAATAAATCTATTTGGGGTAAATCCTATCACAGACAATACTCCACTATCAGGAGATTTTGGTGACGAAAAATCAAATAATGCTGGAATAAATAGTTATTTTAGTACTATAAATACTCAAAATATAATTCAAGATGGGTCTTGGGCTTTCAATAATAGATTAGTTTTATTAAATGAAGGAATAAATTATGGATCTGAAGCAAAAACTAATGGAGGAAATATTACATTAAACCCAGATAATGCAGGTGTTAATATATTAAATTATGGTGGAGGTCCTGGTTCTATATTATTATTTGGAAAAACTAATATTAGATTTGCAGATCAAAGAACAGGATTAAAAAATGTAAAATTACCTAAAGGTACTGATGGAGGACCTTCATTTATACAAGTAACAGGTCCTAACGATTATAGTGCCTTAAATTCTGCTAGATTTTTTCAAGAACTTGAACCTAACATTACAGGAAATGAAAGTGCAGCTGTAAATATACGTCGTTCTGCTATAATTAAATCTAATATATTTCATAAAGGAGCAACTAACTCATTTTTAAATGCTCAAATAGAAGGAGACAGCCCAGGTGGTTTTTTTGAATTATTATCTGATTTAGAAGAAGGTTATAGTTTAAATCTTGCAGAAGTAAATAACTATTCTGCCCAACCAGAAGGAGGTCTTAGAACTTTTTTACCTAATGTATACGAAGGAGGTAGTGGATCTTTACAAAGTACTACTTCAAATGAATATATAATGTGGAATTATGGTGCAGAATTATTAGACCAACAACAATTATATACTGCCTCTTTAAATAATGTTGGTGATAGACAACAATTAAATCCTGCTGATTTTAGAGAAGTTAAAAGACAACATGATAGATTTCAACGAAATGCACCTGTATCTTCAATACTATCATTAGCCCCAGATTATGTAACTCAAAACAAAAATACTATGTTTAACCAGGGGGATCCTGGAAAATCAAATCCCACAACAGATAGCATGGGAGATCCTGGTCTTGGTAAGAAAAATGTTTGGAATTATGCATTTTCACCATCAGGTAGTATGGCAAAAACAGCATTGGACAAAATAAATGCTTTAGCTATGTATACAGGTTCAGCAGTAGATAATCTTAAATCAACAAGAGATAATTGTAATTTTAATATAGCTGTAATTAATAATTATGATCAAGGAGCTACTAATACTTACATACATTTTAGAGCATTTTTAGATGAATTTAGTGATAGTTATGGTGCTGATTGGAATGAAGTTCAATATGTAGGTAGAGGAGAAAAATTATATAATTATGCTGGATTTAATAGAGATATTAGTATTAGTTTTACAGTTTTTGCTCAATCAAAAGCTGAATTAATTCCAATGTATAAAAAGTTAAATTATTTAGCATCAACATTAGCCCCAGATTATAGTGAAGCAGGTTATATGAGAGGAAATTTAGTTAAAATGACAGTAGGGGGATATTTATTTGACCAACCTGGAATTATAAAAGGTTTAAATTACACAGTTCCTATGGAATCTACATGGGAGATAGCAATTGATACATCAGGTTCACAAGACCAAAGTGTTAAACAATTACCACATATGATTAAAGTAACAGGATTACAATTTACTCCAATTCATAAATTTATCCCTGCATTAGCAAATAAATCTGGTAATTTAATAAACATATTAAATCCAGATCAAAAATATATAGGATTAGCAAATAATAATTCAACATCAAATTATGATGATGTATATGAAAATAATTTTGCCTCATCAATAACAGGTAAAGGAGATGTTATACCCCCCAATTTAGGAGCAGATGATTTACCACAAAATTTAGGAGTATAAAATAGAAAATAATGAATAGATATCAAAAAATACAACAAATAAGAAACGAAAATCCTTATATAGGAACTATAGGTGATTTATATTATAATACAGTTTCTTATCCTGAGCTTGGAGCTCGTGAAAGTGATATTTATGTTGAGACAGAGTTTGGTGATAGATTAGATTCTTTAGCGTTTCAGTTTTATGGTGATACTACTTTATATTGGATAATATCAATTAGAAACCCTAATGAAGTAAGTTTTGGATCACTTTATCTATCCCCAGGTTCAGTAATAGCTATCCCTCAAAATGTAAGCGATATAGTTGATAGTTATAACATTTTAAATGAACAATAATGGCTATAGGAAATATTCAAGGAGGACCTTTTCAAGACTGGGTAACTAATCAAATTGAACAAAGAGAAATTTCTTTAGGAAAAAGTGCAGCTAAATATGATCCTGAAACAGGTGCTGTAGTTGGTAAACAAAACCAAGATTTACTTTACCAACAGTCAAAAACCCCATGGCTTAGATTAGCATCCTCTGTTAATATAAAATCAACAAATTCATATGGTACTTTAGATAGATTATTAAGTCTACCAGGCATAAATAGAAATGAAATTGAAGGTATTGCAGCTGCTAAAAACTTTATACTACAAGGAGGAGCTTTATCTCTTGATATTAATGATAACATAAAATTAAATTCTGGTTTAAATACAACAGCTTTAAATACTTCTAATGCAAATAATTTATCAGGAGCTTATGGTTGGGGTGGTACAACTGAAAGGGGACTTGTTCCTATGCCTGGTATTACAGGAGCTAGTGTAAAATATGAAAATGATGGTGCTCTAACTAAGACAACTATTAATATTAAATGTTATAGTAGAACTCAATTTGCTTTAATAGATGCATTATATATGCGTCCTGGGTATACTTTATTATTAGAATTTGGATGGAGTGCTTATTTACAAACTAATCTTAATGATCAATTACTTACTGGGGATCAAGTTACACTACAAAATCAAGATTCTTTCTTTACACCAGCTTTAAGTTTATTATTAAATCCTAATAGAAAAACACAAAACAATCAATATAAGATTATTCAAGCAATTAAAGAAGAAAGAGAAAGAACAAGTGGAAATTATGAAGCAGTTTTTGGAAAAATAGTTAATTTTAAATGGTCTATGGATCCTGATGGAAGTTATAATTGTACTGTAGATTTAAGAGGATTAGGGGAAGTAATTGAAAGTTTAAAATTAAATGTAAGTACTCCAACAGATGAAAGTAAAAAAACCTCTAACGGTACAAATAATGAGGAAGAAAGTAATGAAACAAAAAAAGAAAAATCAAAAAGAGCAATTCCATTAGTAGCTCTTGGTCAAGCTGGAGGAACTTTAATACAAAATTTATTTACTATATATCAAACA
>Ga0206126_10003853_pt1 | contig 14937 bp, 10 predicted proteins | sample Helgoland_Spring_5_FD_148621 | JGI IMG/M metagenome (GOLD analysis project Ga0206126, IMG submission 148621) | Pelagic subsurface seawater microbial communities from Kabeltonne, Helgoland, North Sea - Helgoland_Spring_Bloom_20160412_1 | ecosystem: Environmental > Aquatic > Marine > Epipelagic ...
CCAGAAATTCCACATCCAATAAAATCAATTTCCGCCTGATTTAAATAAATTGTTCTTCTTTGAGTATCTGTAAATAAAGAGTTCCCTCCATCAATAATAACATCACCTTTATGCAAAAAAGGTAAAATTTGCTGAATAATAGTATCTATTGCTGTTCCCGCCTTAATCATTATTAAAATTTTACGCGGCTTCTCTATAGACTCTACAAAAGATTTTAAATTCGTAAAACCGTTCATATTTTTAAGGGAAGTACTATGAATAAAATCGTCCACAACACTTTCTTCACTTTCGCAAACTCTATTATAAACTGAAGTAGAAAATCCATTTTCTGCAATATTTAAACTGATGCTTTTTCCCATAACACCAAGACCAATAACTCCAAATTCTGATTTATGCATTTGTTTTAATATTTTGAGTGATTGTATTTACAATTTCAGGTAAACTCATAGAAATATTTATGTGCAATCCATAATTTGGCACTTCAAGAGTTTCTATTTGTGACTTTAATAAATCGGGTTTCATAAAATGATTTTTTCTCTTAGAAATTCTATCGCAGATTAATTGATAATCACCATTTAAAACCACCCAATAATCAGTATTCTTGTATGCATTTAAAATTTTTCGATATGACTCTTTTAATGCAGAACAAGCTAAAATAGCTCCTTCATTCTTTTTCCAAGATGTAATATTTTTAGATAGTTCTTTCAACCAGGGCAATCTGTCTTTATCAGTTAAAGGAATATTATTTTTCATCTTTTCAATATTCTCTTTAGGATGAAAATTATCTCCATCGTAAAAAGGAATATTTAATTTTTTAGAGAGTAATTCCCCAACAGATGTCTTTCCACAACCACTGACTCCCATGATTACAATAACATTTTTCATTATTTTTGAAGGATAAAAGATGTTTTTAAACCTTGAGCAGCATTAGGTCCAACCCAAAGATTAAATGTTCCTTCTTCTGCAGCTTTTATTATTTTATGATTCACAAATTCCAAATCTTTAGAAGATATTTTAAAAGAAATTTCTTTTGTTTCCCCACTTTTTAAGAAGACATGTTTAAATCTTTTTAACTCCTTTACAGGTCTGGTAATACTTCCTACTATATCCTGAACATAGAGTTGAACAAGTTCTTTACCATCCTTTTCACCTGTATTTTTAATCGATACTTTAACCTCTAAATCTTCATTAAAATGAATCGTATTTTTAGATATAGACATATCAGAATAATTAAAAGAAGTGTACGTTAATCCGAAGCCAAAAGGAAAATGAGGTGTAAAACCAGCATCTAAATAATGCGAGTCGTTTCCTAAAGAACTTTGCCACGCAGCAATTGGTATTTTTTCCATTGGGATAAAAGAAGTGCTATCTGCAGGTCTACCTGTGTTTTTATGATTGTAAAAAAAAGGCAATTGTCCTGCTGTTTTTGGCCAAGAAACAGGCAATCTACCTTCAGGAGATTTTATACCATGTAAAACCTCATACAGCGCTTCACCTCCCATTGTGCCAGGATGCCAAGCCATTAAAACAGCATCCGTCTTTTCTATAATATTTGTTATTGTAATTGGTCTTCCTGCCATGATAACTAGCACAATTGGTTTTCCTGTTTTTGCTAGTTCATTTATCAACTCTTCTTGAGCTCCCGGTAAATCTATATTGGCTCTACTATGTGCTTCTCCAGAAAGTATTGCCTCTTCACCACCAAAGAATAATATTACATCAGATTTTTTAGCAATTTCAATTGCTTTTTTAAACCCTTTTTTAGAAATATCTCTACTATGTGTTAATCCTTTTGCAAATTTAAAATTTGCATTCGCATTTTTATAAGCTAATAAAGGTGTGTTTGTATGTTCTTTTTCTCCGTCAAAAGCCCAAGTACCCAATTGCTCATGTGGTGCATTTGCTAATGGACCAATAATAGCAACTTTTGCTTTTGTTGAAATTGGTAAAATTGAATTCTTATTTTTTAATAATACGGTACTTTCTATTGCGGCTTTTTTAGCTTCTTTTAAATGCTTTTCTGCATAAAAATTACCAGTGTGTTTTTTATTTCTATAAGGATTTTCAAAAAGACCCAATCTAAATTTGATTCGCAAAATATTACGAACAAATTCATTTAATTCTTCAATAGTTACTTTATTTTCTTTAATCAATTCTTTTAAATGATTTTCATACGCTTCACTGGTCATTTCCATGTCTAATCCTGCCTTTGCGGCTAATTCTCCCGCATGCTTTTCATCCCTGGCAAAGCCATGCTCAATCATTTCAATAACAGAATCCCAATCACTTACAACAAAACCATCGAATTGTAATTCACCTCTTAAAACATCTTTCAATAAAAACTCATTACCGGTTGCAGGAATACCGTTTATCTCATTAAAAGAACTCATTACCGTTGCCGCCCCCGCATCTATTGCCGATTTAAAAGGCGGTAAATAAACGTTTCGTAATAAAGGCTCACTTAAATTTACGGTATTATAATCTCTACCTCCTATTGCTGCTCCATAAGCAATGTAGTGCTTTGCAGAAGCGGCTATTCTATGAGGATTACTTAAGTCATCTCCTTGAAAACCTTTAATATAAGCTTCTCCTAATATGGTTGCTAAATAAGTATCTTCGCCTGGAGATTCTGCAATTCTTCCCCATCTACTATCTCGTGCAATATCTAACATTGGTGCAAATGTCCATCTTATTCCTGCTGCCGAAGCTTCAAAAGCCGCAATTTCAGAAGATTTTTCTACTATTTGTGCGTCCCAAGTTGCTGCTAAACCAAGTGGAATTGGAAAAAGAGTTTTAAACCCATGAATAACATCTCTTCCAAAAATTAAAGGAATTCCATTTGGACTTTCCTCAATAGCCAATCTTTGTAATTCATCTACATAATCTAAATTCATTATGTTTAAAAAAGCTCCTACATTTCCTTTTTTCACAGATTCTTTTAAATCCTCTGGTAAGATTTTTGCCCTACTCGAGACCCCTCTTAGATTGGTTTGACCAATTTTTTCTTCTAATGTCATTTTAGATATTAAAGCATCTATTTTATTTTCATAAGCTCCATATTTTAAAAGTTTTGGCTTGTTTTCTTTACAGCTAACAAGTGTTAAACTGAATAGTAACAAAAAAAATATTTTTTTCATAATTGGTCTATTTACTATGTTTATAAAAGTTGCTTTTCACTCCTTTAACCCCAGGGTTTATGCTAAATAATGAACCTGCAAGAGGGTATTTTATTAGTTCTTCTTCTGTCATATCTATTCTTGCCGAAGTGATATAAAGCGTTTCTAGATTTTCACCACCAAATGCACAAGAAGTAATGTTGTGGGCGGGAACTTCAATTTTAGAAATCACTTTTCCTGTTTTCGGATTAAATCTAATCACCGCATTTCCATTCCACATACCAACCCAAAGCATATTCTCCTCGTCGATAGTCATTCCGTCAGGAAAACCAAATTTAATAGGGATTTTAACCGCAATTTTTCCATTTGAAATTTCTCCTGTTTCATTGTTATAGTCAAACTCTTTAATTGTTGAAGTTGGCGTATCTATGTAATACATGGTTTTCTTATCAGAAGTCCAAACAATACCGTTTGAAATGGTAACACTATTTATTTTCTTTTGCAAGATGTTTTCTGATGTAATTGTATATAAATTAGCCTTACCAGTTTCTTGTTCTAAATGCATTGAGCCAACCCAAAATCTTCCTGAAGGATCACATTTACCATCATTTAATCTACTACCTGGCAATTCATTTTTCATATCTGTAAATAAATTACTTTTCCCTGTTTGTATATCTATTTTATGAACTCCATTTTCTAGCGCAATCAGAGCTTCATCTTCTGTAAACGGAACAACAGTACCTATTCTAGATTCAGTGTTTAAAACTTTATTTATTTTTGATTTAGGATTGTAAATATTTAGCTGTCTGCCTTCAATATCTATCCAGTATAACTCATGTGTCTTATAGTTCCAAATAGCGCCTTCACCCAAATTAGCTTCCACTTTATATTCTAAAGATGCAATGTTATTTTGTTTTTTTTCTTCTTTTATCTTTTTAGAATTTTTAGAATTACAAGCAAAAAGTATAATTGAAAAACCAATAATTGGTATTGTTTTTAGCATAGGTTTTTTATTTTTTTGATTTTGAAAACATCCATGGAATTAAATCTTGTTCTTTAAATGCCTCCTTAAAGGTATCTCCATGACCAAGATTGTACTCCGTGTATTTTACATCAGCATTCGCTTCAGTTAATTTAGAATACATATTTCTAGAGCCTTCAACAGGATTCCATTTGTCTTTATTTCCATGAAAAATCCAAATAGGAATCTTTTTTATGTTTTTAGTTTGATTTGGGTCAGAATATCCTGCCATTGGTATAGCTGCTGCAAATAAATCAGGTTTTCTTGCTATAAACTCCCATGTTCCAAAACCTCCCATAGATAAACCTGTTATGTAGATTCTTGATGTATCTATTGATTTTTCAGAAATTAACTTTTCTATTAATTCTAATGTAGCTTCACCAGACTCTGAAGGTATAGGGTTCATCATATAAGAGCCATTCTTGCCCAAGCCTTTAAATGGAGTTTCTGGAGAGTTCCCAACCCATTTTGCCCATTCTTCGTTATTGGTTTTATTAGAACATTGTGGCACTAAAATATAACAGGGATATTTAGCTTGTGATTGCGCCGTTATTAATGAATTTTTATTCATTATAAACCCAGCGTTTCGATAAATTCTCTCTCCGTTTTCGACACCTCTTTCCCCTCTACCGTGAAGAAATACAACTAAAGGAATCTTTTGGTTATGTCGTTTATTTGGAGAAAATAGGCGGTATGGTAGTTCTAAATCATTGGCAGCCTTGTAGGTGTTTTTAACGAATAAGCTATCAACATTTTTTAGAATCCACTTTTCATCAAAAAATATTTTTTCTTTTAATCCTATTTTAGAATTAAACGCAAAAATGAGGCAGAGTAAAATTGCACTCGCTAAAAGTTTTATTTTCATTTTTTTAAAATTTTAAAAAAGCAGTATAAATTATACTTTATACTGCTTTTCAACATTCAATAATTCAAATTAAAACAAAACAAACTTAATTTTTTTTACAATGTTGTTTGATGCGTTTCCCACGTACAAATAGTAAGTTCCTTTTTCCATAGACCAATCTGAAATTTTAGTGTTGTAATAGGCTAATTGCGATACATCAATAGTTATTGTGGTGTTTTTTTTATCTCCCTTATCTAAATAAACTTTAGAAAATCCTTTTAATTCTTTTAAAGCTCTTTTCACTTTAGATTTATGTTTACCAATATATACTTGAACAACTTCAGAGCCAGGTCTACTGCCTATATTAGAAACATCTAGGGTTACTTTTATTTTATCATTTATTCTGTATTTTTTTTGGTCAATTTTAATGTTAGAAATTTTAAAATCAGAATAAGACAAACCATAACCAAAAGCAAATTGAGGAGCTATCTCTTTAGTATCAAACCATCTGTAACCAACTAATATATCTTCCTTATAATATTGATTTACACCATCTCCTGGGTAAGAAGCTTCTCCAAATGAATGTGCTGCATTGTCTGTTAATTTCTTTGGAAAAGAAAAAGGAAGTTTTCCTGAAGGATTTGCGTCTCCACTAACAATATCTGCAATTGCATGTCCAGCCATACTGCCTAAATACCACGTTTGTAAAATTCCTTTTGTTTTAGATATCCAAGGCATTGCAACCGCATTACCTGTCACTAATAAAAAACCTACATTTTTATTTACTTCGTTAATACCGTTTAATAATTTTTCTTGTCCATAAGGCAAAGCAAATACCTCTCTGTCATCACCTTCACTATCTTGATGATAACTTTTATTTAAACCACCAATGAAAAGAACGACATCCGCTTTTTTAGCAACCTCGATTGCCTTTACATATAAAGAATCTTGATTTAAAGTTGCTGGAAGTGTTTTATCATAGGCGGAAGCGCCAGATTCATAACCCATAGTATGGATAATTGCAGCGTTTTTATATCTTGTCTTAAGCCCCTCTAACGGAGATATTTCAAAAAGAGGTTTTAATTGTGATGACCCTCCTCCTCTTGTCATATTTCTAGTCGCATTTTCTCCTATAACTGCAATTTTTAACCCTTTTTTATCTTTAACAGGGAAAAAATTATCTTCGTTTTTTAATAAAACAATACCATCTGTAGCGACTTTTCTAGCAACCTCATGATGTTCTTTAGTATTTAGCTTACCTAAAGCTCTGTTTGAATTTAAGCTTGTGCGATAAATTAATCTTAAAATTCTACGTACTTTATCATCGACTAAGTCCTCACTTAATTCACCATTTTTGATTGCTTTTAAAAATGGTTTTGCTAAATAATAATATTCATAATGATTATCCTCACCTATGCCTAAACCATCTGTACCTGTTCCCATTTCTATATCTAAGCCATATAAAGCTGCCTCTTTTGTACTATGACCAGAACCCCAGTCACTTATAACAACACCATCAAAATCCCAATCAGTTTTTAAAATTTTATTCAAAATTTTATGATGCGTTGTGTATTGACCTCTAAACTTATTGTACGCCCCCATAAGAGACCAAACATTGCCTTTTTGCACAGCGGCTTTAAATGCAGGTAAATAAATTTCATACAAGGCTCTATCACTAACTTCTACATTAATTTTATCTCTCCAATGCTCCTGATTATTAAGAGCAAAGTGCTTTACACAAGCTGCAACTCCATTCTCTTGAACTCCTTTAATATAGGGCACAACCATAGTTGATGCCAGAAAAGGATCTTCTCCTAAATATTCGAAATTTCTGCCATTCATGGGAGTTCTGTAAATATTTACACCTGGGCCAAGTAAAACATCTTTCTCTCTATATCTCGCTTCTTCACCTAAACTAAAACCATAATCTCTAGATAATTTAGGGTTAAAACTTGCTGCTAAACAAGTTAATGCCGGAAAAGCTGTAATAGCATCATTAGTCCAACCAGCCTCTGACCAAGCATCCCAGCTAATTTCTTCTCTAACTCCATGAGGTCCGTCAGACATCCATACTTCTGGTATACCCAAGCGAGCAACTCCTTTTGCACTAAATTTAGATTGTGCATGAGTCAACGCTACTTTTTCTTCAAGCGTTAAAACAGCAATAATACTATCTATTTTAGACTCTATAAATTCAGTACTTGTTTGACCCTTTTCTAATTTAATTTGTGGTATTTTCTTCTGCCCACTTACGAGTAAAAAATGCAGACATAAAATTAGAGTTAATAATGAACTATTATTTTTAAAAGGTAACCTCATATTTGAAAAGTAATTATTTTTTATAAAACTACCTTTTTAAGAATATAGGTGAGTATAACTATTTGAAATAAGATTAAAACATTTGTTGCAATTCTTCTACCACTCATACTTTTAACACATCAATAGCACATATCTGCTATCTTTTGCATTAGATCTATCATTAATAAGTTTTTATCGCCTTATTGTTTAGAGTACTTTGGCAGTAATATAATATTGCTTAAAAACATAATCAAAACCATCTCCTTAAGTTATAACAGAATTACTAAATCATAAATAAAAAAGTTGAATATGTTGTTTAACCAAATGATTCTTAAATAAAACTTAACAAAAAAATACAGTTCTTTATTTACATATAAAATCAATCTTTTATTTACCAAAAATAATTTAATTACTAAATCACTTATACGAATACAAAATGTTAGAAATAAATAAAGTTCCCTTAAAAGAAAAAATAGGATATGCCCTTGGAGATGGTGCCGCCAACATTGCTTGGAGAGGTGTTGCCACCTTTCTATTTATTTTTTACACAGATGTGTTTGGGTTAAACCCTGCAACTGCCGGACTGGTTTTACTAACTGCTAGATTTAGTGATGGTATTAGTGATATCTTAATGGGAATCATTGGTGATAAAACAAAGTCTAAATACGGGAAATTTCGTCCATGGATACTATGGACTGCTATACCTTTGGGATTAACATTAGCTTTATTGTTTACAACACCAAATTTCGGAGAAACGGGTAAAATCATTTATGCTTACATCTCTTATACAGCCAATAATATTCCATACGGAGCATTAATGGGAGTTATGACAGGTAACGACAAAGAGCGCACATCTATAGGCTCTTTTAGAATGACTGGCGCATTTGCGGGAGGTATGTTAGTACAAGTACTTCTTTTGTTTTTAGTTGCCTATTTTGGTAACGTTGAACCTAAAATAAATGTTTCGAACATCTCAGAGAGCAAGTTTAAAGTCGAAGTAATAGCTTCAAGAGACGCAGAAAGCGTGGGTATCAAAACAGAAGACGGATTGGCAACTATTGCTTGGGCCGATGCTGCTAAAAATATTGATACCCCATTAGAGAAAAGATTGAATTTTAATATGGTAAATGGAGAAAAGTACTCATTTATTGTTGAAGGAGAAAAAGAAATTTCTGATGCCAAAATTTCTATTATCGACCAAAAGAAAGGATATAGTAATTCAATGTATATAATGTCCGCTATTTTAGCCCTTCTTATGCTTGCTACATTTGCCTCTACGAAAGAAAGAGTATTACCTCCAAAAACACAAAAAAGTAACCTTTTAGAAGATTTTAAAAACTTATTGACCAACAAACCTTGGTTAGTATTAATCATCATAGGTTTGTTGTTTAATATTTACAATGCCATCAAACAAGGTATTGTAATTATATATTTTACACACTACTTAAATGATGCGTTATTATCAGCAACTTATTTATTTGGACTAGGAATTGCCTCTATCGCTGGAGCATTAATTACAGCGCCATTAAGTAAAAAGCTAGGAAAACGTAACTTGTTTATCTATGCACTAATATTCTCTGGCATCATGAATGCATTATTAATCTTATGCGACCAGTCTGATATTTCAGGTATCTTTACATTAGGTATTATATCTGAATTCTCGGCAGCGATCTTCCCTACTTTATTTTTTGTAATGTTAGGCGACATTGCAGATTACTCAGAATGGAAAGATGGAAGAAGAGCAACTGGTCTTATTTACTCTGCAGGTTCATTCGCGACTAAGTTTGGTGGTGGTATCGCAGGTGCATTAATTGGTTTTGTATTAGCAGCATACAACTACGAAAGTTCGCCACAAGAGGCATTCCCTGCCATTAAGATGTTAATGAGTTGGATTCCTTCTATCATGACATTTGCGGCAGCAGCATTAATGTTTTTATATCCACTCACAAGTAAAAAAATGAGTGAAATATCAACGGAATTACAATCAAGAAGAACATCAGAAGGTGATGCTGAATTATTACAATAACGAATAAACTAAATTATAAATGAATAAATTTCCAAAAGATTTTGTTTGGGGAACAGCCACATCATCTTATCAAATTGAAGGTGCTAGTGATTTAGATGGAAAAGGACCATCGATTTGGGATGCTTTTTGTGGTATTCCTGGTAAAATTAATAATAATGAAACAGGTAATGTTGCTTGCGATCATTATCACAAATTTAAGGAAGACATAAAGTTAATGAAAGATATGGGCATTAAAGCATATCGTTTCTCAATTGCTTGGTCTAGAATTATGCCAACAGGAAAAGGAACTATTAACGAGAAAGGAATTCAATTTTATTCAGAAATAATTGATGAACTTCTTAAAGCAGATATCGTTCCTTGGGTTACATTATACCATTGGGATTTACCTCTGGCTTTACAACTGGAAAATGATGGTTGGCTGAATAAAGATATTACTGATTATTTTAAAGAATATGCAGATGTATGTTTTGATAAATTTGGTGATCGTGTAAAAAACTGGATTACATTAAACGAGCCGTGGGTAGTCTCTATTTTGGGATACGGACAAGGTGTTTTTGCTCCGGGTAGAGTTTCTAAATCAGAACCTTATTTAGCAGGACATCACTTAATTATTGCACATGCAAAATCTGTAAAACTATATAGAGAAAAATATGCGCATCAAAGAGGAGAAATCGGAATCTCTAATAATTGTGATTGGCGAGAACCTTTAACCGAAAACATAGAAGATAAAGAAGCTGCAGAAAGAGCTATCGAGTTTTTTATTGCTTGGTTTGCAGACCCGATTTATTTTGGAGATTACCCAAAAGTGATGAAAGAAAGACTAAAAGAACGTCTTCCATCCTTTTCTGAAGAGGAGAAAGAATTGATAAAAGGTAGTTCAGATTTTTTTGGACTAAATCATTATACAACCATGTATGCCGCAAATTCAGATGGAATTACGAAAGAAATTGCTGTAAATGGAAATGGTGGTATTTCTGAAGATCAAGATGTAGACTTATCTATTAGTAAAGATTGGAAAGTAACATTAATGGGTTGGGCAGTAGTGCCATGGGGTTGTAAAAAATTATTAAAATGGATCGATAAGCGTTATAACAAACCGAACATATACATTACAGAAAATGGTTGTGCATATCCAGATAAGTTGATAGATGGTGAAATTAATGATCAAGAAAGGTTAGAGTTTTATCAAGAATACCTAAAAGCTTGTCAAGAAGCCATTGAAGAGGGCGTAAATCTAAAAGGATATTTCGCTTGGTCTTTTATGGATAATTTTGAGTGGGCATCAGGATATGAACAACGTTTTGGATTGCATTATGTGGATTTTGAAACTTTAGAAAGAATTCCCAAGAAATCGGCAAATTGGTTTAAAAAAGCTATAAAAAATGAAAGTGCGGAAGTAACATTGTAACAAAAAATGATATCAAATAACAATCGAAATTGATGACTAAATAAAGTTTTTAAAATTAAAAAACCATCTCTAATGAGATGGTTTTTTTTAATCAACTAACCTAATTATACAAACTAAAAACAATTAACTACTTTGTTTTCAATTATTTTATATCAAGTTGTATGCCAAAATATAAACTATAGGATATTTTTAGATATATTTAACATTTATTCGTCTAATTCCTTCTCTTTTTCACTTTAGAAACCGTTGGTAACGCTTTTTTTAATGCTTCTACAATAGAATACGTGGCAGGACAAATAGCGGTATTTGCAATCGTTAAATCAGAAATATTTATAAACTTTTTCCTATTTGTATGAGGATATTCTGCACAAGCTTTTGGGCGAACGTTATAAATAACACAACTATTATCAGTTTCGTCCAAGAATGAACAAGGCGCCGTTTTTAGTACCATAAAATTATCTTCATCTCTTTGTAAATATTGCTTTTCAAAATCAGCTACTTTCATTCTTAAATACTTCGAAATACGCTCCGTATCTTTATCTGTAAAAATTGGGCTTGTAGTTTTACAACAATTTCCACAATCTAAGCAATCTGTCTTTTTAAATTCAGCATCATGCAGCTCTTGCACAACATAATCAAAGTTCTTAGGAACTCTTCTTTTTATGTTCGCAAAATATTTAAGACTTTCTTTTTTAGCCTCCTCTGCTAATTTTGGGAGTTGTTGCAAGCGTTTTTCCATGAAGCAAAAATACAATTATTCTAGACCAAAAAGGATTCTAAAAAACAAATAAAAATATGTAATTTTGCATTTCAATTTTAAGACTAGATGAGTATTCAAAACATTATAGAAACCAAAGTAAAAGAAGGTTTTTTAGCTTTATATAACATAGAGATCCCAACGGTAGAATTTCAAGCAACAAGAAAAGAATTTGAGGGAGATATTACAGTTGTAGTATTCCCATTATTGCGCTACAAAAAAGGAAACCCTGTTCAGATTGGTGAAGATTTGGGGAAATATGTTTTAGAAAACGTGCCAGAAATCACAAATTACAACGTATTAAAAGGTTTCTTAAACTTAGTAGTTGATGATTCTTTTTACACAGAATTCTTCAATACTATTTATTCAGATGCTACTTATGGTTTTATTTCGCCAAAGGCAGATGATAAAGCAATGATGGTAGAATACTCATCGCCAAACACCAACAAACCACTGCATTTAGGGCATGTACGTAATAACTTGTTAGGCTATTCTGTTGCAGAAATTATAAAAGCTGCTGGTAAAAAAGTTTACAAAACACAGATTATTAACGACAGAGGTATTCATATCTGTAAATCTATGTTGGCTTGGGAAAAGTTCGGAAACGGAGAAACTCCTGAATCTTCACATTTAAAAGGAGATAAATTAGTTGGTAATTACTACGTAAGATTCGACCAAGAATACAAAAAGGAAATCGCACAATTAATTTCGGAAGGTAAAACGGAAGAAGAAGCTAAAAAAGAAGCTCCGTTGCTGCTCGAAGCGCAACAAATGTTGTTAAAATGGGAAGCTGGAGATGCACAAGTTGTGGCTCTTTGGAAAAAGATGAATGCTTGGGTTTATGCAGGTTTTGATGTTACTTACAAAAGTATGGGCGTAGATTTTGACAACCTATATTATGAGAGTAACACCTATTTATTAGGAAAAGATGTTGTTGAACAAGGTTTAGAAAAAGGTGTTTTCTACAAAAAAGAAGACGGTTCTGTTTGGTGTGATTTGACAGAGGATGGTTTGGATGAAAAAATTGTGCTGCGTTCAGACGGAACTGCGGTTTATATGACACAAGATATTGGTACAGCCATACAACGTGTAAAAGATTATGCAGATGTTGGAGGAATGGTTTATACCGTTGGTAATGAGCAAGATTATCATTTTCAAGTACTTTTTTTAATCTTGAAGAAACTAGGTTTTGATTGGGCGAAACAATTACACCATTTAAGTTATGGAATGGTAGACTTACCTTCTGGGAAAATGAAATCTAGAGAGGGAACTGTTGTAGATGCTGATGATTTAATGATAGAAATGACGGCAACTGCGAAAGAAATTTCTGAAGAGTTAGGAAAATTAGACGGGTACTCCAATATTGAAAAGAATGAATTGTATCAAACAATTGGTTTAGGTGCTCTAAAATATTTCATTTTAAAAGTAGATCCTAAAAAGAGAATTTTGTTTGACCCAAAATCTTCTGTAGATTTTCAAGGAAACACAGGGCCTTTTATACAGTATACCTATGCTAGAATTCAATCTATAATTAGAAAAGCAGATTTTGATTATTCACAACCTGTAACTATCGAATTACACGAAAAGGAAAAAGAATTGCTAAAACAATTAGAATTATATCCTGAAACGGTGCAACAAGCAGCGGCAAATTATTCGCCCGCAGTTATTGCAAATTATACGTATGATTTAGTAAAGGAATTCAATTCTTTTTATCAGAATGTACATATTTTAGGTGAAGAAAATTTAGATAAAAAAATATTTAGAATCCAACTTTCTAAAAAAGTAGCTGATACTATAAAATCTGCATTTTTATTATTAGGAATAAAAGTTCCTGAGAGAATGTAAATTAGTTGGCTGTAAAAACTAAAGTTAGTAAATTGCAAGCGTTAAGGATTGAAGTGACATCCTTTTGCTTTTTTTGCAAAAGATAAAACGGAAAGCCTGTTAAAACGCCCAAAATAAAACAAACAACATCAACATAGATAAATAATTACGATTACAATTATGAAATACGATATCATTATTATTGGAAGCGGACCTGGAGGATATGTAACTGGGATTAGAGCTTCTCAGTTAGGCTTTAAAGTTGCCATTGTAGAAAAAGAAAACTTAGGCGGAATTTGCTTAAACTGGGGATGTATACCAACAAAAGCATTACTAAAATCTGCACAAGTGTATGATTATTTAAAACATGTTGACCAATATGGTTTAAAGGCAGAAGCTATAGATAAAGATTTTGATGCCGTTATTAAAAGAAGCCGTGGTGTTGCAAATGGCATGAGCAAAGGTGTTGCTTTTTTAATGAAGAAAAACAAAATTGATATTATTGACGGTTTTGGTAAGATTAAAACAGGTAAAAAAGTTGATGTTACGTCAGAAGATGGAAAGGTAACTGAATATAGCGCAGACAATATTATTATTGCAACAGGCGCAAGATCTAGAGAATTACCTAATCTTCCACAAGATGGTGAAAAAGTAATTGGCTATAGAAAAGCAATGACTTTACCAAGCCAACCGAAATCTATGATTGTTGTTGGTTCTGGTGCAATTGGTGTTGAGTTTGCTCATTTTTACAACACAATGGGGACTGATGTGACTATTGTAGAATTTATGCCAAATATAGTGCCGGTAGAAGACATTGATGTTTCTAAACAATTTGAAAAATCACTTAAAAAAGCCGGAATTAAAGTAATGACGAACTCTTCTGTTGAGTCTGTAGATACTTCTGGAGAAGGCGTAGTTGCAACTGTGAAAACTAAAAAAGGTGAAGAAACTTTAAAAGCAGATATTTTATTATCGGCAGTTGGAATTAAATCTAACATAGAAAATATTGGGTTAGAAGATGTGGGTATTATTGTTGACAGAGACAAAATCTTAGTAAACGATTTTTACCAAACAAATATTCCGGGTTACTATGCAATAGGAGATGTTGTTCCTGGCCAAGCTTTGGCACACGTGGCCTCTGCAGAAGGAATTACATGTGTTGAAAAGTTAGCCGGTTTACACACAGAAACGATTGATTATGGAAACGTTCCTGGTTGTACATACGCTACCCCTGAAATTGCATCTGTTGGATTTACTGAAGCAAAGGCGAAAGAAGCAGGCTACGATATAAAAGTAGGTAAATTTCCTTTTTCTGCATCTGGTAAAGCAACAGCAGCAGGAACTACTGAAGGTTTTGTAAAAGTAATTTTTGATGCAAAATATGGCGAATGGTTAGGTTGTCATATGATTGGTGCTGGAGTTACCGATATGATTGCTGAAGCAGTCTTAGGTAGAAAATTAGAAACTACTGGTCATGATGTTTTAAAAACAATTCACCCTCACCCAACTATGAGTGAAGCTGTTATGGAGGCAGTAGCAGATGCTTATGATGAAGTGATACATTTATAAAAAATTACTTATTTGTAACTCCTTATAAATATGAGGAGTTTCTAATAAAACAATACATTAAAGAAAACCGAAGG
>Ga0206126_10003854_pt1 | contig 14936 bp, 27 predicted proteins | sample Helgoland_Spring_5_FD_148621 | JGI IMG/M metagenome (GOLD analysis project Ga0206126, IMG submission 148621) | Pelagic subsurface seawater microbial communities from Kabeltonne, Helgoland, North Sea - Helgoland_Spring_Bloom_20160412_1 | ecosystem: Environmental > Aquatic > Marine > Epipelagic ...
CCATCCCATCCGTGACAGCCGCAAGCGCAGCATGGCCGTGAAGTGGATCATCAGCTACGCACGACTTCGCAACGAAAAGACAATGGCAGACCGCCTTGCGGCCGAGATCATTGCAGCCAACAAAGGAGAGGGGGCCACTTTCAAAAAGAAAGAAGACACCCACCGGATGGCTGAGGCGAACAAGGCGTTCTCCCACTTCCGTTTCTGACCCGACCCACCACCACACCACCTCCGAAATCATGTCCAAAAGGGACCTCAATTTCACGCGCAACATTGGCATTATGGCCCACGTCGACGCTGGCAAGACCACCACGACGGAGCGTATTTTGTACTATACCGGCATTTCTCACAAGATTGGTGAGGTGCACGATGGTGCAGCCACCATGGACTGGATGGAGCAGGAGCAAGAGCGCGGCATCACGATTACATCTGCCGCTACTACTTGTTTTTGGCAGTTCGAGGATCAAGATTACCGGATTAACATCATTGATACCCCTGGACACGTGGACTTCACCGTAGAAGTGGAGCGTTCCTTGCGGGTTTTGGACGGCGCTGTCGGTCTGTTCTGTGCAGTTTCTGGTGTAGAGCCGCAGTCAGAGACCAACTGGGGTCTGGCAGACAAGTACAAAGTGCCCCGCATCGGTTTCGTCAACAAGATGGACCGTTCAGGAGCTGACTTCTTCAATGTTTTGGAGCAGATCCGCGAGATGTTGGGCGCGAACCCTGTCCCACTTCAGGTTCCCATCGGAGCAGAAGACGACTTCACAGGCGTGGTAGACTTGCTGACCGGCAAGGCCATGGTTTGGAACGAAGACGATAAGGGCATGACGTTTACTGAAATCCCTGTTCCCGCGGATTTGGTCGACGTGGTCGAAGAGTACCGTGGAAAGCTTGTCGAAGCAGTGGCAGAGCAGGACGATACTTTGATGGAGAAGTATTTCGAGGATCCCGACAGCATCACTGAGGCTGAGATGGTTTCTGCGATCCGCAAGGCGACCATCGCGATGGACATCACCCCCATGATGTGCGGAAGTGCATTCAAGAACAAGGGTGTGCAGACCATGCTGGACGGTGTGATGCGCTACCTCCCCTCACCATACGACATTGGTGACATTGTGGGTATGAACCCGGACAATGAGGAGGAGCAGGTGGTTCGCCACAGCGATCCGGAAGAGCCATTCGCTGGTTTGGCTTTCAAAATTGCGACAGATCCCTTCGTTGGCCGGTTGTGCTTCGTTCGCGCGTACTCTGGAACCCTTCCTGCTGGCTCTTACGTGAAGAACACCCGTTCTGACAAAAAGGAGCGGATCAGCCGCATCTTCCAGATGCACTCTAACAAGCAGAACCCCATCGACCAGCTCGAAGCTGGCGACATCGGTGCGGTAGTTGGATTTAAGGACATCCGTACAGGAGACACCTTGTGTTCAGAAGGTCACCCCATCACGTTGGAGAGCATGACGTTCCCCGACCCAGTAATCGGTATCGCCATTGAGCCAAAGTCTCAGGCAGACATCGACAAGTTGGGCAATGGCCTCGCCAAGCTTTCTGAGGAGGATCCCACCTTCCGCGTGCACACAGACGAAGACAGCGGTCAAACCGTCATCTCCGGTATGGGTGAGCTGCACCTCGACGTTCTCGTAGATCGCTTGCGCCGCGAGTTCAAGGTGGAGTGCAACCAGGGTCAGCCTCAAGTAGCATACAAGGAGGCCATCTTCGGTGAAGTTCGTCACCGTGAGGTCTACAAAAAGCAGTCAGGTGGTCGCGGTAAGTTCGCCGACATCATCATCAACATTGGACCATCACCTACTCCAGAGGAGGAAGGTTTGGTGTTCAAGAACTCTGTAAAAGGCGGAAACGTCCCCAAGGAGTTCGTTCCTTCCGTCGAGAAGGGATTCAAGGACGCCATGGTAACAGGTGTTCTCGCTGGATATCCAATGGACAGCATGGCAGTGGAGTTGCTCGATGGTTCATTCCACGCAGTGGACTCGGACCAACTCTCTTTCGAGCTTGCAGCCAAGATGGCTTACCGCAACGCCATGAAGAGTTGCAATCCTAAAATTCTTGAGCCCATCATGGCCCTGGAGGTTCGCACCCCAGAAGCCAACATGGGTGATGTTATTGGCGACTTGAACAAGCGCCGAGGCATGGTCGAAGGCACCGACGAGCGCGGTGGAAAGACCGTCATTAAGGCAAAAGTGCCACTGAGTGAAATGTTTGGATACGTGACGGACCTGCGGACGCTGACTTCAGGTCGCGCCGACAGCAGCATGACGTTCAGTCACTATTCAGAAGCCCCGAACAGCGTGTCCGAGGCGGTAATCGCAGAAGCTCAAGGCAAGTAATTAGAGTATCAGATGGCCCAGAAGATTCGCATCAAACTGAAGAGCTACGACCACAACCTGGTCGACAAGTCCGCCGAGAAGATCGTCAAGACGGTCAAGTCGACAGGCGCTGTCGTCAGTGGTCCCATTCCGCTGCCTACGCACCAGCGCATCTACACCGTGTTGCGCTCGCCGCACGTGAATAAGAAGTCGCGTGAACAGTTCGAGCTGAGTGCTTACAAGCGCTTGCTCGACATCTACAGCAATTCTTCCGCTACGGTCGACGCATTGATGCGCCTCGAGTTGCCGAGCGGTGTTGAAGTTGAAATCAAAGTCTGACGGATATGCCCGGATTGATTGGAAAGAAAGTTGGTATGACCAGCATGTACAGCGAGGAGGGCAAGAGCCTTCCCTGCACTGTGCTTGAAGTGGGACCCTGTGTGGTCACCCAGGTGAAGACCGCAGACAAGGACGGCTATGACGCTGTGCAGGTGGGATTCGGTGACCGCAAGGACAACCGTACCTCAAAGGCTATGGCAGGTCATTTCAAAAAGGCCCAGGTCAACGCTAAGCAGCACCTCGCTGAGTTTGCTGGCTATGGACAGGACTACAACCCCGGAGACGAGGTGAAGCTTGAGGATGTTTTCGAAGAAGGCGAATTCGTCTCCGTCGTAGGCACCAGCAAGGGCCGCGGATTCCAAGGCGTTGTGCGCAGGCACGGCTTTGCTGGTGTGGGTCAAGCGACCCACGGTCAGCACAATCGCATGCGTGCTCCCGGATCGATTGGTGCGGCATCGACCCCCGCCCGTGTCTACAAAGGCATGCGCATGGCGGGTCAGATGGGCAACGTTCAGGTCACGGTCGAGAACCTTCAGGTCTTGAAAATCATGTCTGAAGAAGGACTCATCGTTGTTAAGGGTGCCGTTCCTGGTCACAAGGGAGCCACTGTCATCGTTCGCAAGCCGCAAGGATAAAGTCATGAAAGTCGACGTATACAACCTCGAAGGCAAGAAGACCTCGAAAGCTGACCTCAGCGACGACGTCTTCGCTATTGAGCCCAACGATCACGCGATCTACCTAGACGTCAAGCGTTATCTCGCTGCCCAGCGTCAGGGAACGCACAAGACCAAAGAGCGCGCTGAAATTCAGGGCTCAACCAAGAAGATCAAGAAGCAAAAGGGTACCGGTGGTGCGCGTGCTGGATCGATCAAGAACCCCCTCTTTGTTGGTGGTGGTAATGTCTTTGGTCCCCGCCCCCGCAAGTACGACATCAAGCTGAACAAGAAGGTGACCAAGCTCGCCCGCAAGAGCGCCCTGGCATACAAAGCCAAGGAGGACGGTGGAATCCGAGTGGTCAAAGGTCTGGCTATGGAAGCCCCAAAAACCAAGGAGCTCTTGGGCACCTTTGGCAAGCTGGGTTTGGAGAACCAAAAGACCTTGGTCGTGGTTCCTGAGCAGAGTGAAGGCCTGTACCTGAGCAGCCGCAATTTGCCCAAGCACCGTGTTATGACGGCAGGAGACTTGAGCACTTACGATATCATGAACTGTCAGAACATCGTCTTTGTGGACAACGCCCACGAAGTCATCACTGGCATCCTCACCGCCTGAGCCATGAAGAACATTCTCATCAAGCCGTTGATCACCGAAAAGATGACCGCCGAGAGCGAGCGCATCAATGCCTACGGGTTTGTGGTGAACGACGACGCGAACAAGTCCGAGATCAAGGACGCGGTCGAGAAGACCTACGGTGTGACCGTAGCTGGAGTCCGCACCATGCGGGTCGACGGCAAGGTGCGCAGCCGTTTTACCCGCACCGGCGTCCTGCGTGGACGTTCCGAGTGCTACAAGAAAGCCATCGTCCGACTCGCGGATGGTGAGACCATTGACTTCTACGAGAACATCTAAGGGAAAACATGGCAGTACGCAAGTTCAACCCGATTACCCCGGGAATGAGGCACAAGGTGTTGTCGAAGTTCGACAGCATCACAACCGACAAGCCGCACAAGCCGCTGTTGGAGCCTCTTCGGAAGAATGGTGGTCGTAACAACGATGGTAAGATGACCATGCGTTACCGTGGAGGTGGTCACAAGCGGATGTACCGCGTGATCGACTTCAAGCGGAACAAGCATGGCGTTGCCGCAGAGGTGATGACCATTGAGTATGATCCGAACCGCAGTGCCCGCATTGCATTGGTGAAGTATGCCGACGGAGAAAAGCGTTATATCGTTGCTCCAGAAGGCCTTCAGGTCGGACAGCAGATCATGAGTGGTGAGAAGGCCGCGCCTGAGGTAGGGAATGCCCTTCTTCTGTCGGATATCCCACTGGGAACCATGATCCACAATATTGAGCTCCATCCTGGACGCGGTGCGAACATCGCCCGCTCTGCAGGAGCATCAGCCCAACTCAAGGCGCGCGACGGTAAATATGCTGTCATCGGGTTGCCCAGTGGAGAGGTTCGGATGATCCTCACGACTTGTCTCGCTACCATTGGTAGTGTCGGCAACAGTGAGCACAACCAACAGGTGTCCGGTAAAGCCGGTCGCAGCCGTTGGTTGGGTCGCCGCCCACGCGTCCGTGGTGTTGTGATGAACCCTGTCGATCACCCCATGGGTGGTGGTGAGGGCCGCAACGCAGGAGGACATCCTCGCAGTCGCAATGGCATTCCTGCCAAAGGTTTCAAGACCCGCGACAAGCAGAAGCATTCGTCTAAGTACATCATCGAACGCCGTAAGAAGTAAGCCATGGCACGTTCGCTCAAAAAACCCCCCTTCGTCCACTACAAGCTCGTGCAGCGTGTAGAGGCCATGCAGGAAAGCGGAAAGAAGTCTGTTATTAAGACTTGGAGTCGCTCTAGCATGATTACGCCGGATTTCGTCGGCTTGACCATCGCCGTTCACAACGGCCGCCAATTCATTCCGGTGTTCGTTACCGAGAATATGGTGGGTCACAAGCTCGGAGAATTCTCGCCGACCCGGACCTTCCGCGGTCACGCTGACAATAGAAAAGACAAGGGACGTCGTTGACGGCCGCCAATCATCAAAGCTATGGGAGCCCGTAAGAGAAACGCAGCAGCAGCCCGCAAGGAGGTGATGGATAAAACCGCCATTGCCAAGCTGAACGATTGCCCGACTTCACCTCGAAAGATGCGCCTTGTGGCGGATACCATCCGCGGTAAGGACGTAGTCAGTGCATTGAACATTTTGAAGTTTACCCAAAAGGAAGCTTCTGGTCGTCTGGAGAAATTGCTCCGATCGGCCATTGCCAATTGGGAAGCCAAGAACGAGGGTTCACGCCCTGAAGACGCCGGTCTTTACATCAGTGAAGTAAAGGTGGACAGTGGCCGGATGCTCAAGCGCATCCAACCTGCACCGCAGGGCCGCGCACACCGCATCCGCAAGCGTTCTAATCACGTCACGATGATCGTAGATAGCCTCAAGAAGTAATGGGACAGAAGACACACCCCACCGGCAATCGCCTCGGTTTCATCAAGGGATGGGACTCAAATTGGTACGGCGGCAAGAGTTACGTCGACAAGATTGTCGAGGACGACAAAATCCGTAAGTACTTGCGTGCACGTCTGGTCAAGGCCAGCATGTCCCGCGTTGTCATTGAGCGCACCATGAAGCTCGTGACCGTGACCATCCACACTGCACGCCCCGGTGTGATCATCGGCAAAGGCGGCCAGGAGGTCGACAAGTTGCGCGAGGAGCTCAAGAAGCTCACGAAGAAGGAGATCCAGATCAACATTTTCGAGATCAAGCGCCCAGAATTGGACGCGCGTCTCGTAGCAGAGAGCGTGGCACGCCAGCTTGAAGCACGCATCAGCTATCGCCGGGCCATTAAGATGTCCATTGCAAGCTCAATGCGCATGGGTGCCGAAGGCATCAAGATTGGAATCGCTGGTCGTTTGAACGGAGCAGAGATTGCCCGTTCAGAGACTTTCATGGAAGGACGGGTGCCATTGCACACCTTCCGTGCTGATATTGATTACGCTCTGGTGGAAGCCCATACTACTTACGGCCGCATTGGCGTCAAGGTTTGGGTGTTCCGCGGAGAGTTGTACGGCAAGCAGGACCTAAGTCCAGTGAACCCAACCAAAGATGACAACCGTGGCCAACGCGGAGGCCGTGGAGGAGAGCGCCCTGAGCGCCGCCGTCGTCGTCGTGAACCCCGCAGCTAAACTTCGGAAGATATGCTTCAGCCGAAACGAACGAAATTCAGAAAGATGCAGAAGGGCCGCGTGCGCGGCCTTGCTCAGCGTGGCAGCTCCATCGCTTATGGCACTTATGCCATCAAGACGACGGACATGGGGTTCATTACCTCTCGCCAGATTGAGTCTGCACGTATTGCCATCAACCGCTACATGAAGCGTGAAGGCCAGGTTTGGATCCGGATTTTCCCGGATAAGCCCATTACCTCAAAGCCACTCGAAGTGCGTATGGGTAAGGGTAAAGGTGCGGTCAGCCACTGGGTGGCCCCTGTCAAGCCTGGACGTGTGCTTTTCGAAGTCGACGGAGTTCCAGCAGATGTTGCACAAGAGGCGTTGCGCCTTGGAGCACAGAAGTTGTCAGTTCGCTGCCGCTTCGTAGCCCGTTACAACAACTGATTATTGAGGGAATCATGAAAATGAACGAAATCACCGGTCTGACTGACCTCGACCTCAAGGAGCGCATCGCTGGAGAGCGTGAAGCTCTGCAGAAGTTGCGGTTCAATCACACCATTGCGGGACTTGAGAGCCCATTTCAATTGCGTCAGAAGCGCCGCGACATCGCACGCATGATGACGGAATTGTCCGCACGGAAGAACGCTAAAGCTGAAGAACAGAAGTCATGACCGCCGAGCAAACCGCAACTGAGCAGTCCACGGACAAGCGCAACCTTCGGAAGGTGCGTCAGGGCATCGTCACGTCAAACAAGATGGAGAAGACCATCACAGTGACGGTCGAGTACAAGGAGAAGCATCCCCAGTACTCCAAGTACGTGAAGCGTACCACGAAGTTTACCGCGCACGATGAGCAGAACACCTGCGGCATTGGCGACACGGTGCGCATCATGGAGACGCGTCCTTTGAGCAAGAACAAGCGCTGGCGCCTCGTAGAGGTGATCGAAAGGGCCAAGTAATAGAGGTCCTCTAATAAAGAAAACTGAAGAGCCATGATCCAGCAAGAATCCCGGATGGATGTTGCCGACAACAGCGGAGCACGAGAAGTGTTGTGTATCCGTGTGCTCGGTGGTACCCGTCGGCGCTACGCCAGCATCGGCGACAAGGTGGTCGTTACCGTAAAGGATGCGGCACCCAATGGCGGTGTGAAGAAGGGAACCGTCAGCAAGGCGGTTATCGTTCGGACCAAAAAGGCGGTGCGCCGTCCAGACGGTTCTTACATCCGTTTTGACGACAACGCCTGTGTCCTTCTCAACACCACCGGAGAGATCCGGGGTACACGGATTTTCGGCCCTGTGGCCAGAGAGTTGCGTGAGAAGGACTTCATGAAAATCGTTTCGCTTGCACCTGAGGTGCTCTGAACCCTACGACTATGTATAAGCGAGTCAAAATCAAGAAGGGCGATACCGTGAAGGTGATCGCAGGCGGCAACAAGGGCAAGTCTGGTACTGTGATGCAGGTGCTCCGGAAGGAGGACCGTGTCTTGGTCGAGAGTGTCAACGTGGTGACAAAGCACGTGAAGCCTAGCCCAGCCAACCCCCAAGGTGGCATCGAGAAGAAAGAAGCCCCCATTCACATTTCCAATGTGATGGTGATGGAAGCAAACGGGGACACCACCCGCGTTGGACGTCGCCGTGGAGATGATGGAAAACTGGTCCGCTACAGCAAGAAATCTGATCAAACGCTGAACTGATGAGCTACGTACCCCGACTCAAGCAGCAGTACGACACTGACGTCGTACCCAAGCTCCAGGAACGCTTCGAATACAAGAGTTCCATGCAAGTCCCCAAGATTGAGAAGATCTGTCTCAACCAGGGCCTTGGAAAGGCCATCACCGATCGCAAGATTGTAGATGGTGCCATCGAGGAATTGAACCAGATCTGCGGTCAGAAGGCAGTGTCCACTATTTCTACCAAGGACATTTCAAACTTCAAGTTGCGGAAAGGCATGCCAGTAGGTGCTCGTGTGACGCTTCGCCGAGAGCGCATGTACGAATTCCTCGATCGTTTGATCAATGTGGCACTGCCGCGTACCCGTGACTTCCAAGGCGTGAAAGCCACTGGATTTGATGGGCGAGGCAACTTTAGCTTTGGCATCCAAGAGCAAATTATTTTCCCGGAAATCGACCTTGACAAGGTGAAGCACCTGAATGGTATGCACATCACCATTGTCACAAATGCACGGACCAACGAAGAGGCTAAGGAGCTTCTCTCCGCGTTCGGTTTCCCTTTCAAGAAGAACTGAATCCCCGATAACGACCAGATATGGCCAAGGAATCGATGAAAGCGCGTGAGCGCAAGCGCGAGCGACTTGTCGCCCGCTACGCCGCCAAGCGTAAAGCGTTGAAGGACGCAGGAGATTGGGACGCGTTGCAAAAGTTGCCGAAGAATTCTTCTCCGGTGCGTCTGCACAACCGTTGCCAACTCACCGGGCGTCCGCGTGGGTATATGCGTCAATTCGGCTTGAGCCGGGTGACATTCCGTGAAATGGCACTCGAGGGCAAGATCCCGGGGGTTAAAAAAGCAAGCTGGTAAGCCATGCATTCAGATCCAATCGCCGATTTCCTGACGCGCATCCGTAACGGTCAAATGGCCGGCCACAAAGTGGTGGAGATTCCCGCGTCCAACATGAAGAAGGAGATCACCAAATCCTGTTTGACAAGGGATACATCCTGTCATACAAGTTCGTTGAGGACGGTCCCCAAGGCACCATCAAGATTGCTTTGAAGTACCACCCCAAGACACGTCGTCCGGCCATCACTGAGATGCAGCGGATGAGCAAGCCAGGCCTGCGTACCTACCGCGGTGCAAATGACCTGCCACGTATCTTGAACGGATTGGGAGTTTCCATCCTGAGCACCTCTCAAGGGGTCATGACGGACAAGGAAGCGAAGCACTTGAACGTCGGGGGCGAAATCCTCTGTTACGTCTATTAATTCGAGTAAAGAGAACGACCATGTCCAGAATTGGAAAAGCGCCCGTAGCCGTACCATCCGGAGTCACCGTTACTGTAAACGGTTCCGTGATGACGGTAAAGGGACCCAAAGGTGAGCTCAACACCCCTTTCGACCCCATCATTGCGGTGGAGGTGAAAGGAGAAGAAGTGTTGTTTAGCCGCTCCTCTGATCTTCCTGACCATCGCGCCAAGCACGGTCTTTACCGTTCACTGTGTGCAGGCATGGTAGAAGGAGTAACCAATGGTTACAAGAAGGAGCTTGAATTGGTAGGTGTAGGTTTCCGTGCCCAGTCATCAGGTCAGCAGTTGACTTTGGCCTTGGGCTACAGCCACCCCATCATCATCGAGGTCCCCAAAGAAATCAAGTTGACCGCAGAGTCTCAGAAGGGTTCAAACCCCAAAGTCATTCTCGAGTCACATGACAAGCAGCTGCTCGGAACAGTAGCCGCTAAGATCCGTTCATTGCGTAAGCCTGAGCCCTACAAAGGCAAAGGTGTGCGCTTCACTGACGAGTACATCCGTCGCAAGGCCGGTAAGTCCGCTGCCAAGTAATTGCATTCGACATGTCTGTAGCCAGCAAGAAACTCAAGACCCGCATGCGCATCAAGGCGCGCATCCGTGGCAAAATCAGCGGAACCGCAGAGCGTCCCCGCTTGTCCGTGTACCGCTCCAACAAGCAGATCTACGCTCAAATCGTGGACGATTTGTCTGGAAAGACCTTAGCCAGCGCAAGCTCGCGTGCCATCCCTGAAGCCCAGGGTGTCGCCAAAGGAGACCAGGCCAAATTGGTTGGTACCAAGATTGCAGAAGCTTCAAAAGCAGCTGGAATCGAGAATGTGGTCTTTGACCGCAACGGGTACATTTACCATGGCCGTGTGAAGAACCTCGCCGATGCCGCTCGTGAAGGCGGCCTCAATTTCTGAAGTCATTATGAGAGACAACAACAACCGTCGGCGTGACGACCGGAACAACCAGCCGGAGAGCGACATCAAGGACCGTTTGGTCACGATCAACCGTTCGACCAAGACCACCAAGGGTGGACGGACTTTCACCTTCACAGGGATCGTCGTAGTGGGAGATGAGAAGGGCAAGGTGGGCCACGGGTCCGGCCGCAGCCGTGAAGTCGTTACTGCGATTCAAAAGGGAATCGAAGACGCCAAGAAGAACATGGTAGACGTTCCCGTGATCAACGGAACGGTTCCCCACGCCCAAGAGGCTGTTTTTGCCGGAGCACGTGTTCTGGTGAAGCCTGCATCTCCAGGTACTGGAGTGATTGCCGGAGGCGCCATGCGCGCTGTGCTGGAGAGCGCGGGTATCAAAGACGTTCTGGCCAAGTCGTTGGGATCCTCCAACACGCAGAATGTCGTCAAGGCCACTTTCAAGGCGCTGACCATGATGCGCAGTGCATCTGACGTCGCTGACTTGCGTGGTATTTCCGTTAACCGCGTATTCAACGGATAAGCACCATGGCCAAGATCAAGATCACCCAGGTGCGCAGCGCCATCAACCGCCCAAAGCGCCAGAAGTTGACGCTCCAGGCGCTCGGTATCAAGAAACTGCACAACCCTGTGGAGCACGAAGCCACCCCCCAGATCTTGGGAATGGTGCGCAAAGTGAACCACCTCGTTAAGGTTGAAGAACAATAATCCCCATCCAGCACAATCATGAATCTCAATAGCCTCAAACCGGCAAAGGGTTCCATTAAGCAGCGCAAGCGAGTTGGTCGTGGTGAGGGCTCCGGTCACGGAGGAACCTCTACACGCGGTCACAAGGGCGCGAAGTCCCGTTCCGGTTACAAGTCGAAGATTGGTTTTGAAGGCGGTCAAATGCCACTTCAGCGCCGTGTTCCCAAGTTCGGATTTACCAATCCGAACCGCGTGGAGTACAAGGGCATCAACCTCGATACACTCCAGGAGTTGATCGAGCGCAAGTCATTGACTGAAATCACACCCGACCTCCTCGTTGAGAACGGCATTGCACAGAAGAAAGATCTCGTGAAGATCCTCGGACGTGGCGAGCTCAAGGGCGGTTTCAAGGTGACCGCTCACAAATTTTCCGCTTCCGCTCAGAAGGCCATCGAGGCCGCCGGAGGCAGCATTGAAGCAATCCACTAAAGCATGGGTCGGTTTTTAAAGAAACTCCGGGACATTTGGGCCCACGAGGAATTGCGCAGGCGCCTTGGCATCACCTTTGGATTTATCCTGGTGTACCGCATTGGCAGCTTCATCGTCATTCCAGGTGTTGACAGTGACGCCCTCCAAGAGCAGATGAGTGCACTTGGTGGTGGTGGACTGGGCAGCATTCTTTCGCTGTTCACGGGTGGAGCATTTTCCCGTGCATCCATTTTCGCGCTGGGCATTATGCCTTACATCTCTGCGAGCATCATCATGCAATTGATGGGGCTGGCTGTTCCGACCATCCAGAAGATGCAGTCGGAAGGAGAAAGCGGACGGAAGAAAATCAACCAGTGGACCCGTTTCCTGACCATTGCGATCACGCTGGTTCAGGCTCCAGGCTACTTGGCATCCACTGTGGTGTCAGTGCCAGGTGCAGTTGCGGACCCTTCCAGTTTCTGGTGGTTCAGCGCAATATTGATTCTGACCTCTTCTACGCTGCTTATCATGTACCTCGGTGAGCGCATCACAGAACGCGGGGTGGGCAACGGCATCAGCTTGTTGATCATGATTGGCATCATCGCCACATTCCCTCAAGCGATCATTCAGGAGTTCAACCACCCCAACACCAACTTCTTCTTCTTCCTCGTGGAGATTGCAGCGTTGTTGGTTGTGATTGGTCTTTCTGTGGCGTTGGTGCAAGCTGTACGCAGGGTGCCAGTCGAGATGACTCGGTTGCAGGCCAATCCTGGTTCGTTCATGCCTCAGGGTGCTGCTGCACGCAGCTACATTCCTTTGAAGGTGAACTCCAGTGGTGTAATGCCCATCATCTTTGCGCAGGCCATCATGTTCGTTCCGCTGTACCTCACGCAGAATGAAAGCCTGGCTGACAATGAGGTGCTGATCGCGTTGGGAGATTTCAACGGTTTTTGGTATAACCTGCTGTTCTTTATCATGATTGTGGCCTTCACGTATTTCTATACGGCGATCACAGTCAATCCCCAGCAGATGTCCGATGACCTCAAGCGTCAGAACAACTTTGTACCTGGGGTAAAGCCTGGCCGTCCTACGATGGAGTTCTTGGACAATGTGATTTCTAAAATCACTTTGCCTGGAGCCATCTTCCTCGGATTGATTGCCATTTTACCTGCGATTGTCTTTACCATGGGATTGACCCATGCTCAGGCATTCAGCATTTTCTTCGGTGGCACGTCGCTGCTGATCATGGTCGGTGTCATTCTTGACACCCTCCAACAAATCGAAAGCTATTTGTTGTCCCGTCAATACGACTCTCTTATGGAATCCGGAAAGCTCCGGGGCCGACAGGGGACGAGTGTCAGCGGTATGGCAGGCTAATTGGAATGGCTAGAGGACGGATACAGGTTCGAACCGAATCCGAAATCGAGTTGCTCCGAACGAGTTCTTTACTTGTCGGAAGAACCTTGGCCGAAGTGGCCAAGCTGATCCAACCCGGTGTCACCACCGCGGAACTGGATCGGGTAGCAGAGACCTTTATTCGAGATCATGGCGCTGAGCCAGGATTCAAAGGATACAATGGTTTTCCAGCTACGCTCTGCACCTCTGTGAACCACCATGTGGTTCATGGAATTCCCAATGACAATCCACTGCAGGAGGGGGACATCGTGTCCGTCGACTGTGGGGTACTCAAGGAAGGGTATTACGGAGACAGCGCATACACCTTTATGGTGGGTGAGGTCCGGCCCGAAGTGCGCCACCTGCTCAAGGTGACGCAAGAATGCCTTGAGGATGCGGTTGAAGAAGCCATAGCGGGCAACCGCATTGGTGACATCGGCTGGGCCGTCCAAGAACACGCTGAGGCTTCAGGCTATGGCGTGGTCAGGGAGCTGGTCGGACACGGAGTAGGGTCAAACCTGCACGAGCCGCCAGAAGTGCCCAACTACGGGAGGCCAGGAAACGGGATCAAACTCGTGGCGGGCATGGTGCTTGCCATCGAGCCCATGATCAATCTTGGGAAGAAGCAAGTGGTGCAGGAAAGCGATGGTTGGACAATAGCTACCGCAGATGGTTTGCCCAGTGCACACTTCGAACACGACGTTGTGGTGAGGGAAGGCAAATCAGAAGTTCTTTCGACTTTCAAATGGATTGAGGAGGCCCTAGGGGCAGTGCAGGAGGGTTGAGGCGTAACACCAAATAGGAAACGGAAAACACACATCCATGGCCAAACAAGCGTCGATAACGCAAGACGGAACCATCACCGAAGCACTCGGGAACGCTATGTTCCGTGTAGAGCTCGAGAACGGTCACGTCATCACGGCGCACATCTCCGGAAAGATGAGGAAGTTCTACATCAAGATTCTTCCTGGAGACAGGGTTCGCGTGGACATGAGTCCGTACGACCTGAGCAAAGGCCGCATTTCCTTTCGCTACAAATAAGAAAATAGACCGATATGAAGACCCGTGCTTCCCTCAAAGTCCGCTCTGCGGATTGCAAGATCGTCCGACGCAAGGGACGACTCTTTGTCATCAATAAGAAGAACCCCAAATTCAAGCAGCGTCAGGGTTAATCCTGAAGCTTAAACGCATTAGCCATGGCCCGTATCGCCGGTATCGACATCCCACGGAATAAGCGAGGAGTAATTGCCCTGACATATGTCTACGGCATTGGACACTCCCGCTCCGCGGACATTCTCTCCAAGGCCGCTGTCACTGAAGACAAGCGCGTCCAAGATTGGTCTGATGAGGAAATCACCAAAATTCGCGAGATCATCTCTGAGATCCGTGTTGAAGGTGAGCTTCGCTCTGAAGTCCAGATGAACATCAAGCGCCTGATGGACATCGGTTGCCAGCGCGGCATCCGCCACCGTTTAGGCCTTCCTCTCCGCGGACAGCGGACCAAGAACAACTCCCGTACCCGTAAAGGAAAGCGGAAGACAGTAGCCAACAAGAAGAAGTAATTCCCTGTCCCTGACCTGGGACTCAGAATCGATCAACTCCCCATAAGATGGCCAAGACCACAAAAAAGTCGAAGAAGAAGGTTAAAGTAGATGGCACGGGCCAAGCCCACATCCACGCCTCCTTCAACAACATCATCATTTCCCTCACCAATGCCACTGGGCAGGTTATTTCCTGGTCAAGTTCAGGTAAGATGGGATTCCGCGGCTCCAAAAAGAACACGCCTTATGCAGCTCAGTGTGCAGCAGAGGATTGTGGCAAGGAAGCCATGGAGTATGGTTTGAAAAAAGTGAAGGTCTTCGTCAAGGGGCCAGGAAGCGGGCGTGAGAGCGCCATCCGCACCTTGCACAACATGGGGATTGAAGTGACGGAGATCATGGACATTACCCCCATGCCTCACAACGGCTGCCGCCCACCCAAGCACCGCCGCGTCTGATTCCAGGGAACCGAC
>Ga0206126_10003855_pt1 | contig 14933 bp, 12 predicted proteins | sample Helgoland_Spring_5_FD_148621 | JGI IMG/M metagenome (GOLD analysis project Ga0206126, IMG submission 148621) | Pelagic subsurface seawater microbial communities from Kabeltonne, Helgoland, North Sea - Helgoland_Spring_Bloom_20160412_1 | ecosystem: Environmental > Aquatic > Marine > Epipelagic ...
AAAGATTGGCCTGCAGAACCCTGCAGTTTGATTGTCAGGTGATCGGACTGCAGCGAATTCCGCATACCGAACTGTTTCACAATGTGGCTAGAAGTCCGCGTTCCAACCGAACGGTGCGTGTTTTGCACCGCATAGCTAAGCTGCATCTTTTCACCATCTTCCAAGAAACGTGCAGCGTCGCGCACAATTTCGGCGTCCAATGTATCAGGCACAGGATTGCGGTCTTTGCTGCGATCGTACTTGATGTTCGCCGCACCATCGACAGTGATCAACAGTGGGTTCAGGTCCAAGTCATCAAGGTGGGCGGAGCCACGCGAAACCTGCGCCAATAGATCAGCGCGGCCAATCACGTCATCCATGCTGCGTGCGCCAAGGGACGCCAACAACTCACGCACTTCTTGTGCGTAGAATGTGATCAGGTTTACGACTTTATCAGCGTTACCTGTGAATTTGTCACGCAATGCTTCGTCCTGGGTACATACGCCAACTGGGCATGTATTGGACTGGCACTGACGCACCATGATGCAACCCATAGCGATCAAAGCAGCAGTACCAATACCGTATTCTTCGGCACCCAACATCGCAGCCATCACAACGTCACGACCAGTGCGCAAACCACCGTCGGTACGCAATGTAACGCGTTCGCGAAGGTTATTCATGGAAAGAACTTGGTGTGCCTCAGTCAGCCCCATTTCCCATGGTAGGCCCGCATATTTGATCGAAGTCGCAGGGGATGCGCCTGTGCCACCGTTGTGGCCAGAGATCAAGATCACGTCAGCTTTCGCCTTCGCAACACCCGCCGCAATCGTACCAACACCAGATGACGCAACCAATTTTACAGTCACTTTACAGCGTGGGTTTATCTGCTTCAGATCATAGATCAGCTGGGCCAGATCCTCGATAGAATAGATATCGTGGTGTGGCGGAGGTGAGATCAATGTTACGCCTTTGGTGGAGTGACGCAGACGCGCGATCAGGTCGGTGACTTTCATCCCAGGCAACTGTCCGCCTTCACCCGGTTTCGCACCTTGGGCCACTTTGATTTCCAGCTCTTCGCACTGGTTTAGATATTCAGCAGTCACACCAAAACGACCAGACGCAACCTGCTTGATTTTCGCAGAGGGGTTATCGCCATTTGGCTCGGGTACGAAGTGCGCTGGATCTTCGCCACCTTCACCGGAATCCGACTTCGCGCCGATGCGGTTCATCGCAACGTTCAATGTTTTGTGTGCTTCTGGTGACAAAGCGCCCAAAGACATACCCGGTGTTACGAAACGCTTGCGGATGGATGTGATGCTTTCGACTTCTTCCAAGGGGATCGCTGTGCCCAATGGTTTAAAATCTAGCAGGTCGCGCAAGTGGATTGGCGGGTTGCTTTGCATCTTAGCAGAGTACTGCTTCCACATCTCGAAAGACGCCTTGTTACAGGCAGTCTGCATCATGTGCATCGAGGTTGCTTCCCACGCGTGGGTCTCACCTGATTTACGTGATTTGTAGAAACCACCGATTGGCAGCACATTGCCACCCAACCAACCTTTGGCGTGCACTTCTTCAGATTTGCGTTGAATACCGGAAACACCGATACCAGAAATACGTGATGTCATACCTGGGAAGAATTCAGCGCACATCGCGCGGGATAGGCCAACAGCCTCAAAGTTCAGACCGCCCCGATAAGAGGACATCACAGAAATCCCCATCTTCGCCATGATCTTCAACAGACCTTGGTCGATCGCATCACGGTATCGCTTAACCGCTTCAGTTAATGTGCAATCCAACAGACCGCGCTCAATGCGCTCAGCCAATGAATCTTCGGCCAAATAGGCGTTCACAACAGTTGCACCACAACCTATTAGAACCGCAAAATAATGTGGATCAACACATTCCGCTGCACGGACGTTCAAGGAACAGAAGGTGCGTAGGCCTTTGCGTGTCAGGTGGCTGTGGACCGCAGATGTCGCAAGGATCATCGGCATCGCAACACGCTCGTCGCTGCTTTTCTCATCCGTGAGGACGATGTGGCCAGCACCAGAACGAACCGCGTCTTCAACCTCGGAACGGATACGCGCCAAGTTTGAGTTTAGCGTGCCTTCGCCTGCTTCAAAGGTACAGTCGATTGTCGCCAGTTGCGCGTTGAACTGTGCAGTCAATTCATCCCACTGCGCATTGCCAACGAACGGGCTGTCGAGTGTTAGAATTTCAGTCTGTGCACTGCTTTCATCAAGCACGTTCTTGAGGTTACCAAAACGTGTCTTCAAGCTCATGACGCGGAATTCGCGCAAGCTATCAATCGGAGGGTTGGTAACCTGCGAGAAATTTTGACGGAAGAAGTGGCTCAGCGGACGGTACATGTTCGACAAAACAGCAGACGGCGTATCATCACCCATGGATGCCAAAGTCTCTTTGCCATCTTCAGCCATTGGAACAAGGATCTGCTCCAGCTCTTCAATGGTGTAGCCAGCCGCGATTTGACGACGACGCAATTCTTCGCCAGTGAACAACGGCTTCTCTTCGACTTGTGACACCTCAGCGTCCAAATCTTTGATCTTGCCAACCCATTCGCCGAACGGACGGGCCGCTGCCATCTCGTCTTTGATTTCTGTGTCGTGGTACAGCTTGCCCTCTTTCATATCAACAGCAAGAAGTTGTCCCGGACCAAGCGCGCCTTTTTCTTTAACGCGCGCCTCATCAAGTGGAACCATACCTGTTTCAGAACCCGCGATCACAAGGCCATCATTGGTCACGACATAACGCATTGGGCGTAGGCCATTGCGATCAAGACCCGCACAAACCCAGCGACCATCGGTCATAGCCAACGCAGCAGGGCCATCCCATGGCTCCATAACAGAGTTGCAATAGGAATACATGTCGCGCCACGCTTGGGGCAGTTCAATCGCCTGCTTGGACCAGCTTTCTGGAACCAGCATTGTTTTCGCCATTGGGGCATTACGGCCTGCACGTACAAGAACCTCAAACACAGAATCCAGCGCAGCAGAGTCTGAGGAACCAGATGCAACAATTGGTTTGATGTCTTCAGCCATGTCACCAAACACATCAGAGGCCATGCGAATTTCGTGGCTCTTCATCCAGTTCACGTTGCCCTTAAGCGTGTTGATCTCACCGTTGTGAGCCAACATGCGGAATGGCTGTGCCAACCACCATTGTGGGAATGTGTTTGTGGAATAACGCTGGTGATAAATCGCGAATGCAGATTCAAAACGTTCGTCCATCAGGTCTGGATAGAACTCAGCAACCTGTTCGGCCAACATCATGCCTTTATAGATGATAGAGCGGCAAGATAGCGACGCGATGTACAGCTCACCAATGCCCGCAGCAGTCGCCGCTTTTTCGATGCGACGGCGGATCACATAAAGTTCACGTTCAAATGTATCTTCATCCACGCCTTTAGAGTTTGAGATCAAAATCTGCTCAATCTCAGGACGGGTCGCATTTGCTTTTTCGCCCAAGCACTCAACTGCAACCGGCACGTGGCGCCAGCCATAGATATAATAACCCATGCGTAGAACTTCGGTTTCAACAATTGTACGGCAGGTCTCTTGAGCCGCAAAATTTGTACGCGGCAAGAACACCTGACCAACAGCGATCATCTGATCTTTGTTTGGTTTGTGACCTGTGCGTTCGATCTGGTCGTAGAAGAAGGGAACAGGGATTTGAACGTGGATACCCGCGCCATCACCAGTCTTACCATCCGCATCAACCGCACCACGATGCCAGATTGCTTTCAGCGCAGCGATACCGTTTTCAACGACTGAACGTGTAGGTTTCCCATCAATCGAAACAACCAAGCCAACACCACATGAAGAATGCTCTTCTTCTTCGGAGTACAGACCGTTTTCGGCCATGAACGTGCGCTTTTCTTCCTCGGCGCGAACCCATTTTGCATCATATTTGGTCATATCGTGTCTCCTTCACGTGGCGCGAACAACGCCATTGTCTCTGTGGTGGTCATCTTGCGGTGATCCCCTGCCAATGCGTACCCGTCTGGCGCAGCATCAGCGAAAAATTCCAATTTCAACGGGGCATCGCCCGCGTTCTCGAACAGGCCAGCTGACAAGTTGCGCACGCCGTCACCGGTGGTGGCGTACCAAAGTGTCGAACCGCAAACTTCGCAGAAACCACGTTCTGCCCAATCCGAGGATTGGTAGGATTTGGCAGGACCCTCAACTTTGATATCTGTTGCCGGAAGCGACATGAACATCGAGCTCGTGTGACGACGGCACATATCGCAATGACACGCACGTACGATTGGTTTGGCTACAGTTGCTTTAACTGTCACCGCGCCGCACATGCATTGGCCATCCAATATTTTGCTGTCTTGCGTCACGTGGGTCTGCACCTCTGACCTTAACTGTTTCAACGTCTGTCGGCGGGACCGACAAGATACCTACGCAATACCGACGTTATACCGACGTCGATTTTGCCATATTTATTCTGCAGCAACCTGCGCTGTTGCAGCCAAATCAGCCAAGATTGCTTGCGCGCAATCACGGCCATCTTTGATCGCCCAAACCACAAGAGACGCACCGCGAACGATGTCACCAACAGCGTAAACGCCGTCCATGCCCGTTTTACCGGTTGAGTAGTCAGTAAGGATTGTACCCCAACGGCTTACAGGTAGATCTGGTTCACTCCACAGCGCTGGCAAGGCTTCAGGTGAGAAACCCAGTGCCATGATCACGATGTCTGCATCTTCGACATAATCCGCGCCATCGATCACTTCTGGTGCTTGGCGACCGCTGACATCAGGCGCACCTAGGCGCATCTTTTGAACCATCACACCACTAACGTTATCGCAGGAAACGACAAACCCTTTCGGCGCAGATAGCCATTCAAACACCACGCCTTCTTCTTCAGCGTTCTCAACTTCGCGCTGTGAGCCGGGCATGTTTGCGCGGTCACGGCGATACAAACATTTTACCGATGTCGCGCCCTGACGAATAGATGTGCGCACACAATCCATCGCAGTATCACCGCCACCAATAACGACAACGCGCTTGCCCTCAGCGCTTAACGCACCGCTATCAAACTCAGGCACTGCATCACCAAAGCTTTTGCGATTGCTGGCCGTTAGGAAGTCGATCGCGCGCACAACCCCGTTCGCTTCAGACCCTGAAGCCTGCAAGTTGCGGCTTTTGTAAACACCCGTCGCGATTATCACAGCGTCATGTTTTGCACGTATATCAGCAAAGCTGATGTCTTCGCCTACTGTTGTGTTCAATTCGAACTTAACACCACCCAGTTCAAGCTGTTCATTACGGCGCACCACAATGTCTTTTTCCAACTTAAAGCCTGGAATGCCATAAGTCAGCAAACCGCCAGCGCGGTCATAGCGGTCATAAACAGTGACCTGCAAACCTGCACGGCGTAAAACATCAGCTGCGGCCAAACCACCAGGACCAGCACCGATGATGCCTACGCTTTCACCGCGCTCGACTTTAGGAGAGATCGGAAGAACCCAACCCTTGTCCCATGCAGTGTCTGTAACATACTTCTCAACCGCACCGATGGTGACGGTACCGTGGCCTGAACCTTCGATCACACAGTTCCCTTCGCACAGGCGGTCCTGTGGGCAGATGCGTCCGCAGATTTCTGGGAATGTATTTGTGGCTTGTGAAACCTCATAGGCTTCTTGCAAGCGGCCCTCGGCTGTCAGGCGTAGCCAGTCAGGGATGTTGTTATGCAAAGGGCAGTGCGTTTGGCAATATGGCACACCGCATTGGCTGCAGCGGCTGGATTGCTCTTCGGCTTTGGCTTTAGCGAACTCTGCGTAAATCTCATCGAAATCTTCACGTCGTACGTCTGCTTCACGCTTTTTTGGCATGTCGCGTTCGATGTTTATGAACTTCAGCATCGGTTGTTTGGCCATGGTACCCTCGGTCACAGAATCTTGGAAACTCTGCTTAAATGACATCTCAATTTCAATAAAGACAGCAAGGCTGACCTATATGTGAAATAATTCGGCTAATTATGACTTTTAGTTCACATTTGCGGAAATTAAATGTCCGATTCGGTCCTTAAATTCACTTTCCCTTTATTTTGCTGATCCTATAACAGTGTCGAAAATATTAAGGCGCACCGTATATGTCATTGTTTCATCTTTTCATTTTGGCCGTAATCCAAGGTCTGACAGAATTCTTGCCTGTCAGCTCTTCGGGGCACCTTATTCTCCTTCCATCGCTAACGGGTGCAGCAGATCAAGGACTGGCAATCGATGTCGCCGTTCATGTAGGCACCCTATTCGCCGTGGTCATGTATTTCTGGGCCGATGTGCGCACTGCACTAATTGGGTGCACACGATTGATACGAGGGCGCGTAGATACAGACGGCGCGCGCCTTGCTCTTTATCTTGCGGTTGCAACAATCCCAGTCGTGATTGCGGGCCTCATCTTTAAAATCATAGGCTTAAACGATCTACTGCGCAGCGCGTCCGTGATCGGCTGGACCATGCTTATCTTCGGTATTGCACTGTACTGGGCCGATAGAACTGGCGCGCACACAAAAACAGATAGCGATTGGTCAATGAAAGACGCAATCATAATGGGATTGGCGCAAGTCCTCGCACTTGTCCCGGGAACATCCCGTTCTGGGATCACAATTACCGTAGCGCGTAAATTAGGGTATGCCCGCGAAGACGGCGCAAAGTTGGCGATGCTTATGTCCATCCCAACGATCATTGCTTCTGGAGTATTTCTCAGCGCTGATGTCGTCGGTCAAGCCAACTGGGCGCTCGCACGCGATGCTGGGATTGCTGCAGCATTCGCATTCATCGCAGCCATGGTTTCACTTGTGCTGATGATGCGCCTTTTGCGCAGCATCAGTTTCACACCATACGTGATCTATCGTGCTATCTTAGGAATCGGCTTGATCCTTTGGGCCAGCTCCTAAATGAGATTAGGCCCGAAGGTTTTTAGCGCTTTCTTTGATCGCGTCATACTGCCCAGTTGGGCGGAAGCGCCACAGGTAGTCCGGCAAAATAGCCCCCATCGCTGCTGGCTCGATTCCCAAATCGGCAAATCCTTTTGAGTCATCTGCAACAACGTTATCGATGGCCAGATTTTTGACCTGGTCACCTGTGACCAACACGGGTGCAATCCCGAAGGTTAGCTTGCCACCCATCTCAAAGCAGAACGCCATAATACGCGCTGCAAAGAACGGCATGTTTAGAACCAAACGACGACGGCGAATGATACCCAACATAGTGCCCATCAAATCGCGCAGGCTAGCCGCCTCTGGGCCACCCAATTCGTACACGCCAGCGGCCACATCTGTGGTCACAGTCAGTTCAGCAGCCTTAGCTACATCATCAACGTGAACTGGTTGGAATTTCGTTTCCGCGCCGACCAGTGGCAAAACAGGCCCCATACGGGTCATACCAGCAAAACGATTAAAGAATTCATCCTCAGTCCCGAACACAACGGACGGGCGCAGGATAATAGCATCGGGCATGTGTGCCAGAACGCCAGCTTCGCCCTGAGCCTTGGTTTGGGAATAATCGCTTTCAGAATTAGCATCCGCGCCGATCGCTGAGATGTGAACCATCTTCGCGATACCTTGCTCTGCGGCCAACCGTGCAACACGTATCGCGCCATCTGCCTGAACCGCTTCAAAGGTGTTCTTACCATTGCAGGCCAAAATTCCCACGCAGTTGATTACGGCGTCTGCGCCTTGCATGACCTGAGCAACAGAGGCATCATCACGAATGTTGCACAGAACCGGTTCAACCTGACCAACGGTGCCATATGGCTTTACATACATCGCCTCATTCGGACGACGCACCGCAACACGAACACGCCAGCCCGCTTTAGCCATGCGGCGCGTGATATAGCGACCTACAAAACCTGAACCGCCATAGATGGTTACCAATTTAGACATGGATATGCTCCTGCAAAGCTGCGTTAGTTGGGGGACGATGTACCGCCCACCGCCCTTTGGAACAAGGTGGTATTTCGATGCAATGCGATGGATTAACGAATTGATTGCAGATTATGGTTAATCTGACCCCAATTCCACTGTCAAACACGCGCCGAATCCGTTTGACACATCACAAAGGCAAGCTTACATCCACCACCTACACACCTGTGCCCAGGTGGCGGAATGGTAGACGCGCTAGCTTCAGGTGCTAGTGTCCTTATGGACGTGGAGGTTCGAGTCCTCTTCTGGGCACCAAAATATCTCGTAAATCACCAATAAACCAAGCAAATACAGTGGTATAGTTTATCACAGGACCACTATTGGGACCGCTTTCGGGACCACTTTGTCAGGTTTGGGACCTAAATAGTCAGTCCTGAGAGGCCGTTTCTGCTTGAACTGGGTCACGCTAGGCGCACAATCCACAACCATGAGTGATGATGTGCCCCTACGACTCCCCCGCTATGTTTTTCGCAGAGCCAACGGCAGCTTTCGCTACAAGAGGAACGTTCCAGAGCGGCTTAGACCCCTCATTGGAAAGGCCACCCTGTATCGACAGCTCGGGGACAGCTACCAAGAGGCCATGCAGGCCCTGCCCCTGGTGCATGCCAGAATCGAAGCCTTGCTGAACGATGAAGCAGACAAGTCAGCTAGAGAACGCAGCTTAGAGATAATCCGCGGAGCGCTGGGCGATGAGGTCGCCGAGATGGTGCTAGCCGAGACCGTTCCAGAGTACTCTCCCATTGAGGATGCTTTGAATGAGCTGGGGAAAGACCTGCACAAACAAAAGATGCCAACAGAAGTGGTCCAGCAAGTCTACTCGGGTCGCCTTAAGCCTGACGTCCTGACCCTTGGCATGACCCTCGACCAATATGAGGCCTATAAGTCAGACACCCCTAAGGCTGCCAGGGAGATTGGACAGCGGATAGAGCGGTTACGCACCGACATGAAGAGCGTCTTCGGCAAGCAGAAGCTGAGGTATACTCCCCTGACTGACATCACGAGACAGGATGCCAATGACCTGCGGGACCACCTGCTGAGTAGGGTCTCAGCCAACAGCGCTGTGAGAATGCTAGGAGTTGTGAGGACAGCCATCAACCATGTGATTGTTGAGCACTCCCTGACCATCCCCAACGTCTTCACCAACCTCAAGATAAAGGGAGCTGGTGCTACCAAGCACGACAGGCTTCCCCTGAGTGATGACCAGGTGGTCACTCTAGAGACTGCCTTCTCAAGTAATGACACGGCTTGGGCTCTGTATGTCACGTTGCGTGATACCGGCTCGAGGGTCTCCGAAGTATCAGGCCTGAGGGTCAAAGACTGTGACCTAGAACAACAATGTCTCCACCTGACAGCCACCCCTTGGAGAAGCCTTAAGACCAACAACTCGCAGCGCTCTGTGCCCCTCTCGCACACTGCGACCACAGCCCTGGCAAAGCTGGCCCAAGGTAAGGACCCAGAAGCACCCTTGTTTCCAAACTACGCCAAAGACCGAGGTGCTGACAGTTGCTCCGCCATGTTGATGAAGCGCCTGCGCACCGTCATCACAGACAAGAAGCTGACGATGCACTCCCTGCGCCACCGCATGAAGGACAAGCTGAGAAACACTGGCTGCCCTGAGGCCATCTCCATGGCCATCCTAGGGCACAGCACCAACACAGTGGCTGCCAACTATGGCTCGGGGTATGCCTTGGAGGTCATGCGGGAGCACTTGGAGAAAACATGGACCTGAGCATTTTAAATACTGCAGAAAACCCAATCCCCACTCATGCCTATGCTGCATTCTTGGCAGTCCTCTTAGGTGGCATCCAGCTATCAAGGCCAAAGGGCACAAACTCTCATAAATATCTGGGATACACTTGGGTGCTGCTGATGTTGTGGGTCAGTATCAGCAGCTTTTGGATACAAACAATTAAGATAATCGGACCCTTTAGTCCCATTCATTTCCTATCCATCTTTACCATATGGTCTGTTTTTGAAGCCATCCGGTCAGCTAGAAACGGAAACATCATACGTCACAAAAGAATGATGAAGCTGCTCTACATCCTAGCACTCATTGTAACAGGACTCTTCACGCTGCTTCCAGGGCGGACAATGAATGCAGTGCTGTTTGGAGTGTAAGTGATGAACCTGAGCGTGTTTGCTAGCAGGTTTTTCTGGAAATTAAATAAATGAACAAAGCCCGAGCATTTAACCCGTTCTTGAGTGCAAAGACTGATAAGTTGATGGCGCTCATCGCAGAAGTACAGGTCCAAATGAGCGGGTATGAGTTCTTCTATCAGACACGCAAGAGAGCGCGTAGACCAGCTGACCAAGCAACGTATGACCGTACAGTGGAAGCCATCCTGTGCGACCTCTGTGCTGTAGAGCTGGAGCCTACAAGCAACAGCATACATCTCCCCCTGAGTAATAAAGTCCTGAGGTCAAAGTCACGCTACAAAGGGACCGCCTTGGGGAAGACCCTCCCAGACATCCTGAAGGTCATGTCAGCACCTGAGATGGACTTTGTCTTGCTTGAGAAAGGCCACAGTACCTTCAAGATTGTTGATGATGACCTGAACGTAGCATTTGCGGGAGGACGACAAACCATCCTGAGGGCAGGCCCAAAGCTGCTGTCTCGTATAGAGCGCTTTGGCATCACAAGAGCTGACGTGGGTCACGCACCTGAGGAGGAAGTGTTGGTCCTTCGTGCTCCCAAACGCCATGCCAACAGCATCCCTGAATATCAAGAATATTCGGATGATGAGACAACCCTCGCCCTGCGTCAGCAGATGAAAGACATCAATGCCTGGTTCGACACTGCGGACATCAGCTGTAGCCACCCCAAAGTGGACCCAGCACAACGTCGCCTGCGCCGCATCTTCAACAACTCAGACTTTGCACAAGGTGGGAGGCTTTACGGTGGGTTTTGGCAGGCCATGTCTTCGAATGAACGTCAGGAGCACATCCTCATCGAGGGTGATTGTTGTGTTGAGCTAGACTACGGTCAGATGAGCCTCTTGTTGTTGTATGCCAGAGCACAAGCACAAGACCACGTGCCCTCAGGTGACCTGTATGACCTCTCAGAGTATGGCATCCCAGCTGAGTACCGCAAAGGCATCAAGAAGGTGATGCAGGCGATCATCAACAGCCCAGAGATCCCTAGACGACTGCCCAAGAGGTCCCGCAAGCACTTCCCATCCAGGATTAACCTCAGGGATATCCTCAGGGCTGTCGAGGAGAAGCACCCCGTGATCTTCCCGCTGATGACCTCAGGCATTGGTATGCGGCTGTTCCGCAAAGAATCAGATATACTTGTGGAAGTCCTGGAAGCCCTCAGGTCGGAGGGTATCGTCGCTCTCCCTGTCCATGATGCTGTCATCGTGATGGAGGAGCATAAACAAACAACAATCACGATCATGAAGAAGATCTTCAGGGATCATACCGGGATCACCCCTCAGGTTACCCTAGGGTAGGTCCAGAAGGTGACCCACATAGTAGGTCCTTAGGGGGAGGTATGTGTATGAAGAAGAACAGAAGAACAATAATATACGACAGGACTACCCTAAGGGACCCTCTTAGGCTCTTCATATAGGGGACCCGTAAGGAGACCCGAGGAAGGGTGGCAACTGATATGTCACCACAGACAAGACCCCCCCACTACCCTATCGAGATGCCAATACTGGGGGGCATATGAGGAGGCCCTAAGTGTGTCCATATAGGGGGCCCGTAAGCGGGTATCACCATGCTGCATCGAGTACATAAACAATCGAAGAAGCATCAAAGCCTAGGGCAAGATTCTGGGCTGCCTACTAGCCTACTTGCCTAATTAGATACCTGGGTACTCGGGTACTCGGCTAGTTGGGTACTTGAAGGTACTGCCCAACCCGTCCCAAAACTGAGAACTTTTAGGCCTCTATAATGATATCAATCATCATGGAGACCAATCATGTTTACGACCTTCACAGCCCTTGCTATTGCAGGGGGTGCCCTCCGGCTTGTCCTGCAATGGCAGCTGAAGACCCGCTGGGACATCTCACTGGCAGTCCCACAGGTGCTTGCAGGGGCCCTTGTGGTGCTGGCGGGACTGCCGAGCATCCTGCAGCCCTTCCCCTTTCCAGCCCCGCTAAGTCTCACCCTGGGCCTGTTCTTGCCTGACCTCCTGCTGAGGAGGATCTAGGATGACGAACCTCACCATCACTCCTGGGTGTGTCGTGTTGCTTGCTGGCTTTGACGACATCCCCCCACACCAGTTCTTGGTGCAGAAGGTCTTTCAGGACTGCATCACAGGCACTGCCCTCACAGGTCCCCTAGCTGGGGAGTACGGAGAACCAGACATCACGTTGGTTCTGCGGGTCTTGTCGAGACCAACTTAAGCTCGAGCAAGCGTCAGGGAAGGGCTTAATCCCTGCCCCTCCTTGGCGCTGCTCACAAAAACCCAACCCAACACACAAACCAGGGCAATTGCCCCAGAAAGGAGACGTCATGTCCCCCCAGATTAAGTACGCCTACAAGACCCACAACACTTGGGTCTTTCGCAGGACCTACCCTAAGCCACTGCAACCCCTCTTAGGCTCTGCCCTCAAGCAATCCCTCAAGACAAGCGATGCCACCAAAGCCAAAGCGCGTGTTGCTGAGCTGAACCAAACCTTCACAACCATCATCAAGGAGGCTCAGGCCCATGCCCTTGCTACCTCTCACACCGATACTTCCACTACTGCCCAAGGTCCTCGACTGGCTGTGGGTCGCCCTCGATATCAGCGTGCTCGTCTTCTGGGTGAGCGGTTGGTAGCGGGCTTAGCAACGGAGTATCTTGCTGAGGTGTCTCAGCGGCTTCGTCCTGGCAGCTACAAGTCGGTGCGCTTTGCTCTGGAGCTGCTGACCTCGCATCTGGGTCGGCATCCTGTTGGTGACTTGTCTCTCACACATGGAAAGGAGGTGCTGGGGTATATCACCCAGCTCTCTCCCAACGTGCGCAAGTACAGGGACGGCAAGGACGCTGGCCTGGCTGACCTAGCAAGCCTGTCAGTGGCTTCTGAGAGTATTACTCTGGCACCCCAGACCCAGGCCCGCATTCTCAAGCAGATGTCCCAGTTCCTTGACTGGTGTGTTGGGGAGGGCGAGCTGGGAACCAACCCCTGGGAGGCCCTCAAGGTCAAAGACCGGCCTGAGGTTCATCCCCATGAAGTGCTGACGGATAAGCAGGTCAGTGTGTTGTTGGGGGCCAAAGACAGCGTGCTGCACAGTGCCCTCCTCTTCGGTCTCTTCACAGGTATGCGCTCAGGCGAGATCTGTGGGCTCATGGCAGAGGACGTCACAGCTAAGGGGAACTTGGGGCGGTTTGTCAGCATCAGGCCCAATGCGGTACGCTTGCTGAAATCCAAGGCAGCTGAGCGGGAGGTGCCACTGCATGGGGTCCTGGAAAGGTTGTTGGATACCACGCTTCCAACGTCTGGTAGGCTGTTCCCACACCTCACAGTGGACAAGGTTGTGAAGCGGTACGCAAAACTCAGGCAGAGACATCCAGAACTGCACGGCACCGTGTTCCACTCGACCCGCAAGTGGTTCATCACCCAGTGTGAGCGCACAGGGGTTCCGGAGCACTTCACTGCAACTCTCGTGGGGCATCATTCGGCTAGGTCCACCAATAAGCTGACTTATGGGCTGTACTCCGCGGGGATATCTGATGCCCAGAAACGGGAGATTGTCGAGGGTGTGAGGGACTAACCCCACAAAAACACCCCATCTGGCTTCCCATTGCGGGAGGTCGGGCGGGGGTATGCCATCTGATTTTTTAGGTGCGGAAGGGCTTGAACAAGTGCAGACATTAGTACCAATCGTAGCGAACAGCAGCAAAAAATCAAAACTGACCGAGCTGCGGCATGTACATCTTGGCACTAAGAGCGGAAACCGGACTTTCGCTGCGGGGGCTGTGTGACGACGGTCGCATGGTCCGCGTTGGTCGTGGGAAATATACGCTGTGGTAGCGTACAGTGCTTTTCGGGTCGATGTGCCATCAGTGCGGTGGGTTCCTGCTTGCTTGGACTTCGCGTTCCCGCTCAGACCAAGTTGATCTGATATAGGCGAGGATATCCCATACATCATCATCGGTGAGTGTCTCGTTGAAGGCAGGCATCCCGCTGTTGAACCCAGTGACACCTCTGACCTCTAATGCAGCAGCGCCACCCAACTTGGTGTACTCAAATAGCAGTTCGTCATCGTGATGCCATGTATGACCCATTCGATCATGCGGCGGGGCTGGAAGCACACCATCGGCGTTCGGGGATTGCCAGTTCGGCTGTCCCTCAAGTTTAGCACCGTGGCAAGATGCGCAGTTGTCTGCGTACAAGCTTTGACCTGCAACGATGTCGCGATGTTCCCAGTTGTGATCAGCAGCGGCTGTGGAGGCCAGCGAAATCAAGACGGGTAAAAGCCATTTCATGCCACATTCACCCATGTGCGCATCCCGCCAACAGCGTGGCTGAGCATGTGACAGTGCAATAACCATCGGCCAGAGTTGTCGAACACGCAGATGATGTCACGGCTTTCGCCTGCGTTCACCAGAGTTGTGTCCCGTAAATCGCCCAAGGCCCCGTTCTGATCAACTTCATAAAAGTGGTGACCGTGCAGGTGGATGCCATGCGGGAACGATGTGTCATTTTTGAGGGTGATCCGTACCGTTTCGCCATTTCGGAATGATCCGAATGGTTTGGTTTGCAGGTCCGAGACGTTGTTGAAGGCCCAGATGTTGTCCCCATCATGTCGCCCGCCCATTGCACCGCCCATCATCGTCAGGGTTAGATGTTGTGTTGGTTCAGCAGGCGTTGGCAAATTAGGCTGTGACAACGCCATTATCGGACTAGCTTGTCTATCCGTGTTGGTTCCAATCACCTCAAGGTCTGCCAAACGATATGAACCGTCACGGGTGACCATATCGAACCCGACTGGGCCAGTGATATCCACGATAAGATCAGCACGTTGTGCTGGGGCCAGCACAAGGTCTGTCATCTGGCGAGGCACAGGTAATG
>Ga0206126_10003858_pt1 | contig 14920 bp, 14 predicted proteins | sample Helgoland_Spring_5_FD_148621 | JGI IMG/M metagenome (GOLD analysis project Ga0206126, IMG submission 148621) | Pelagic subsurface seawater microbial communities from Kabeltonne, Helgoland, North Sea - Helgoland_Spring_Bloom_20160412_1 | ecosystem: Environmental > Aquatic > Marine > Epipelagic ...
TTTACCCCTTCGTTTCACCGTTCGTTTACCCTTTCGTTTCGCCGCCGATTTACCCTTTCGTTTCGCCGCTGATTTACCCTTTCGTTTCGCCGCTGATTTACCCTTTCGTTTCGCCGCCGATTTCACCGTTCGTTTCGACGCCGATTTACCCCTTCGTTTCACCGTTCGTTTACCCTTTCGTTTCGCCGCCGATTTACCCCTTCGTTTCACCGTTCGTTTACCCTTTCGTTTCGCCGCCGATTTACCCTTTCGTTTCACCGCCGATTTCACCGTTCGTTTCACCGCCGATTTCACCGTTCGTTTATCCGCCGATTTCACCGCCGATTTTCCCTTTCGTTTCACCGTTTTCACTACCATTTATAATAAAATATAAAAAAAATCTATGATCCACACATTAAACAATCCGGATCATCTTTTCTACATACAAATTTAGGTTCTGTATCTTTACCATCTTTAATAGTCGGTTCAATCGTAAATTGTTGTGCTTGTGCTACTGCTTTTGTTCTTAGGTAATAAATACCAGTTTTTAATCCCTTAGACCACGAATAGAAATGCATACTTGATAATTTATTAAAATCGGGTTCTGCCACAAACAAATTAAGACTTTGCGATTGACAAATATATTTACCCCGGTCTGCCGCCATATTTATTAGGGTTTTATTACCTATTTCCCATACAGTTTTATAAATGGCCTTAATATTCTCAGGAATACATTCTATATGTTGAACGCTGCCGTTATTTTTTATAATTTTATTTTTTATTTCTTCGCTCCATAAATTAAGTTTAAGCAAATCCTCAATTAAATATTTATTTATCACGACAAATTCGCCAGCCAAAGTTCGACGTAAATAAATATTCGATGTAAATGGTTCTATACACTCGTTATTTCCCATAATTTGAGATGTTGAAGCAGTAGGCATCGGTGCCACCAACAAACTATTGCGAATACCATATTTAAGTATTTCAGTTCTCAAATGATTCCAATCATATCTATCACTCGGTTTAGCATTCCATAAGTCAAATTGAAATAGGCCTTTACTTAATGGACTACCTTCAAAACTAGAATAACTTCCTAAGAAATTATCTCTATTTAATTCTTCTTTAATAGGTTTATAAATCTTTTTTAAAGATGCTAATTCCTTTTTCATTTCCGATATGACATCCTTACTTACACTACTTACACTACTTACACTACTTACACTACTTACACTATCTGTTTCTATTTTTTCGATTAAATCCTTAATTTGCTTAATATTAGGATTCCTTTTTTTGGATATTTCAAGCGATGTTTCAATCGCACCATAATAAATTGTTTCAAATATATTATTATTAATCTCTTGCGCCTCTAAACTATCAAAACCCACTTTCATCAACGCAAACACATCGGCCAAACCTTGAACCCCAATTCCCATAGGTCTATGCAATTTATTTGATAATTCACATTCAGGAATCGGATAATAATTAATATCAATTACTTTATTAAGATTTTTAGCTATTACCTTAGTTATTTTACAAAGCATATCGTAATCAAATTCACGGGTTTCTTTATTAACGAATTTAGATAATACAATTGATGCTAAATTACACACAGCATATTCTTTTGGAGACGAATATTCCATAATCTCAGTGCACAGATTACTTGATTTTATAGTGCCCAGATTTTTTTGATTCGATTTGTTATTTGCAGCATCTTTATAACAAATATACGGATTTCCAGTTTCAATCTGCGATTCTAAGATAGCAAACCATAATTTACGAGCTTCAATCGTTTCACCATTATATATAGAGTCTCCTTCATATTTCAAATAAAGCGCTTTAAATTCATCACCATGACAATCTGCTAATCCAGGCGCTTCATTCGGACAAAATAGAGTCCATGTGCCATTTTCCTTGACCCGCTCCATAAATAAATCGGAAATCCAAAGCGCATAAAATAAATCTCTCGCTCTATCTTCTTCGTTTCCATGATTTTTTCTTAGAAGCAGAAAATCAAATATATCTTTATGCCATGGTTCGATATAGATTGCGAAGGAACCGTTACGCTTGCCACCTCCTTGATCAACATATCGAGCCGTATTATTAAATACTCTAAGCATCGGAACTAATCCATTTGAAATACCATTTGTTCCACGAATTTTACTATTTTTAGCACGAATATTATGCATATGTAATCCTATACCTCCGGCCCATTTTGAAATTAATGCACAATCTTTTAATGTAGAAAAAATACCATCTATACTATCATCTTTCATTGCTAGTAAAAAACACGAAGATAATTGTGGGCGAGGTGTTCCTGAATTAAATAATGTCGGAGTAGCATGTGTAAAATATTTATTTGACATATAATTATATGTTTCTATAGCCTCTTTTATATCATTACAATGAATACCGACCGAAACCCGCATAAATAGATCTTGTGGTCTCTCAAATACTTTTCCATTAATTTTCATTAAATAGCTTTTCTCTAATGTTTTAAATCCAAAATAATCAATATTAAAATCGCGAGAATAATCTATAACATCATTTAATTTAGAACCATGAGACTTTATAATAGAAAAAACCTTTTTACTAATTAATCCTTCTTCATATAATGCATTACTTGTTTCAGTATAGGATGGGAAAGTATTCTTATGATGGTTTGATACTACTATATTTGCTGCCAGAACCCCATAATCAGGATGTTCGGTCAACAGCGATGCACATATTTCGCCCGCCAATTCATCTATCTCGGTTGTGTGGATATTTGAATAAATTTGGGAACATACTTTTTGAGTTACTTTAGATGGATTTATAGTTAGACCCTCTGACAGTTTTTTAATACGTGTTAAAATCTTGTCAAATTGAATCTCTTCTTTAGTTCCATCTCTTTTAGTAACATAATCCAATTCCATTTTATAATCTATATCTTTAGTAATATTGTTTGTCATTGTTTTAGATATATTTTATAAAACATTTTAATTTTAAATTTAAACAAAATTGATTTTTAAATACAAATAATATATTCTTATATTTTAAAATCAACATGAGTTCGTTCCTATGGCCATTCACATACATTATTAATTACTTTTTTCCAGAAACTAAAAATCTATCCGAATTAAGCGACTTAATATACTTTGATTTTGAAACAACTGGGTTAAATCCATATCATAATAAAATTATAGAATATGCGTTTATTCAAGAAGAAGGCGAAGACTATGATATAAATGACTCAGAATCGTATGTTGATAATACGTTTATCTCTGAATTAGTAAATCCTGAAAATAAATTTGATAAGAAAATTACGGATATCACAGGGATTCATCCTGACGAGTTAGAAATTATGAGCACGATTGACATAGAATTACCTAAAATGATGAACTTTATTAATTATGATATGAAATCTAAACAAATTTATTTAGTTGCGCATAATTGCGATTCATTTGATAGATTATTCTTATTAACACAACTTAAAAAATACAACAGCACACATGAACCGACAATTGATTTTAAACATATTATGTTTATCGATAGTCTTAATTTATGTAAAAAACTTCTACCTGATGCTAAAAGTTATTCATTAAAAAATATGACCCAGAAATTTAAAATTAAATCCGGAAATCATCGGGCATTATCAGATACTATTGCCCTTAGAGAATTATATATTAATCTTATGGAACTACTTGAAAAAGAACTTAATATTGATAAAAATGTATTGTTAGATACACCTAGTATTGTTTATGATTATATTTATTAAAAAATACTTTTTAGGAAAAAAATACTTTTTAGGAAAAAGTAAAGCAAAAAAAATACTTTTTAGGAAAAAGTAAAGCAAAAAAAATACTTTTTATGAAAAAGTAAAGCAAAAAAATACTTTTTAGGAAAAAGTAAAGCAAAAAAATACTTTTTAGGAAAAAGTAAAGCAAAAAAATACTTTTTAGGAAAAAGTAAAGCAAAAAAATAATTTTTAGGAAAAAGTAAAGCAAAAAAATACTTTTTCTAAAAGTTTAGTTTAGTTTATTTTGTTAAAACTTTTTTAACCTTTTTCAAAAAAGGTTATAAAAGTTTATTGTAAGATAGGGTTTATGAAGTATATTAAAAAGGAGAAAAATGCCACTATCCAACACCAATATGATCCGGCAATATTTTTATTTGTATTCGGAATTGAATAATAAGTATATAATGCGGGAATCATAAAATATAATAGCAGTATTATCAAAAATATTTTACTTTTAGGGAATATAAATATTAATGATACTATTATCAAAAAACCAATTATCAAATTATAATTATGTGGTATATCCCATACTAAATGTCTATATTTAGGTAATAGATATGATGTTAATGAATAATTCGATGATTTACTTAATAATGCCATTCCATTTCTAAATAATCCGATTATTATAAATAGTAGAGCTATAACAAACACTATGTTATAAATATTATTTTTTGTTATATTTTTATAAAATTTATCATATTTTAATCCTAATAAAAATATTAGTGGATGAAAATATAATAATAAGGATGCTAACACCGTTCCGATTTTATTAATAATAGGTTTATTATATTCAATTCCTACCCATATTATAGTTTCAAATAATTGCATTGAACCATAACCCATTATAAATATGGCCATTAGACGGTCGTTCGGTAAATTTCTTTTAAATAGCATAATACACACTAAACTAATAATTATAAATGAACCCAACGATACTTCTTTATTCCAACACATATTATTAATGAATATTAAATTTTTGAAGTATAGGGTTTGTGAAATATATTAAAAATGAAAGAATAGCAACTATCCAACACCAATACGACTTAAATATTTTATATTTTATTTCTTTAGGACTCGAAATTATTGAATAAATACATGTAATACTTAAAAATGCCAATATCAATAATGCAAATATTTTGTTTTTAGGAAATATAACATAACATAATACAATAATAGAAAAAACAAGTCCAATTATATAGTGAGGTTCTAAATATTTAGGTATATCCCACATTAAATGAGGTGATTGTTGTGTTACATATGATAAATATTTGTGTTTATTTAAACCTTGATAAAGTGTATTAATTATGCCAATCACAAATAATAATATTCCAATACCAAAAAATACTTTATACACTATATTATTTTTAATATTATTATAGAAGTTATCATATCTAATACCTAATATTAATCCTAGAGGATGTAAATATAATAGTAATGTTGCTAAAACCGTTCCGATTTTATTAATAATAGGTTTATTATATTCAATTCCTACCCATATTATAGTTTCGGCCAATTGCATTGAACCATAACTCATTATAAATATGGCCATCAGTCTGTCATTCGGTAAATTTCGTTTAAATAGCATAATACACACTAAACTAATAATTATAAATGAACCCAACGATACTTCTTTATTCCAACACATATAGTAATTACTAATATTATTTCTTTTTGATTTAAAACTTTTTCTAAAAGTTTTTTTTGATTTAAAACTTTTTCTAAAAGTTTTTTTTGATTTAAAACTTTTTCTAAAAGTTTCTTTTTGATTTAAAACTTTTTCTAAAAGTTTTTTTTTGATTTAAAACTTTTTCTAAAAGTTTTTTTTTGATTTAAAACTTTTTCTAAAAGTTTCTTTTTGATTTAAAACTTTTTCTAAAAGTTTTTTTTAATCTAAGAAATTCAATTCTGGCTCTTTATAATTATTTTTAGGTTTTTTTATTTTTTTTAATGACTCTATTCCGATTTCCCTATATTTTAATACATCATCCCAAAATAATTTAATATTTTCATAATTGGTGTTAAAATAATTTTTATCGCGTTTTACTAATACAACATTATATTGATTCAAATACCAGAATACAGTTGTTAAATAATCTAAATGTTCATTTTCATAAATAGGATTCATAAGTGTTTCTTCCCATTTTTCAAATGTTTCTTTACATTTTACATGTATTTCTTTAGAATAATAATAGAGTGTTTTTTTTAACTTAGAATCATAAAATTCAACAATTATACCCTTTTCTTTAAACGGTTCGGTATCATTAAAAAAGTCATCTTTTGAACCATATTTCTGAAAATCACATTCCAAGAAATCGCAATACTCTAAATCACACACTTCTAATTGACCTTGCACCTGAGCAAAATAGCCGGGTGGAATTATACCGGTTATTTTACGAGATTTCGGACACTTAATTTCTAACATACGACCCACATAATTTTTATTTTCACTATCATAATGAACGATGCCATCAGGCGATGCTCCAAAAAAAGGAATAATCGGATGTGGCAGGCATCCAAAATCTGAAATGATTAGTTTATTTCGTTTTTCATAAATCTGAACCGCTAATTCTTCAAATTTAATACCATGTAATATAGCATCATTCGTTAAAAATGGTATATCTGCCCCACATTTTTTCATTATTAATTCATTGCGTTTCGATACACACCCTTTATCAATAACACTGTATAAATCACTCGCAGTTAGTCTATTATTTCTAAATATATGCCATTCAGGACTCCGTTGTTCTGGTTGCGGAATTTGTTCTAAATGTTTAAATTTAGATTCAAGGTATAATAATTCAGAATTAGAATACGTTGGATCTTGTGGCATATTCTGTTTTTGATACAGTAATTTATGTATTTCATTGCATATTTTAGTCACTTTATCACTTGTGTTCAATTCCACAAATTGCGAATATATTTCAAGCACCAACAGTTTTGTTTCGTCAAAAATAGTATTATCACACAAATCATCGCAATCTAAGTCGCTATTATCAACAATGTCATTAATTATACGGAACAATTCTTCAGCCATTTTAAACTTTTTGAAAAAAAAAAACACAAATCAATTTTATATTAAATTACTTTCTTAACTTTTTAAGTTATAAATTGTGTAAAAGTTTAAAGATTGTTTAACAAATCTAGGGTGTTTTTGGTACCAATTAGCCTCTCGCGCCTGATATACCAATAGGTCTGGAAGCTGAATCGGTTGCCGGATTAAAAAGCCAATCATATAATTCATTTTTTTCATTATAATTGCTTTTAATGAATTGTGGGGTTCGGCGTATCACTCTGGACTCATTCGTTGGAACACCAAAACAATCCCAATCTATTTTGACATATTCCGATTTAATCACATTAGTTTCATTATCATACAATTCGGCATCAGAATTTAAAATCCAACTGGTTCTGTTTATAGTTTTATCATGTTTATCATAGGTTTCTTCAAAATCAACTAAACTATAATTATTTTTATGATCATTATATTTCTGCACTTTTTCAATATCTACCTTAGGTTTATATAGTATAGAACCGCGTGAATCAACGGCATCTCTTTCTATACCTAAAACTTCCCTAGATACACCATTTTTAATACTATTTAGGATTATATTTTTATTATTAAAGGTTATATCAAACAATAATTTTCGGTTAACATATTTTTCTGGATTATAAATAAACACATTAATTTTATAATTTATACTATCATTAGATTCAACTGATTCAACAAAGGTTTTTTCGACTCTATCTAAATTTCCACGAACCAAATTCTTTTTAAATTTATCATTAATATTAGTTAACACCGCATCAATTAACAGTTCACATTCTCGTTTAGATACCGAATCTATAGTATCAACCGGCATTGAAATGAACCGTTCGTGGGTGGTCTTTAAATATAAAAATATTATTATTAAAATTAATACTAAAAAAAATATTACTATCATTAATTAATAGTAAGATTTAAATATGAAAATAAAGAGACAAACACACATAATTAATACGAATACTAACAATATTGGATTCATATTTGTGTCTTCAAATTGTAGTATCAATGTTAAAAAGAAACTAAATCTAAACAAAACCAAATTATATCATAAAGATAATAATTATATTACATTAGTTGCGTTGAATGAGTTGAATGAGTTGAATGGGTTGAATGGGTTGAATGGGTTGAATGGGTTGAATGGAGTTCTTGATACTATAATTGATAAACAATATGTGGAAGAAATTATAGATATTTATACAAATAAATTATTTGTTATACGTGTTAAGTATGATGCTATAATAAATGGATATTCTGCTAGACGTTATTTAGATTTATTTAATAGTATATCCGATTCTATTTATAATGATATCTATTTTTTTAATAAAACAAACAATAATTGCTACTTAAATAATATATTAAGTGATAGAAACAATGACTATCAGTTAAAGGTTATAGACTTATACTATTATTTAATAGGTTATATTTAGTTAATTATAAATTTGATTAAATTTAAAGATATATAACGATATATTTATAAATGAGTATTAATGATGTTCAAAATGAATTAAATAACATTAAATCTACCAACGTTACATCTAACACTGACGACGAAAAACTTGTCGTTACACCTAACACCGACGACGAAAAACTTGTCGTTACACCTAATACCGATGACGAAAAACTTGTCTTAGTATCCAATATTAATTCTATTTTAAAAAAAAATATAATAAATTTAGAGTCTTTCGTAGAAGGGAAGGTTATTAATATGTATGCTAGGTCGTGGAATAAATTGGAACCTAAATTAAAAAGAACAAAAATGACTGAGTTTTTACAAGCATTGGTGGATAAAAACGAATTTGATATAATTACTTTTAATACCTTAATTAAACTCTTACATAATAAAATTAATTTTAATCGTAAATTAAATGTTACATACGATCCTGAAACATGCGTAATAACTACATTTGATTATAGTATTTATTTATAATATTTCATTATTTTATAGTTAGTTTCATACATTATTTCATCTATTATTTTAAAATTATACTTTGTATAAAAATTTATTAAATTTTCGTCACTTACTGCTAAATAAATATCGGTTATGTTGTTATTAATTAAATACTTTAAACAATATTCAAGTAGATATTTTCCATAGCCATTACTTCTAAATTCGTCAATTATATATAAATCTGTTATAAAAATACCGTTATTACTATATTTTTTAACCACATTATCAAAATCATATATAGAAATACTAATTGAACCAATCAATATATCATTATTTTTTAATATAAATATTTTATGATCATTTGAATCATTTAAATACTTTTTATATGATTTATTATATAATTCTATTGATGATTTTACATTTGTATACTCCATATACGTTTTCCAATAAATATAATGATAATTACATATAATTAATAAATCCGATTTATTAACAACATTTGAAATATTCATATAATAATAACTTATAAATTTAATGATTGTTTGAATTCATCAAAATCAATATCGGTTCCTATATCCGAATCACTATCAGATGTATATTCGGACTCTTCAACAAATGTTACTTTCTTAGGTTCTTTAATAGGCTTGTATTTATTTATAGGTGGTAAAGATGGTTTTGTTTTGTGTTTTTTTGGACTACTTGTTAACAGTTTATTTTTTATTAAAATAATGATATTATTGAAATCAATATCTTTATTATTAGTTATAATTATCATTACTATATCAAGTATGAAAAATAACCAGAAATAACCTTTCAAACTATATAGTAAGGCATCTTTACCTCCTATAAATAATGTGGCATGTAAAATAATATATGAAATACCCCCATATAAAAATATTTTAGTTATTTTAGTATTCGTATCTAATTCTCTTTCTATTAATGTTGAATGTTGAATTAAGTAGAAAAACATCGTTAAATATTATTTATAAAAAAAATGATTATAACAAACTTATAATTATTTTATTATATTATAGTATGACTAACGAAATAACTGCGACATCTACAACATCTAAGTCAACGTTTACGTGTAAAACTAAAAATAATGGTATTCTACCAATTAAAAATAGGATTTTAGTTATAGGCGACCTTCATGCCGATTTTAATAAAACAAAAGAAATATTTATTAATTTCAATTTAATAGATGTAAATGAAAATTGGATTGCTAGCCCCAAAGACACAGTTGTAGTCCAACTTGGTGATCAATTAGATGGTGGGGGTCGTGGTGATGACGAATCATTTGGAGAATTAGATTTAATAAATTTTATGGATAGAGTTCATTTAAAAGCTGAAATCGACGGAGGGGGGGTATTTTCGCTCATTGGAAATCATGAAATTATGAATTTGCTTGGTGATTTCCGATATGCATCAACAAAAGATATACAACTACAAGGGGGTATTCAAAAAAGACACCAATTATTTTCACCTGGTAGTGATATTTTTAACAAAATGTCGTGTACTAGAAATGTCATATTAAAAATTGGTGATTTTATTTTTGTGCATGCCGGGATACTTCCAGAACACATTAATCCGGATGAAAAATCTCATTTTATTACCAAATTAAATACGCTTATGCGGCTTTATTTACAAGGGAAAAAAACTTGGCAAGACGAAGATATACAGAAATATTTTTTAGATAAGAAGGGTGTTATATGGAACCGAAATTATGGCGATGAAACACTATCTAAAAAGACTTGCTCTTCTTTAGAAACAGTAAATAAATTATTAAATGTAGGTCATATGGTAGTAGGTCACACTGTTCAAGACAATATTAATAGTAAATGCGATGATAAATTATGGCGAGTAGATGTAGGTATATCAGATGCCTTTGGAACATCAAATATGGAAATCCTTGAAATTCTAAATAATGGTGTAGCAAATAAAGAAAATAAGTTTAAGCCTATAAGAATTCTTACTATGAACCGTTAATAGTTTACTATTTTACCATTAACCGTTAAAAATTGATTAATAATTTTAAGGAACATAAACAGATAAACAATAGAAATGAATAACACTTTCAAATGGATAGCACCACCTAAGAAATACCCTTCATTTAATAGCTTTAATAAGGAGTCATTTCATCCGATGTATTACAAATACATGTATTTATTACTTCTGGCATTCATTATTATGGTGATGGTTTACTATTACAATATTTAGATTGATACATCAAATTATATTAAAATTGATAATTATTTTATATTTTATATTTTTTATAATTAACTATGGATGAACCATCAAAACACGTCGAGATTTTTAACAAGTCTCAAACATTTAGATTTCTTCCATTCGATTCATCTGATAAATCTAAATGGTGTGATGTCACCACAACTGTTAAACTTGTTAGATACGAAGATTTATCTGAATATTACTATATTTCATATGAATATGTATTCTCCAATAAAAACCTTAAAGAAAGAGAGCTAGATGATTGCCACCCGTTTTACGGTAACCTAGAATTAATGGACCATATTGAAGGAGACATTATTGTTAAAAATTCGATGTCAGAACAAATTATAGAATATTTGTTAATGGGATTTGATGAATTAGAAGAATTCACGGGCCGTTCGACGCCACAAGGTTATAAAGGGAATATTATGCGAGCTATAACTTATTTGTGGGATTAACGAAACTTTTAACAAAAGTTTTAACAAAACCTATTATTTTTTAAAAGTTTTTTTATTTACTAATATTATAATGCCAATTAAATCTAAAAAAAATTCAGGGAGTATTAAAAAAGAAATTAGTAATTATATTTTAAAAAAAGGCGACATTTGTTGCGAAGAAGATTTTGAAAGAGATAAAGTAATTGAACAAATATTTAGTGTATATCAAGAAATGTTCAGTAATACTTATTTAGATACATTAAATAATGATATGATGTTATTTATTGGATATTTTATAGATTTAAAAAAAACTAATGATAAAAAAGGTATAAAGTTATGGAACTATTTAGAGGAACAAATGCCATCTACGAAAAATAAAACTAAAGATGAAAAAAATATTAAAAAATTATTAAAATCATTACCATTATTTTATTTACTATCATTTTTAGGTATGGCACATTATAAAAAACAACTAAATTAAAATGTTGTGTTAGTTTAAATGGGCCTTAAAATATTTGATCAATATACATATTTACATTTTGCTTCTGGAATAATAGCCTATTTTTTTGGTATTCCATTTGTATGGTGGATTATAGCACACACCATATTTGAAATAAGTGAAAATTCATCAATCGGTCTATATTTAATTAATAACTATTTAAAATTTTGGCCTGGTGGAAAACCACATCCTGATTCTATTATTAATATTATAGGTGATACAATAGGAACTCTTTTAGGTTGGTTGTCAGCATATGGTGTTGATAAAATAGGAAATTATTATAATTTATATCAGTTACACATAAAATAAACTTTTAGAAAAAGTTTTAACAAAATAATGATTTGGTCTAAGCCTTTAGAAAAAGTTTTAACAAAATAATGTTTTGGTCTAAGCCTTTAGAAAAAGTTTTAACGTTAAGAGACAACTAAAAAATTTCCTTATATTCGGGTATAACAGATTCTAATATATCCTCTTTTTCTAAATCGACTAAATTACGACCGAATGGGTCCCAAAATGTAGTTAACCATTCATTAAATAAAGATTTATTTATTGATATATACGTTTTCATTATAGTATGTATACCATATTCATACATTATTGTTTTATTTTCCTTAATATAACGACCTAAATTAGAACATGGATATTTTTGATGAACTGGAAAAGTTCCAACTATTATTTTTGCGTCTAAATTATTATTAATTAATTCTGTGTGATATGTTGGCCACCCATCAACACGTTTATCACTACCACTTGTATCAGGATATAAAAATTTATTTTTGAACTTTTTTTGTGAAGATATTTCATTATAATCACCTTCTAGTATATTTACATTTTTAAATAAAATATCTACTAATATTTTTTCTTTTAGTATTTTAGTTTGTTCAATAAAAGTTTCATGATGAATTTCAATAATATGAAAATTAATATGCGATAATTCATCAGGTGTTAGTATATTTTCTTTATTTTCGAGTATACATGAAACAGTATTTAATCTATTATCACACAATATCATATCTAATGGTTGTTTTGTATTATCTAATAATATTTTTATTATTTTTGGTAGAATTTTATAATTAAATAAATTTTTAACTATTGGATTAGGGTTTGTGAATGGGTTTAATGAATTAATAAGGATTGATTGTTGTATTTGCATATCATATATTTGATTCTCTAATATTGGGAGTTCCTTTTTAACAAAATCTATATGTGCTTGATCCTTAGAACTAACTACAACTTTTGGTTTAGGGTTAATAGATTTTTTTTTACCACTATTACTTGGGTTAAGAGGTTTACTTTTTTTAGTATTAAATTTACTTGTATTATTTACATTTTTTTTAGAAGATTTGCCGGAACTGTGTTTACTAACAGTACCTTGTGGAATATCAACAATTTTTGGTTCATTCGTCGGTTCATTCGTCGGTATTTTTCTTTCCTTTTTAGAAAGTTTTATAGATTGTGTTTGGGTATTTGACACTGTTTTTAATTCTGCCGATTGTTCCTTTGATTTATTTGATACAAATACATCTCCAACTAAATTTTGCCACCAAAATATATCTCCATAATTAATGTGCGATTTTATTAATCTTGATTTAGGTTCAGAACCAATCTTAACTTCAAAATCAAATAAAAAATTAATATCAATTAATGCCGGACAATGACTCGTCTCTTTTGTTTTATATGAACCATACCTAAATTGTAGTGGTGATTTTTGTGTATCTTTGTTTGAATAAATATAATTGCCGTCACGTTCTATCATCATTTTGTTTTCACTCCCCTTAGTTAATTGTTCATACCTATTTCTTATATCATGTGTGCCTTTTTTACGGTCTTTAATATAATTTTGACCGGTGAGCTTATACATATGTTCCATTTCTCCGACCTTTAAATCTTTAAATATTTTTGATTGATTTTTAAACTCATGATTAGTTACTAAGTTTGTTATAGCAATTTTGCGTTTATCTGTATCTTTATAATCATCTATTAAATGATCATAATAGACTGTTAATTGGTGACATTTATGTTTATCTAATGAATATCTTTCAGGTATTTTTTTATGTAATATTTTTATTATTTCGCGTACTTCTGCTTTAACACTATCACAACCATCTTTAAAATTACAATTTTTTTCATGGTCTCCCATTTTAGATTTTTTAAGACACCATCCATGTGTGTCTTTATCGAATTCTATTTCATTAAATTCAGTATCAGATTCTTTAAACCATCGACCCTTTTCTATTTTTTTTCTTACAGATAAAATTTTAGGCGCATCTCCTACTTTTTGTTTTATTTCTTCTAATTCAGATTGCCAATCTTCAAACGTATCAAATATTTTACCTCCTGCAGTAATACGAATTAATTTATCCTGAAATAATTGTATTTGCTTATAACATTTCTTTAATTCTTCATGCAACTCTTTAGTTGCCCATAAATGTAATTTACATTCATACGGAACATCTTCTTTTTCTGTATATAAAAAACAAGGTTTCTTCAGAACACTATTATCAACATCATTATAAACACCTAATATACGCAATTTTTGAATTAAACTTTCACAATGTAAATTTTTATCAAGATTAGTTAGACCTGTTTTTTTGGATGTTTTTATTTCACTACGTATATATAAATCTGTTAAATGATATTGTAAGTCATTATCATAATCACCATCTACAAAACTTATTCCTCGGTCTGCCTTTTTACCAGACACAATTACAATTTGTGTTTTACCATTATCTTTTAAAAATTTCAAAGCATTTTGTATGGCATTTCCAGGATTATCAATATATGTATCTTTACCTATATCTTTACCTGTTTTAATATTTACACCTTTTAATATAGTATCAGTTATTTCACTAATTTCAAAATCCCCAACTCTTATGGGTGGGTTTAATGAAACACTATTTTGATTATAAACTAATCCACACCACCCTTTATCTGTATTTCGTTTCATTATATTTTCTAAAAGTGCTGTTTGATTATCGTTTTGTATAGTTGATAAGATTAATGCTACACAAAAACGTCTTTTTGTAATATCACAATTGTCAAGTATTTTATCTATTATTTTTAATTCATTTTC
>Ga0206126_10003863_pt1 | contig 14904 bp, 14 predicted proteins | sample Helgoland_Spring_5_FD_148621 | JGI IMG/M metagenome (GOLD analysis project Ga0206126, IMG submission 148621) | Pelagic subsurface seawater microbial communities from Kabeltonne, Helgoland, North Sea - Helgoland_Spring_Bloom_20160412_1 | ecosystem: Environmental > Aquatic > Marine > Epipelagic ...
TTGACAGTTTATCTGTAGCTCAATAGAATGCGCGCCTCCTAGCCAGTACCGTCCCGTTCGTCTAGAGGCCTAGGACACCGCCCTTTCACGGCGGTAACAGGGGTTCGACTCCCCTACGGGACGCCATTTTAAAAAGGCACTTATGGATAAGTGTTTGCGGGAATAGCTCAGTGGTAGAGCACAACCTTGCCAAGGTTGGGGTCGCGAGTTCGAACCTCGTTTCCCGCTCCAATACTAAACGCAAAACTTCGGTTTTGCGTTTTTTTATGCCTGGAATTTAGTCAGCTAAGAGCACTTAGTTTGCAATCTCAATTAACATTCCCTGTTAAGCCGCAGCACTAAAATTTCCCTGTTCAGTCGCCGTTATGTGTCTTTGTTTCTGAGTTAATACAGGGGTTTTCTCAGCCGTTGCTTAGAGATCAAAGAATTGCTTTATTTCATCTTCCTTTGCCTGGGCGTCGCGCATGCCCATAGCGATAAGCTTGCGACAAAAGCCCGGTTCAAACAGCAGGTAACTGGCAGCACTGGAACCGCCACCCTGCGCCGTTGCGCCAGTCAAACTTAAAAATATGCGCAGGGATCTAGGTAGTTGGTGTATATGCTCCTCGGCGATACTATCGATAGACTCTGTGGGAGATATAGACAGCACCTCAACTGGGTTTAAATCGGTGATATTGTTTTTCTCGCGCAGGGACTGGGGCAGGGCACTGGCCAGGCGATTGATATTGCTGAGCGTCTCCAAGTCGCTCTCCACTGCATCGATAAAGGCACTGTTAAACATATGCCCGACAATCTGTGCTGTCGAGGGAGAGTGCTCTAGTCCAGCTGACAGCTTGTTGCGGGTTGCATTGTCACTGACGCCGACGATTAATAGTTTGCTGGCACCCATATGCAGTGCCGGACTGATCGGCTTAAGCTGACGCACAGCGCCATCACCAAAGTAGTCGCTATCTATCTTGACTGCAGGGAAGAGTCCAGGAATGGCGGTTGAGGCCATCAGATGATCAATGGTTAGAGGGATATTTTCACCGCGACGACGGGATCGATTCCAGGCTGCTATTTTTTCCTGCCCTTGATAAAAAGTTACCGATTGGCCGCTGGCATAGCTCATGGCTGTGATCGCTATAGCTTCAAGCTCTCCGTTGTTAATCGCTGTGTCTAAATAATCAAATTTGACATAGCTATCCATCATTTTGCGCAGTGGGCTGTTGTCGAGGAGCGATATGGGCTTGCCTATGCCATAACCACTGTGAACAAATGACGCCAGTATATGAAAGGTGTTTTTTAATACTCCCAGTGCATCGGTACGGTAGACATCAGCTGGTGTCAGCTCATTCCAGATCCGCTCTAATTTACTGGTGCGCAAGCGAAAGGGTCCGGCCCGCCCAGCAATCGAGAGGGCGTTAATTGCGCCAGCAGAGGTACCGCAGATAATCGGGAAGGGGTTGTAAACTGATCTTGGCAATATGCTGGCAATGCCTTTGAGTACACCCACTTGATAGGCGGCTCTGGCGCCGCCTCCGGTTAAAACTAAGCCTTTGCTCATGGTTAAAATATTCCTATGGATAGGCCTGCGGCCATAGCTAGGCCGAATTCTTCACATTGTTCCAAATGCTGCTGGTTAATGTCACCTTTGACGATTAGCGGCTCGCTAATTTTGCGCAGGGGGTAACCTTTAGCAATGCGGTCGATCTCACGCACCGCGCCGCTGCCATCATTGCCAGCGCTAATAAATAGTGCGTAGGGTAAATTCAGTTGGTAGGGCTCCGCAGGATAGTAGGTTCGGTCAAAGAAGTCTTTTAGTGCACCGCTCATATTGCCAAAGTTCTCTGGCGTGCCAAAGAGCAAGCCATCAGCCCAGCGCAAATCCTCCAGGTCGGCATCAAAGGCTTTTAGCAGCCTAGTTTCCACATCTGCTTCAGCCTGTGTTCCACGCATAACGGCCTCCGCCATCTTGGCAGTATTGCCAGATTGGCTGTGATAGATGATCAGCAGATGTTTCTTCATCGGTTAAAACCACTATTCGGCAAGAGTGCGGTGGAGTTACATTTTTTTTGCGTCGCTCGGGACTACAGTGCCCACTAGCTATTGCTCTGATTTGCATAGTTTAAAGCGGTTGCGAGCACTGCAAGTGTAACGGATATAGCCTTAGAAGGATCTAGTTTGACCTATTTGATTATGCTCTCTCTGGGTATTTTTTCGGTGGCTTGGTGGCCTTGGTTGCCCAGCTTTTGGGTTAGCTGTGGGCTATTTGTTGTGCTCTTATCAGTCAGCGTCTTGTTTCGGCTGAAGAGCTTGATCTGGCTTATTGCTCTCAGTGCAGGAATGCTCTGGGGCATATTTTTTGGACATCAACTTCTGAATGAGACTCTGCCAGAGAAGCACAGCGGCAAGGAGTTCGTAATCACAGGACAGATTGTTAGTCTGGTGGACAGCAATGCGGTTCGTCGCCGTTTTACGCTTGCTCCTGAGACTATTCAACTGATAGACGATCCTCATCAAAAGTTTGTCTCGGAGAAGCTGCTGCTGAGCTGGTACGCTGCAGAGGAGTTGCATCCGGGGCAGCGCTGGCAGCTGGTAGTGCGCTTGCGGCGGCCGCGAGGGTTTATAAATCCTGGAGCTTTTGATTATCAGAGCTGGCTACTACAGCAGAGCTATAGCGCCACTGGTTATGTGCGCTCTCCCGAGCTTGCCAAGCAGTTACCTGAGGCCAGATTGTTTAGTGCCGATAACCTAGCCTCACTGCCAGCGCAGCTTAGAGCAGGGATTCAGCAAGCTATCGAGCAGTCAGACTTGTCGCCACGGGGGCGTGCTGTGCTGTTGGCCCTAAGCATTGGCGATAAGTGTCAGCTGGCCACTTGGTGGCAGGATCTGGCGCGCTTGGGAATAGTGCATCTGCTGGTTATCTCTGGGCTGCATATAGGTCTTGTGGCATTGTTTGGGGCCGCTTTGGGCAAGGGGCTGGCGCGGCTGGTGATTCTGATGAGTTCTGCTTGTAGTCTCTTGGGATTAAGGCTTAGCAGCCCAGCATTACATTGGCTGGCTCCGGTGAGCGGGTTGCTGGCCGCTGGCGCATACAGCCTTTTGGCAGGCTTCTCCCTGCCGACTCAGCGGGCGCTGATTGCCGTAGCAGTAGTAGTAATAGCCAGGCTCCGCTTTCGTCGCATCCAGCCCTTTGTCTGCCTGATATGGGCACTGACACTAATTGCGCTATTGCAGCCCCTGGCGGTATTGAGTGCTGGCTTTTGGCTTTCATTTTCCGCCGTGGCGATTTTAATTGCCTGGTTTTCTCCCTGGCAATCAATCGATCCCTGGTGGACTAAAAAACGCACAGTCAGCGCTCAGTTAGCACTGCTAGTGGTTATGTCAGTGCCACTATTGTTTTTTATTGGGCGGCTGTCCTGGCTGGCGCCGCTGGTTAATTTGGTGGCTGTTTCCTGGGTGTCAATGGTAACCGTGCCCACGGTTCTATTCGGCTGCCTGCTTCTACCGGTCTCAAGCCGCACAGCGGAAGTGATTTGGGCTATCTCTGATTGGTCAGTGAACCTGTTGTGGCGGTTTCTCGATCTATTGCCCTCAGATCAGGGCTTTTTAGTTTCTCCGGTGGGGGCATCTAGTCTGGTTTTGTCGGCTGCACTTCTGGCTGGCCTGTGCCTAATGCTGCCGCGTCATTTAAGGGAAAGGTGGCTTGGGGTGTTGCCATTGGCGCTTTTATTACTCTTCAATGACAGACCTAAATTTGGCTTGCGGGTAACGGTTTTGGATGTGGGGCAGGGACTTGCTGTGGTGGTTGAAACCGATAAACGGAATCTGCTCTATGACAGTGGCGCACAAATTAGTGCTGCCTTTAGTGCCGGCAGTGGCATTGTTGCTCCCTTTTTATGGCAGCGTGGCTGGCGATCTATTACCACGACACTTATAAGTCATGAGGACGGCGATCACAGTGGCGGCTTTGCGGCCCTGCAGCAAGTTCTGCCCAGCAGGCAGATCATAACTGGGCCCGGCGTGAATTATCCTGAGGCGGTGCTACAAGGGCAAAATGTATAGATTTGCAATGCTGGAGCTGAGTGGCGTTGGGGTGAGGTGTTGTTAGAGATATTGTCACCCGTCTCTGCAGTGGGTTCGATAACGGCCAGAGAGGGCAATAATAGCTCCTGTGTTCTGCGTATCCGCTGGCGGGATATTCAGCTGCTGCTTCCCGGCGATATCGAAAGTGCTACAGAATATCAGTTACTTGACACAGGAAGGCTGGATGGTCCTCATCTGGATGTGTTGGTAGCGCCTCATCACGGCAGCAAGACGTCCTCTACGGCAAAATTTGTTCAGCAACTGCAGCCAAAGCATGTGGTGTTTTCCGCGGGATATCGACATCAGTTTGGCCATCCTCATCCATCTGTAGTCAATGCTTACAACGCTGTGAACAGTCGAGTTTGGAATACGGCGGAACAAGGTGCTATAACCTTTGAGTGGTCACGGCATGAGAAGCCGGCTAGAGATCTAACTGGAGAGCTAACTGGAGAGCTATCTGGACAGTTAACTGTTACCACAGCCCGCGGCCAAGCGCGGCGCTGGTGGCGCTAAACATGGATTGCAGATTTTGCCTGAAGCCCTTTTATGCTAAGGTCGCGATTCAAAACTAATCGACTTAATGGAAGACCCTGTGTATCAAATTTTCCTTACTGGTGGCTGGCTTATGTGGCCGCTCCTTATCTGTTCGATTATCGTTGTCGCGATTTCCATTGAGCGCTTTATAACTCTAAAACCTGATCGTATTGTCCCCAGCGGCCTGTTAACTCGAGTCTGGCAGCAGCTGCGGGATCGCGAGCTAGCCGGCGAGAGTCTCAGAGAACTGCGCGATACATCACCGCTGGGCTATATTCTTGCCGCCGGTATCAGCAACTCCGGCCACGGCCGCGAGATTATGAAAGACAGTATCGAAGAGGCCGCAGCGCAGGTAGTCCATGAGCTCGAACGTTTTTTAACGCTGCTGAGTACGATTGCCAATATGGCACCGTTGATCGGTTTACTCGGCACTGTGCTGGGAATGATTCAAGTGTTTGCCGACATTATGCTGTTCGGCACAGGCAATGCCGCTGATCTTGCCGGGGGCATCTCTCAGGCGCTAATTACCACTGCAGCTGGCCTCACTATTGCTATTCCGGCGATGATCTCCCACCGATATTTTGAGCGCCATGTGGAGTCTCTGGTGGTGCAGCTGGAAGGGCAGGCAACTAAGTTGGTGGATGCCATGCACAGCGATCTGTTTCGGCAGTCCTAGGTGGTGATGAATAACCATGACTAAACTCTCGCCATTTTTGCTTGCTGTGCTCGCCGTGAAACCGCTGTGAAGTTTCCCCGCCGCCCCCAGCGAGACAACAGTATTAATCTAACACCATTGATAGATGTGGTGTTTTTGCTGTTGATTTTCTTTATGGTCACTACCACCTTTACCCGTGAGACGCGTATGCTAATCAGCCTTCCTGAGGCTGAGGCTGAGGCTGAGGCTGAGAGTATCGCCAGGGAGGAAAAAGTAGTGGAATTGGTGGTCTCCAAAGATGGCAGCTATGCGGTTGACGGACAAAGTTTGATAAATCGCGATATCAAGACCATTATGGCTGCCTTAAAGGATGCTTCGGCTGGGGATAACAAGATGCCATTGGTGATTACCGCCGATGCGCTGTCTACACACCAAGCCGTGATTACCGCCATGGATGCTGCGGGCAGGTTAGGATTTGAAACACTAAATATTGCAACGCAACAGCCACAAGAGCCATAACAATATGAGCGACAAGATTGTCCCGACCGGTGCCTCCACTTATTTGCGCCTGTTAAAGTATGTTCGCCGTTACTGGCTGGCCTTTGTAGTCAGTATATTTGGCTTAGTGCTGCACTCCTTTGCCGAAGTGGCGTTTGTCGATCTACTGGGTTTTATCACCGATACGGTTGGCACACTTACCAGCACAGGAGCGGCTGAAGCCAACTCTGTGGGTATGCCCCAGACCGGTATGACAGCGATGTTCGCCGAGGCGCTTTTGGGCGATCTTATGGTAGAAAAACCCTGGTTGGTGATTCCGTTTTTTTTGGTGATTATCAGCGTCTTGCGCGGTATCGGTTATCTGATTGGCAGCTACGGGCTAGCCTATGTCTCCAACTATCTGGTTCACGCTCTGCGAGTGGATATCTTTGAAAAATATCTGCAGCTGCCCTTTGAGTTTTTTGATCGCTCCATGTCCGGCCATCTGGTCTCGGTGGTTACTTTTAATGTTCAGCAGGTTACACAAGCCAGCACCAAAGCACTAAAAACCCTGCTGCAGCAGGGCAGTTTGGTCTTGGGTCTGATGGGCTATCTATTCTATGTAAACTGGAAATTAACCCTGTTCTTTCTCGCCGTAATGCCCTTTGTTGCCTTGGTCGTTTCTTTGGTGAGCAAGCGCTTTAGAATGATTAGCACACGAATTCAGGGTGCTATGGGTGATGTTACCCATGTCACTCAAGAAGTGGTTAACGGTTACCAAGAAGTGCGTATGTTTGGTGGTATGGAGAACGAGCGTGCGCGTATTCAGCTAGCCAGTCAGAGCAACCGTCGGCAGAATATGAAGATGGCACTGACCGAGGGCATTAGCAATCCGCTGGTGATGCTGCTGGTATCTCTGGCCTTTGCCGGGATCACCAGTTTTATGCTCAGTCCAGCCATTCTTGAGACCATGAGCACTGGCAGTTTTATCACTTTTCTGGTGGCCTCAGGTATGTTGATCAAGCCGATCCGCCAGATCACCGAAGTGAACAGCGATATCCAAAAGGGCATAGCTGCTGCAGAATCGATTTTCGAAATCCTTGATGCCACGCCAGAGCGCGATGGCGGCACTGTCGAGCTGGAGTCGGTAATTGGTCGAGTTGAGTTTAAGGATATCAATTTTCGCTATAACGACAATGGTCCATTGATACTCGAAGACATTAACTTCAGCGTCAAGCCAGGTGAAACCGTTGCGCTAGTGGGCTCTTCAGGAAGTGGCAAGACCACTCTCGCGAGTTTGATTACACGATTTTACAATCATGGTGAGGGGCAAATTCTTCTCGATGGCGTCGATGTTAATGACTTTAAACTGCCTAATTTACGCAAGCATATCGCCCAGGTGAGTCAGAATGTCACCCTATTTAATGACACGGTGCGCAACAATATCGCCTATGGCGAGCTAGCTAATCGCTCGCTGGAACAGGTCAAGGCGGCCACTAAAATAGCCTATGCGGATAAGTTTATTGAGCAGATGGCGGATGCTTACGACACTATGATCGGCGACGATGGCGTGATGCTTTCCGGCGGTCAGCGCCAGCGTCTGGCGATTGCTCGGGCGCTGTTAAAAGATGCCCCAGTGCTGATCCTTGACGAGGCCACTTCGGCACTGGATACAGATTCAGAGCGCTATATTCAGGCGGCCCTGGAAGAGTTAATGAAATCGCGCACCACTTTTGTCATTGCCCATCGTCTCAGTACCATTGAGAAAGCCGACCGCATCCTAGTGATGGAGAGCGGACGCATTATTGAGCAGGGCAGCCACGATGAACTACTGGCTTTAGAGGGGCGCTATTCTCAGCTCTATCGGCAACAGTTTAATGAGCCAGAGGCAGTCTAGGCTTGTCTCTTGAACAGCGTATAACCCACGCTTGGCAGCGGGATAGTCTCTGGCTAAAACCGCTGTTGCCATTGTCTTGGTTGTTTCGCGCCATCTCAGGTTGGCGTCGGCGCTATCTTCAGTGGCGCTATCAGGGTCAACGCTTTGCTGCACCGGTAGTGATTGTGGGCAATATCTCAGTGGGGGGCAGTGGTAAGACACCACTGATCGTGGCCCTGGTAGCAGCGCTCAAACAGCGGAGTTTTAAGCCCGGCGTGGTCAGTCGTGGCTATGGTGGCAAGGCTGCAAGCTATCCATTATTCGTCAATGCCCAGACCCCTGTGGCGGCGAGCGGTGATGAGCCCTTGCTAATTGCTCAGCTGGCCCAGTGCCCGGTGGTGGTCGACGCCGACCGCAATGCTGCGGTTGCCTATCTGCTTCAACACAGCGACTGCGATCTGGTGCTTAGTGATGATGGCTTACAGCATTACAGATTGCATCGCGATATAGAAATCGTGGTGGTGGACGGTGAGCGTGGTTTTGGCAATGGTCGCTGCCTGCCCGCTGGGCCGCTCCGCGAGAGCCCAGAGCGATTACAGCAAGCAGACTTTGTCGTGGTTAATGGCGGCATGGCGGTTAACCTCGACGTTCCCTGTGAGCAGATGCAAATAGCGCCGCGGAGAATGACTCAGCTCTGTTCCGGGGTCAGTCAGTCAATTGATCAGTGGCTGACTGAGCAGCAAAGCAAGGCTGTCCATGCAGTGGCGGCTATAGGCAATCCTCAGCGCTTTGCCAATACATTGGCATCTTTGGGGCTAGAAGCCGAGCTTCACAGCCACAATGATCATCAGGCTCTGGGCCCAAAGGATCTAAGCTTTGGGGATGATCTGGCGGTGATTGTTACGGCTAAAGATGCGGTTAAGTTACTTGGCTTTGACCACAGGCAAAGTCTTGGTCAAGGTTCCATTGCGGATAATATTTGGGTGCTCGAGATCGAGGCGCAGATTGAAGACGACTTTATAGACAGGTTGGCAGCTCAGTTGCGCAGCTTGTAAATACAGAGCAATGCACATTAGAGGTTCTATGCAATTTACAGTAATTATTCCAGCCCGTTTCGGTTCCATGCGCCTGCCTGGCAAGCCCCTGCGAGATATTGCCGGCAAGCCAATGATCCAGCGGGTCTGGGAGCAGGCCGGCAAAAGTGCGGCTCAGCGCGTGGTGATTGCCACCGATGATCCGCGTATTGAAGCGGCCGCACTTGAGTTTGGTGCCGAAGTCTGTATGACCAGAGCCGACCACCCATCTGGCACTGATCGGCTGCAAGAGGTGGCGGCACTATTGGGTTTGGCCGACGATGCCATAGTGGTCAATGTCCAGGGGGATGAACCATTGATTCCGCCAGCAGTGATCGATCAGGTAGCCAGCAATCTCGCCGCCAATCCTCAGGCTGGAGTGGCGACCCTGTCTGAACCTATCGAGACCTATGCTGATCTGCGCAATCCCAATGTGGTTAAACTGGTGAGCAATAAGCAATCTATTGGGCTGTACTTTAGCCGCGCACCAATTCCCTGGCCGCGAGATTTAATCGACTCGGCTAATGCCGATGAGGCTCTACCTGAAAGCTATAATTTTAGTCGCCATATAGGTATCTATGCCTACAGAGTAAAAGAGTTAAATGACTTTGTTACCTGGCCGGTGGCGCCGATTGAAGCCACAGAAAAGCTCGAGCAACTGCGTTTTATGTGGCACGGGGTGGCGATTCACGCAGCACCGGCACTGCAGCCAGTGCCCGGCGGGATAGATACAGAGGAAGATTTGCAGGTGGTTATAGATCTTCTAAAAATCAAATAAAAACAAAAATTTACAAAAGAAACTTAAATAATATTTTAACTGTATTTTAACCCTAGTGAAATTCTAGCTTATTGCAATTCTGAGGTCAGTATGGCGACTACAGCAACTCAACTATCGGTCCTATTTGTCTGTCTGGGTAATATCTGCCGTTCACCTACAGCCCATGGCGTATTTGCCAAGTTGGTAGAGCAGGCAGGTTACAGCGACCTTATCCAGGTCGACTCAGCAGGCACCGGAGACTGGCACCTAGACCATGCCCCGGATCAGCGCACAGCTCAGGTGGCTGCGGTCAAAGGTTATGATCTCAGTGGGTTGCGAGCCCGGCTGGTGACTAGCGCCGACTTTAATCAATTTGATTACATAATCGCTATGGATAATGCCAACCTCAAAGATCTACGTGCTATGCAGCCAGAGGGATACGCCGGTCACTTGGGTTTGTTTCTCGATTTCTCCGAGCAGTCTGCAGTGCAGGAAGTTCCAGATCCCTATTACGGTGGCGAGGATGGGTTTGAATTGGTCTTTGGTCTGGTTGAAGATGCCTCCCGTGGGTTGTTGCGACATATTCAATCCAGTCATCCCCAAGCGTTAGGCTCTTGATGCCGACTATTCTCGAAAAGGTTTCACTGCAGCCCTACAACAGCTTGGCACTGCCCGCTGTGGCTGAGTATTTTTGTGCCGTTCAGACTACTTCTGAGCTATGCGCCGCATTGGAATTTGCCCGTTCCAAAGATCTATCGGTGACGCCACTTGGTGGCGGCAGCAATGTAGTGCTGGCAGGGGATATAGCTGGCTTGGTGCTGAGTGTTGAGCTCAAGGGTTTAAGCCATAAGGTTATGGGTCAGGCTGTTGAAGTGACTTTTGCCGCCGGTGAAAATTGGCATAATCAAGTGCTGCATTGCTTAAAACAGGGCTGGTATGGGTTGGAGAATCTATCGCTGATACCCGGCAATATGGGGGCTGCGGCAATCCAGAATATTGGTGCTTACGGTGTTGAGTTAGCCGATTTATTTGTCTCACTCACCGCCATAGATAAGCAATCCGGGGAAATGGTTAAATTTGATAAAACCGCCTGTGACTTTGGCTACAGAGACAGTCTGTTTAAAAATGTTGGCCGCGATCGCTATATTATTGTCGATATCACGCTGGCCCTCAGTACAGAGCCTAAGGTCAATATCCAGTATCCAGCATTGCACGCCGCTATCGATAAGCATGCGGATTCTGTGGCGGCGATTATCCCAGAGCTGGTCAGCGCCATGGTCTGTGAGATTCGCTCGGCAAAACTCCCTGACCCCAAGATTATTCCCAATGCCGGCAGTTTTTTTAAAAATCCAAAAGTTCCTCAGGTGCAGGCTTCGGCGCTATCCCAGCAGTATCCCCATATGCCCAGCTACGCCCAGGTCAATGGTGATTTCAAAGTGCCCGCAGGCTGGCTGATTGAGCAGTGTGGTCTTAAAGGTGCAGTGCGAGGGCCGGTAGGCGTGCATCAGCAGCAGGCGCTAGTCCTGGTCAACTCTGGTGGCGGCAGTGGCGCTCAGCTCTTAGCCCTAGCAGACGAGGTGCGTACTGCAGTGTCTCAGCGCTTCGGGATTGATCTGGAAATTGAACCCCGAGTTTATGGCGACTGACCTATGGACCTTTTTGATCACCAGCTAATACCGCTTCCGTTGACCGAGACGCGTCAAAGTCAGATTACCTTCTGGCCCAATTGGCTCGATGGAGAGAGGGCAGATAGCCTACTCAGTAAGTCTATAAATGATATTGACTGGCGCAGTGATGTGATTAGAATCGCTGGCAAGACAATTCCTATTCCCCGCTTGCAGCAATGGTTTGGCAACCCGAAAACCAGTTACACCTACTCCAATATTCGCTTGCAAGCGGTGGCCTTTCCCAATTGGATAGATGAGCTCCGCGAGAAAATCGAAGTTCAGTCTGGGGAGTCCTTTAATCGGGCCCTGGTGAACTATTACCGCGATGGCTCGGACAGTGTTGACTGGCATGCGGATGACGAAGCAGAGCTGGGTTTTGAGCCTCTGGTGGCATCCCTGAGTTTGGGTGCTGAGCGGGTCTTTCAACTGCGCCACAATCTCACTAAAGAACGTCTCGATATTTCTCTGCCCCATGGATCGCTATTGCTTATGGGGGCTGGTACTCAGACATACTGGCAGCACCGAATAGCCAAAACCAAGAAGGTTGACCAAGCCCGGGTTAATTTTACCTTTCGCTATATGGCTGAGTAGGCTATTTTCAAAGGCTACACCTGTGGGCAGGCTAACTAATACAGGCTAACTAACAAATGCTGCAGCAGCCACTTCAGTAACCAATTCAGCAACCACTTCAGTAACCAATTCAGAAAACAGTATAGGAGAAACACTCGGTGAAATTGTCAAAATTTGGTGAAAAGTTTTCAGGTCCGTCGGGCATAGTCGAGCTCATGGATGACCTGGGAACAGCGCTAAATGAAAATCCCGAGATGATCTTTATGGGCGGCGGCAACCCCGGCCGCATCCCAGAAGTTGAACAGATATTTAAAGCGCGCCTGGAAACTGTGCTGGCGGATCCCGCTCAGCTGCATACTCTGTTGGGTGTCTATCAGTCACCCCAGGGGGACAAAGATTTTCGTGAGCAGATCGCCGGTCTGCTCAAACAACAGTTTGGCTGGAATCTCTCGGAGCGCAATATAGCCGTATCCAATGGCAGCCAGTCGGCATTCTTTGTGCTCTACAATATGTTTGCTGGCGAGATGGCCGATGGCAGCCAGCGTTCGATTCATTTGCCTCTGGCCCCAGAGTATATAGGCTATCGAGATATAGGCCTGAGCGATAATTTATTTACCGCCACTAGGCCAGAGATCGAGCTCCTCGACGACAATCTGTTTAAATATCATGTGGATTTCTCACGGCTGAATATAGATCAGCAGAGCGCCGCACTCTGTGTTTCGCGCCCCACCAACCCCACTGGCAATGTGCTCACCGATGACGAGATTGAGCAGTTGGATGCCATTGCCCAACAACAGGATATCCCCTTTATTCTCGATGGTGCCTACGGCTTACCGTTTCCGGGAATTATTTTTAATCAGGCGAAAGCGCACTGGAATAGCAATACCATTCTCGTTTTAAGTCTTTCCAAACTGGGTCTGCCCGGGGTGCGTACCGGCATCATTGTCGCCAGTGAAGAGATTATTCAAGCCTATACCAGAGCCAATACTATTGTCAGTCTAGCCTGTGGCAATCTGGGTCCAGCTGTGGCTCGAGAGTTAGTCAGTAGTGGCGAGATAATGACCCTGAGCCAGCAGCGTATAGCGCCATTTTATCGTCAGCGCGCCCATCAGACCGTTCAGTGGTTCCGTGAGTCGCTAGGTGATCTGCCTTATCGTATTCATCGACCCGAGGGGGCGATCTTCCTGTGGCTGTGGTTTAAAGATTTGCCGATTACCAGTAAAGAACTCTACCAGCGGCTCAAGGCCCGGGGCGTTTTAGTGGTGCCCGGACATGATTTTTTCCCCGGAATCACCGACGATTGGCGTCATCAGCAGGAGTGCATTCGCGTCTCTTACGCGCAGGATGATAGCGTAGTGAAGGCTGGTGTTGAGATTATTGCCGAAGAGGTGGCTCGGGCTTACGAAAGTAGCTGAGAACGAGAGTGCCGCTAGATAAAGCGTTCCAGTGCTTCTAGTAAAGCTTTGATCTTGTCGATGGATTCTTGGTATTCCTGAGATTCCTCGGAGTCCGCTACTATGCCGCCACCGCCCCAACAGTGCAGAGTATCGCCATCGGCAATTAGAGTGCGAATGGCGATATTGCTGTCCATATTCTGATTGGCACTGATATAGCCGATACTGCCACAGTAAACCGAGCGCCGCACTGGCTCCAGCTGCCCAATAATTTCCATGGCGCGCTTTTTTGGCGCCCCGGTAATCGAGCCGCCGGGAAAACTATCCCTAAGCATATCCAGTGGTGTTGAGTTCTCAGCCAGCACACCTGTGATCGTACTCACCAGATGATGCACATTGGCAAAACTTTCCAATTCAAATAGCTTGGGTACGCGGATGCTGCCGGGCTCAGAGTTTCTGCTTAAATCATTGCGCAGTAGATCCACAATCATTAGGTTTTCCGCGCGATCTTTGGCGCTGGCCATTAGTAGCTCGGCGCGCTGCAGATCCTGCTCTGGGTCACTGCCGCGCTTTATGGTGCCCTTTATCGGCTTGGTCTCGACCTGTCTATCCTTAATACTGATAAAGCGCTCTGGTGAAACGCAGAGCAGCGCCTGGTCGCGCCACTGCCAAAAGGCGGAGTAGGGTGAACCCACCGCTTGACGCAAAGCCAAATAAGCGGGCCAGAGATCGCCAGAAAATTGAGCGGAAAAGTGCTGTGTGAAGTTGGTCTGATAGCAGTCTCCCGACACTATATAGCGTTTAACTGCGCGAATAGCTTCTTTGTATTCAGGCTCTGAAAGAGTGGCAGCAAATTTCTGTTTAAGGGTAAATTTGTCGGTATTCTCAGTTGATGTTAAATCTTTCAGCCGAAAGCTGATGAGTTCGCGTAATTGATCCGTGCACTGAGGGTGAAAAACCAGTTCGCTGCGCTGCTCCTGATGGTCCACAACCAGGGCCCAGAGAAACCGACCTATACGCATATCCGGCAGCTGAGTTATCTGCTTTGCTGTAGCGGGAATGTCGATCGTGCGGCGGCCGAGATCATAGCTAAAATAACCAATCAGGCCGCCGACAAAGGGGTAATCAGTACTTAGGGTTTTATCCACCAGAGGCTCAAGCAGCTGCTCGGCAAGTAGGAATGGATCTTGCTCGCTAGTGCGACTGCCATGCTGGTCGACAATGGTCGAGATAGCGCCACGAGTCTCGACAATCCCATCGGGACAGGCGGAGATAATATCAAAGCGGCCTTGGATTGAATAAGGTGCGCCGCTGTCGAGCCAAACGGCATCCGGCAGATCGCGAAGAGCGGCAAACAAGGTCTCGCTGCTAGCTTGATAGGGTAGTGCTTGGATATTTAGGTTGGGCATTGTGGGCTACAGCTTCCTTAGGCGCTTTAACTAGCCCTGTCGAGACAACTCGACAGGGCTAACCAGCGATACTTTGAACTATAACAAAGGTTAGCCAGGCAGCGCCGTAGGCAAAGATGCTGTAGCTGACAAATAGCTGGGTTGGCAGTCTCCAAGACCCTGTCTCACGGCGTAACACCGCTAGTGTCGAGACACATTGCAGGGCAATGGAGAAAAACACCAACAGTGCAAAACCAGCACCAATTGGCAGGCCGCTATTTTGGATATGCTCTACCAGTGAGATAACATTTTCCTCACCACCTTCGATGCCAAATAAGGTTCCCAAGGTACCGACAAAGACTTCGCGGGCGAGAAAAGAGGTCAGTATGGCAACACCATATTTCCAGTCGAGACCGAAGGGGGCAAAGGCAGGTTCAATGATTTT
>Ga0206126_10003870_pt1 | contig 14892 bp, 10 predicted proteins | sample Helgoland_Spring_5_FD_148621 | JGI IMG/M metagenome (GOLD analysis project Ga0206126, IMG submission 148621) | Pelagic subsurface seawater microbial communities from Kabeltonne, Helgoland, North Sea - Helgoland_Spring_Bloom_20160412_1 | ecosystem: Environmental > Aquatic > Marine > Epipelagic ...
TCATGATTTCGCCGCGTGAGTTGGCGGGGCGAATGACACAGAATGATACTGTAAAGTCGGCAGCGAAATCAGCGATTGGCATGGCTGAAATGTTGGCCCATGAGATCAAGAACCCGTTGGCCGGTATTACAGGGGCTGCACAATTGCTTAGCATGAACCTTGCGCCAGAAGACCTTGAACTAACTGATCTAATTGTTGAAGAAAGCCGGCGAATTGTTAAGTTGCTCGAACAGGTTGAGCAGTTTGGAAACCTTAGCGTAACCGAAATGCAGTCAGTCAACATCCATGATGTTCTGGACCGGGCGCGCCGCTCTGCTTTGCTGGGGTTCGGTGCAAATATGAAGATCATTGAAGACTATGATCCGTCATTGCCAGCTGCATCGGGTGATCCAGACCAATTGCTACAGGTCATTCAAAACCTTCTTAAGAATGCGTCCGAAGCTGCAGGCGAAGGAGGCGGTACAATCCGTTTGCACAGCTACTTTGAGCACTCTTTCCGTTTGCGACGCTCTGATGGCTCGGGCCACTCTTTGCCTTTGCAAATTGAGATTATCGATGATGGTCCGGGGCTTCCTGAGGGGATCAAGGATGATATTTTCGATCCTTTTGTTTCCGGCAAGGAAAATGGGACGGGCCTTGGTCTTGCCTTGGTCAGCAAAATTATCTCAGACCACGGCGGATGGATTTCGGTCTCGTCTGTACCGGGGCGCACAATTTTCCGTATTTCACTACCGCGCTGCAAAGAGCAGTCATCCAACAAAATAAAGAAGGATTAAATCATGGACGGCACAGTATTGGTCGCAGATGATGATCGCACCATCCGCACAGTTTTGACCCAAGCGCTGACACGAGCAGGGTGTAAGGTACATGCCACGTCGAGTCTAACGACGCTAATGCGTTGGTTGGCTGAGGGCAAAGGCGACGTAGTTATTACTGACGTTGTTATGCCTGACGGAAATGGCCTTGAGATGCTGCCAAAGATTGCTGAGGACCGTCCCGGTTTGCCCGTGATTGTTATTTCGGCACAGAACACCATCATGACCGCGATCAAAGCAGCGGAGGCGGAAGCTTACGACTATCTGCCCAAACCCTTTGATTTGCCAGACCTAATGAAGCGGACAGCGCGGGCGCTGGAGTTGCGTGGCCAACACCGCAGTGCGCCTGTAGAAGTCGCTCAAGAACGACCTGAAGAGTTGCCATTGGTTGGTCGAACCGATGTCATGCAATCGCTTTACCGCGTCGTTGCCCGTGTAATGAACACGGATTTACCTGTGCTTGTTTGGGGGGAAAGTGGTACTGGAAAGTCGTTGATTGGGCGCGCTATCCACGACTTTTCAGACCGACGCACTTTGCCCTTCGTGACCGTGACGTCGGTGGATTTGCAAGACCTTGAGGGGCCCGCGCGCGTGTTAGCGCGGGTTAAGGGCGGTACACTATTGATTGACGAAATCGCGGACATATCTGATGAGATACAGGCGCGTATCGTGCGGATGATGGACACGCCAGGCGAATATGTGCCGCGGTTCTTAGCGACAAGCCAGTCCGATTTAACAGGAGCAATGGAAAATGGCACTGTGCGTAAAGATCTGTATTATCGCCTAAGTGGCGCAACTTTAAACGTGCCATCGTTGCGCGAACGGGTCGATGATATTCCATTGCTTGCCGAACATTTTCTTGGCCGGATCGAACAAGCAGGGAGCGTCATTCGTAGCCTGTCGGAGGCTGCGACTGAAATTTTTCGCACTTACAGCTGGCCAGGCAATGTGCGCCAACTCGAAAATGCTGTGAAGCGATTGGGGCTTACTAGTCGAAGCCTTGAAATTACGGCGGCAGAAGTGCAGCAAGTGCTGGGCCATCAGCCTGATCTTGTCCCATTGCGTGGTGGTGCAACTGACACCGAAAAGTTAGGTGCGTCCGTTGGGCGTCATCTTCAGCGATATTTCGACCTACATGGGGATATGTTGCCCCCGGAGGGTTTGTATGGCCGTATTTTGCGCGAGATTGAAGTGCCTTTAATCGAGATCGCATTGGACGCAACACACGGCAATCAGGCTAAATGTGCTGATCTTTTAGGGATCAATCGAAACACGCTGCGAAAAAAGATTACAGAGCTTGAAATTGAGGTCACGAGACGTCGAAAGTTGATGTAAAATAGCCACAGAAACTGTGGCGTTCATAACGCACCCATGTTATCAACAACGAGATGTAGCGGTGGAAGCCAATTTCAACGCACCAATTAGGTAGGGTCTGGTGGCAATCCCAACACGTCATACGCCTTGGGTAGACACCCTTCGTAAGCTGCGTAGACAGCGTCGTGCACGTGGTCTTGCGACGATTGGGTTGGTGGTCTTAGGGCCAATTTTGGCACTTGCGACCTTTCTAATATTGGGCCCATTGGACCAAGGTTCTAACGATCTATCCCTGCGTTTCATTCTTTTGGCAGACGTCGTCTACATTTTGGTAATCGCTGCTTTGGTTCTAGCACAAGTAGCACGTATTGTTGCCGCGCGTCGCGCGCAATCTGCGGGATCGCGTCTTCATCTTCGGCTAACGGCAGTGTTCGCGGCATTGGCCCTGTTCCCAACAGTTATTGTCGCTGTGTTCGCGATGTTGACGATTAATATCGCGCTTGAGGGCTGGTTTTCCGAACGCGTACGCAATGTTGTCGGGTTCTCGTTGGCTGCGGCCGAAGCCTATGAACAGGAGCAACGAGAGGGCCTGATCGAGGATGCTCGGGCCTTAGCGGCACGTATGGACATAGTACGTCGTCAACAGATCGAACTGAGCGACAGTGAGTTGCTTGGTGTTGAGCAACGTAAAATTCAGCGTGGGCTGCGTGAGGCATATTTGGTTGATGGCACAGCGACCATTCGTGCGAGGGGAGATCGTTCATACCTATTTGATTTTGAGCCGCCAGACGCCCGTCAAATGGCCGTGGCCCGTGAACGCGATCTTGCGATCATTCAGGACTGGTTCAACAATGAATTCAGGGTTTTGGTTCCGCTGAAAAGCTCCCCAGATCGGTTTTTATATGTAACCCGCGATGTGGACGGGGAGATCTTGTCCTTGTTGGACGAAACACAGAAAACGGTACGCCTGTACCAACAGTTGGAAAGCGACCGCGGCAAGCGGTTGTTTGAGTTTGGCCTGCTGTATTTGGCCTTTGCGGTGATCCTTATTCTTGGTGCTATTTGGCTGGGGCTTGGTTTCGCTGAACGTCTTTCTGGCCCTGTCGGGCGTCTTACCGGCGCTGCCCAAAGGGTTGGGGCAGGGGATCTGGGCGTACAGGTTCGCGAAGAGGACGGTGACGACGAAATTGCGATGCTTGGCCGCTATTTCAACCAGATGACCCGACAACTTAAGGGGCAGCGCGAAACCTTATTGGACAACACGGGTCAGATCGAACGCCGCCGTCGGATGTTTGACTCCGTTCTTAGCTCTGTCACCTCTGGTGTCGTTGGGCTCGATCCTGAAGGGCGGGTCGCCTTTGTGAATCGTTCCGCGGCTCGTTTGTTGGATTGGCACGAGGATCAACAGACAGTGCCATTGTCCGTTGCTGTGCCAGAATTTGGGGCGCTATTTGAGGTTTTGCGTAAAAGTCCGAGTGAGGTAGCGCAAAGTGAAGTCAAAGTAAGCCGAAATGGACAACTTGAGAACCTTCTGGTCCGCATGGCAACACGACGCAATGAGACAGATGTCCTTGAAGGTTTTGTTGTGGCCTTTGACGACGTTACCGATTTGGTTAGCGCTCAACGCACGGCGGCGTGGGGCGATGTGGCGCGTCGTATCGCGCACGAAATCAAAAACCCACTGACACCAATCCAGCTGAGTGCTGAAAGGATCAGACGCAAATTCGCGCCCAAACTGGGTGACGAAAGTGAAGATCTGGAACAAATGACTGGCGTGATCATTCGCCAGACGGGCGATTTACGCCGTATCGTTGACGAGTTTTCAAAATTCGCGCGTATGCCAGAGCCAGATCGCAAAACGCATGACTTGGCCAAACTCGTCAGCGATGCAGTTGTCTTGCAACGCCTTGGCCAGCCCGACGTTGATATCAAGCTGGCAGGCTTTGACGATACATTGATGGCTGAATTTGACGACACGATGATTTCACAGGCTATGACGAATTTGATCAAAAACGCAGGTGAAGCCATCGAAACTTTGATCAAAAAGGGCGCGCCTGATAATTTGGTGCCACAGATTGTTGTTGAGGTCGCCAAAAATGAAGGACAAGCCTGCATTACAATTGCAGACAACGGTATTGGACTACCAGAAGACCGTGCCCGATTGTTCGAACCATATGTCACTACACGCAGCGAGGGCACTGGCCTTGGGCTGCCTATTGTAAAGAAAATCATCGAAGAACACGGCGGAACTTTACAGTTGCACAACGCACCTGTTTTTGACGGTCAAAATCATTTCGGGGCTATGGCGGTTGTTCAGCTGCCATTGTCCCCAACAGACTTATCAGCAGCCAATAATAAATAAGAAGGTATAAACCCATGAGTGACATACTGATTGTAGACGACGAACGCGATATCCGCGAACTCATCTCTGAAATCCTAAAGGATGAGGGATTTACCACGCGCTTGGCGGGCAATTCAGATGATGCGATTGCAGCAATTGATGCTGTACCACCTGCACTTATGATCCTTGATATTTGGCTCAAAGACAGCCGCATGGATGGGATTGATATCCTAAAAACGGTTAAACGTGAGAACCCTGACGTGCCTGTGGTTATTATTTCCGGGCACGGGAATATCGAGATTGCAGTCGCTGCAATCAAGCAGGGTGCCTACGACTTCATCGAAAAACCTTTCAATATCGAACAACTCTTGGTGGTTGTCCGTCGTGCGATGGAAACTAGCCGTCTGCGCCGCGAAAACCAAAGCCTGAAACGCCAAGATGGTGTACAATCTGAAATGATTGGTGGCTCGGCATCCTTCCGTACATTGATCGGACAATTGGACAAGGTGACCAAATCGAATAGTCGCGTGATGCTAAGTGGACCTGCAGGAAGCGGCAAAGAGGTTGCTGCGCGTTATATTCACGCCAATTCCAACCGTGCTAGTGCACCGTTTGTGACTGTACATTGTGCAGGTGTGACGCCTGAACAAATGGAAGAAATGCTTTTTGGTCGTGAAGGAGCAGAACGTGGGGTTGAGCCTGGTTTACTTGAGCAGGCCAATGGTGGCGTAATTTATTTTGACGAAGTTGCGGATATGCCTTTGGGAACCCAAACGAAAATCCTGCGCGTCTTGGTCGATCAACAGTTCCTGCGGGTTGGTGGTTCGGAGAAAGTGCGCGTTGATCTACGTGTGATCTCTAGCACGAACCGAAACCTTGAGGTCGAGATTAAGGCGGAACGGTTCCGCCAAGAGTTGTTCCACCGCCTAAACGTTGTACCTATTTCTGTACCGTCTCTTGAAGATCGACGCGAAGACATTCCATTGCTGGCTGAATATTTCATCAAGGAATGTAACACGAACCAGGGTCTTTCGCTGCGTGAGTTGAGCGGTGATGCATCTGCCTTGATGCAAACGATGGTTTGGCCTGGCAACGTACGTCAGCTGAAAAACCTGATCGAACGTGTCTTAATTCTAAGCGATGGTTCCGGCCCGATTGAGGCCCGTGAATTGCCCGGTGAAGAAGAAAGCAGCAATGAAGAGGGGCGCGTCGTTCTATCAGGTGCATTGGCGACCTTGCCACTTCGCGAAGCGCGTGAGGCGTTTGAACGTGAATATCTTTTGACGCAAATTAACCGTTTTGGTGGCAACATAAGCCGAACTGCCAATTTTGTTGGAATGGAGCGGAGTGCGTTGCACCGCAAACTCAAATCATTGGGTGTTGTGACCTCGGCCAAGGCTGGTGCCCGGGTCGCCCATGTTGAAGAAGGTGATGGAGAATAGGTAACGGAGAATTCCAAGTTGGGTTATAATGCTAATTGATTTGACCCGACTTAGGCCTTCTGTCATTCAAATGATCCAAAGTGGGACAACAAATCAAAGGATGAACCCATGAAGGTCATCATATGCGGTGCAGGTCAAGTCGGGTGGCAAATTGCCCGCCATCTTTCAGGAGAACGCAATGACGTAACCGTAGTTGATCAGGATCCCGAATTGGTTCGTAGAGCTACAGATTCATTGGATGTTCAAGGTGTCGCTGGTTTTGCCAGTTATCCTGATGTCTTAGATCGAGCGGGTGCACGCGATGCGGACATGATTATTGCGGCGACTCATTCCGACGAAGTGAACATGGTCACCTGCCAAGTTGCTCACTCGATCTTTGGTGTAAATCGCAAGATCGCACGCTTGCGAAGCCAATCCTATTTGGACGCGATTTATTCTGACCTCTATCGTCGACAGCACATGCCAATCGACGTTGTAATCAGTCCAGAGCGTGAAGTCGCGACTGCTGCGTTGCAGCGTCTGTCGGCACCAGCGGCTTTTGATACAGAGCGTTTTATGGATGGGCAGGCCCAATTGCTTGGCATTCTGATTGAAGAAGAATGTCCAGTGGTTCACACGCCGCTGCGCCAATTGACAGACTTGTTCTCAACGTTGCGTGCGGTTGTGGTTGGTGTGCGCCGTGACGGAGCACTTTTTTCACCTAATCCAGGGGATCAGCTGTTTGTGGGCGATGAATGTTACGTATTTGCACATGTTGAAGACGTTCCGCGTACGATGGAAGTGTTTGGTAAACGTATGGCCAAACAAGAACGCGTTGTGATGGTGGGGGGCGGTAATGTCGGACTAGCAGTGGCAACTGAATTGGAAACCCGAACCGATCGTGTGCGTGCAAAAATTATTGAAAAAGACCGTAAACGTGCGGAAATCGCCGCTGAAGCATTGGAACGGACTATTGTGCTACACGGCGATGGTTTGGACGTTTCATTGCTGACAGAAGCAGGCGTAAGCCGCGCTGATGCCATGTTGGCAGTCACTGACGATGATAAGACAAATATGCTGGCGGCAGTTCGCGCCAAATCTGAGGGATGCCCGTATGCGATCGCTCTGATCAATGACCCAACCTTGGTCCCGTTGATGGGACCGCTGGGTATTGATGCCTATATAAATCCGCGCGCCACGACCGTTAGCTCGATATTGCGCCACATCCGTCATGGCCGTGTACGGGCCGTTTATTCGATTGGGGATGCGGAGGCTGAGGTGATTGAAGCAGAAGTACTTTCGACCTCACCTATGGCTGGCAAACGGATTGCAGATATTGATTTTCCCGAGGGCGTTCTGGTTGGGGCCTTGCGCAAAGGTGGCAAAGTCATCCGTCCGATGGGTGACACTCGGATCGATGAGGGCGATGTAATTGCCTTGTTTGCACTTACAAAAGACGTCCCCGAAGTGGAACGATTGATGCAAGTTTCAATCGACTTTTTCTGATATGAAACAAAAGTTTAGTTTTTTAGAGCAACTTTTCCATCTCCCTTTGTTTCTTTTGGTTTTTGGGCTGGCCTCTGTGCTTATGTTGATCCCTGCAAGTTATGCAGGAGTTTTGCGTGAACTAGAGACGGGCAGGGCATTCCTATACTCCGGGCTTCTTGGAATTATCATATTTGTACTGATTTCGATGGCTCACCATGGCCGAATGCCCGGGCATGGTGCATTGGGACCATTGATGTCCTTGTTCTCTTTTTTTGTATTCCTACCGTTGATCCTTGCGGTTCCTTTTTATGAATCACTTCAAACAACCAGTTTTTTCAACTCCTACATTGAAATGGTAAGCTCAATCACCACGACAGGTGCGACGCTTTTTGATGATCCAGAACGCTTGAACCGTCCGCTTCATTTGTGGCGGGCGCTGGTTGGCTGGATGGGCGGCTTAATCATGTGGGTGTCTGCCTCTGCTATCCTTGCGCCGCTTAATTTGGGCGGGTTTGAGATCACGGCCCGTGCCGAACCCGGGCGGCGTGCTGTCGGGCAGGCGCAAGTTGGCCAAAGCGAAAGCCGTCTTAAGATGATTAAGATTATTGGAGCACTGTTCCCGATCTATTTCGGTTTGACCTGGCTTTTATGGGCTCTTCTGTGGGTCAGTGGGGACGAGTCCCTTGTGGCGCTTTGCCATGCCATGTCGATCTTGGCGACGTCAGGTATTTCGCCGGTGGGTGGTTTGACCGGAGAATCGGGCATCTCTGGCGAAATCCTTATGGTATTGTTCATGCTGTTTGCATTGTCTCGTCTGACGTTCTCCAGCGATACGGTAACAAGCGAAAGTGGCGGTATCTTGCACGACCCTGAATTTCGAATTGGGATGGCGCTGGTCATAGGGGTTCCGTCTGTTTTGTTTTTACGTCATTGGTTGGCTTCCTTCGATGTTGAGGCTGAGACCACCTTGTTAGATGCGGCGCGCGCTTTTTGGGGTGCTTTGTTTACCGTAATGTCATTTTTAACGACAACGGGGTTTTCGAGCAATTCATGGGGTGAGGCACAGCAATGGTCCGGTCTTGCGACACCTGGCTTAATTCTGATGGGGTTATGCCTCATGGGCGGCGGCGTCGCGACAACGGCCGGGGGTGTGAAATTGTTGCGGGTTTTTGCGCTGTATCGCAATGGTCGTCGCGAAATGGAGCGGTTAGTACACCCGTCGTCCATTAGCAATGCAGATTCAATGGGCAAACGCCTTCAGAAGAATGGCGCATTCATTGCGTGGATCTTTTTCATGTTATTTGCGTTGTCACTGGCCGTTGTTACAATTTTGTTGGCTGCATCGGGCGCATCCTTTGAAGAGGCCGTTGTGATGGCGATCGCCAGCTTGTCGACAACGGGTCCGCTGCTGGAAATGGGGGGGGACACACCGATTAGGATTATAGAACTAAATAGTTTCGCTAAATCTGTTTTTGTTAGCGCTATGGTTCTAGGTCGTCTTGAAATCCTCGCCATTATCGCACTTTTGACACCAGATTTGTGGCGCGGATAGGAAACGACGGGTAAGATAGCCACCCTCCCGGCGTTTTTGGGGCTAGAAACTCCTTAAATCCTTATTCATAATATAATAAAGAGTGATTTGGTCCGCAGATAACTAAAAAAAAGGCGAAAATGCAATGGCTTCGGATAGACAAAACCTACAGGACGCGTTCCTTAACCACGTTCGCAAGACTAAAGTTCCAGTAACGATCTTCCTCATCAACGGCGTGAAGCTGCAAGGCGTGATTACATGGTTCGACAACTTCTGCGTTCTATTGCGCCGCGACGGTCAATCACAGCTTGTATATAAGCATGCGATTTCGACCATTATGCCTAGCCAGCCAATCAGCTTATATGAGGGCGAAGACCAAGATTGAGCAAAGAGCAGTTCCAGATAGATAACACCGACGGGCCGGTATTGACCCGCGCGTGGGTGCTTCATCCTGATATTAAATCAGATCATCTTCGCCGCAATGCGGCCCTGTCTTTGGCAGAGGCGGTTTCTTTAGCAAATGCCCTGAGCGAGCTGGACGTTATTGGCAGCGATGCAGTTCGTCTGCCCAAACCGCATGCCGGTATGTTATTTGGTTCTGGTAAGATCAAAGAGCTTCATGACGTTTTTGAAGAGGCTGATATCGATCTTGTTTTAATTGATGGTAAAGTCACGCCTGTTCAACAACGCAATCTTGAAAAGGAGTGGGGCGTGAAGGTCTTGGACCGCACCGGTCTGATCCTTGAAATTTTTAGCGAACGTGCGGCCACCCGTGAGGGCGTGTTGCAGGTCGAAATGGCGGCACTCACCTATCAACGCACCCGTCTTGTGCGTGCTTGGACCCACCTTGAACGTCAACGTGGTGGCCTGGGCTTTGTTGGTGGTCCGGGTGAAACGCAGATTGAGTCTGATCGCCGCGCAATTGATGACCAATTGGTGCGCTTACGCCGTCAGCTTGATAAAGTAGTGAAAACACGCGCGTTGCACCGTGCTGCGCGCAAAAAAATTCCTTATCCGATCGTAGCTCTTGTAGGGTACACTAACGCCGGTAAGTCAACGCTGTTTAATTACCTAACAGGCGCGGATGTGATGGCGGAGGACATGTTGTTCGCTACGCTTGACCCAACGATGCGCCGTTGGATCATGGATGACGGGCCCGAAGTGATCTTGTCAGATACTGTTGGATTCATCTCTGACCTGCCAACTGAGTTGGTGGCGTCTTTCCGTGCGACATTAGAAGAAGTGCTTGCCGCTGACGTGATTTGTCACGTGCGTGACATCAGCCACCCAGAGTCTGAAGAACAAGCCAGAGATGTTCGTGAAATCATGAAAGTCTTGGGTGTTGATGCGGAACGCCCAACCTTTGAGGTTTGGAACAAGTTAGACGCGTTGGATGACGAGGTGGCTGAGGCGGTAAGAACCCGTGCTGCACGCAACGAAATGGTTTATGCGACATCGGCAATCAGCGGTGCTGGTACCCAAGTATTGATGGAAGCGATTGCCGAGGCTTTGCAAGGCGCGATGATCACCGAAGACTTAACCTTGTCGTTTGCAAAAGGTCGCGAACGCGCTTGGCTGTTTGCAAACGAGGTCGTTCTGGAAGAGACGCAGACCGATGAGGGGTTTGTTATCACAGCACGTTGGAGCGGACGTCAGAAGGCCGAATACAAAGCCCTGTGAACTATCAATTGGTCGTTGTGTCCCAACGAGTTTGCAACTTGTTCAGCGCATCGATCCGTTCGCTTGTCTTGGGGTGACTAAGCAACCACGCTGGTGCATGACCGTTCATTGAACCACTCATTGTGTCCAGCTTTTGGAACAGTGAAATCTGACCTGCTGTGCCGATGCCTGATTTGGTGAGTAGTGCCGCTGCATAAGCGTCCGCCTCGTATTCGTCAGAACGACTAAGGCGCGCAGCTAACATCGATGTCAGCATGTTGGCGATCCAAACCCCGACGAACGGTATGAAACGCCCTAGAACCATGGAAAGAATCGTACGTAGTGCGTTTTGACCCGAGAAGTCGATCATACGACGGCGCGAATGCCCAAGGGCAACATGGCCCAACTCATGTGCAATGACACTGGCCAGTTCATCCGCACTAACTTCACCGTTTTGAAATTTTTGATAAAAGCCGCGAGTGATGAAAATACGCCCATCTGGCGCGGCCAAGCCGTTGATTTGGTCTATCTCATAAATATGTATTCGAATTTTAGGCAAGTCTAAAGCGCTGGCCATTTGATCACTCAATTGACCTAGCATTGGGTCATTTAAGACCATGGATTGCTCATCCAATCGTTTTGCTGTTTGCCACGCAGAAAAGCGGTACATCGCAAGCCCATAGATAAGGGCGAGTAGAATCGGGGTAAGTTTCAACATGTGATAGATATGGGGTTACGCGGTGCAGATCGCAACGGTCAGTCTCATCTATCCCACGCAACATTCATTTTTGTTGGGCCGCGGAACGCCCAGCCTTTGAATGGAACGGTTTTCAGCAGTCTCAGGTTCGGCAGGTGTTGGAATACAAGTGGTAGGGCCACCTCGCTGATCAGGCATCGCGCAGCGGATGCACCTGCGCAGAAATGTGGTCCAGCACCAAAACTGATGGCGGGTTGGGTGACGCGCGAAATATCAAAGGTATCTGGTGCAGAAAAATAGGTTTCATCACGTCCAGCCGAGCCAAACATGAAGAACACCCGATCTTCAGGATGCAGTGTGATACTTTCAATGGTGTCCTCTTTGACTACCACACGCGGGGACATACCAATAGGAGCCATCCAGCGTGCATATTCATTGAAGGCATCTAGCCACGTGGCTTGGCCGCTGCGGATCAGCTGCAATTGGCTAGGGTGGTTTATCAACGCCCAGATGGTACCAGCGATGGCATCACGCGGCTCATTCTGGCCACCTGAAATGATAAGCTTGATATTGGCATTTAGACTTTCATCGCTGAGACCCGCGTCGTCCATGACCTTAAGCGCGCTACGTTGAGGTGAGTTTTTACGTGCAAATTTGATATGATCATCTATGAGGTGGGTCGCTTTTTTACAGCACTTTGTTACTTTTTTTTTACCTTCAAAGTTTGAACACCCGTCAATCATGGCCTGACTGACCGTGTCCATTTCCAAATTGCTCATGGATTCCAAGCCCGTGATTGCACGCAATGCCGCGGCAGATACAGGCATTGCGAAATCTCGAACCAGATCACATTTGCCATTGGGTGCAAGGGTTTGCAGCAGGTCAATCGTAGCGGCTTCAAAAATGGGCTTCCAATGGTCTCTAACGGTGCGAGGGCTCAATGCGGGAAATAATGCGCGGCGTTCAGCCAGGTGTTCCTCGCCGTCTTTGCGCATCATGTTCTGGCCCATCAGTTGAGTCATCAAGCCGTCTGGCTGTATCGATGAAAACACTTCAATGCGTTTCTCATGCCTGTGGATATCATCACGCCTGGTGAACAAGGTCGCATCTAACTCAGGTACATATGTAATAGGTGCGTTTGCGCGCATATGCGCAAGCGTGGGGTATGGATCGGCCAGAAAGCTGGTGAGATCAATATGGGTGATGGGTGCATTTGACATAACACCACGCTAAAGGAGGGAAAGGCGCTTGCGCAAGGTTTTAACGTAGAGTTGAAGTAGACGAAGGGTGTGCGTTTACTGCGTGAACCAAGACGGAGGATTAGATATGAGCGATGCAGAAGCAATTTTCTATGATATCGGCCATGGGTTTTCTGAGACTGATGCCTCGCAGATGGTTAATAAAAAGTGTTTTTAAGCCTGCAAAGGTGGCAAGCCATTTGTCTCGTTTTAAAGAGTCTATGGTTTTAAGCTTCTCGGCGACGATCAGACGCAGGCCTTGGCGTAGATGGCGCACATTTGTTTGACTCGTCGGGCAAAGGGCGCGCGATGAAATAATGGGTGCAATTGCCTCATATCCACGTGGCGCATTGGCCATGCTTTGCAGATGTGTCACATCGGTATGTGTCAACGCTTTAAATTAAAACAGGCCGCCCATTTGAATGTGGGCAACCTGTTTAGGAAATTTTTTTCGCTGCGAAATCACAAAAGTGAAATCAAAGCCGGGTTGACTCTGCTTGCTCTGCAATGTTTCTTGTCTGGCCAAAGTGCCATTCAAGGCCATTTTGGCCGCCGGTCGATGCACTTTCCAGATTGTCACTGGTTAAGTTCGCTTGTGACGCGCTGAGTGTCGGGGACTCTGCCGATGCATTGCGTTTTATTTGAATTTCGGTATAGATTTTTACAAATTGCGCTTGAAATTGTCCCCATATCCCCGGTCGAATGAAAGCGCCTCAAGTTCTTTATTCTGCGCGGCCAGTAGGCGAGGGAGTGAGCCCGTTAGCTCTTTGATTGTGTTATTCGGTTTTCGAATACTGCGGACCAGATGATTTGGATTGACTAGTTCAACCTCACAATTTGCGCCTTTCCTGAATGATAACCTACCAAAGCACCAGCGGCACCACCTGTAACGGCTCCACCAACACATTTTTGGCGTTTGCAGCTGAGACCAATCCCAATCCACAACCGACTGTCGTACCGACTTTGGCCCCCTTGATCATTGATGCGCGCACAAGGTCTAGGCTTAAGTCACTCAAAGCATCGACCTGATGCGAAACTGTATTTTCATGCTGTGAAATATTGGTAAATGAAACAAGGGATGCTGAATCATTTGTACCGATCTGTCGGGTCACGGTATTCTCAGCGCAACTGGCTTCGAAAGTTGTTGAGAGAAGAAGGACAGCGGTAAGGGTAGGGTTCATAGCGAAGACACCTGGATAATGTATTGATATCTGTTTCAGATATTGAAACAACGTGACAGAAAAAAGACAAAGCGTTGAAAAGTATGGTAAATATGCGAATAGTGATATCGTAATATTCTGGGTCGAGCGGTTCCATCGTGAAACCTAACGTGTCAGCCCCTTCATTCCTTTTTCAAGGCCTGAAAGCGTCATGCCAACCATGCGATCCGTACCAAAAATCTCTTGGACCATTTGAATGGAATGGGTGTAAGTCCAGTACTTTTCAGGGACAGGGTTGATCCATAGATGGCTATTCCACTGGTCGCGTGCGCGCTCTAACCAAACCTGACCACTTTCAGCGTTCCAATGCTCATTGGCTCCTCCAGGGTAGGCAATTTCATAAGGTGACATTGATGCATCACCAACAAAGATACATTTATAATCAGGCCCATAGGTTCTGAGAACCTCGGCTGTTTCCAGCTGAGCATCCCAACGGCGGCTGTTATCGCGCCAAACGCCCTCATACAGGCAGTTGTGAAAATAGAAATGTTTCAGATGTTTGAATTCTGTTCGTGCAGCTGAAAATAGTTCCTCAACGACTTTGATGTGCGGGTCCATGGAACCGCCTACATCCAAAAACAGCAATACTTTCACAGCATTGCGCCGTTCGGGGCGGGTTTTTACATCTAAATATCCGTTTTCGGCCGTCGCGCGAATGGTCCCGTTTAGGTCAAGTTCTTCAGCGGCCCCATCGCGTGCCCATTTACGCAGGCGCTTTAGGGCAACTTTGATGTTGCGGGTTCCCAGTTCAACCGTGTCGTCCATATTCTTGAATTCACGCTTGTCCCACACTTTGGTGGCGCGCTGATGGCGGCTTTCGTTTTGGCCAATCCGAACGCCTTCGGGATTGTAGCCATATGCACCAAATGGGGAGGTGCCAGCGGTACCAACCCACTTACTGCCACCTTGATGACGCTTTTTTTGTTCCTCGAGGCGTTTCTTCAACGTCTCCATCAGCTTTTCAAAACCGCCCAAAGCTTCGATTTCAGCCTTTTCTTCAGCTGAAAGGTGTTTTTCCGCCATCTTGGTGAGCCAATCAGCTGGAATATCAACAGCTTTAAGTAACTGTTCTAGTTTGATGTTGTCCAAGCCTTCAAAGGTAGCTGCGAAGGCGCGATCGAACTTGTCGATGTTGCGTTCATCTTTAACCATGGAAACACGCGCTAAA
>Ga0206126_10003871_pt1 | contig 14884 bp, 9 predicted proteins | sample Helgoland_Spring_5_FD_148621 | JGI IMG/M metagenome (GOLD analysis project Ga0206126, IMG submission 148621) | Pelagic subsurface seawater microbial communities from Kabeltonne, Helgoland, North Sea - Helgoland_Spring_Bloom_20160412_1 | ecosystem: Environmental > Aquatic > Marine > Epipelagic ...
CGGAGAAGCTGTGATGACTCATCGATTCAAGGAATATCAGCCTTTCAAAGGTGAAATTGCTGGACGTATCAATGGATCCCTCATTTCTATAGAAAATGGCCCCGCAACGCCCTTTGCGTTGGACAAATTATTAGATCGTGGCTCCTTTTTCATAGATCCAGGTGTAGATCTTTACATGGGGCAGGTGATCGGTGAACACAGCAGAAGCAATGACCTAGTCGTGAATGTTCAAAAAGGAAAGAAATTGACCAATATGCGTACCTCAGGTACAGATACGAATGTAAAGTTACCCCCTCCCAAAAAATTCAGTTTAGAAGAAGCTTTAGAATACATCCAAAAAGATGAATACGTAGAAGTTACGCCCAAGTCCATCAGATTAAGGAAGATCTATTTGACAGAGCATGAACGCAAAAGAAGTGGGACGAAATAAGTTATGTTCGATTTTAACGTAGTTTAACTTACCATTCATAAATTTTCTAATCGAAACAAAAGCTAAATGAGCAAGGTAAACTACATTAGCTTTTGAATTTTTGATATGAAAATAATTTTTTATCTATTCGCCTCCTTTCAAATACTCTATGCGGCCGCTCAAGGCCCTTACCAAATTAATCTAGATCTCACTGCTTTAAAAGAAGATCGGTTACAGGTGGTGATGAACTTACCTGACATCCAAGAGAATGAGGTAGAGTTTCATCTACCCAAAATCGTACCTGGGACTTACCGCATTTCAGATTTTGGAAAATTTGTGTCTACTTTCGATGCCTTTGATCATCTAGGGAATCCCCTCGAAGTATCTAAGATTTCAGTCAATAAGTGGCTGATCTCAGGGAAGCCCAGTCGTATTGAATATTGGATTAACGATACTTTTGATCGCATGGAAGGCTATGATGAGAATTTTCTTTTTGAGCCAGGGGGCACTAGTTTTGAAGCCGATAGGAATGTTTTTGTACTCAATAACTTTGGCATCATTGGGTACATTGATGGTTATAAAGAAATCCCGTTCGAACTCCGCGTTCTGCATTCAAAAGGTACCTATGGGGCTACTGCACTGGACAAGAATGTACTAAACGATTCGCTTGATCTATATTTCGCTGCTGATTATCATTTTTTGGTGGACGGTCCCATCATGTACAATCAACCTGATACCCTCACCAAAAATATAGCAGGTGCCGAAATTCTCATTTCAGTGTTCTCCCCACAAAAAGTTGTCAGTGCAAACGACATCATGGAAAATATTGAAGACTTAATGGTCGCCCAAAGCAATTATCTTGGCGGAACCTTACCGGTTAAAAAATATGCCTACCTTATTTATCTCATGGATTACCCAAGTTTATCAAAAGGTATGGGTGCATTGGAGCATTCTTATTCCTCCTTTTATACTCTCCCAGAATCAGTCGCCGACCAATTACCTCAATTTGTAAGAGACGTAGCTGCCCATGAATTTTTTCATATTATTACCCCACTAAGCATTCATTCTGAGCAAATCCATAATTTCAATTATATCAATCCTGAAATGTCGCAGCACCTTTGGCTTTATGAAGGGGTGACGGAATACAATTCTATGCATATGCAAGTGCAGCAAGGACTCTATGATAGTGAAACCTTTTTAGAGGAAGTTCAAGAAAAAATCACAAATGCTTCAGTCTATCCTTTGGTTTCATTTACCGAAATGAGCCAAAAAATCCTTGACCCTGAATTCAAGGATATGTATCGAAATGTCTATGAAAAAGGTGCATTGATAGGAATGTGCTTGGACTTGGCCTTGATCAAATATTCCGAAGATACCTTAAATTTATTAGGTCTTCTCAAACAACTATCCGAGAAATATGGCAAAGAAAATGCCTTTAAGGACAGTGAGCTTATCGATGTTATCACGGCTATGACTTATCCTGAAATTGGAACGTTTTTCAGTCGATTTGTTCAAGGCAATGAACCATTACCGATCGAAGAATACCTTTCTTGGGCGGGGATTTTAATACGAAAAGGTGGTGAAAAAAGACTAGCCTTGTGGGGTAACTTCAAATTGGGTTTAAATGATAACAATCAAATCATCGCGTTGGATACCGATCAACTTGATGCTTTTGGAACCCAAATTGGTTTCCAAGAAAACGATGTCTTTTATAAACTTAACGACAACGAACTAAACCTTGACACATGGAGAGCACTACTTTATGATTTTCAAGAAAATACGATCGATGGATCGAAAGTAAAGATCGAGTTGATTCGAAAAACCAAAGGCAAAACTAAAATCATAAAAAGAAAGGCCAAAGCAGAGACCTATCTTTACCAATACCCCAATGAGTTAATTATTTCAAATGAATCTTCTCCAGAGGAAAATAAAATAAGATCTTACTGGATAAATGGTTTATAAAAAAATAGCTATTCGGTTTTGGTCTCATTAAAAAACATCAATTAATTACCTCAAAATGAATAAAAAAAACACCCGCATCAGTATCGCTGTTTCAATCGTAATTCTAGTTAGCGTTTTCTTTCTCAATCGGCCCACAAAAAACAATGATAACATCCTCGTACAAGTCAAAAAAGGTGAATTCATTGTTGATGTTATCACTACCGGAGAATTAGAAGCGAAGCATTCAGTGGAAATCCAAGGACCCAAAGGGTTAAGGGCCCATCGTATCTGGCAAGTCACTATTCAAGACATGATTGACGAAGGAACCTATGTGAAGAAGGGTGATTATGTCGCTCGACTGGATGCATCAGAACTTACCAATAAACTAAGTGAATATCAGATTGAATATGATAAAATTCAATCACAATTTATTCAAACCCAACTGGATACCACCCTCCAAATGCGCCAGTCAAGAGATGACCTCATCAACCTAGCCTATGAAATCGAAGAACGTGAAATGACCTTAGAACAATCCCAGTTCGAGCCCCCCGCAACCATCAAGAAAGCCGAAATTGAAGTAGAAAAAGCAACCAGAGCACATCAACAAGCCCAAGAAAATTATTTTATTAAGCAAAAACAAAATATTGCTAAAATGACCGAAGTCACAGCTTCACTCCAAAAGCAAGGTCTGGAACTCAAAGGATTAAAAGAATTGACACAAAAGTTTATGATTTATGCACCTGAAGATGGTATGCTTATTTATTATAAAGATTTTGAAGGTACAGTAAAAATTGGTTCGCAAATAAATGCATGGAACCCAACAGTGGCTACCCTTCCAGACTTGTCTGTGATGTTATCTCAAACCTACGTCAATGAAGTAGATATACGTAAAATCAAAAAAAGTCAACTGGTTGAAATTGGTTTGGATGCCTTTCCCGAAAAAAGCATAGAAGGAAAAGTTATCAAAGTAGCCAATGTGGGAGAGCAAAGACCCAACTCTGATGCGAAAGTATTTAAAGTAAGTGTGGAACTACTAGGAACTGATGAATTAATCAAGCCGTCAATGACTACCTCTAATAAAATTATAACGCAAATCCATCAAAATGCCTTATTCATACCACTTGAATGTCTATATAATTATCACGACTCCATCACCTACGTCTACCAAAAAAATGGTATTAATGTCATAAAAAAGGAAGTCATTATCGGAGAAACCAATAGTGATGAAGTTATCATTCTTGATGGTTTGGACTTCGGAGATGAAGTATATTTAAGCAAAATTAAAGAAGCTGAAGATCAAGATATCATTCGCCTATCTGAATCAAAAATAGCAGTATCAAAACAGCTAGGTTTAAATTCACCATCAAAAACTTTTTGATCATGAAGCCTCCCATGGAAAATAATTTCTCCGACAAAGAACGCTTGATCGCCAATCTCACTATTGCTTTTGAAGCGGTACTTTCTAATCGTGTTCGATCCATATTAACGGGCTTAGGTATTATTTTCGGGGTAGCGGCAGTCATTGCCATGCTTGCTATTGGTAATGGTGCTCAAAAAGAGATTATTGACCAAATAAAACTAGTGGGTCTGAACAATATCGTAATCAAACCTGTCATTGAACAAACAGAAGAACAAGTTTCTGCGGATGATCCTTTCAATAAAGAAAAAAATAAATACTCTCCTGGACTCACATTAAAAGATAAAAACGCTATCGCTAAAATACTCCCTGACATTCAGGTCATAAGTCCAGAAATTGTAAAGGATACCTATATTATGAATAAGGGCATTCGAAGGTCGGCCAAACTCGTAGGCGTGGAACCCCCCTATTTCAAACTCTTCAATTTTGAGCTTGAAGAAGGAACTATGTTTAACGACCAAAATTTAATTCATGGGATGCCCGTCTGTATTATTGGTAAATCTATAAAAGCAAAATTTTTCCCTTCAGAGAATCCCATAGGTAAAAAGCTAAAATGTGGTAACCAGTGGCTCACCGTAATGGGAGTTCTCGAGCAAAGAATTATTTCTGAAAATAGTATCAAGCGATTGGGTATTAGAGATTATAATATGGACGTATATGTACCACTTAAAACTGTATTGATCAGGTATGAAAACAGAGACCTGATTACAAAATCAATGATCAAAAAGGCAGATAAAGACAATACCACTACTACTAGTTATCACCAGCTGGATCGCTTGGTACTTCAAGTAGCAGAAACAGAGAAATTATCTGCTACTGCCGACATCATAGCACGGATGCTGGCACGAAAACATTTTGACGTGGTAGATTATGAGATCGAAATTCCAGAGTTATTGCTCAAGCAACAACAACGTACCAATGATGTTTTTAATTATGTTTTAGGAGCCATAGCAGGCATCTCTCTACTGGTGGGTGGAATTGGCATCATGAACATCATGCTCGCTTCAGTATTGGAACGGATCAAAGAGATCGGACTGAGGCTATCCATTGGAGCAAAAAAAACAGATATTGTTTTTCAATTTATGTTTGAGGCCATCATGATCAGTGCCACAGGAGGTATTATTGGTATTTTTACAGGTGTTCTAATGGCCTATGGAGTAAGTGCTTTTGCTAACATTCCCACCATCATCTCCTTTGGCTCCATTGTAATATCCTTTGGTGTCGCTACATTGATTGGTCTAATTTTCGGTATTGCGCCTGCAAGAAAAGCAGCCCAACAAAACCCTATAACCTCGTTGAGATATGAATAAATATTTGGTCGCATTATGGATTACTTTTGGATGGATATCCTCTTATGGACAAATCAATTACTCACTGGGAGACATCATTCAAAAGGTAAAGGCACAATCTACCCGATCTAAAGAAGCCGAAACGAGGAAAGAAAATAGGTATTGGCAATATAAATATTATCAATCCAATTATAATCCTCAGCTTAGACTACAAGGTAATTCTCCCGGTTATAATAGAGACTTTAACCAAAATCGTTTGGACGATGGTACCATAGTATTCCAAGAGCAAGAACAAACCTTTACCTATGCTAATCTCAGTCTTCAACAACCTTTGGCTATTTCAGGAGGGCAAGTATCCATTAATTCTGATGTTTACCGATGGAAAAATATTCCGCAAAATTCGCGCTCATGGAACAGCACATTGATCAATATTAAAATTGATCAACCCATCATTGGATTCAACCCATTAAAATGGGACAAAATGACTGAACCCCTAAGATATGAAGAATCTAAGCGTACCTACGTTGAAGAAATGGAATATATTTCCAGTTTAACCGTTGACCTATTTTTTGACTATCTCGATGCGCAAATTGGATATGATATTGCCAACTTCAATCTGGTCAGAAATGACACGATTTATAATATAGAAAAAGGAAGGTATAATATTGGAACTACCACTCGAGACAAACTACTACAAGTAGAGCTTCAACTCCTCAGATCTCAGCAGCAATTGACACAAGCTAAGCTGGATTTACAATCTTCTGAATTGGAAATTAAAACATTCATTGGTATTGATGAGGCCTTTGATCTTATCATTCCTAATCAAATACCTAATTTAGAAGTTAACATAGATGAAGCCATTAATTATGCCTCTGCCAATAGATCTGACTTTATTGCATTTGAGCGACGTCAATTGGAAGCAGATAGACAAATCGCTCAAGCCAAAAACGATCGCTACCGACTCGATCTGACAGCCTCTTATGGCCTGACGGGAACAGGTCAAAATCTAGGGGATTCCTTTCAAGAACCGAATAATCAGCAAAGACTCAACATCCAGTTCAATATCCCGATCATAGATTGGGGTCGAAATAAAGCTAGTATGAAAACTGCCTTGGCCAATAAAAAATTAGAATCTTATGTAATTACCCAAGATCAGCGGAGTTTTCTTCAAGAAATAATTACACTTGTCGCCCAATTTGAGGTATTAAAATCACAAATAGAAATTTCTGAAAAATCTGATTTAGTGGCACAAGAAAGATATAATGTTTCTCAAAATCAATACTTAATTGGTAAAATAGACATCACTAACCTAAATATTGCACTGACTGAAAAAGACGAAGCCAAGCGGAGCTATTTGGCCGCACTTCGAAGTTATTGGAAAGCTTACTTCGATTTGAGAAGATTGACACTTTATGATTTTTCTCATGATGAATTGCTCTATCAGATAGATTAAAGATCTTCTGATAGAATTGTTTAAACTCCTATCATACTTTCTCATTAACTTTACAAATTTCAATTTCTAAAATATGTCTCTAGCCAAAGAACTTAATAAGCAAGGTAACTTGTTATTCAAAAATAGAGGAACCCTTCCTTTAATCATATTGTCGGTAGCCTTACTGGTTTTTGTTTTGAAGCTGCAGGAACCTAACGCCTTTGTGACCCACCATTATTACGCCCTTGGTTGCTTAGCTGTGGCATTATTTGGCCAATTCGTACGATTAATAACAGTAGGGTATACTGCAGATCTAACTTCGGGTAGAAATACAGAAGGACAACTGGCCAATGTGCTAAATACGAAAGGCATTTACTCCATTGTAAGACATCCCCTCTATTTAGGTAATTTCTTTATGTGGCTGGGCCTCTGCCTGCTCACACAAGACCTGTGGTTTACGATCGCCTTTATTTTGATTTATTGGGTGTACTATGAACGTATCATGTTTGCAGAAGAAGCATTTTTGATTAATAAATTCGGAGATACCTACCTTGAATGGGCCTCATCAAGACCTGCTTTTTGGCCGAATTTCACCATTTGGAAATCCTCAACCTCCAACTTTAATTGGAAAAAAATACTACTCAATGAAAAAAATGGCATTACCGCCCTTTTTTCATTATTCTGGTTATTTAATTTCATTGAAATAGGGATCACCTCTGGAAGTTGGTCTCTCAAACCTAACCTTTGGTTGTATTCAATGTTGGTAAGTATGATTTATTATATCCTCATGAAGGTCCTCATGAAGTTGCGACTTATTTGAAAAGATGTTTATAATTTTCTGATTTTATACATCCCTTTGATATAATTCCAAGTCATTTTGAGTTTAGATCCTGATTTATTGCGCGCCATTTCCATGGCATCCCAAAGTTCCTCTGGAATTTGATCTAATTGATTAAATTCTCCTGCTCCTTTGAGCCATTCTCCACCATCAATAGTCACTACTTCACCATTGACATATGCTGAAAAATCTGATATCAGATACGCTGCTAAATTGGCCAATTCTTGATGCTCTCCTACCCTTCCCACAGGTACCTTAAGCGCTGGATCATACTTCTCTCTTAATTTACCAGGCATCAATCTACTCCACGCTCCCTCAGTAGGAAAAGGACCAGGGGCTATCGCGTTACTTCTGATGCCATACTTGGCCCATTCGACTGCCAACGATCTGGTCATGGCCAAAATCCCTGCTTTAGCTGCTGCACTAGGGACCACATAGCCTGACCCTGTCCATGCGTAAGTGGTCACTATATTTAAAATGATTCCGGTTTTTTTATGCTTTATCCAATCTTTCCCCATGCATAATGTAAAATTATAACTGCCTTTGAGTACTATATCTACCACCGTATCAAAAGCCCGATGAGATAATCTTTCGGTAGGACTCACAAAATTTCCTGCCGCATTGTTTAAAAGAACATCAATAGGCCCCAACGTTTCCTGGGTAGTTTTAATAACTTGTTCAACTTGATCGTAATCCCTTACATCACAGGCCAGTGGTAACACTTTATTTCCACTCAGATCATGGATTTCCTGTGCTGTTTTTTCTAGTACCTCTATTTTTCGACTGCAAATCATGACACTTGCTCCCAACTTAGAAAAATAAGTGGCCATTGATTTACCTAATCCGGTACCTCCTCCTGTGACAATTATTACCTTTCCTTTAAAGACGTCATCTTTAAACATTCCCTCCGAGTAATTCATATGTAGTCTGTTAAATAATATTTTTAAGTAATTTAAAATATTTGTGCAGAAATGTGAATAATAAATGAATCAATAAAAATGTTTTAAATTGAGATTGTTCTTGTCACCTAATCCATTTTTTTTAAAAATTAGTTATGAAAAATTTTATTCAATTCCTGATGACTGTCTTCGTTTTTTGGGTAGGATTCAACTCAACTTATGCCCAAGCAAAACTGACTGTGGAAGAACTACTTGCCAAGTCTATCGAATTCCATGATCCGGAACATCAATGGAATCAGTTTAAATCTATCCTCAATTTTGATGAGCAGCGGCCTGAAAAGGCAGTTCGAAAAACCCAGGTACACATCGATAATTCGACAGGCTATTTCAAACTGAATCGCGGAGATGAGGAAATCAGTGGTATGTCTCTAGATTCATGCTTTATTATAAAAGGGTCTGTTAGCTGCCAGCGAGCGGAGATGATGAGGGATTATTATCTATACCTATGGGGACTACCTATGAAGCTCAAGGATGCCAATACCCCATTACAGCCTACCGTAAATACTGAAACCATAAAAGGCATTGATTACTTCACGATTCAAGTGAATTATCCAAAAGATACCTGGACCTTCTTTTTAAATAAAGAGGATTACAGCTTACAAGCCTATCGGTTCATCAAGCCAGATAAAAGTGGTGAATTGATTGAGTTAGCTGATCTTGTCAGCGTTGGAGCTATGAGAATTCCAAAAACCAGAAAATGGTTTACTCTACCCCAAAACAACTATATCGCCACTGATATTTTAATGACCAGTGAAGGTTACTAAAGCATGTAAAAAAATGGAAATCCTCCTTTAAAAACCACAGATCAAATCAAGAAGATTAAACCAGCAAAGCCAAAAACAGACTATGAAATTATTTTATTGATCTCTAAATAATAAAATCTATAAAGATTTAGCGCCAGTTGATTGGATTTATTTAGGTCAAACGTCTATGCGGATACTTCATTTTGGAAGCATGTGATTTCGTATGAAAAATTCACAGAACCCACCCTATTATGACGATTTAGTTTAAAGTAAACGATCACATCTATTTTAAAAACATAACATCCCTAAGCCCGCCTTATTTCAATCAATTTCACCTCAGAAAGGCGATGTCGGTTACCGCACATATAGGCTTAGTCTCTTCTGATTTAAATAACATATATAGATCATGCATCCCCTCAAATTCAGACACATTAAATTTTAAATCTGAGGGGCCTACATCTAAAAGATCCTGCTCAATATTCAGAGACTGAATTATAGCACCTCCCACACTGTCCATTCTCAACTCCAAGATACCACCATTCATATATTGAGGATGTTGCAATATGGTGACGTTCACTACACTTATACCCTTAAAATCAATATCTTCATAAGCATAATATGATCCTGGCTCCCCAATAACCAAGGCCAGTGCCTCATCAAGTCCAGGAACCGTACCCGCCTCAACATTCATAGATTGTGTCCTCAGTCCATCATCAAAGTTTACCGCAGATATGATTGGTTTTCTCAAAATCAATGTTTGCTGCTGGGTCAAAGGACCGATCATTTCCCCTCCTTTATCCGTATATGAGGCCGTAAAGACATAAACTCCTTGGTTTTCCTTCTTCATATGTTCTTGAAAAGAATACTTCCCAGAAGTAGGTAGATTATTAATTATATCTTGTCGACCCAATGAAAGAATATAATCAACCATTGAACCTGCGTCACTATCGGCTAATACCGGATGAGCTGCCATGGCAACCTCTCCCCAAACGCCGGCGCCGCCATTTTGAATCTTCTCAACCAAATATTTTTTTGCCGCTGAATCCATTCGATACTTTTTCGAAATCGCATAAAAAGAAGGTCCAATGGACTTCTTTTTCTCTTGATGACAAGAACTACAATCTGAGCTTTGGATCAAGGATTTGCCTAGACTCAACTGTTTCAATGCGCCATGGCCTATCGCAATCAAATTTCTGTCTAATCCTTCTTGAAGATAATCAATGGTGGTGATTACCTCATCTTCCGTAATTCCTGCTCCCAAGGTTCCATCTTCTTCATCCCTCACAGATATTTGATAGCTCAAGATACTTTTGTCCCAATAAAAACTGCTATTACTATTTATATCAATGTTCAATTGAGGCAACGCATTACCCACCTTAAGTTTAATGCTTGAACTTCCCAAAGCACCTTCTTCGTCTTTAACTCCTAGAGATACCGTAAATATACCCGGATGATCAAACGTAAATGAGGTTTCTTTTTCTGTTGAAATAATTTGATCGCCCAAACGCCATTCATAAGTGAGGCTATCTCCATCACGATCATAAGAATCTGAAGCAGAGAGCGCTGCACGAAAAGGTGATTTTCCATATTCTATAGGCGTCTCAATTTTTGCTATGGGTTTTCTATTGGATCTATTGTAGCTCAGGCGCACTAACCTCGCATCAGGATTTTGTTGAAACCAGGCCGATCCATATTCGAGTACATACAAATCTCCCTCTGGGCCAAAGGCCATATCGGTAGGATTACTGAATTCTTTCTCCGACAGAAAACGCTCCATCCGGACATAATTGCCTTTCTCATCTAAGGTTACAGACATCATCCATCCACGCATCCATTCATAAATAAATAATTTACCATCATAATATTTGGGAAATTTACTTTCGATATCTGGATAATCATCTTGATAATACGTAGGTCCTGCCATAGCGGTTCGACCCCCATTTCCAAGTAATGGGAATTCCGATGAGTTATCATAAGAATACCAAAAGAAGGCAGGTTGTGCAGGGGGTAATGTTTTTGCTCCTGTATTGTATTGGGAATCATTGACTGGCTTTAAAGGGTCAAAAACCTCTCCCGACTTTTGAGTATCCCAATCATAATCATGATAAGCCTGATTGTTTCCAACAAATAAAGGCCATCCAAAGTTGCCTGCGACGCGGGCTTGATTGATCTCATCGTGCCCACGAGGTCCTCTGTTTATATCTGATTCATTTGCATCCGGTCCTACATCTCCCCAGTACAAAAACCCTCTATGATTGTCAAACGCTATTCTGTATGGGTTTCTACATCCCATCACATAGATCTCTGGTCTACCTTCGCTCCCATCTTGCAGAAATAAATTGCCCTCAGGAATACTGTATCCCTCCTGCTCTACTTTTATTCTCAATATTTTACCTCTCAAATCATCGGTGTTTGCAGATGATTTTCTGGCATCCCATGGAGCCCTACCGGGGCGATCATCTATTGGTGCATATCCATCCGATCCATGGGGATTGGTATTGTCCCCAACGGCTATGTAAAGCATTTGATCCGGACCAAATTCTAAGGAACCGGCTGCATGACAGCATTCCAACCTTTGCGTAGGAATGGTAAGCAATATTTTCTCAGATTTTATATCAATTGAACGGTAATCAGCATCCATAGTAAAAACAGAAATTATTTGCATAGAATCGACCGGATGAGATCTGAAAAAGTAGATTTGTTTATTTTGCTCAACTTGTGGATCTAATGCAACACCCAATAGACCATCTTCAAAATCAGTACACACCTCGAATTTGTGTAGGAGATTGGCTTGCTTGGTTACTCCGTCATATAACATGACCTCACCATGTCTTTGAATAAAAACAACATTCCCATTGGGCAATACCTCAAGCTCCATGGGCTCATTTAAATTCTCATCTAATACCTCGATATCGAAGCGATTTTCTTCTGGTACTATAGTAGATTTCCTATAATCTATCCTTTGCATTGGACCTGCGGCATACTGAATACCCCCCCATACATGTTCAATAAAAAAAGGTTCAATATAACTTTCCTCTGTGTGTCCCAGACCGGTATACCACATTCGACCTCCATCAAAATCCCTGTACCAACTGATGGGATGATTGGGCCCATTTTTGCCTCCCCGGTAAGTTGTTTCGTTGACTTCCATCAATACATTGATATCCGGATGGATTGCTCTATAATTATACCATTCATCGGTATGAACCCAATTTTGGGATAAATGATGCGTCGAAAAATGATCCCTATTTAACACGTTAATGGTCGCTTCTGCCGGCTCAGGATGACTCTCAAAATAAGCACCAACCAATTGATTGTAGTAGGGCCATTCATATTCCGTATCTGTTGCCGAATGAATTCCGACAAATCCTCCTCCCGCTTGGATAAACCGCTGTAATTCTAACTGTTGAGACTCATCTAAGATATCTCCGGTCGTATTTAGAAAAACGATTACATTAACATCAGCTAATATCTTTTCATTGAATACCTCAGCCTCTTCTGAAAAAAGCACCTCAAACCCATTTTGATCCGCTAAATTTTGAAGCATTTTTTGTCCCTCCTCGATAGAACTATGCCTAAAGCCCTCTGTTTTTGAAAAAACCAATAGCTTCAGATAATCATTTTGATCCACTTTTATCAAAAAAAACCATAAGCCTGATATCGTAGCTAGCAATCCAAAAAACCATCCCATTTTATTTTTTATACCCTTCATATGAATGCTAAAATAATTAATAACCCTCTAATATTGTGTTTAATGTACACAATGCATTAGACACACTAAAAATATTAAAGTATTTTATTAAAAAAAGATTCTCTCATAACTCAAAGGACAAATTCGAAGAAGATCAGGTTATAAAGAAGACATATTGTATTTTTGACTATGCGAATCGCCTCCCTATCAAAAATTAAAAAAGAACTCAAACAAAAAACCGATCATGAACTTACCGTTTTAGTACTCAAGTTAACAAAATACAAAGTAGAAAATAAAGAACTATTGGCCTACCTACTTTTTGAATCAGCCGATGAAAATCATTACATATCAAAAATTGAATCAGAAATAGACCTGCAATTTGCCCATGTTAATAATAGAAGTAATTATATCATCAATAAGAACATTCGAAAAATTCAAAGATATATTGTAAAACAAATTCGTTTCTCTAAACAAAAAGAAACGGAAATAGCCCTACGCATTCATTTTTGTAAAAATCTTGTCGACATCCAATCAAAATACGATATCAATAATACCCGCCATCAAATGCTGATGCGTCAAATTGAACTTATCAGAAAAGCTTTAGCGTATCTACATGAAGATTTACAATTTGATCATGAGCTAGAGTTAACTAAACTATTGAAGCAATTAGCCCACTAAAAAATTAATTATCAAGTTAACTTTATACATCTTTGCCTAAAAAGGATGTATTCCCAACGAAAAACTTTTCGAATCACTATATCATATCTATCTCAAGACACTCCCAAACACCACAAAAAGTATTTCATTCATAACAGATATAGATAATTACGGTACCTAACTCTAATTTTAAATTTTTGCCTTTAGTACAACTTTCGATACCTTATCTGCATCATTGAACTATTTATGATTGACAAATTTTTCTCTAAAATAACTGCCATATTTTTTTTTTTGTTTTTATAGTGGGATTACTTTCGGTCACCGCTCAGCATAACATTTGCGGACAGATCACAGATAATACTCAAAACTCCCTCCCTTTTGCTTATATCATCCTATATGAAAAGGGAAGTGAGGACCTTCCAAGAGGAGTGATCTCTGACGATAAGGGTATCTATTCTTTTGAACAAATTTCCAACGGAATATACCACATTGAAGTATCCATGCTGGGTTTTAAAGTCAGTAAATCAGACACCTTCACCTTGCTAAAGAATGCTATGTTTAATTTTACTTTGGAAGAGGATATCCAGACATTAAACACAGTAGTAGTGAAAAGTAAGCGGCCTGTGATCAGGCAAACTGCAGAAAAATTAATTGTAGATTTGGAAAATTCTGAGATGATTAATACCAGTTTAAAAGATGTCATGCGTAAAATACCCGGTGTTTTAGTTACCAATAACGGAATTTCAATAGCAGGAAACAGAGGCGTAAGAATCCTTATTAATGGCAAATCTACTGACTATATGGATATTCAAACACTCCTCCGTGATCTTCCTGCAGATAACATTTCTAACATTGAAGTGATAGAACAACCTGGTGCAGAATATGAAGCCTCTGGTTCAGGGGCTCTCATCAATATAATTTTAAAGAAAAACATACGTCTTGGAACCCATGGAAGTATTAATACATGGGCAGGGGAAGATCAAGGTTTTGAATATGGAACAGGTGCTTCGATTGCAAAGTATAAAAATAAATTAAGCTGGCAAGTACATGTAAATCATTCTAAACCCACTTGGAGAGAAGACTTATTTCTAGTCCGAACAGTAGGTAATGAAACCTATGACCAAATCAGTAAAGATCCCTACGATCCTAATAATTTAAGTATCAACGGAAATATAGACTTTCACCTCAATGATAAACATACTTTAAGCATTGGAAGCCGTTTGAATCAGAGAACTTCTGATCGGACTACTTCAAGTAAAACCATAATCTCTGATGCGCGTACCACAAATACTCTGTTTTCAGAAAATAGTTTTGCTAGAAATAGGATAGATTTTAATCTGAATCCCTATTATGTATATAAATCTGAAACGGATCGGTTGGTCATCGATTTTAATTATATCGATTATATAAATGATAATACCAATACCCTTTATGAGGTTGAAGGAAGTACCATCCCATTTACAGATAGAAAATATATTCAAGAAGGAAAGTATAATATCAAAACCTAC
>Ga0206126_10003873_pt1 | contig 14878 bp, 14 predicted proteins | sample Helgoland_Spring_5_FD_148621 | JGI IMG/M metagenome (GOLD analysis project Ga0206126, IMG submission 148621) | Pelagic subsurface seawater microbial communities from Kabeltonne, Helgoland, North Sea - Helgoland_Spring_Bloom_20160412_1 | ecosystem: Environmental > Aquatic > Marine > Epipelagic ...
GTTGAGGTAATGACTACTTCGGTTTTCGTCCTAAATCGGAATAATTTAACTCGCAGTGAGAATGAATGCGTTCTTCACGAGATTTGAAGCAGATGAATCGGTACCGTTGATGCCGTATACGTACACAACCGGACCGGTTGTGTACACTCAGGCCGAAAAATCTTACTTTATCGCCCACGAGATAAACCGATAGATTTTACTGCACTCCAATAACTTTTTTGAGTAATGGGAAGACCTTCCCCTGTGACTGGCCGCATTCTTGGGTTGGACGGAATTCGCGCCTATGCAGTAATTACCGTGGTAATACTTCACTTGCAATTGTTTATACAATGGTATTACGAATCTTCCCCATTGTATAGCCTAATATGGCACGGAGTAGAGATTTTCTTTGTATTATCCGGATTCTTGATCACTCATCTTTTAATAAGGGAGAGAAAAAAATTCGGAAATATAGATATGAAGAAATTTTGGGTTCGCAGAGCACTGCGTATCTTCCCGTTATTTTATCTGTTTATTTTATGCGTTGTATTGATTGGTTTCTTTTTGGACACAAATACATCTTTGAAGCAAATTCTAATTTCGGCAATTTACGGCTTTAATTTTGTACCTAAATCAGAGTACAACATTATGTTGGGGCACACTTGGTCACTTGCTGTAGAGGAGCATTTCTATCTGATATGGCCACCGGTTCTAATTTTGATGTTGAAAAAAACGAGATCTTTGCAGAAAATTTTGGTAGTCCTTACGATATTTTTCATTGGATTAGAACTGATAAACAATCATTTGATGTACGAGACTGGAATTGGTTCTGAATACTTTGTTGAACGTTGGACTACAAGTGCGGCTGTTTACTTGCTTGCAGGTTGTATGGGTGGTGTTTTTATTCACACCGAAAAATGGGAAAAAACTTTTGCAACTTCGAGATTGAACATCTTACTTACAATGCTATTCTTTTCTGGATTTTTTATTGATTTCTGGTTTTCGGGTCATCCAATTATTGTAAGGGATTTTCGAATAATTGGCATTCTAGCAGGAATTCTTTGGGTTGTTGCTAATCAAGATTCTCTGCTCGTTAGGGCTATGGAATGGGCTCCAATACGATACATTGGAGAGGTATCCTATGGAATCTACATCTGGCAGGGATTTTATCTAGCCACTGGATCTTACAGAGCGCCAGGACAGGAATGGCCTTTATCTGATTCTCTGCTTGGTGTTTTACTTCTTGTTATCACCGTTCCAATATCATATCACCTTTATGAAAAAATATTTTTGGATATGAAAAAGAAGTTTCAGAGAGTTTCAATGGTAAATGAAAGTGAATAAGGTGTATACACAAGGGTCGGTAGTTAAATCCCTTGTATTCGGGTTATGCATACTAATGGGATTGCAGTCGGCCCTATTCGTCCCTACCCAAGCGATTAACGAGCAGGTGGTTGCCAATTTGAAACCACGAGTAAACAGCAGCACCAAGAATTGTAATCAGGCCAATAATTTCTGCATATGAGGCCAAAGTATCGAGATTCACGCCTTCTTCTCACCGCATCAACGACTTTGTGTTTCGGGGAAAAAGGAGTGCTCATCACTTTACAACGAATCAGCAGTCAACTGATGTTTGCTGATCAAACCATCTTGACAACGCACTTACCTTTGGCTCGTCCGGAGAACGAGCGGGTGAAAGCCCCGTTCCATCCTGCTTGTTCGTCTTCTGAATGAAAGTCCCAAGTTCCGTCAAGAACAGGCTTGATGGTGCCGTTGGTGAGATGATTAGCAAGTTCAGTGAGGTCTTCCGCACTCGGGGAGAGGAACAGGTACATCCATGAAGCGTTGTTTGCAAGTGCAGCTTTGTACTCCTTTCGCTTTACCTTTCGCTTCAAGAACAACTTGAGAATCCAAGCCGTGCCTCCGATTCGTCGTATTTCATCAAGTGTCGGCATGCCTGCAATCGTCACGATGTTACCGCCTTGCTTGACAATTTTACTCATGTCGAGACTTTCGGCGGTCGTGTCAAAACAGACATCAAACTTTTTGCTGTCCGCCGAATACAGTTCGACGAAGTTTTGTGATTTGTAATCAACAATTTCATCGGCACCAAGTGCTTTACACATGTCGGCTTTCTCACCTTTCGAAGCGGTTGTTACAACGCGACTTGCCTTGAACACATGCTTCGCCAGTTGAATGGCCATCGTTCCAACACCGCCAGCTCCACCGGAAATAAAGACTGAATCACCTTCCTTGAGGCCTGCTGTTTTGAGCGACTGTAGAGCAGTCATTCCAACCAACGGGATGGATGCTGCTTCTTCGAAACTGATGTTGTCTGGCTTTGCGACCACGTTGGAGGTGTGCACCGCACAGTATTCAGCCATAGCACCACGGTACCAAGGGGTTTTCGCACCGTCACTGGAGTGTCCAAAGATTCGAGCGAATACGGCTTGCCCAACTTCGAACTTACCTTTCCCGTCAGCTTGCTCAACGATACCTGCGACATCGTATGAAATCACATGTGGGAATGCATCGACTGGCCGGACCATTTTCAAATCTCCACCAAGAAGCGCTTTATCGACTGGGTTGATTGAGGAGGCATGAACCTTAATGACGACGTTGGAAGATACTTCAAACCCGTATGGGTAAGCGATTTCTTTTTTCTCCAACAGTGCTGGTTTGCCGTATTTTTGGAATGCGATTGCTTTCATCATTTTGCCTTGAGATTCGTTGCTCATGGAGCGGGGGGGTGTCCTTCCGTACATAAGGGAGAAAGTGGCACAGGTGACTTCTTGTAACACTGTTGTAACTTGTCTCTTGATAACAGAATGTTACTGCCTCGTTCCATGGCCAAAGAGCAAAATGAGCGAATGCAAGGGATGTGCGACTCTGCTAAAGCGCAAGTGGATGACTTACTGGTCCTGTTATCGAAGTCAAAGATGTTGAATATTTTATACATTCTCAACTGTGACTCGACTCCCTTGCGGTTTTCAGAACTCAAAAAGCGTGCAAGCACTTCTTCGACCACCATTACTCGGCGCTTGAGCGAGTTGGAAGGTCACGGTTTAGTGACTCGAACGGTCTACCCAACCGTGCCTGTTTCCGTTGAATATTCATTGACTTCAGACGCGAAAGCATTGGCTCCGAGCCTTGACTCCCTGTTTGAATGGGTTCTAAATCGTGCTGAGAAAATTGTTTGAATGAGATGCGGGGGGCAGGATTCTCACCTTTGTTCACTGCGTGAACATGGTTCTCACCTGCATGACTGAATGAGATGCGGGGGGCAGGATTCGAACCTGCGAACCGATAAGGAATGGGACCTAAACCCACCGCCGTTGACCAAGCTGGGCGACCCCCGCGCAAACTGATGGCGGCGCCTCTTGGATTTGAATGAAACGCTTCAAGCGTGTGCTTCAAATCCAGCTGAATTGATGATGTGGAGCACGGTGGATATCGTTATTTCAGCGGATGTGGTGACTTTTCCAGTACCCTTGGAATGAGAGATTTCAGCCTTGAGAATTCCTGGAGTTGATTCCAAAACTCGATTGATTCTGCTGGAGCACCCATCGCACGTCATTCCAGCAATAGAGACGGCATGTACAGCTTGGTCCATGTGATGATGAAGAAGTGGTGTGATTTGAACTCATTCACTGATGGGGCTCCACCAGCGCAATACCAGCGAATTTGCCACTACACTGACCGACGAGAGCGACATTGCTGCAGCAGCGAAAGCCGGTGGGAGCAGGACGCCGGTGAATGGCAGCGCAATACCCATGGCCAATGGAATTCCCACTGCATTGTAGACAAACGCCCAACCAAGGTTCACTCGAATTCGGCGCATGGTGCTCTTCCCAAGATCCAATGAGGAGACAGCATCAATCAAGTCGTTTCTCAACAAGACAAAGTCAGCAGCGTCCATGGCGATGTCTGAACCCGCTCCCATAGCAATTCCCACGTGGGCGGTAGAGAGAGCTGCTGCATCGTTGATTCCATCTCCAACCATGGCGACGTATCGCCCTTGATTTTGCAACTCTTGAACATGAGCAGCCTTCTGGTCCGGTTTCACTCCGGCAACAACCGTGTTTATTCCAACTTCTTGAGCGACCGTTTCAGCGGCCTCTTTTCGATCACCGGTCAACATGATGACGTCATAACCGGCTTTTTGGGCTCTTTGAACAGCCTTTTCTGTGGATTCACGAATCCGGTCCCGTGCTTCAATCCAGCCAAGCAATTTCAACCCTTGACTTACCAACACGAGCGTAACACCTTTGGTTGCAGCAGCACTAAGCTTTCCGAAGATTTCTTCGCTGATTTGAACACCTATTTCTTCCATCAGTTCGATGTTACCTACCGCAACTAAGGCGCCATCCTTTTCGCCAATCATCCCCAGCCCAGGAAGCGTTTGGATTTCGGTCAGTTGTGGGCGAGTTGAGGTCACATTCGACCACGAGGTGAGAATGGCGTCCGCAAGAGGATGCGTTGATTCGGCTTCAAGAGAAGCAGCAATGGAAAGAATTTCTTTCACTTCGCAATCAAGCAACTCAATATGGCTTACTCGCGGTTTTCCTGATGTCAACGTCCCCGTTTTGTCGACGATGAGCGTGTCAACTCTGTGGGCGTGTTCGAGTGCTTCTATGCCTTTGATGAGCAATCCGTTTCGGGCGCCTACGCCTGTGCCAACAATCAACGCTGTCGGTGTAGCCAAGCCCAGAGCGCACGGGCAAGCGATGACGAGGGTGGACACCAACACCATCATGGCCAATTCTAAATTTGAATCCATGGGATTGTACGACGCTGAATCGGGATACAGCCACCAAAATATCGCCGCTGTGAACGCAAACACGACGACAACGGGGACAAAAACCGAAGCAACTCGGTCGACGAGCCGTTGTATTGGGGCCTTGCCCATCTGTGCATCCTCAACCAGTTGAATGATGTTTGCAAGCAAGGTATCTTCGGAACTGTGCGTGGTACGGATGAGAATTGTTCCATCGAGAACGAGCGTTCCTGCCGAGACGTGTTCTCCTTCTTTCTTTCGAACCGGGTAAGGTTCTCCGGTCATCATTGAGGTGTCAATACTGGCTTTTCCTTGGTGCACTACGCCGTCGAGAGGAACAGTTTCGCCGAGTAAAATTTTGATCAGCGAACCAATCGGGACTCCGGCGACATCTTGCATATCGGTATGTCCAAGTTCTTCATCGATGACCAAGCGAGCTCGCTTTGGTTGTAAATCCATTAGACCGTGAACTGCATCGGTGGCTTTCAGTTTGGCACCTGCTTCCATCCAATTTCCGAGCAACACAAATCCGATGATGAATACAACTCCATCAAAGAATACATGACTTGAGTTTGAGAATACCGGCGGTAGGATGCTGAGAAGTGGCGATAAGGTGACCAAACTTGACCAAAGGAAGGCCACACTTGTCCCTAAATGAATCAGCACATCCATGTTGGCCGAACCTGAACGCAAGGCTTTCCAAGCATTGGAATGAAATTGCCATCCTGACCAAAAATAGACTGGAGCGGTTCCGACAAGAGCCAGCAACAAACGGGTATTGACGCCGTTCAGTTCACCAAAATCCTCGGCAAACATACTGAGGTAGAGAGTGGGTATAGCCATCAGCAAAGCGAGCACTACTTTCCGTGATTGAGCGCGTAAATCTTTTCGAGCATTCTCAATCATCGTTGTTCTGCCACGATGCTCTTTGGCTCCAAAACCACTCCGTTCAAGAGCAGCGATAACGCTTCTTTTCGTCGATTCAACATTGGAGTCTAAAGACACGTTCACAACGGCGCGTTGCAAGGGAAGGTTCACTGAAACGCTCTCCACCTGTTCGGCACGGAGCGTCACTTTCTCAACCGATGCAACGCACGATGCACAGGTCATTCCTGTTACATCTAAAACGAACGATTCGGTTGACATTTTACCACCTCAGCTCAACAACACCCTTGGTCTGTACATCCGGTAAGGCTCCATTCGCCTTCATCCATAGAGACGCATCCACACCCGCATGTACACATCCAGCCAACTTGATCCCAACCTTTGCCGCCTTCGGCGCGAGTGTATAGCCGCTTCATCTTGCAACCGCAATTGCACCTCTCTGCTTTGATACGAGCCATGTAACTGCGTTTAATGTAGTCAATATAAACGCTTGGTTTTGACTACAATACTACTGTGGGGCGAGGTCCAATGAGCCAGCCCATACATCCAAGCCTCGCAACCGGCAAGGGAATTTTTGGCCGAGTTGAACGACCGGCTCTTGTTCTCCTCGAGCATCTGGTTCGGCTGGTATGACCGCAAGCCCATATTCGTCGATGCTCATTTGGGTTTTACCACCGATTTGGCGCAGATGCATCCGGCCGTGAATTGCGCCATCGTCTGCTAAGTCAAGGAAAATCCAAGGTGTACGCAAGCCGGTAATTCGAGCGGGCCACGAAGTATGTTCCAGGGGCGTGGATTCTGTAGAACTTTCACCTCCGATTTTCCCACCGCGCAACAAGTGTAGGTGGTACGCATTCGCTACAAGTTCCCACTCCATTCGTTTGGCTGTGTGACCTTGTTCGCTGCAATGTTTGGCTATTTTTGCCGTTTCTTCGAGAGAATGAACCCATTGCTCTGCTCGCAAGTGTGCTTTGAGTTGCCGGTGTGCCATGAGGTCGGGATAGCGTCGAATCGGGCTGGTGAAATGCACATACGCATCGAGATTTAACCCAAAATGACCAAGATTTTCTTCACTGTAACTGGCCCGTTGCATGAGGTGGAACAATCCTTGGTCCACCACTCTGCGAACGGGTCCTTTGAGTTCGGAGGCTTGCTCCTGAGCTTTATCCAGAGCATCGAGAATCTCCTGGCGTGCATCAGCATCAAGGACGCTGTCCAGGTATTCCGGCGTGTCGTTGCTGGTTGTTGTTTCACTCTCCAGCCCAGAAACATCAACTGAGCCGCCAGCCCAACCTGCCAGTAAGTCTGCCAGTTCACCTTCTTCGGATTGGCCGTGCGTCCGATAACTTGGAAGGGGCAGTTCGATGTTAACGCCCAATGCTGAAAGTTTTGCATTCAGTTCTTCCACTTCCACGGCATCAGGCGGCGTGTGGCAACGCCATGGTAGCGGTGCGCCGGCTTTACCCAGTAAATGCCCGACTGAGGCATTGGTTGCGACCATGAACGATTCGATCATTTGTGTGGCGGCGTTTGGCCATTTGATTTCGACTCGAATGTTTTCGTCACCATGCAATCGAGGCCGGAGTTCTGCATTTTGGATGTTAAGGCGAACTTCTTTTTTCTGCCAGGAATCGGCCAGTTCAAACATGTCGGTAAAGCGTGGATTGTCCAAAGCATCTTCGTAAGCCATGTTTTCAACAACCCGAATCACTGCTTCAAACGCCTTGCATTCGACGATGGTATCGTCGTTGCCAATTTCCATTGAAACAACCATTGCAAGACGGTCAACGCCAGCACGCAGGGAACAGAGGTCATCGGCCAGCCGTGGCGGCAGCATCGGGAGAACGGTGTGCGGCAGGTAGACCGATGTTGCCCGAGCGCGAGCGGCGGTGTCCAAACGGGTGTCCGGCTCAACATAATGAGCCACATCAGCAATGGCGACCCAAAGGGTTCGGATACCGTCCTTCTCAACCAAGCAAACAGCATCGTCGAAATCTTTTGCATCATGAGGGTCAATGGTTACGAACGGAAGGTGTCTTAGGTCACTGCGATGATTGGAAAGTTCACCTTCACCGTCAACTTCAGGTAGCCGTTCAGCAGATTCCACCAGAGCCTCATCGTACGTCCGGGGAAATGGATTCCAGCCGCCTTTGCGTTTGTTTTCGAGCCGCAAGTCCAACAGCGAGCGTGCATTCAACCGCCCAGATTGTATCAGCAGCAATGCCATACTGGGTTCAGCATCTCGAAACCGTAGTCCTGAGCGCCTGTTAGCGATAAATCGGGCTTCTTTTACCAAATCGAAAGTGCCCCAAGTGCGGACGACTGTGTCCGGGAGCAGAGAGAAGGAGGAGGGGTAATCTTGTCCACCCAGATGAGCCAGCCAAACTTCTTCGAGCAGTGAATATCTCTCAGCATCTCTTCCACTGGTGTTTTCTGGAGCATCCGGGCCACTGAGGGCTGGACGACCATGAAGTCCGGTCGAGCCTTTGGTTGCGTGTACTGCGCTGAATGCTTGCCAGTCGAGTACAGCCTCTTTGATGCGTTTGATTTCATCAGGACTGCGAATCCGGACCTTCTTGTCTTCCACTTGAACGAAGTTTTCGCTTTTTGCACGGGCATGTGCCATCGTTTCATCGATGGAACTGCGAAACACCCGTTCCGGTCGAGAATCACCAGCATATTGCTTGCCTAGGTCTTCTTTATCGATAAGGAATGTAGCAATTTCTTCACTGCTCCAAGATTTCTTCCACAACTCTTCTTGGGCGGCAAAGTGACTCGCTAAACGCTTCCATAACCGCTCGACATCAGAGATTTGTGGTCCTTTTTTGTTCTTCTTTGAACCACGGTTGTTCCGTTTCTTGCCTTGGCCCATGAACCCACCTACAATCCAGAGTTCTTAAGATTCTCAAGCGCTTTCACTTGTTCTTTCGAGAGTTCATCGTAATCAGGCAGTACGAATTCAAGTTCTAAATCGCCACCGTCGTAACCTGCTCCGGCGATACGAAGGCGGTCTCCAACCATCGTTTCAGGTGAGACGGTGAGCATTATTTTCTTGTTTGAAGGCAGTTGAACTTTCACCTTTCCCCCGAGCATGAGGGTGCTGAAGGGAGTCGGAACTTCTTGCACAAGCATCTTTCCATCCCAGAAACGACCTTCGCCGAAATGAATGCGTATGGTCAACATCACATCGCCGGCTGCACCTTCAGGGTGATCGTGGCCTTGACCCTTGAGACGTGATGTCGTTCCATGTTTGACGCCGGGTTTCACCCGAGTTCTGAGCGTAACTGAAGTTGGCTCCATCGTTCCTGCAGCATTTGGCTTAAGCCGCTTGAAGGTGAATGGAAATTGACCCCCCTGCTCGGCCTGCTCTGCGGTAAGTTCGAGGCTGACGCTGATGTCAGCACCTTTGGGCCGTTGTTGGCGTTGTTGCGGTTGACCTCCCATCCCGCCGAAGGGGTTTCCACCTCGAGGACGGCCACCTCCGCCGAACATTTGCCCAAGAATATCTTCCATGCCTCCACCGCCACCGCCGAAGGGGTTACCACCGCCTCCACCGCCAAACATCGATGACATTCGTTGTTGTTGTTCGTATTCGTTCCGATCTTTGGCGGTAGCAATCGATTCATAGGCTGCTTGAACTTCTTTGAATTTGGCCTCGGCCGAGGCATCGCCTTGATTCCGGTCGGGGTGGAACTGGCGAGCTTTTTTGCGAAAAGCCCGTTTGATTTCAACATCGCTGGCATTTCGACCTACGCCCAACACTGAATAGGGGTCTTGCTTCGCCATTAAGCGCCCTTCAACGCCACTCCCACATCAACCCTCGCAACGTAATTTACGAAACTTTGAGGCCGAGAAACTCCTGTAATCGCGACGGAGTGGTTATAATTGAAGGGTAGGTGGCATTGAAAGCCGAGGTTGTACCATGTCTGGTGAAAATGCAGAAAACCGCTCCTTTGAAGAAAAAGTACAGGACCGTCAAGACTGGATTGAGTCCCAATTCCGTCGTATTTCCCGTGGTTCATGGGCCCGTATCATTCGCATGGCTCGTAAGCCTACGCCTCAAGAATTCAAACAAACCTCCATTATTTGTGGTATCGGATTGTTTGTATTGGGCGCTATTGGTTTTGCCATGCTCGTCCTTATGGACAATTTCTTCCCTTGGATGTTTGATGTGTTGAACATCGGTAACTGAGTGAATACAGGAGATGAATGAAATGAGTGAAGCATTTGTAGCATACGTTCGATTTGAAGAAAAACTCCTCTTGCTGCGACGCAGCAAGTCTGATGGCGACTTCCCAGCATTGTGGGATGGCGTTTGGGGAATCGGCGATACAGCCGAAGAAGTTCTCGCCCGCGTCTCTGAATCCACTGGAATCCCAGTCGACTCTCTCCACTACCAAGGCTCCGGCCCTGAGCGTGGTGTTGACATGGGCCGCTCTCTGGTCGATGTTGTGCCGGTGTTGGTTGTCTCGAACACAGAGGAAGTGACTCCAAACGGTCGTTACACTGAAGCAGAATGGATTGACCCAGGTACGCTGCAAAACTACAATTGTATTTTCTCCAATCTCGATATGGAGAACAACAACAAGTTGTTCGGAGAAATGTACGGTTCAGTCGGTTCGTTCCTTTACATCGTAAAGACCGCAATCGGTTCAGAGAAGCGCGTTGCTGACGAGATGTACAACCGTCTTCACGGCAGTGGTTCGCTCACCTCTTTGCTCCCAGACATCATGTCGATTCTTCACCCTACAGGGATGCGAGGATATCTTTTCATTGAATCCAGCGCTCTTCACCACGTTGAGAAGTTGATCGGCCGCTCCGGTGGTCGAGACCCAGCAGCTCGCCGTGGATTGAACCAAACCCCACTCAAGAACGCCAAGACCGTTCTTCCTGGTGAAGCACCTCTTGCCGACATTCTACCGTACCTCGAACCAAAGGCAGTGACCTCTGGAATCGAAGTCGGATGCATCGTCGAAATTGTTACTGGTGCGTTCAAGGGCGAGAAAGCTCGTGTCCTCAGTGTGGCAGAATCCAAGGAAGAAGTCAGCATGGAGTTGTACGAACAACCTATCCCAATGACCCTCAATATGCGTGGCGACCACGTTCGTGTCGTGGAGCGTGTCGAGTGATTATATTGGGCTAAGCGACTCAACCCTCTTCGCACAGCGCGATTATATAGGGGTGTTTTGTCGGCTGAATGCCCACATAGTGAGCAATGGAGTTGAAACAATGCCGAAACCTTGGACATCCGAACTCATCAAGAAGGCTCTTGGTGTAAAGAAGTGCAACGGCAGTCTCGATGCCGCGACCGAAGACCTCTCTCTTGAGAAAGCAATGGATGTTGCTCGAGACAAGAACGGTCAAGGTCACCTGACCGGAGCCGATCTTAAGGCACAAACAAAAGAAATCATTGGAACCTGTGTTTCAATGCGTGTCAAGATTGACGGTCACTGGGCCAATGACGCCCTCGAAATCATTAGCAAAGGAGAATGGGACGAGCGGTTTAACTGAAACTCACGAGCCGTGGTAGAGGCGCCTCGAGCGTCTCGCTGACCACAGAGGTGATTAAAAATGGAAGAAAAAATTAACCAGGCAATTAAAGGAGCACTTGAAAGTGCACCAAAGAGAAAGTTCGTTGAATCGTTGGATATTGCATTCACGATTCGTGACGTTGACTTGAAAAACCCGAACAACCGTATCAAGGAAGAGATTCGTCTTCCATCTGGTCGCGGTCGTGAACTCAAAATCGCCATGTTTGCTGCTGGAGAAGCTGCAACAAAAGCAAAGGCTGCAGGTATTCACGTCATCACTCCTCAAGAAATTGAAGACCTTGGCGGTAACAAAGGCAAGGCAAAGAAGATTGCAAACGCTTTCGACTTTTTCCTCTCTGAAGTCCCTCACATGGGACTGATTGGACGATACCTCGGTGTTGTTCTTGGTCCTCGTGGCAAGATGCCTCGTCCAGTCCCTCCAACACTCGACCCTGCCATCATCGCAGCAGGTCTTCAATCAACTGTCGTTGTTAAATCCGGTGACAAAATGACGTTCCAAATCGCTTTCGGTACGGTCAGTCAATCTGAAGAAGAACTCTACGCCAACGCAATGGAAGTCTACAACCGTGTCATCTCCAAACTTGAGCGTGGAATTGGAAACATTCGTTCTCTTTACATCAAGACAACGATGGGTCCTTCTCAAATGGTCGAGGTGATTAATTGATTCCTAAGGTCGTTTCGTGGAAGAAAGACACCGTCAAAGATTTGGTGGATTTGCTGAAGAGCGGAGACACCATTGCAGTCATCGACGTTCACGGCGTTCCAGCCGGTGCAATGCTCGGTATGCGTGCATCACTTCGTTCAGACATGAAGATTCAAGTCGCCAAGAAGCGATTGATGAGCATTGCTTGGGAACGAGCTGGATTCGAAGACTCAAACTTGAACGAATTGTTCGAGGGTGCGATACAACCAGCATTGGTTTCCTCTTCAAACCTCAACTCCTTCGAACTCTTTACCGAACTTAAGAAGACAGAAGCAGGCCGTGCCGCTAAGGAAGGCGACGTCGCTCCTCACCAAATTGTTGTTGAGAAGATGGACACCGGTATGCCACCTGGCCCAATAGTTGGTGACTTGAACTCGGTAGGCATTCCTGCGAAGATTATGGGTGGCTCGGTTCAAATTCAGAAGCGAACAGTTGTTCTTGAAGCAGGCGATGTTTTCGAAGGCGACATGGGTATGATGCTCTCGAAGATTGGAATAAATCCAATCGTCACCGGTCTACGTTTGTGCGGTACGCTTGAAGGTGGAACTTTGTTCGCTCCAAGTACGCTTGACATCGATTACGAGCAATTCGAAACCGACCTCATCAGTTACGCCGCAGGTGCATTCAACCTTGCGTGCAACATCACATGGTTCACAAGTCAAACCATGCCAACAATTCTTGCAAAGGCCAGCCGAGAGGCAATGGCCGTTGCATTGGAAGCTGCAATCACAACTGCAGAAACCATGCCACATCTCGTTGGACGAGCACACAACGGCGCTATGGCCGTTGCTGGACAGCTTGACAGCGACGCACTCGATGAAGAACTTGCCAACATGTTGGGCGCAGCCGCATCCGCAGCCGCATCCGCTGCAAGTTCATCTGACAGCACTTCTGAGGTACCAACTGAAGCCGAAGAAGAGGAAGAAGAGGAAGAAGAGGAAAGCTTCGGCGGACTCGGAGATCTATTCGGTTGAACTACACAATGAGGTGAAAAAATATGGAATACGTATACGCTGCTATGCTACTGCACGCTGCTGAAAAAGACATTGACGAAAAAACCGTGAGCGCCATTCTAAAGGCTGCTGGCGTGAAAGCTGACGACGCTCGAGTGAAAGCACTGGTTGCTTCACTTGCTGGTGTTGACATCGCTGATGCAATGACCCAGGCTGTCGCCGCTCCTGCCGCTGCTGCTCCAGCAGCTGCTGGTTCATCTGACGCCCCTGCCCCTGTTGAAGAGGAAGAGGAAGAAGAAGAAGAAGCTGGCTTCGACGGTCTTGGATCCCTTTTCGGTTGAAACAGGTATCGAGCGCCGCCGAGCGCACTTGGTACGCGACATGCTCGCGTCCAGTGAAGCACGGTAGTCCCACTCGGTCCTACCCGCGGAATACCTCGCCTGAAAGGGCGGGACTGTGGGAACACCGTGCATACAAGCGAATCAAACTTCGAGTTTGATCTGAAACATTCACTGCAGCCGTAAGGCTGCCCAAATCAAGACGCCTTCATCGGAGTGTTGATGCCAACCTGTCGATTGGAACATCCATGGTGCGACGAGCGACTCAAGATTTTGAAGTCAGTGTCTCGCCCGTTCAATCGATTAAGGTGTTTCGGCTTCTTGCCGAAGAAGCCGGCTGGTCCATGGAACGTCATGAAGGTTCGCGGATGGTCGACCGGTTCGCTATCATCATGCCAATGACCCAAACCACTCGAACGTTGGGTCTACGAATTCTTGATGGACCTTTACGAGGTCTTGAAGTCACAAGTTGGTCTGAAACCCGTGGTTCATCTGGAGCACTCAACATGATTTCTTGGGTTCTACCCGGCGGACTTGAACTCCCCCTCACTCAATTGCTTCTCCAGCATTGGGTCTCTCGTTTGCCCCGATGCCCGTGGCGTTGGAGTTTTGGAGAACGGTCAAAGATTGGTTTCCTTCTGCCGGTGTGGAAGAAATCGCGAAAGAACTTTGCCAAGTTAGGTTTTTCAGTTGGTCAAAACGACTGGCCAAACAGTCCAAGAAAGCCGTGGATGGATTCTGAATCCGAGTGATTTGGCGACTAAAATCTTCTTTTTTACATCCAGTTTGCGCCTGTCAATTGACCGAAAGTCATAGAGGTTGATGCTTCATCGGTTGGGGTGAGGGCGAACCAAATGATGACGTTGGACGATTTGAAAACCAACCGAGACACCCAAATTACCGTGGGGTGCATCGCCTTTTTCCTTATCGCTTTTCCACTGTACTTCTCGTTCGCAGCCAGCGGTGTATCCAGCGTGGCAGGGACTCGGGGTGTTGGCGATTACCAAATCAACGGCAACCTCACCTACGTTCAATTGACCGACGGCATCGAATACATTGCCGATGGTGATACGTTGATGATTGACGATCTTCACACCGATTCCATTGATGACGCTGAAGACATGAACATCGTTGGTGTACGAGTCGTGATGTCGTACGGTGAAGACGAAGAGGCGCAAGGACTCTCCTGTGGCCCCGGTCCATTAAGTGGCCAAGATGCTGCTGATACAATTTCTGGCACGGCGATGCATGCAGGTTTCAACGGTACTGCCGATGGACAAAACAACGGTGGAAGTGGCGAACATGAAGTCGTTGTCGAATGGTTCAACTCATCGATGGTCGGTGCAGAAGTTTCTGGTCTTTCTGAATCCGAAATCATCAGTCAAATCGACTCGATGGGTGCCGGTCTTGGCGCATACTCTGCTGAAATTAGCGTTTCTGCCGAAGCAGGAAATGCCCCAGTTGCCTGTAGTCGTAGCGATAATGGCGAGGAAGTCACTTTCTCTGTTGAGTTGATTGTGTTCGATTACACGATTGCACCAGTATTCAATGAAGCAGAACTTTGATTCTTTTTTTGAACGCTTCAAGCTGTGAGTTTGGAGATATCGATGATTGGTGAAACACGTTCGTGTATCATCGTAAGTAAACGGTTGAGTTCGGTTTCATCGACAGCCTCGACGCGCATCACAAGG
>Ga0206126_10003874_pt1 | contig 14873 bp, 10 predicted proteins | sample Helgoland_Spring_5_FD_148621 | JGI IMG/M metagenome (GOLD analysis project Ga0206126, IMG submission 148621) | Pelagic subsurface seawater microbial communities from Kabeltonne, Helgoland, North Sea - Helgoland_Spring_Bloom_20160412_1 | ecosystem: Environmental > Aquatic > Marine > Epipelagic ...
TGCCTGCCTAGGTTTGGCATTTAAAGCCGATGTTGATGACCTTAGGGAGTCACCGGCTTCAGATATAGTGAAAAAGCTACAGGAAGAAAATATTGGTCAGCTTATGGTTTGCGAACCGAACCTTAAAACGCATAAAGATTTTGAGCTGTGTTCTTTAGAGGTGGCTATAAAGCAGGCTGATATTATTTTACTGTTAGTGGATCATAAAAGCTTTAAGAAATTAAGTGCAGCTGAGTTGGGCGAAAAGGTGGTCATTGATACGCGTGGAGTTATCCGTTAATGCGGATAATTTTTTTTGTCATATTTTTTTTTCAGGCGTTTCATGCAGTATCAGCTGAGCAAGAAAAAAATGTAGGCATAGACTTAGCCTTTAAAAATGCGCTTAAGCCTTTAGAGATAGAAGCTCTGCAGGGCGAAACAGTGTATTACTGGTTCGAGTATGAAAACAGTACCGATACGGATCAGTCGTATTATTTTTCAATGAGTGATGCGAGTGATGTGGATAATGAGAGTGATGTTGCGGTTGAGTTAAAACATTTACTTGCTTGGTATAAAGATAGTAATGCAAAAAAATCTATACACCATGGGCGCGGGCGTATATTAGTTGATGAGTTGCTGGTCAACGACCCTGAGATAATTAATGTAGACAAGCATAAAAAAAATAATAGTATTCGATTTGAAATTTCTGGTAAGACAAAATATTTAAGCGAAGAGGCGTTAGAAAAATTTCCACAAGGTAAAGACGGACGTATTCGTATGAATGCGAAAAAATATTATATAGCCGATAGTAAAGTGCTTCTTAGTCGTAATTTGAAAGCTGGGGAGAAAAAAAAGCTATTAATGACATTTAAGGTGGATGACAGCGCTGCTCCTGAAAATAAACACCTACAATTAAATATTACGAGTACAAGTAGTGACGCTCAGCTACCCATCACTCTAACTATAAAGCCTTATAAAATTGTTAGGCCGGCACTCGAATATAGTGTTTTCTATAGAGGGTTATTAGATACCTTGGGTAATACGGTTTCTTCTGAGAGAAAGACGGCAAGTCAATTAAGTCACGAGTTTAAACATATTGCCAGTGCTTCTTATGTTAATCCGGTCATTTATCAAGCAGTAAGACTGGGAAGAGATTTCAGTACATACATGGATTATCGTCAACAATATTTACCGAGTAATGAAAAGTTTTATTTTACAGATTCAAAAATAATAAAATTGGTAAAAAGCGGCAATATAGGAGCGCTGGATAAATCGTTAAGAAAAATAAAAAAAGTTTTAGGTGATTTGCCTGCAGTCTTCATGATTGATGACGAACCCCGTGGTGATCAGGTCACAACACGAATGGAAATGCACGAGGTGTTTGGTCGTTATGGTTTCGAAGTATTCGTTACCGGCAGGGTAGAGGACTTCTCTTTAAAAATATTGGCTAAAACAACCTATGTACTCGCTTATGATTTGAATAAAGGCGCTATTGCGAAAATACGTGAAGACGAGGGTACGGTATTTTCTTATGCAAATCCTCAGGTTGGTGTAATCGACCCCGCATCAATTCGTTTTAATTATGGTTTGAATTTATTAAAAAATAATTTTGATGGCGCTATGCTTTATGCCTATCAGGATAGTCGTGGTTCAGTTTGGTCCGATTTTGATGGGCGTTATCGTGACCATATGTTTAGTTACCCAACAAGTGATGGCATATTAAATACAGTCAGTTGGATTGCATTTCATCAGGGAATAATGGATGCAGGATACTATCAGGCTCTTCAGAATTCTGCCGATCAACTGGCTTCATCCCAGTGTGTAAACGAGCAGTTATTTGATGAGGTAACCAGTCTGCTAGCTGATCTTAGTAAAATTCAAAAAGGTCATGAAGACGTTTATAGACAACAAATTCGTATAAAAATAGATAAAGCCAATAGAGCTTCAAAAGAGTGTTAAATGATGAATAAAAAAATACTTCATGCGCATAATTTCGGTCATAAAAATATCGGTGATGATGCGATGGCTGAGAATGTTTATAGAAAACTCTCATCTATTCCTGGTAGCGAAGTGACAACTATATCGACTTATGCGCCACCCTGTGAAGGTGGTCATGACGTACGCTCACTGAGTGGCATAGTGAATAATTATGGCAATATATTAATAAAAATATTTCTTGTAGGGGTGCATCGTCTTAAGCTATCAATGCTCTACCTTGCATACTCATGGTTTTGTTGTGAGTTCTGTCTGCTGGTAGCCAAGGTTTATAAGTCCACAGGTTTAATGATACTACCTTTTGGGGCTAGTAAAAAATTAATTAAAAGCATTTCTACCTCTGATGTTTATGTGCGAAGTGGATCGGGCTCATTAAATGATATTTGGTTTTGGAGTTCGATGTATCCGCAGTATACAGAGGCACGATTATGTAAGTTGTTCGACGTTAAAGTCTATTTTTCGGGTCAGGGCATAGGGCCATTAACGACGCCATACCGCCTAAAGGTTCTGAGTATATTTGTCGATTGCTGTACCGTGATTACTTATCGAGATATTACTGGTTCTGAGCAGCTTATTAGGTCTGTAGCTGGAGAGTTAAAGCATAATCAAACTGTTGGTGATGATGCTTTTGATTACCCTAAAGAGCCACTGTGTAGTGATGTTGATAATCTTTTTGATGATGGTAAAAAAGTATTAGTGTGTCAGTTTAGACCCACGAATTATGAAGCAAACCTATCTGAAAAATATTGGCGTGACGTCGCAAAAGTGTTGAAGAATTTTGTTGAAAGTGATCCCTCTCATGAAGTGGTGTTAGTCTCTTTTTCAAATGGTCGTGTAAGTGACTTAGCAGTATCCAAAAAACTGAACAAGTATGCTGATAACTCTTTGATTGTGTTGGACCAGGTGTTTACTGCAGGGCAGGCAAAAACGTTGATTTCAAAAGCTTATGCTGCTGTTGGACAAAGCTATCATTTTGGCGTGTTTGCACTTTCTGAAAATGTGCCCTTCTTGGCTCTGTATACGAATAAATACTATGAAGATAAACACGTAGGTTTACTGGGATGGTATCAGATGGAGAGATATGCAGTTTCTCAAGATGATGTAGATAGCCTAGATAAAACGTTGGCTGACATTGGTCGTGAGCAATTGGCGCTTCGAGAGACTTTACGGCACTCGAATGTTGCCATTGTTGAAAATATTAATAAAATCTTTTCCACCATTAGCAGTTAAAGAATGTTTAAACGAATAATCATAGGCATCGCTTCTGGCTACATAGTCAAGGTTGTCCAGGTTGCTTGTAATTTGATGCTGGTGCCGTTCCTTGTGTCGAGTAGTGTGCTTGGTTTAGCGGGCTATGGTTATATGGCTGTCTTGCTAGCGGCGATTGGCCTTATTGCCTCAGGGTTAGATGGCTGGCGTTTGGCTACGTCGCGTCGCTTTGGTCTAGCCAAAAAAATGGGCGAGAAAATCTATTTACCCTTGTTGTTGATTACCATATTCCCCCTTTTAATATGCTCAGTCATCGCATGTTATTTTAATCAGCAGACTCTATCTTTGTTAGGCTTGGGCCAACTGGATACTCGAATCATCAGTTTATTGATGTTATACCTATTTTTTGAGCAGCTGAATGCATTATCAGAACAATGCTTTCATGCCAGCGCGATGACATGGTTAGTGAATGCCGTAGTATTGTGCGAGGTTGTATTAAGAACGGCATGTCTGTTCTATTTCTTATCGGATAATGGCAGTTTACAGGATTACTTCTTTATATTTGTATGCTTTATGGGCTGTAAACATTTATTCTATATTGTCTTATTAGCGGTCAATGGTTTTGTTGGGTCACTAACTTTACAAAGTATTAAGAGCGAGTGGCCTACATTTTTTGAAAGCTTACCCTTGTCACTGAAAAGTCTTTCAGTTTTTTCGGTTTTCAGAGTGACAGTTATATTTGTGAATCGATTATTTTCACCAGAATTGGCCGGCATATATTCTATCTTGATGGTGACTTTACGAGGCTATATTACACAGCTGTTTATTTCAGTGATTCGGCCAATGATAATACCGTTAACCGCCTCAATTGATATATTGGCATTGAATGACTCGCGAAGAAAATTATTAATTTCGACGTTAAACAGTTTTGATTTTGTAGTGATACTGAGCACTGTTCTTTTGGCTATTATGAGCCCGATATGGCTTCCATTATGGTTGCCCATAGATGTGAATGAATTTTTAGGTTTGTTTATGCTGGGTATTATTGCTTTAGGATTAGAGGCCTCAACCTCTGTAAAAAATCTCCTTCTAATTTCTCAAGGTCATGGTGTTGTTTTAACTAAGGTGACGGTGCTAGCTGCAATAAGCTATTTAGTTTATTTAGTGGGCACCACGCAGTTATTGGCCACTTTAACAATCACTTGGTTGTTTTTTGGCGTGCTAGCTTTCATAGTATTGGTTTCTGGAATCTTAATTCCATGGTTATTTGAGAGTAAGTTATTAAGAAATGGTAGTGTCGGGTTATTAAAGTCACTTACCTTCTCATTGACCACTATGCTAACAGTATTAGTAGTGTCGACATTTAATTTATACGGGTTAATTTATTTACTACCCGCTTCGGTTTTATTGTTGATTCTTTATTTTCTTCTCGTATATAACCCATTGAATGATGTTTATTTACGAGAGAAGTTGAGTAACTTGGTGAGTCAATAGAATGTGGATTCTTGCAGCTGGATTTATTTTATCAGTATTTTTTGTCCCAGCGTCTATAGCGGTGCGGCCTGATTATATTCTGCCTGTGTTGATGTGTGTTATTGGCTATGTCAAATTTGGTGATCGCCTTGTTAAGTTGGCTATTAAAGAGGCTAGGTTAATTTTATGGTTAGCATTTTTCGCCATCATTAGTATTGCGGGTCAGTATTTTGCTGGTAGCGGATTATCGTCACGGGACTTCATGGTAGTGGTTAGATATGTGGTTTATCTGGCAACAATTTATGCAGGCTTAACCGTTGCATTGTCTATGCGGAGTAGCAGTCTGCTGAGGTTGCTGTCTTTGCTTTTAGTTTTAGCTTTAATTGCCATTAGTTTTGCTCAGTATTTTAATCTCGGCGGCATTAATTCATTTTTAGTTCCTTTTTATTCTGAAGAAGGTCGTTATGCAACCCTAGAAGCAGGGATGAGCTGGCGGCGAATTATAGGTACGATGGGCAATCCAAACTATTGGGGTTTTCTATTGGGTTTGGGTTTTATCTATGCCGGCTATATGTGCTTACAAAAACATTATATGCATATCGCTTTGGTTATTCCCCTTTTTATAGCTCTGATTATGACGGGCTCTAGGACAAGTTTGGTTGCAACAATGGTGGCAATGTTAGTCGGCTTTTTTCTTATGGCTAATACCGGTAAAAAAGCCAGCCTTAAATCGATGATGCCAATATTGGCTGGTGTTGCTTTTTTTGGCTTAATCTATTTTGTGTTTAGTTTGTTTTTAGCGAATTTTTATGAATCAGAAAATCGCTTTGCAAGTACAAACCTTGGGACTTTAGAGTTACGTATTCAGTGGTGGTTTGAAATATTTAGAAAAATGTTTGATCAGCCACATACGTTTATTATTGGTCAAGGTCCTGCAAAGTTAGAGTCAGTTCGCTTTGGCGATAATATGTATATTCGCTACTTGCGAGATTTTGGAATAATTGGTCTTTCGCTGTATATGATGCTGTTGTTCAATATCTTTAAAAAGCTTTATCGTTTATCTCGTCTTCTTAAACAGAAGTCATCAATATTTTTAGTGGTAGTTTTTCTTGGATTTGTGCAATTAGTTGTTTTCGATTTGGCGGCAGATGGTTGGTTTAATGTCCGTATAGCTGAGCTACTATTATTTTCTTATGGTTTAGCAGTCGGTTCCGCTTATAAAAATATTTGGAGAAAATCTAAAGATGAAAGTATCCATAATAATACTTAATTGGAACGGAGGAGAGATTGACTGTATCGAGGCTATAGAGTCGGCGATGGCGCAAAGCTATGCGAATAAAGAATTGATTTTCGTTGATAATGGCTCGTCGGATGGTTCGGGTCTTGTTGTACAGAAGCGTTATCCTGAGCTTACCTATATATCGTTAGAGAAAAACATTGGCTGCCCGTCTGGTCGTAATGTCGGTGCGCAACAGGCTAAGGGTGATTTGTTATTCTTTTTAGAAAATGATGGCGTCTGGGATGACCCTGAATTGATTTCGGATGCTGTGAATTTATTTGCCAAGCATCAAAAATTAGGTGCTGTATATACTCGAGTTGAAGGCTATGAAACGGGATCTGTTGATGCTCCCTTAGATCCGCTTCCAAGCAAAGATACTGGCAGCGGGCTCTATCTTTCGTCTTCTTTTCGTGGGGGTGCGAGCATTATTCGGACTGCACTATTTGCTGAATGCAGCGGATTCCCTAGTGATTTTTTTCGCCAATGCGAAGAGCGCTTTTTGTCTTTATTGATCTATGATCGAGGTTACAAGGTCGCTTATTGGCCAGTATACTCTCTTCGTCATAAAGGTTCTGATTATGTTGGCAAAGCTGCAGCTGTATCAAGTTTTAATGTTGAAAATAATTTAAAGACCATCTTTAGGCTGTATCCTATTTTACCTGCGATCACTATCGGCCTGCCTAAGTGGATCGTCAGTATGATTGGATTGTTTAGGGCTGGGCTTCGCAATAAAATAGTGCCTATTACGTCTAATTTAATTAAAGAGTGCTTTGTTGATAGTGGATTTCGTCGAGTGAGTAATGCAACATTTTGTTTTGTTGAAACTTTGCGGCAAGGAAAAATGTCCTCTATAAACTTTGAATCAGAGGCGCGTGGTAGATCAGTATTATCGCTCATATTTTCCAGGTTGTTTTTAGGCAAGTGATTTTTTAGCGTTATTGGATATTTGCTTAAATTAAAATTTAATAGTGGCATAGCTTATTTGAGCTTTATGGACTCTCGATTGTTGTATGTTTATCTTAACCAAGTTAATTCTTTAAAAAACACTCGTAGTGGAGAAAATAAATGCATGAAGTGGCTGTTGTGTATCACTATATAGCTCATTATAGAAAGGCAGTATTTAATGAGCTATGCAAAGATCGAAATGTGGATGTCCGCTACAGTATTTTGGCTGATGAATGTTCTAATATTCCATCTATCAAAGTGCTTACCAGCGGACTTTCATCGGGAGAAAATATCTCTAAGCGTTGGAGCCCCCTCCGAAATTTTTGGCTAACCAAGGATATTCTTTGGCAGAGAGGGCTTATTTCTTCAGCTATTGGGCGCAAATATAGCGTGTTAATTTTGTTGGGAAATATGTATTTTTTATCGACATGGGTAGCCGTTATTTTGGCTCGATTAAGGGGTAAAAAAGTTTATTTTTGGACACATGGTTTTAGAGTTAATGAGCGAGGAATTAAAGGAAGACTGAGGTTTTGCTTTTATAAGTTAGCTAATGGGCTCCTACTTTATGGCAACCATGCAAAAAAAATATTGGTTGATAAGGGTTACTCGGCCAAAAAACTTCATGTCATCTATAACTCTCTGGATTACTGCGACCAGACTGCTCGGCTTTCTTCCATTAAGCCAGAGCATATCGTTGAGAAAAAAATCCAGCTTGGCATAAGCGAAAATGAAAAAATTATTATTGCGAGTGGTCGTGTAACACGCGACAAGCGTTTTGATTTACTTATCGATGCACTTCACCGTTTGACCGTGGATAGCAGTTCAGTCTATAGACTTATCATCATTGGTGACGGCCCTGAGAAAGCGGTGGTAGAGAGGCGAGCAGAAACGCTATCTGTTAGTGGGCAAGTTGTTTTTTATGGGGCTTGTTACGATGAGAATGAGATAGCCTTACTTATATCGATGTCTGATGTTTTTGTTGTGCCGGGAGATATTGGTTTATCAGGTATTCACTCCCTTACATATGGCACGCCTGTTGTCACACATGATGATTTTTCTACACATAAGCCGGAATATGAGGCAATCATTGATGGTGTAAACGGGGGCTTTTACAAGAAAGGTGATGTAGATGATATGGTTTCGAAAATTAATTATTGGGCCTCGCAGGATAGGGCAAAGACTTTTGACGATTGTCGATCTATAATTCAAAAATACTATAATCCGGCTTATCAAATTAAAATCATTGATAAAGTAATATTGGATTGCTTATAAAATGATCTTAATAATTAAAAAACTTAGACGTTTTTTTGTTGGCCAATATCGCTTGTTGGTTCTGAAGTGTTCTAATTCTAGCCTCTCAGTAGGGAGCGGTTTTTTTTGCGCTAGTGGGTGTCGGACTTCTAGCGGGCGCTCTATTAAAATTGGCAAGAATTTTTATATGGGGTTCAACTGTCATTTGGGGGCTGAAATAATTATTGGAAACGATGTCATGTTTGCCTCTAGCGTGGCAGTTGTTGGTGGTGATCATAAGATTGATTATATTACTGGCCCTATTAGGTATTCTGGTAGGGACGATTTTAAAACAACTATTTTTAATGACGGTTGTTGGGTTGGTCATGGTGCGATTGTTTTACACGGTATAATTGTGGGTGCTGGAGCTGTTATTGCTGCTGGTTCTGTGGTTACGAAGGATGTAGAGCCAAACTCAATAGTGGCCGGTAACCCGGCTAAATTTATACGTTATAGAAAAAATAATTAATTGGTATAAATAATGAAACAAGTTCTACAGAATTTAAAAACAGGCGATACCATTTTAGAAGACGTACCTTGCCCATCGCTGGGTTCGGGTTCTGTCCTTATTCAAACGACAAGCACTCTTGTCTCCGCTGGCACCGAACGAATGCTGGTCGATTTTGGTAAAGGCAATTTAATTCAGAAAGCGCGCTCGCAGCCTGATAAAGTTAAGCAAGTTCTCGAAAAGGTCCAAACCGATGGCCTTATGCCGACTATCGATGCGGTCAAGAACAAGCTAGACACTCCCCTCCCGTTAGGTTACTGCAATGTCGGCCGTGTACTTGAAAGTCGTACTGATGCATTCTCGATCGGCCAGCGTGTTGTCTCTAACGGTAAACATGCAGAAATGGTTGCGGTGCCTAAAAATCTTTGTGCCGCCATTCCTGATTCTGTCGATGATGAATCTGCGGCCTTCACTGTTATAGGCGCTATTGCACTTCAAGGTATTCGTTTAATTAAGCCTACCTTAGGTGAAACGGTAGTCGTGACTGGGCTCGGTTTAATTGGCTTAGTTGCAGTTCAGCTTTTACGTGCACATGGTTGTCGAGTTTTAGGCATAGATTATGATGCTGAAAAAGTCGCCATTGCTAAACAGTTAGGCGCAGAGGTTGTTAATTTATCTGCAGGTCAAGATCCTATAGCCGTAGCTGAGCAGTACAGTCGTGGCCGTGGCGTTGACGCGGTGTTAATAACCGCATCAACAAAGAGTAATGATCCTATACATCAAGCTGCCACTATGTGTCGCCAGCGTGGTCGGATTGTATTGGTAGGTGTCGTAGGCATGGAAATGTCACGCGCTGATTTTTATGAAAAAGAATTATCCTTTCAAGTCTCTTGTTCATATGGTCCAGGTCGTTATGACGCTAACTATGAAGAGGGTGGTCAGGATTATCCGCTCGGTTTCGTTCGCTGGACTGAGCAGCGTAACTTTGAAGCGATTCTCGATATGATGGCCGATGGCCGCATTGATATGAAGCCCCTTATTAGTCATCGATATAAATTGGACGATGCTTGTGACGCTTATGAGCTTATTAGTAGTGGCAATCCTTTAGGTGTATTGCTCGAATATGATGTGGCTGAGCAGGAGGCTACACAGCAGGTCGTTGAATTAAATCCTTCGGCTAATTTACCGGCTGCAGGTGCGCGGCCAGCAAGCATTGGTTTTATTGGCGCTGGCAATTATGCGTCTAGCGTCTTGGTACCTGCATTTGCAGCAACGGGTGCGCGTTTAAAATCGATTGCATCGGCAACCGGTGTTAGCAGTGTGCATGTAGGTAAAAAGAACGGTATTGAAGAAGCGACAACCGATACTAATGGTTTAATTAGCGATCCCGATGTTGATGCCCTAGTTATTTCCACTAGACACAATAGTCATGCTAAGCAGGTTTGTGCTGGGCTTAAAGAGAGCAAGCATATATTTGTTGAAAAGCCTTTAGTGTTAACTAGAGATGAATTGACTGAAGTTACCGAGGTTTATAACGGTTTAGAGAAAAAGCCTTTATTGATGGTGGGCTTTAATCGACGTTATGCGCCGCATGTCATTAAAATAAAACAATTACTCAGCAGTAAGTCTTCACCTATTAGTATGGTAATGACGGTTAATGCGGGTTTTATCCCTGCGGATCATTGGGTTCATGACCCTGCTTCAGGTGGCGGAAGAATTATTGGTGAGGCCTGTCATTTTGTCGATTTATTGAGATTCTTGGCCGACGCATCTATAGAGAGTGTTAATGCTGTAGCAATGGACAGTCAATGTAATGATTCAGTGTCGATACAGTTGCGCTTTAAAAATGGCTCTATTGGCGTAGTGAATTATCTTGCTAATGGCAGTAAGTCTTTAGCTAAAGAGCGCTTAGAAGTATTTTGTAACGGTGCAGTATTACAGTTGGATAACTTCCGTGCTTTGCGTGGCTATGGTTGGTCTGGATTTAAATCAGATAAATTGTGGAGACAAGATAAAGGGCAAAAAACGTGTACTAAAGCGTTTGTAGATGCCATTGCTTCTGGTGATGATAGTCAGCTAATTTCTTTTTCGGAGTTATCCGAGGTGACATTGGCTTGCTTAGATATTATGGACCAAATTGGATAGCCATAAAATATCTACCAACCATTTCGGGAGCTAATTGCGGATGATTAAGAAAGCCTTTAGGCTACTTAATACACTTAAATATCTAAAGCCAAAACAATTGGCTTTTTTTATTATTCGTCGAAAATTTTCCGCTAAGACAATTTCTGTCACTCAGCATTCTTCGATGAATAGTGCTCTCGTATTATCTCCTCCTATTGCCGTTAACAATAGGCTTTTACCATCGGGCCATATCGAATTCCTTAATCATCAGCGAGAGTTTGATCTTGATAATATCGAATGGTGTCCGCAAGAGGTCAGCAGACTCTGGCGTTATAATCTTCACTATTTTGATTATTTGCGTGACGCCTCTTTTAACGCAGAAAAAAAACAAGCCATTCTTAATAGCTGGGTTAGTCTGAATCCGCAAAACAGTCAGCCTGGTTGGGAGCCTTTTACTTGCAGTCTACGAATCGTAAATTGGATTTTCTATTTAAATAAAAATACATCTTTAGCTTCGCAATCAATTATTGATAGTCTTTTTTTACAGGCGCTATGGTTAGAGAAAAATGATGAGAAGCATATTTTAGCTAATCATTATTTTGAGAACATAAAGGCATTATTGTTTGCAGGTTGCTTTTTTCAAAATATAAATAGTACTGATAAAAACGCAGTTAGATGGTTAAGGTTTGCTAAGCAAGAAATTATTCAGCAACTCAATGAGCAGACATTACAAGATGGTGGCCATTACGAGCGTTCGCCGCAATATCACTGCTTAATGTTAGAGAATTATCTCGATATTTATAATTTGGCTCATAATAATTCAAGCTTGTTCGATGATAATTTTATTCAACAGTTAAAACAGTTTTCTATATCCGGTTTAGACTTTATTAATGAGATCGTTTTTCCTGATAAAAGTATTCCCTTATTTAATGATTCTGCCTTTGATATAGCTCCATCGGTAGTGTCGCTTAATCAATATGCTAACGATTTATTTAATTATCAATACTCTTCTGATCATCAAGTACATTTAATCGAAAAGCATAACAGTGGCTTATATGGGTTGCGAACCGGTAACGATATGCTGCTTATGGATTGTGGGGATATAGGGCCTTCTTATCAGCCAGGCCATACACATTGTGATTTTTTAAGTTATGAATTAATGCTAGGTGGCAAGCGTCTAGTGGTTGATACGGGTGTTTTCGAATATGAGCCAGGACAGCTTCGCCATCATGTTCGTTCTACGCTTGCGCATAATACTGTTTCGATTGATGGTGATGAGCAATCTGAAATATGGGGTGAATTTCGTGTCGCCCGCAGAGCTAAGAAGCATTATGGTCAGGTAAGTGCTGAAGGCGATGATACAAAAATAAGTGGTGCTTTTAGCGGATTTTATGGTAAAGCATGGGGTTGGAAGCCGCGCTTTAAGCATCAACGGGATATCAATGTAAAGTTAGTTAAAGATGCTGTCGAAAGCATTGAAGTCATTGATACACTGACTGGAAAGGGAGAGCATGATGCTGAGAGTTATGCCGAGAGCTATATTCATATTCATCCTGACTTTGTACTCGAAGCTATAGACGAAAAAAACATAAAAATATTATTCAATGATGCCGTTTTTGCCACATTAGAAATTAATTCTGATTGCCAGTATCGTATTGAAGAGACGATTTACTGTCCAGAATTTGGTGCTAAACACGACATTGATTGCATTGTTATTTATCGGCAAGGTTTAATGCCGCTCAACTTAGGTTATCGCATTCAGCGTTTTATATAATGAAAATTCTTTTTTTATCCCATTACTTTCCTCCCGAGGTTAATGCTCCCGCGACTCGAACTTATGAGCACTGCAAACGTTGGGTAGAGCAAGGCCATGAAGTAACAGTGATTAGCTGTGTTCCACATCATCCTATGGGTAAGGCTTACCCTGGGTATAATAATCGCTGGTGGTTTGAAGAAAATACCGATGGCATTCGCGCGATTAAAATAAAAACTTATATCACAGCTAATGAAGGCTTTTTGAAGCGCACACTCAATTACGTTATCTATATGGTAATGGCTATTTTGATAGCGCCATTCTTACCCAAGACGGATGTAGTTATTTCGACGTCACCACAATTTTTTAATGGCTTGGCTGGATACTTTGTCTCACGCATCAAGCGAGCACCTTGGTTACTTGAAATTCGCGATTTATGGCCAGAATCAATTTTAGCGGTAGGCGCTATTAAAAATAAATCGCTAATTGCTCTCTTAGAGGGTTTAGAGCGGTTTCTGTATCGAAAGGCCGATCATATTGTTCCGGTTACTCAGGCTTTTAAGCTTCATATAGAAAAAAATGGTGCACAAGCTTCAGATATAACAGTCATTAGAAATGGCGTTAATCTTGAGCTTTTCGAAAAGACCCAGCGCAATAATCAGCTCGCGGAAGATTGGGGCCTAGAAAATAAATTTGTTGCCGCCTATGTCGGAACACATGGCTTGGCGCATGGTTTAGATACGATTCTTGATGCCGCAGAGATACTACGAGAGCATGAAGATATTGTTTTTTTAATGGTGGGTGATGGTGCGGTTCGCGCTAAGCTTTTAGAAGCGGTTAGTACTAGAAAATTAACTAATGTACTTATGAAGTCTCAACAACCTAAAAATACGATGCCGGCTATTTGGTCTATCACAGATGCGAGTCTTGTATTACTCAAAAAACTCGATCTCTTTAAAACGGTTATTCCATCAAAAATATTTGAAAGTATGGCCATGTCTGTTCCTATTATTCTTGGCGTTGAAGGTGAGGTTAAGTCGATAATTGATGAGGCGGGTAGTGGTGTTTGTATTGAGCCAGAATCAGCAGAGCAATTGGCAGTCGCTGTTCTTAGTTTAAAAAATAATCAAGATCTGTATGAAAATATTAGCGCTAAAGGTCCTCAATATGTTGCTGATCACTTCGACAGAAAAGTACTTGCGGATCAATATCTTACTGTATTAGAAAAATTGAAACTATGAGCTACACTTTGTTATCAAGCTAAATAAATTGGTTAGATTGTATAGCTGCGATATGAGCGATTAGTTATTGTATTTAAATGTTAGCGCTGATCGAATAACACTCAATTAAAGAAGAAGGGTTTGAACTTGGACATAAAGACAGTACTGCTATCAAAAGAGTCGCTTTTATTGTTATTAGCAATATTAACTCTGGGCTGGGTAAGTTACGACGGTCTTGAATTAATGGTGGGCTGGTGGGAGAGAGATGAATATAGTCATGGCTATATGATCCCATTCGTTGCTGTTTATTTATTGTGGCAAAAACGATTTGTATTAGCTGCGAATGTCGAGAGCGGCTCTTATGTCGGTGTGGTCTTACTTTTCTTAGCGCTGTTTACATGGCTGCTTGGTGAGTTAAGTGCTATCTATACCATTATTCAGTATGCATTTTTCGTAGGTATGTTTGCGCTTGCCTTGCTCTGGCTGGGTGTTAAAGGCACAAAGGTGGTTTGGGCGCCTATTTTTTACTTAGTGTTTATGATTCCACTACCTAATTTCCTTTATTTTAATTTATCGCAAGAGCTGCAGTTAATTTCATCAATGATTGGTGTAGCAGTTATTCGCCTATTTGATATCAGTGTCTATTTAGAGGGTAATGTTATCGACCTGGGGGTTTATCAGTTACAGGTTGTTGAGGCTTGTAGTGGTTTACGTTATTTATTTCCCCTAATGAGTTTTGGTTTCTTAATTTCTTATATTTACCGCGGTCCCGTGTGGCAAAAGATCGTTATTTTCCTATCCACGATTCCTATTACTGTTGTAATGAATAGTTTCAGAATTGGCGTGATTGGCGTGTCAGTAGAGTATTTTGGTATTGCTGCGGCTGAAGGTTTTTTGCATGATTTTGAGGGCTGGATTGTATTTATGGCTTGTCTCGGTGTATTGCTATTCGAGATTTGGTTATTTTATTTACTCTCTTCGCGTAAGACCAGTTTTGGCTCGTTATTTGATTTGGATTTCGGCGGTGGTGAGCAACCAGAAAACTTTACAGCTAAACCGTTTAAGTTGGCGACCCCTGCTTGGATTGGTATGGCAATGCTAGTTGCGGCTATTCCAGCATCAATGTACTTCTCAGAACGACAAGATATTGTGCCAGAT
>Ga0206126_10003878_pt1 | contig 14862 bp, 25 predicted proteins | sample Helgoland_Spring_5_FD_148621 | JGI IMG/M metagenome (GOLD analysis project Ga0206126, IMG submission 148621) | Pelagic subsurface seawater microbial communities from Kabeltonne, Helgoland, North Sea - Helgoland_Spring_Bloom_20160412_1 | ecosystem: Environmental > Aquatic > Marine > Epipelagic ...
TCCATACTGAATCTACAGAAACAGGCTTGGTGAGTGCTTCCCCATTGTGATAATATGTTACATGGGGCTCAAATGTGTTCTCAGCATATGTAATTTTTTTCTCTAGTTTACGCATTATTCATCATCCTCTACTTCCTCAACATACCATTTGCCATTGATGAAGATTCGATCTTTTTCTGGTTGTTCTTTTGATGGCTCATTGCCACCGACATGAGCATTACCATAGACCCGAGCATCATCAGAGACTGTAGCATTACCATAGACCCGAGCATCATCAGAGACCCGAGCATTACTAGAGACCCGAGCATTACTAGAGACCCAAGCATTACCATAGACCCGAGCATTACCATAGACCCGAGCATCATTAGAGACTGTAGCATTACCATAGACCCGAGCATCATCAGAGACCCGAGCATTACTAGAGACCCAAGCATTACCATAGACCCGAGCATTACTAGAGACCCGAGCATTACCAGAGACTGTAGCATCACCATAGACCTGAGCATCAGGACCAACATAAGAAGTCTCATATACTTTAGCAGTATCAGCTACCCAGCCACCGCCATTGGGATGCAGGTGTGCTGGTACAGGACCGTTGCCATCTTCAAAATCAAACTGTGTATTAGTCATTATTCATCGTCCTTCACCAAACTAAACCCGACATGTGTAAACCACATTCGTGAATGCTTCATTGCAAAATCAATATCTTTTTCTGGATAACCGCTTTCACGAAGCATCTCTTTATAATCTTTACCGTCTGGTAAATGCTTAGGGAAACCATACCTCCATCCAGAAGGCGGATCAATCATTATACCATACTTGTGATGTACTGACTTAATCATTATTCATCATACTCAGGATATCCTTCATGACACCAACCGTTGCGGGGAACACCACCGTCAACTTCTTCTTTGTATGACGGTCCATGCCTTTCAAAAGCATCTTTAATCCATTGCGGTAATGGGCGGGTTTCAGCAATCACTTGCTCCATGTCACCAAGATACTGATACGCCAATCTCAAAAACTCTCCTGCATCATCAGACGCACATTGCTCAACGCCGTCTATAATAAGTCTATGTGGTAGTGTCATTAGAGTACTCCCATTGGGGTAATAACTGATGCGATGATAACCGCAAACCAAAACAGAATAACGGCCATCCAAACTACTTGCATCATAATCTTTACTCCTCGTTCCAGGACAACTCGTCCCATGCTTGGTTAATCATTTCACGAAGCAGACCTTCGTCAAGAACTTTGTCAAGCTCGTTATCAGCAATTGCATCGTGCATTGTAACTTCAAAGTGAAGGAAATGGCGAGAGTTTTTGAAAACGTCTTGCGCAATTTCAATAAAAAGCGTTAATGCATTATCTTCAGTCATATGCACCACCCCAAAACATGTTAAACATAGTATCAGCGATCATTTCAACGTCGATACGTACAACGTCGAGGTTCATCTGCGCTGCAGCATTGATAGCTGCAGCGTAAACATCTTCGGCGCGATCAGCGTTAGAAATAACGTCGATCAGCTGAGCGTCGTCGACGAGGAATTCATATGCTTCATGTACGTTCATGTCAGTCTCTTTCGTGTCGTTGTTATAATTATAATATAGTCGCTTACCAGGAAATGTAAACCCTAAAAAAGAACTTTGTGCATTCTTTTTTAGGGCTGTGTCATTTACGCAACAGTGTCAGCGTACTTCTTAGCGGGAGTGAACTGACCTTCAACATAAAGGCGCATTGGGAACTGAGCGAAGATAGTACCTTTGCTGCTTTGCTTGATTACCGTTTGCTGGTCGATGTTAACCTGCTTACCATTAGCGGTGCCTTTGATATTGAAGTCACCATAACCATGGAAGCGGTAAGCTACATCATCAAGGTCGCCGATCTTACCGACAGTCTTAGCAACCATACCGTCAACTTGAGCGTGTGCCCAATCATCGGCATTCTTAGCAAGCGTCTCTTCACAGAGAGAGTAGATAACAGGTGAACGGTAATCTTCTTGTTCTGAGTTCAGACACCGAATAACCGACTCAAACATCTTTTTGTTACGCAGGTCTTCAGTGGTGTAATTATAAGGCAGCTTAACATAACGAATTTTGTTATCTTCACGAAGAGTCTTAAGATGTGCAACAGTCTTGCGGGTACGCTCAACATACTGCTCAACCAGGTTTTCAATGAGAGGTGCGAAAGCTTCGTTGATGTTGGTCTCAGTGAATTTCATGATCGTCTCTTTCGTTCGTGTATGTATATAATATAGTGTGCCTGAGGTCAGATGTAAACCCCTGTGAGAGCTTTTAATCTCTGTTGTGGTATATTAGGCGCAGTGGTAAAAAAGACACATATACCAAAAAATATGAAAAAAGTGCAATTTAGCTATTTACAACCAGGTGAACAGTCGCTATATTATATACATACCAACGAACGAAAGACACCGACATGAATGACCCACTGTTCTACCACTTCGATAACGGCAACGTAAAGACGCACCGTCTCATGACTTTTGTTGATGGTGAAGTGAAAGTCATTTGGGAGCTTGATTCTTTTGCCGACGTGAAAGAAATGATTCGCCGTTACAATCTTGAAGAGCAACAAGCTCGAAACACCGGCGTAACTTACGAAATTGAGGTAATGTAAAATGCGTAACCCTATCGCTGCTCAACTGCACACTGGTTACTACAAGAAGAAGGTAGTGGCTAACAAAAAGCGCAAGGCTGCAAAGTCTGCCTGTCGGAAATGGAAGGGCTAAATATGATATATCATCTGAAAGGTATTACCAAAAGAGGTAAGCAGCGTATCAAAGAACATGGTACGCAATGGAACGTAGTTGAAAAGCGTCCAGGCACTTTTGGTGACGTACTATTGCGGTCAGTTGAGACTAATGATCTACGTTGGTTGACCGAAGACTTCCGTGTTGAAAGGATTGAAGATAATGGCTAGAGATAAATTCACGTTTTATATTGTATGGCAAGACGAGAATGGTGACGAACAGCGTAAAGACTATTCTGCCGCTGGTGGTCGCAACTATTGGAAAGACAAGATTGTCAACACGCTTGGCGCTAAGGCTATCATTGAAGAGGGCAAAGAAGCTTCTGTTCAAGAAGGTGGCAAGACCATTGTCAAGAAGTTTGTTGAAAACGAAAAAGAAAAGCTTCTGGGTCCAGTTGATCAAGAGCTGTCAATCTTTGGAACCGCTGCAGTTAAAGGCCGGTTCGTTATGTCTAACTGGAATACTCAAACACGTACCTACACATCTCGTCTCTATGGTGGACTGAACGATATGTTTAAGGTAATTGAACCTGACGGTGCTATCACTCTTTCTGGCCAGAACATCATTAAGAAGACTGACAAAGAAACCGGTGAACGTACCATGATTGATGGTCGTAAGTTTACAAATGGTGGATGGCCAATTCCAGGTGAAAACGATACGATCTATACTGGATTCATTGAGGAGGAGGAACCAGTCGTTGAGAAAGCGCCTGCTAAAGCGAAACGTAAGACAGCTGCAAAAAAGGCGGCACCAAAAAAGCCTGCAGCAAAGAAGCCGACAGCAAAGAAGCCGACAACAAAGCGAAAGACAACTAAAAAAGCTTAAGCATATATAATAGTGTTGTGTACTGAGGGGGGGTGTCCAGGAAACTGGCGCCCCTTCTTTTTTGCTATAGCACAGCATTCGTCTGGGTGCTGCTATTTATGACGCATAAATAGATACGTAATCTAATGAGGGTGACATATGTCTATCACACACAATAGCAACCTTAATAAGTTTCAGAAGTCTGGTTTCCGTATCGTTATTGATCGCGAGAACTATGCAACTACTGAATACATGGCTTATACGGTTCAACACCCTGATCTGACTTTGCCTTCTGCACAGGTTACCTTTCGTAACGCACGTACACACGTTCCAGGTGATACAGCTGACTTCTCTCAGTTGTCAATTGAAATGCATATCGATGAAGACTTCAAATCATACAAAGAGATGCTAGATTGGATTTGCCGTAACGTTGATAATAAATTCGTTACGTCTATTTCTCGCTCTGATGAATTGACTCCATCATTGGCAGACATTAGTGTACCACTACTCAACTCAGCGAACAACAAGCTGGGTGTAATCAAATATATTGGCTGTACACCAACCAATATCACGGGCCTCGAACTGACCGCGGTAGATGAGTCAATCGAGTACTCAACCTTCACTGTAACTTTTGATATAACTAAGTTTGAATTGATCCTCGACTAACACAACATTATTGGATTACATAATATGATCGACTTGAATAAGCTCCTTCTCGAATGGGAAGGCGAATGCGCTATTGACACTCACCTCGATACTGCATCTAAATCAGTGCCAATTCTACATGCTAAATACCTCCGATTGCATACACAGGCAAACGTCGAATATAAGAACGCGCAACTCAAGCACAAAGAGTTAATGCGCAATAAGTGGCTTCACTATAATGGTAAGCTTTCTAAAGAAGAGATTGAACAAATGGGTTGGTCGTATGATCCGCTCAATGGTCTAAAGGTTCTGAAGGGTGACATGGATAAGTTCTATGAAGCTGATAAGGATATCCAAGATTCTGATCGTAAGGTTTCATACTTGAAGCTGTGCGTTGATCAGATTAAAGAAATTATGGAGGCGCTTAAGTGGAGGCATCAAACGATTCGTAACATGATGGACTATCTACGCTTCGAAGCCGGCGGTTAAGCCTTGTGCTTACAGTTGTCAAAGTGCCAGCGTGGTGCAACATTAACCGCCACGCTCTTTTGACAATGTGGACATGTTACTTTCTCGCGCTTTTGTCCACGAGTCTTAGCTACTCGTTTAGCAATAGTTTCAGCGGATTGTGTCTTAGGTCTATTATCAAATGCACCAGAAGCCCAAGCTTCCTTCATAGAAGTAGAAGTTTTGGTTTTGTGTTCATCTGATACATTTGTATAATCGCGGTTGTCAGCCCATGTATTTGTACCACGACCGGCAACCCAACCAGAAGGAATATCATCTTCAGGCAATAGCATACGGCGTTCTTCAGGGTTTTGCGGATTGTAATACCATGTTGAATTCTTACGGTTTGAAGCAAACTCTAATAGAATATCTTCTTTACCTATTTGACCCAGTAAACCTTTCCATGCTAGCCAGTCTTGTTTCTTACCGTGTTCTTCCCATAAGAGTCTATGCGCTTCAGCATGCTCTTCAATAGTAAGTTCAACTAGATTAGACGGATCATCGCTTCCACCCATATGTCGTGGAATGATGTGATGTTTGTGCGTATAAATATGAGTCATGCTGGATAGTTCCTTTGTTATCTAGAGTAAGTGGAGACGGCCATCTCGTGACTTACACTTATATTTATACGCGGAGGAGTAACAAAATGCACCTCAAAGAAGAATATTATCGCAAAGTCGAAGAATTTTGCGAGAGTACTGAAATAGAAGTTCCTGACCGTAAGGACACGGAAGCTCTGAAAAAGATTATTGAGCGAATGAGACGAATAGGCCTCATTTGAAGCTGGAGGATAATATGGAAGCTGAACCAGGAAAACTTAAGGTACAAATGAAGAACCACGCAGAAGTGTATGTGGTTTGTGAACCTTCAGTACAACAGGAACTATCTGACTTCTTTTCTTTCTTTGTTCCAGGGTATGAGTACATGCCTAAGTACAAAGACTACAAAGGAAAGCGTCGCCAGGGCTACCGTAAGGGCTCGTGGGACGGCAAAATGTATTTGTATAACAGAGACACACAAACTCTTCCAGCTGGTCTGTATGGCTACCTGGAGCAGTTTGTGGCACCTCGTAACTACCAGATTGAAGTAGAACATTCAAACTACTATGGTATGCCTGGTACTAATACAGATGTACATGAAGCAGACCTGGAAGAATGGATTCGGCAACTTAAGCTCTCTACTAAGGGTGTGCCAATCATGCCCCGTGATTACCAGTTTAATGGTGTGGTCAAAGCATTAGCAGAGAAGCGTTGTATTCTGCTTTCGCCTACATCTTCTGGTAAGTCGCTAATGCTTTACCTGATTATGCGTAAGCAACTAGAAGAATCAAATAAAAAGATTCTGTTGATCGTACCTACGACTAACCTGGTGCAACAGATGTATCGTGACTTTGATGATTACTCTCAGATGAACGACTTTAATGTTGAAGGCATGTGTCACCGTATTATGGAAGGTCGACCTAAGCACAATGTTAAGCAGCGTGTATTCATTTCAACCTGGCAGTCTATCTTCCGGTTGGAGCGTGAATGGTTCCAGCAATTCGGTACGATTCTGGGTGATGAGTGTCACCACTTTACAGCCAAGTCCCTGACTGGTATTATGAATAAGGCAGCTGAGGCTGATGTTCGTATTGGTGTAACTGGTACCCTAGATGATGCTGAATGTCATAAGCTGCAATTGCAAGGACATTTCGGACGTATATATAGAGTAACAACAACAAAAGATTTGATGGACGAAGGTTCGGTTGAACAGCTCAAGATTAACACTGTTGTCTTGAAGTACCCTGAACCAGAAGCACGTGCTGTCAAGAAGATGGAATATCATGATGAGATGATGTTCTTGGCTGGCCATGAGAAGCGTAACAACTTCATTACTAACATGGCACTTGATCTTGATGGCAACACACTAATCATGTTTAGGTTTGTTGATACACACGGTAAAGTGCTTTACGATCTGCTTAAACAGAAAGCACACAAGCGACGCAAGATATTCTTTGTATCAGGTGAGACTGATGTTGATACAAGGGATCAGATTCGTGATATTGTTGAGAACGAAAAGAATGCCATTATCGTTGGCTCTCTCGGTACTTTCTCAACTGGTGTCTCGATTAACAACCTGCATAACATGATCTTTGCTGCACCATCTAAAAGTCTAATCAAAGTGTTGCAGTCTATCGGTCGTGTTCTACGTAAGTCTAAAGATGGTCAACAAGCTACAATGTATGATATTGTTGATGACTTACACTTTAGACAATATAAGAACTATAGCCTACGTCATGGTGCTGAACGCTCCAAATATTACTCTCGTGAAAAGTTTAACAACAAGATTTATGAAGTGAGTTTTAAAGATGGATGAGTTTAATTTGAAAGTAATGAAGCTGGTTTCAGGCAAAGAGATTATTGCTGATGTTGAATACAATGAACAATCAAATGTGTATGTTCTTGAATTCCCTTTGTCTGTTGCAGCTGAATTAGATGAACATGGTAAAGGTAGGCTAATTCTAGGTAGATATATATTAGCAGGTGATTACGATCATACAATGATCCTTACACCTTCTGCTGTTGAATGCATTGCAGGCGTAACACGTCAAATGCAAGAACAATATCTGGATGAACGTGCTCATTACTTTGATATGGTATTTGCACGAGATGAAGATGATGCTTTGTATGCTTACGAAGACGAAGAAGATTTTGAAGATTATACCATCTCTGATGTACCAGAAACTATTCATTAAATACTATTCTCCCCCTTCGTCGGTGAGACTCTATATTAATACCACGTAAACTCGAAACTGTAAAGCGTTATTAATACATAGCAGCCATGCTATAATAGCGCTACTCATTTACACCAATCTGTACTATATTAATAAGTATCGACCACTGAGGAATCATTATGTTTTTTGCGAAGCCACCTAAAGATAAGCTATCTGAAAATTATGTGGATAACGTAAAGTTTTCACAAGCCTGTTATGATTATGCTGTCTCCCTAAAAGAAGCAAAAGAAAACGTTACTGACGAATTACGTGTACCTACTTACATTGCCGAGTGCTTTATTAAAATCTGTAATGGTGCATCTCATCAACGAAACTTTAAGAACTACTCTTATCGTAGCGAGATGGTATCTGATGCAATTGAAAACTGTTTGCGTGCTGTCAAGAACTACAAGATTGATGCCTCAACACGAACAGGTAAGCCAAACGCCTTTGGTTACTTTACTCAAATCTGTACGTATGCTTTCTTGCGTCGTATTGCTAAAGAAAAGAAGCAAGCTGAAATTAAGCGTGCAGTTCTGAATGAGTCACAAGGTGATAACATGGTGCATGTCGACGAGAACCTTAAAGGTACTATTGCCGAGTCTGTATCTGTTGCTTACTATGACGACCTGAAACGTAAGATGAATGAATTCGCTTACGACTCATCAGGTGAACTCTTCCATAAATCTGACAAAGAAGAAACTGTGACGGATGAGAAAGATGTATCATATGAGTCCAAGACTCGTAAGTACATCCGCCGTCTTGATTCTGATCTTGAGGAATACTTTCAGTAAATGAAACTAGCAATTTTGAACGATACCCACACAGGTATCCGTAACTCAGCCGATATCTTTCTCGAGAACGCTGAGCGCTTCTACTCGGAAATCTTTTTTCCTTACCTCCTTGAAAATGGTATTAAGCAAATCTTGCACCTGGGTGACTACTACGATAACCGTAAAGTAGTTAACATCAAGGCAGTTAATCATAATCGTCATGTATTCCTGAATAAGCTGCGTGAGTATGGTATTACCATGGATATCATTCCAGGTAATCACGACGTTTATTTTAAGAATACCAATAACCTTAACTCACTCAAAGAGTTTCTGGGTCATTACATGAACGAGGTCAACATCATTGAAGACCCAACCGTTCTGCGTTATGGCAACCTGGATATTGGTTTGATCCCTTGGATTAACTCAGAGAACGAAGAACAGATGATGGAGTTCATTCAGAACTGTAAAGCACCTGTTCTTGGCGGTCACTTTGAGTTGCAAGGCTTTGACCTGATGAAAGGTCGTAAGAATGATCATGGTATGGATGCAACACCATTTGAACGGTTTGACCTGGTTCTGTCCGGTCACTATCATACCAAGTCGCAGCAAGGCGGCATTCACTATCTTGGTTCACAGATGGAATTCACTTGGTCTGATGCACATGACAAGAAATTCTTTCACGTACTAGATACTGAGTCGATTAGCTTAGAGGCTATCCACAACCCCCTCACGCTGCACCAGAGGCTTATCTACGACGACCTGAACAAGAAGTATGATTATACCAACTTACCTGATCTTACTAAGAAGTTCGTTAAGGTAATCGTACTAAACAAGTATGATGCAAAAGCTTTTGATACATTCATCGATAATATCAATGCTCAAGACATTTACGATCTAAAGGTCGCTGAGAAGTTTGATGAGTACGCTGGTTCATCCGTTGAAGATGATGCAGTTTCTCTTGAAGATACCCTGGATACCCTGGATTCTTATGTCGATGCAGTTGCCACAGACTTGTCGCGAGACCGTCTCAAATCCGACATGCGAGCATTATATACTATGGCTCTGTCTGAGGAGTTACAATAAATGATTAAGAGTCAACCGGAGTAAAAACAATTATTACTTTCACTAAATGCAGATGGCGCAACTTTGTTGCGACAGGGGATTATTGGAATGAGGTTGACCTGCAGCGTTCTAATGCGACATTGATTGTTGGCGAGAACGGTGCCGGTAAATCTACTATGCTTGATGCACTTTCCTTCGGTCTGTTTGGTAAGCCATTCCGTAATACTAATAAGCCTGAGCTGGTTAACAGCATCAATAAGAAGCAAGCTATTGTTGAAGTAGAGTTTGACATTGGCCAGCACTCTTACAAGGTAGTACGTGGTCTTAAGCCGGTTAAGTTTGAGATTTGGCGTGACGAAGTTATGATGGATCAGTCGTCGCATGCCAAAGAGTTTCAGAAGATGCTGGAACAAAATATCCTTAAGCTTAACCATAAGTCTTTCCACCAGATTGTTGTAATCGGTTCGTCATCTTTCGTACCGTTTATGCAATTGCCTGCTGCTGCTCGTCGTGAGATTATTGAAGACCTACTGGATATTAACATCTTTACTAAGATGAATGCAATCCTGCGTGATAAGTCTTCGTCAATCAAAGATCAACTGAAGGAAAACGATTCTGCTATTCGTATCATCGATAACAAGATGGGTGTACAACGGCAGTACATTGAAGACCTGAAGAAGATTAACTCTGAAGATATTGCTAAGAAGAAGCAACGCATTGCTGAGTTGGAAGACGAGCTTGACGTATATAAAGCTAAGCTTGATGGTAAGACTGCTGAACTAGAAAATGATCAGTTTGTTGAACTAGATAAGCGTGTGCGTGAAGCTGGTGAACAGATGCGCAAGCTTGAACGTCTGCGCGCTTCTGTTAATGAACAGATGAAGACACTGGTTAAGCAATCAAAGTTCTTTGAAGAGAATGATACCTGTCCAACTTGTGATCAGGTTATTTCTGAAGAGATTCGTGATAGCAAGAAGTCAACACATCTTGCTGAGTCCAATGAACTGCAAGATAAGCATTCAAAGTGTAACCATGCACATGAGCAAGGTCAGGAGCACACTGATCGTCTTCGTGAAGTGCAAGCTACCATGCAAGATATTGTTGCAGACATCAAGCACTATCGTTCTACTACCGATCGTATCAATTCTGATATCCGTCGTGCTGAACAAGACATGAGTAAAGCAAACGACAACAAAGATAGTATTCTTTCTGCTAATGATGATTTGAATGATATTATCAATGAGAAGTCAACACTTGCTGATACTCGTCTTGAGCTGACTGATCAACAGTCTTATAACCAAGCTATCGCTGAGATGCTCAAGGATGGTGGTATCAAGACCAAGATCATTAAGCAATACCTGCCGGTAATGAATAAGCTAATTAACCAGTACCTAAACATCCTGGACTTCTTTGTACAGTTTGAACTGAACCAGGAATTCGCTGAAACTATCCGCTCTCGTTACCGTGATAACTTTACGTACGGTTCTTTCTCTGAAGGTGAGAAGCAACGTATTGACTTGGCTCTTCTGTTTACGTGGCGTCACATTGCACGTATGAAGAACAGTGTTGCAACCAACCTCCTGGTCCTGGACGAGACGTTTGATTCTTCCTTGGATAGTGAAGGTACCGAGAACCTGATGAAGATCATGGATACCCTTGAAGATGGTACCAATGCATTCGTCATCTCTCACAAAGGTCTGGTGCTTGAGAACCGGTTCAACAATAAGATTGAGTTCTACAAGGATAAGAACTTCTCTCGTATGCGATAATAGCATGCCTTTAGCTGTTTACATTCATGTAGACATGCGCTATATTATATACATATTATGAATCACGGAGCGAACTATGTCTGATAAAAACTTCGGCATGAAATTCTCAACCGACGGCGACAAGCTCGACTGGTCTCTCTTACCATGGGATTCAGTCGAGGAAGTCCTCAAGACCCTTCACTACGGTGCAACTAAGTACGAAGCACGTAACTGGGAGAAGGGCAACTCTTACAACAAATACTATTCTGCTGCAATGCGTCATATGATGGCATGGCACATGGGTCAAGACTTCGATGAAGGCGAGTCCGAGCTTCATCACCTTGCCCAAGCATCCTTCAATCTTCTTGCACTGCTTGCTTGGCAGATGCGAGGTGTCGGCGAAGATGACCGCCCTAATTATACCAACGTCATCAACACTCCAACCGCTCAAGAACTAACTGATCGCGCCGAAGCTTACAAAGCAAAGCGCAACTCAAAAGGATAATACATAATGAAGTTTAGTGACCGTACAATCGCGCTGTTGCATAACTACTCAACTATCAATAGCAACATCGTATTCCGTCCAGGGCGCAAGCTGCGTACCATGACTGAAACTAAGAACATCTTTGCCGAGACTGTTATTGAAGAAGATATTCCTACTGTCTTTGGTCTGTACGATCTTCCCGAGTTTATGGGTGTGATGCGTCTTATTGAAGACCCTGACCTGGAAATCACTAGCACCAAGATTGTTATTCAGAATGCTGACTCACGTATTGAGTACTTCTGTTCTGACCCACACGATCTTACTGAGCCACCATTGGAAAAGAGCATTACGCTTCCTTCCACTGATATTGAATTGACCATGACGGCTGCCACGCTCAACAAACTGCGTGAAGCACAAAAGGTTCTTAAGCACAAGACTTTGCGTGTTATGCCTTCTGACATTGAAGGTAAGGTAAAGCTTGCGGTTGTTGATCCATCTGCAACCAACCAAACGACCAACTCATTTGCTATTGATGTTGATGGTTCGTTTAACAACGATGCGATTGCCACTCAACTACTTACGTGGCAGTTTGATCACCTCAAGATGGTAACCGGTGACTACACCCTGCGTGTATCTGCACCTGCCAATAGTGTCATGCTTTCGGAATTCACAAACCTCGATGATGACCTCACTTACTTTGTTGCTCTTGACAAGAACTAATATAGGATTATTTTACAATGAACGACGCTCAATATCTTGAAGCAGTGCTTCAACTCTCCCGCTCCGTTGCTGGTCTGGTAGATGCCATGGCTCAACGTGGTGCACTCAAAGGCGAAGAGCTTGCAACCGTCGGCCAGATGCGTGATAACTCTGCACGCCTGGTTGCTATGACTGAACAGAAGCAGTCTGAACTCGCAGAGGAAGAAGCATAATGCAAGATCGTTTCTTTCTCTCCATGGAAACTACTGATGACAACGGCACAGTAGTATCGTCAAACACTAGCAGCTTTACCGCCGAAGATTTGACAGAGTTGCTTGATAATATGACATACTTCCTGAACGGTTGTTCATACACATACGTTGAAGCTCTTGAAGCTGTTAAGACGTCTGATGTACAAGCTGCTTCTACTGCGCCCCAGCAGTATTCTTTTGATCTGGGTATGAATGATTTCCACCCGGACGATATTTCTTTTACGTTTGGCTCTGCTTAAACACTTTATATAATTGAGGTTTGTGAATGTCTGATAATGAAATGCTGTGGGTAGAACGTTACCGCCCACGCAAAATCTCTGAATGTATTTTGCCTGTTAAAACCAAAGAAGCTTTTGCTCAGATGGTTGAACAAGGTACAATCCAAAACATGACCCTTGCTGGTGGTCCTGGCATGGGTAAGACTACTGTAGCTCGGGCTCTTTGCGAAGAGCTCGACTACGATTACATCATTGTCAATGCGTCTGAAGACGGTAACATTGATATGCTGCGTAATCAAATCCGTCAGTTTGCTTCTACTGTCTCTATGATGGGTGGACTCAAAGTCGTTATTCTCGATGAGGCGGATTACCTTAACTCTCACTCAACCCAACCTGCTCTTCGTGGTTTCATTGAAGAATTCTCTAACAACTGTCGTTTCATTCTAACGTGTAACAACCCATCACGTATTATGGATGCAATCCTTTCTCGTTGCCCTGTCATTGACTTTGGTAGCACTAAGAAAGAACTGCAAGGCATGGCAGCTTCTATGTTTGCACGTGCAGAAGAAATCTTAGAAGAGAACGGTATCACCTATGATAAAAAAGCTATCGTCAATCTTATTATCAATTTTGCTCCTGATTGGCGCCATATTCTTGGTGAGCTTCAGCGTTATTCTCTCGCTGGTCATATCGATGACGGTATCAATACTAATCTTGGTGACGTGGCCATTGGACGCCTTGTATCGTTTCTTAAGGAAAAGAACTTCAAGGAGATGAGACGTTGGGTAGGCGAATATGCTGGTGACACTGGTCGCTTGTATCGTCAGCTCTACGATAAGATGGATGATGTTGTTGAGGCTGAGTCTATTCCTGCCCTGGTTCTGTTGCTTGGTGAGTACATGCGTTATCACTCACAAGTACAAGATCATGAGCTACACCTTGCTGCATGTTTTACTGATATCATGCGTCTGGGTCCTAAATGGAAATAATCAGTATATATACTATAAGTCAACATTCATAATGGAGAAATACAATGGCTTTTAATAATCGTTCTACATGGGTTAACTTTGTCAAGAAGCCTTACATTGATGGCACTAGTAAACCTATTATTGTTACATCTGCTGATGCAGCTAAGACACCTCTGCTCGAAGCCGATTACACTCGGCAAGACGAACAGCGTTGGGATGTACCTGATGCTGAAGCTGAAGCTGCATACCTGAACATGTCGCCTAAGGCAAGCAAGGCAAACATCAACGATGCGCTTGGTTGGTATAAAGAGATGTACCTGAAGATGCGTCATGATGCTGTTACGGAACGTAATGATTTCCGCCAGAAGCTTCATGTAACCAACAAAGAACTGGTTGCTCTTAAAGCGGGCAGCTCAAAGGGTGCTGATCCGTTTAGTGTTCCAGGTGCAGTTGATGCTCCTGCCCCACGTGGCTTTAGCTTTAACTCTGCTGTTATCGGTGCAATGGTTGCATTCGGTACGGTATTGGCTGCTATTGTAGGCATGAACTTCCTTGGTTAATATGCGTAAAAATAGACGGGTCGGATTCACTTGTTCAACGTTCTCATTGCTCCATGCTGGTCATATCATGATGTTGCGTGAAGCTAAGGACGTATGCGATTACCTAATCGTTGGACTACAATCCGACCCGACTATTGATAGACCGGAAAAGAATAAACCGGTTGAATCACTCGTTGAACGACAGATGCGTTTACAAGGCTGCCGTTATGTTGACGAGATTATAGTGTATGATACTGAGTCTGATCTGGTTGATATTCTTCAGTCTTACCCCATTGATGTACGTATTCTGGGTGAAGAATATCGGCACAAAGACTTTACTGGTCGTGATGAATGTAAGGCGCGAGGCATTGAGCTTCATTTCAATAAGCGAAACCACAGGTTTTCGTCTTCTGAACTATTGCGTCGAATTGTTGAGCAAGGATAAACTATATAATGGGTCCATTTGATTACGTCAAAGCTATTGACAAGAAGAAAGATATCATGCAGTCCGAGCAGGATGAAAAGGTATACTCTTCGTTTTTGATTAACCGTCAATTCTCTTACTTTCAAGACAGTATTATGTTGGCTAATGAGATGAATAAGAATCATCACTTAGACAATAA